>Ga0315294_10000892_pt1 | contig 32419 bp, 27 predicted proteins | sample YL17G13_40_MG_FD_203626 | JGI IMG/M metagenome (GOLD analysis project Ga0315294, IMG submission 203626) | Sediment microbial communities from Yellowstone Lake, YNP, Wyoming, USA - YL17G13_40 | ecosystem: Environmental > Aquatic > Freshwater > Lake > Sediment | place: USA: Wyoming | collected...
GCCATAGACCAAATGTCAGACACGAAAAAACTCATGTCTCCACTAACTCTTATGCCGCAGACTGGAACTCGATCCATCATACCTTTTCAGGATCGCAGCCTTTGTGCCTGCGACGCCTAAGCGGCCCGATTAGGTTACCAGCCTTAATATTTATTCTTTGCGCACCCATTTGCTTAAGGCTTTATCAACCGATCGATGCAACAGCCCTATAATCAATATCTACAGAGCCTATTGCCTCGCCCTTGCGGGAAGGCCGAACCCACTCAATAACTCCCAGGTATATAATCTTTTTGATAGCCTTGGGCCAAGAGGGCAAGCGCAAAGGGCACGGAAGTCGTCGAGTATTAATATCATTATCTCCTACCGATCAGGATTAAGATTTCTGCTGGAGGTCTTTTATGGGTTACACCTTGACTGGGAAGATCCTGAGGGAGCATCTCGTAGACGGCACCTACGATCCTGGAAAAGAGATCGGCATACGGATTGATCAGACGCTCACCCAGGACGCGACGGGCACCATGGCCTATCTCCAGTTCGAGTCCATGGGGCTCTCCGATATCGCTACCGAGCTGTCCGTGAGTTACGTGGACCACAACACCATCCAGGTGGGCTTCGAGAATGCAGACGATCACGCCTACCTGGAGGCCATCGCGAAGAAGTATGGAATCTACTTCTCCCGGCCTGGAAACGGAATATGCCACCAGGTTCATCTGGAGAGATTTGCGCGCCCCGGCAAGACCTTGCTCGGCTCGGACAGCCATACGCCCACTGCCGGAGGCCTTGGCTCTATCGCCATAGGCGCAGGCGGCCTGGATGTGGCTGTGGCCATGGGCGGCGGTGCTTATTACCTGACCGCCCCCCACGTGATCGATGTCCATCTCACCGGCGAGCTACAGCCCTGGACCACGGCCAAGGACGTGGTCCTCAAGGTTTTGCAGATCCTGACCACGAAGGGGAATGTGGATTGCGTCTGCGAATACACCGGCGAGGGCATTGAGAAGCTAACCGTGCCGGAGAGAGCAACCATAACCAACATGGGCGCCGAGACAGGTGTAACCACATCCATATTCCCCAGCGATCTCCAGACCAAGAGGTTCCTGGACGCCCAGGGCCGGGGCGACCAGTGGATTCCCCTGGCCGCAGACAAGGATGCGGCTTACGACCGCACCCTTGAGATCGACCTGTCCGAGATCGAGCCCCTCGCAGCTGCACCCCACAGCCCCGGCAACATAGTCAAGGTAAGAGACCTCAGCCTTCCGGTAGATCAAGTGATGATAGGCTCCTGCACCAACTCCTCTTATGTCGACCTCATGACCGTGGCGAGAATGGTGAAGGGCAAGCATCTGCCCGCCGGCGTATCATTGGGCATCGCCCCCGGCTCCCGGCAGGTGCTGAACACCATCTCCAAGAACGGAGCATTAAGCGACCTCATCTCCTTCGGGGCCCGCATCCTGGAGTCTGCCTGCGGCTTCTGTATCGGCAACAGCCTCTCCCCCCGCACGGATTCCGTTTCTGTGCGCACCAGCAACCGCAACTTCAAAGGCCGCTCGGGCACGCCGAATGCTAACGTTTATCTAACCAGCCCCGTGGTCGCAGCTGCGGCAGCTCTCACCGGAAAGCTGATGGACCCCAGGGACCTGAACGCGGCCTTTCCCAAAATCAAGATGCCGGATCATTTCGAGATCGATGACAGCATGATCATTCCACCCCTGGAACCGGAGGCGCGAGCCAGGATAAAGATAAGCCGCGGTCCCAACATTGGAGAGCCCCCTGTCAACGGACCCCTGCCGAGCGATATCAAGGGCCTAGTCACCATCAAGGTGGGAGATCTGGTGACCACAGATCACATCATGCCTGCCGGCTCACGGCTCAAATACAGGTCAAATGTTCCCAAGTACTCCGAGTTCGTCTTCGAGCCCCTGGACAAAGAGTTCAGTAGAAGAGCTGCGGCCTTGCGAGACAGTGGCGCTCACAATCTGATCGCGGCAGGATCCAGCTATGGCCAGGGCTCGTCACGGGAGCACGCCGCCCTTTGCCCCATGTACCTGGGCGTGAAGGCTGTTGTCGCCAAATCCATGGAGCGAATTCACGCGGCCAATCTGGTCAACTTCGGCATCGTGCCCTTCAGCTTTGTCCAGGAGTCAGACTACGATGCCCTGACCGCAGGTGCAGAGATCAGGATACCGGGCATCCGCACGGCGCTGCAGCAGGGCGACGACTGTGTAAAGGCCTTTTCTGGAGGCCGGGAGATAAGCCTGAAGATGAGCCTCTCCAAACGTCAGAGAGATGTTCTCCTGGCAGGAGGACTTTTGCCCTACACGGTGCAGGGAAGAAAAGGAGAGTAGATCTGCCGCCGCGGGCAGAACAGTATTGCCCTTCAGACGTTGAAGAGGGATACAATGCCCTGCGAGATTATCTGACCCTTTGCCTCCTTTCCTGGGATTTCGCTGCCGCTAGAGGCGGAGAGGCTGCCCTGAACTGGAGTGGACGCCTGGACCTCATTGATGCCAAACTTACTGTTCACATCTCTAGTCAGGAACTGGCTGTTCCACTCAGATGCGCTGAGAGTCGGGGCGGTCACATTGGCTGCAAAGGTCGAGCTGGCGACCGCGATGGGAGTGCTGAACTGCAGGGGGAATGTGTTCATCCAGATGGCCATGTTGGACATGGCGCTGCTTGCAGTCAGGTTCTGGCCATTTGCAATATAAGATTCCCAATACTTCTCGACATTAGGCTCAAAGGTCGACGAGCTGGGGGCGTTGAAGAAAGTCAGCTGGCTGGAACTGTAACCCTCGCCGGTGAACATGGTTTGGGCCGCAGCAGCGCCCAAGAGGCAAATCAATGCTGCTAAAGCTAATGCGGTTTTCATTTAAATACATCCCTTTATATTCAGTTGTTTATCCTCTGCCAGAGATCTGTCCCAACCTATTTATGCCTTATCAGTGAAGGGATGCCCATGCCGGACCGCTTCGAGATACAGCACAAAGATCTAGCCGGAAGGATCGGCCGGCTTTCTACCCCTCATGGCATCATCGAGACCCCTGTCCTCATGCCTGTGGTCAATCCTCACCTCCAGCTCATCCCCCCTTCCGAGATTGCCCGGATGGGCGCTGATATGATCATAACCAATAGCTATATCATTCACCAGGATCCAGAACTCAAAGTCCGGGCAATAGAACAGGGGCTGCATAAGCTCATAGGCTTCCAGGGGCCGATCATGACCGACTCAGGAGCCTTCCAGCTCTCAGTCTACGGAGATATCGAGGTTTTGCCCCTGCAGATCCTGGATTTTCAGTTTGCCATTCAATCGGACATCTGCGTGCCTCTCGATATACCCACGCCACCCGATGTTTCCAGGGAGCGAGCGGAATCAGAGCTTCGTCTGACGGAGAAACGACTAAAAGAGGCCGCCGCCTTGAATAGACCCTCTCTTTTGGCCGGCCCCATCCAGGGTTCAACCTATCCCGATCTGAGAGAAAAAGCAGCCAGGTTCCTGAAAGAGATGAGCTTTGACGTCTATCCCGTGGGAGGCGTGGTGCCTCTCATGGAATCCTACAGGTTCAGGGATCTGGTGAATGTGGTGACAGCTGCCAAGAAGGGCCTGGGGCCGGGTGCGCCCGTGCATCTGTTCGGTGCCGGCCACCCCATGATCTTCGCTTTGGCCTCGGCCATGGGCTGCGATCTCTTCGATTCGGCAGCATATGCGCTCTACGCCCGCCAGGGCAGGTATCTGACGGTCCGCGGAACCTGGAAGCTGGAGGAGATGAAATACCTCCCCTGCTCCTGCCCGGTCTGCCAGGGGCACGACCTGAAGGAGCTGATGGAGAGCCAGCAGAGGATCAAGCTCTTGGCCATGCACAACCTCTACGTCTCATTGCAGGAGATGAAACTGGTCAAGCAGTGCATCCGTGAGGGATCGCTCTGGGATCTTCTGGAGACTAGATGCAGGTCGCACCCGCGCCTTCTCGACGGCCTGAAAAGGCTCGGCGGAGAAGGTCGGTGGATGGAAGGCCTTGACGCCTCACGCAAGTCCACTTTCTTCTACTTGAGTCCCGAATCCAGCTCCCGGCCGGAGGTGGTCCGCTATGCTCGTCGCATCGAACGCTTCGCGCTGGAGGGCGATGTCCTGATTTGCGATGATCCTGGGTCCGGCATAGCCGGTTTCGATCATGTGCTGTACTTCAAGCCTCCCTTCGGACCCTATCCGGCAGAGCTGTCTGAGACCTATCCCTTCAACGCCGAAGTTCCAGAGACTGCAGATGATGCGGCGATGAAGCAGGCCGCAAGAAACATGAAACTTCTCATCGAGGCCAATCCCAAGGCCAGCTTCAGCTTCAGGCTGAGATCTCTGCCGGAGGGCACAGGTGGAAGATGACCAGGTACTTTGAGGTTCTGAGGCGAGACGGCCCTGCCAGACTGGGAAAGCTGCTATTGGAGCGGCAGATCAGCACGCCCGCTTTGATAACCAGCGATGATTGGGTCTCTGCAGGCAGCGTCTACCGCTACGCTTCTCTTAAGGAAGCTGCTGCGGCCGCAATGTCACTGAAAGGCCAAAAGAAGCTGGCCATAGCACCTTACGTTCCCGCTGCTCTTCATTTTGAGCCGGCTTTGAGGCTGTCGCCCCCGGAGATCGACGGCCCTAAGGGCCTGGTGGTCCATCCCTTCTCCCTAGAGAAGCCGGAGGACGCAGATGTTTACGTGCTGGCCTCGGCTGGAGTTCTTCACAATCCCAGAGACCTGGTGGAGGCGGTGGTTGGCGTTAGAAATATGACGCCACCGGATACGGCTCTTTATGCTCCCGCCCTGGCCAGGCCCGCCAACCTGGCTTTTCTGGTCTACCTGGGGATCGATCTCCTGGATTCCACGCGGGTTGTGGCCGACGGCTACCTTGGACGCTATCATACCCGCGATGGGGTCTGGAGCCTGGGCGACCTCAATGATCTGCCTTGCCGATGCGAGCACTGCCGTAGACTTTTAGAAAATCGGGAGGATAGAAAGCTTCTCGCGGCTCACAACCTCCTCAAGCTGGAAGAGGAGCTGCTGGTGGTTCGAGAGACGATTAGGTCAGGGACAATCCGCGAATACATCGAGCGGCAGGTGCGGGTGGAGCCCAACCTCACAGCTGCTCTGCGCCTGCTGGACCAGGAGCACTGCTACCTGGAGAAGAGAACGCCTCAGCACAGACGAAGCGTCTTTTTTGCCAACACCGCCGAGTCCCTGCAGCGCGTGGAGGTCACCCGCTTCGCTGAACGGGTGCTGAATCGATACAAAGCCCCTCCGAGCGACGTTTTGCTGCTGCTGCCCTGCTCCGCCCGAAAGCCCTACTCCACCTCCAGATCGCACCGCCTCTTCGCCGAGGCCGTCCGGCCCTGGCATCGGCACCTGCATGAGCTGATCCTGACCTCGCCCCTGGCCCTGGTGCCCCGCGAGCTGGAGGAGGTTTATCCTGCCGCCAGCTACGACGTTCCCATCACGGGCCGCTGGGACCTCGAGGAGCGGGCGTGGCTGCAGAGCTGTTTGGAAGCCTATCTGAAGAGGAATAAATACGCCAGGATCGTGGCTCACCTGGAGGGTGAGCTGGAGGAGACGGTAAGGGCTTTGGGCCTGGAGGCCGTCTTTACCGGCGGCGGAACCAGCGGCCCGGCGCTGGCACGGCTATCCGCGGCCGTCCGTGAGGCCTGCCTTGGGGCTATGCGCCTTCCCGATCTGCGGCTGCAGCGTTACCGCGCTCTGGCGGATTACTACTTTGGCGCTGACGCGAGCAACGCCCTGCTGGCCGGAAAGGTCCAGGTGAGAGGCAGGGAGCTGCAGGACGAGAAGAAGAGGCCCCTGGCTGCGACCACCCCCAATGGCACTCTGGCCCTTTCCCTGGAAGGAGCAAAGCGGCTTTTTCCCCTGGGCAGCTACATCGTCACCATCGGAGATTTCCTGCCCAAAGGCTCCCTGCTCGCGCCGGGCGTGATGGACGCAGACGAGCAGATCCGGCCGGGAGACGAGGTTATAATTTGCGGCAAGCGGGCCTTTGGCCTGGGCAGGGCGAAGATGAGCGGCTGGGAGATGGCCACCTCCCGCAGGGGGGTGGCAGTGGAGCTGAGGCACGTGAAAGAGGTGTAAGGACTCACCTCAGCTCGATAGTGTGCCCGGCGCGCTTCAGCTCCGCGCCAATCTCCCGCTGGTGAGCAAAGCCTCGCGTCTCCAGCTCCAGGTCCACACGGGTGAGGTTGATAGGCAGACCCTTTTCGTTGCGGGCATGGTGAATGTGCACCACATTGGCCTGGAGGCTGGCCACTAGATCCAGAAGCCCGGCCAGGGATCCTGGTATGTCTTCTAGACTGACCGAGAAGCTCATCAGCCTGCCCTCCTGCCGCAGCCCCTGATGAATCACCCTGTCCAGGAGCAGGATGTCCACGTTGCCTCCGCTGATCACCAGCACCACCTTGCTGCCCTTGGGAAGCTCAAAAGCCGGGCCAAGAAGGGCTGCCAGAGGGACCGCTCCTGCGCCCTCCGCTAGAATTCGTTTGCGCTCCAGCAAGAACAACATGGCAGAGGAGATCTGGTTCTCGTCTACTGTTACTATCTCGTCCACCAGCTTTTGAAGGATGGGATAGTCTGCCTCTCTCACCTGAGTAACCATGATGGCATCGGCAAGAGAGTTCTTCTCTTCGACATCTTCCAGAGCCACAGGCTTTCCTGATTTCATGGCCTTGAGGGCAGAGGGGCAGGCTGCGGCCTGGACGCCCACCACGCGAGTCACGGGCCTGAGGGCTTTCACTGCTGTGGCTATGCCAGCTATCAGGCCCCCTCCGCCAACCGGCACGAGGATGAAATCGGGATCGTGCAGGTCATCCAGAATCTCCAGGCCGATGGTTCCCTGACCAGCGATGACCTCCTCGTCGTCGTAAGGATGAATGAACATCCTTCCCGTCTCAAGAGCCAGTTTCCTGGCAATTTCGATGCTCTCAGCCAGGCTTTCTCCTCTCAGGATCAACTCCGCCCCGTAGCCCCGGGTGGCCTCCTGCTTGGCAATGGAGGGCCAAGTTGGCATAATAATAGTAGCAGGCACGCCAGCAGCGCGGGCTGCCAGGGCCACGCCCTGGGCGTGGTTGCCTACGGAGGCGGCCACGACGCCCTTGGTGCCCAGATGCCCCAGATGAGAGGGGTTCGGAGGATCTTGCCAATGAGTACCTGGGCTGCATTTTGAACATCGGCCAGGAAGATCATAATAGTATATCTCTAGCCGAACGCTTAGCTTTTACTCCTTCATTCCCGATCCCCCCGGCGGCAGGAACTGGACGATCTGATTCACGGAGGCGACAGATTTCAGGTAAGCCCTGTCCTCCACTTTTTCGGAGAACAGCCTGTAAATGCGCTTCGCCAGATCGTCGGCATTGAACTCGCCCGGCTCGATCTCCACCACTGGATCGGCTTTGGGCTTCACGGCCGAGACCGGCCCGCCGATCAGGATACCATCCGCTATGCCCAGCATAATGCCCACAGGCGTATCTCTGAAGTACCTGCGCTCCCCGCGGATGACAAAGGCGCCCTTCTTCAGGAACTCGCCGTGCTCCGGTGTCTTGGTGACCTGATCGCCCTTGATCAGATAGCAGTCGGCTGAGGCCAGGCCGGCCTTCCAGGCGGATGAGTAGCTCACCGCGAACTGCGCCGCCTCCAGGATGGTGCTCTCGGGAACCTCCTCTCCTTCCGTCTTTATCGCCGTGAGGGGAGCACCGGGCGCATCCGTATGAAGCGCCAGGTCGCGCTTCTCCAGATACTTGGCATAGATCTCCTCATTGCCGTCCGCGTCCCGGCCACCGATCACGAGGAAGCCGTCCGAGGAGTAAAACCAGCGGAATCTTTCATACCACTTGGGCTTCCTCTTCCGCGGAGCTTGACCCAATCGGGTCTTCTTGGGCTCGGCCTTGCTGGCCTTGAGCTCCTCGGTGATGGCCAGCGCAATTTTCGCGCCAGCTGCCTTTTTTGACATCTCCTTGGCTCTCTCGTAATATCTCTGGGCATTCTGGGGCACGCTCAGGCCGGCATTCAGCTCCAGCTCCGTGCTGTCCAAAAATATCTTCATCTCGCCCCTGCCGTCCAGGGAGAGAATGGTCTTGGCCTGGGGCAGGTCCGAGTTGCTGATCCTGTTCCAGATCTCGGCATGGGAGAATCCCCTGGCCCTGGCATCGGCCACCACTTTTAGGAGCTGCTCAATTGAGCCGTACATTTGGTAAACCAGCTCGCCTTTCTGGATCAATGCCATCTCCTGGGCCTCGAACTCCTCAACGGCCTTGCGCTGCAGCTGGATCCTGCGGTCCAGCGGGTCCTGACGGGGCGCCTGCGCTGCCGTTTCCACGAAGAAGGCGTCCAGAGCTTCGCTGAAGGTGGCAAAGCTTTTTTGCTCCAGTCCTTCGTAGATCCTCAGCGGCCGGGAGAGGACATCAAAGGGCTCGCCTTCTTTCAGGACGATGTGAGGATCAAAGGTCTCATCCAGAAAGACCTCTCGCAGAGCCTGATGAACGCGGCGGATCTCCTCCGCGTTAAGCTCGGCGGCGGGCCTGTTCTTGTCCACTCCGGCGACCAGGCAAACCTCTTCCCCGTAGGTTCCGCCCATGTTCAGGCCCCTTACCAGGGATCTTACCAGATCTTGGCCGGCAGAGGCAAGCCAGCTGGAGAGTTCCTCTAGAGAGATTGTCCTGGGATCGAGCTGGCCGGGATGATAAAGGTACTTTTCTCCGGCCGCCATCTTACTGCCCCGAAAGACCATCTTCCTGAGCATGGTGAGGATCTGCCGCGATTCATCCAGCAGCACCATGCTCCCTTTCGGGAAGAGCTCAACGAGGAGATAGTGGCACATGCCTGAGCGCTCCACAGCTATCTCCAGGACGCGGTCGAAGTCGTGCTGCCGGATGTCCACGATCTTGCCCCCGGAGAGGCGATGGCGGAGCATGGTGGGGAACTGAGGAGGCGTCTTGGAGGCAGGACGCTCTTTATGTGTGATGTTGACGCGCTTCCCGGCCTCCAAGAGCAGATCGAGCCTGCCTTCGGCCGGAGATTGAACCGCCAGCCAGATCTTGTCCGAAGACTGCTGGTAGGCTTTGCCCACGAAGCCGCCCGAAATCCTGTCCTGGAGCTCTCTTGCCATGGCAGCGACGTCCACATTGCTCATCGCCTTCTTCATGAAGAAGAGGGCGTGATCAATCGATAAATAGTTGCGGATGCTTAAGGAGAAGCGTGGAACGCTTTCTTGTGGACCAGATGCTCCTGCGCCTGGGAAGGTGGCTGCGGCTGCTGGGCATGGATGTGGCCAACCCTGAAAATGCCAGCGACAGCGAGCTTTTGCAGAGGGCAATAAGGGAAAAGAGAACGCTCGTTACCAGAGACAAAAGATTGGCCGATGCTTGCCGAAGGAGGCAAGCAGAATGCATCCTCATCAAGGCCTCCCGGCTGGATGAGCAGCTTCGGGAGATGGCCCAAATGGGCGTTCCTCTGGAGCTGAGGCCCCAGAGATGCACGCTCTGCAACTGTATTTTGCAGAAAGTCCACCTCGCGGAAAAGGCAACGTGGAAGTGTGAAGGCTGCGGAAAACTCTACTGGGAGGGCAGTCACTGGATCAACATGGAGAAGATGCTGGAGAAGATCCGCTCCAGCAAAGATTGAAATGCCAGGGTTTTTGCCCGACAAATATAGGATTATCGATCCGCCTCCATCTAACGCGATCTTTTGCCGCCTGACAGGGACGGAAAGGCCTTTCCCGTCTTCCTCATTTTGCTGCGAATTTTTATGTAATCAGCCATCTGCGCCTTGGCTGCATTCATCGACCAGAGGTGAGAGGCGTTCAGGCAGAACTGAGGTTGGTACTGATACTGGCCGCCCGTTTGGGTGAAGGGATCTGCGGGCACAAGTTTGGATGGAGCGGAATCCAGAGTGGATTCCAGCAGGCACCACACTCCGGACTCACTCTGATAGACGACCCAGGCATGCCCGTAAGTTCCATCCGGAGAGACGACCTTCCCCAGAACGACCCGCACGCAGTGTTCGGATACACCGCTGGCCAGCAGAAGGGTGGCCAGAAGGAAGGAGGAGTCCTCACAATCGCCTTTGCATAGCATAAGCGTCTCCTCGGGGAAGAGCCAGAAGTCCTCCAGCCCAAAGGCTTGTTTGTCAGTGACATATTCCACCGAGCGGGCAACAAAATCCCAAATCCTCCAGGCCCGCAGGTCGAAGGTGCCAGCCTCACGGGCTTCGGGCAGACCTATCTCCTGCAGAGCTCTGATTATCACTTCGCTCTCTGTGGAAGTGATCCACTCCCGAATGTCAGTGGGGATAAGAACGCCGGAATTGCCGAGGACGGCCCTTTTGTCCATCATAACCGTGTCTCTGATAATCATATCCCCTGTCCAATTGTAACCTGTTCCCATAAATGTCCCCCTCAAATCTATCTTAATAATTTTAGTTTTTAATATTTAAAATTATCGATTTGACAAGGAAGACCTAATGGAATTTGCCAAAGGAAATTTTATGATATCATTAAATAATTTAAATGATTTTCAAGCATCGTTGAATTGATTCGCAAAAAAAGGTCGCTTTTATCTATGGGAAGCGGAGAGGAAGTCATGATTAAGTATTTCTACAATCAACGTGAGTTTCTGATCTTTCGCCCTGCAGACTAGAGGTCAAGATGACGCCCTGGCACAGCATGACTTCCGAGAAGGCCCTCGCCACCCTGGGGTCCGGGCCAAATGGATTGGACGCGGAAAAAGCAGCAAGAATCCTGGCAGAGCAAGGTCCCAACCTGCTGGCGAGCCCTTCCAAGCCATCTCCCTGGAAGATATTCTTGAGCCAGTTCAAGGAGTACCTCATACTGGTGCTGATCTTTGCAGCGCTGATATCCATCCTCGCCGGCGAGCTCACCAACGCCTACGTGATCCTGGGGATAGTACTCCTCGTCGCGGTCATAGGATTTCTTCAGGAGTACAAAGCAGAGCGGGCCATGGAGGCATTGAGAGAGATGGTGGCTCCGGAGGCTGACGTCTCAAGAGACGGGCGGATGGTCTCTTTGCCTGCCAGAGATCTCGTGCCGGGAGATGTGATCTACCTCGAAGCCGGCGACAAGGTGCCTGCCGACGGGCGCGTCGTCCACGAGACACAGCTCGAGGTCATCGAGGCATCTTTAACGGGTGAGTCTATGCCGGTGAAGAAAGATGTGGCGCCCTTGCCGGAGGGCACGCCCCTGGCAGACAGGAGAAATATGGTCTTCATGGGCACCATCATCTCCTACGGCAACTGCAGAGCGGTGGTAGTGGCCACGGGACCGCAAACCGAGCTTGGCCGGATATCGAGCTTGATCATGCAAAAGCCGGCAGATCCGCCGCTAAAAGCAAAGCTTGCACAGTTGGCCAAGAGGCAGGCAGTATTGGTGCTGGCCATATCCTTGGCCGTATTCGCCGTTGGAGTGGCCAGAGGCTCGCCCATCATGGATACTCTGATAACGGCCATCGCCCTGGCGGTGGCAGGAGTTCCCGAGGCCCTGCCCTTCGTGGTCACCTTAGCTCTGGCTTTCGGAACCCAAGCCATGGCCAGGAAGAACGCCATCATCCGCAGCCTTCCCGCGGTCGAGACTCTCGGCTCGACAACGGTCATCTGCACAGACAAGACCGGCACCCTGACCACAGGCGAGATGACGGTGCGCGAGATTCGCACCTATCGATCCGTGCAGGTCACCGGCTCTGGGTACGAGCCAGAAGGTGATTTCCTGGAGAGCGGCCAAGCCGTAGATCCAAGAAGCGATGATTTGGCCCAGCTTCTGAAGATCGGAGTGCTCTGCAACAATGCCGATATCGATCCCTCCGGCGGAAAGTGGCGCATCATTGGAGATTCTACGGAAGGAGCGCTGATTGTCGCCGCCAAAAAAGCCGGGCTCCTGGAAGCCGTCAGGAACGCCCATGTTGAGATCGTCGAGTACCCCTTTGACTCGAACCGGAAGCGAATGACCACCGTTCACCGATCCGAGGAGGAAGGTCTGGTGGTGACCGTCAAGGGCGCTCCTGAGGTGGTTCTGGAAAGATGCACATGCATCCTTGATTTTCGCGGAATTCGCCCCATAACCAAAGAAGATCGCGAAACCATCCTGACAGCGGCAGACAGCATGGCAGAGAAGGCCATGAGAGTGCTGGCCCTGGCCTGGAAGCCCATGGACGAGCACGAGCCTCTGGAGATGAGCTATGTCGAATCGGAGCTGATCTTCACAGGCCTGACTGGCATGATGGACCCGCCCAGAAACGAAGCTGTGGCCGCCATTCAAACCTGCCGGCAGGCAGGCATAAGGCCGGTCATGATCACTGGAGACCACCGTCTGACCGCGAAAGCGATAGCCAGAGAGCTGGGCATAGGCCAGGGCGAGGTCATCGAGGGAGCGGAGATCGAGGAGATGAATGATGTTGCTCTTCAGAGCAGGATTGAAGAGGTATCGGTATTTGCCAGGGTCACGGCCGAGCATAAGGTGCGCATCGTCCAGGCCCTGCAGCACCAGGGAAATATCGTGGCCATGACCGGCGACGGGGTAAACGACGCGCCAGCCCTGAAGGCGGCGGACATTGGAGTGGCCATGGGCAGGACGGGCACGGAGGTGGCGAAGGAAGCGGCCTCCATGGTCATCTCGGACGACAACTTTGCCACCATCGTCGGCGCTGTCGAGGAAGGGAGAAGGATCTACGACAACATCAGAAAGGGAGCATCCTACCTCCTGTCCGTCAGCTTTGCCGAGCTGGCCACAATCTTTCTGGGAGTGATGCTGGGGCTGCCGGTTCCCTTGATGGCGGTGCAGATCCTCTGGATAAACGTCGTGGCCGAGGAGTTCCCGGCCATCGGCCTGGCCGTGGAGCCCGCTCATGCGGATATCATGCATAAGAATCCCCGTGATCCGAGAGAGCCCATGCCCTCCCGCAGCCTGCTCGTTTATACCCTGGGGATCTCAGCAGCCATCGTCGTCGGCTCGCTGGGACTGTACGCCGCTGCGCTCAACGCTGGGAAGGATCTGGAATATGCCCGCACCGTGGCCTTCATGGGACTGGGATTCTTCACGGTCTTCAACGCCTACAGCAGCCGATCTCTGGAAGAGTCGGTGCTGAGGATGAATCCATTCGGCAATAAGAAGCTGATACTGGGAATTGCGGCGTCACTGCTGGCCCTTTTAGCAGTCGTCTACGTGCCCTTCATGCAGTCCATCTTCGGCACAACGCCGCTGCAGCCGGAAAGCTGGGGAATGATCCTGGCTGTATCCTTGCTGGTAGTATTAGTAGCCGAGGTTCTCAAGAAGATTGTGCCGAGGCTAAATCTCTAGCCGGAAGAGGTAGAATCTGGCCTCGCCGACATTTACCAGCGACCGGCAGAAGCCTGGCAGGTCTGCTATCTCATCCGCCAGGGGCCGGACCAGGACGTCAGCGCCAATTCGGCGTGCCAGCGCGCCCATGGCCAGCTGCAGCTCCAGAGGAGGGCGGATGGAGTAGAGCAGGCTCGCCCCCTGGTATAGATCAAACCGCGGAGAAAAAAGGTCGTCCTTCTCTACGGAGAGGCCGCCCAGGGGGCGCTCCTCCTTGTCAGTGGCCACGACCTGCAAGACCTGCGAGCCCTGCATCAGGCTCAGGGCCACATCCGGGACATGGCCCGCACCCACCTCCACCACGCGGCCGGAGTAGTTCTTGCCGATGTATTCTGCCAGATCTGCTGCGCCCCGGAGGATCGGCATCTTAGATTCCCAGATTCTCGATGACCAGCCGAGCAGCCTTCTCTCCCGAGAGGAGCATCCCTCCGAAGATGGGGCCCATCCTCGGTCCACCGCAGACAGTAGCCGCAGCCATTCCTGCGACTATGAGGCCGGGATAGACCTCCTGGGTCATCTCCACCACTGTCCTCTCGCCCATCTCCGCCCACATGGGCTTCTCGCCCTTGACGCCCTCCGCACCGATGATGGCGCCTGGAATCTTTCTCTGCACGACGCGACAGACCGCCGCCTCATGACCGGTGCCGTCGATGACGAACCTGGCGCGGATGGAGAGAGGGTCGACATGCAGGCCGGCCATCTCTGCTGCCGTCCAGTTGATGACCAGGCCCACCACTCTATCCTCCTCGCGGATCATCACGTCCTCGGCTGCTACCAGGTTGATGATCTTCGCCCCGGCGTCGATGGCGCCTGCCGTCAGCTTCGCGACGGTCTCGATGGCGTCGGCTATGAAGTAGCCCTCGCCGTGCTCGCGATACCAGATCCCATACTCATCCAAGATGTGGCAGGCCTCCTGCTGCACCACGATCCTGGGGAACATCATGCCTCCACCCCAGAGGCCGCCCCCCACGGAGAGCCTCTTCTCGAAGAGAACCGTCTTGACTTCAGCCTCCGCGAGCCGTTTGGCGGCAACGAGATTGGCAGGACCGGCACCCACTAAAGCCACGTCCACATCCGTGATGCCTAGAAAGCTCTCCAGGTAGCTCTCCACAATTGCCCTTGTGACCTTGACCTCATCCAGAGCCATATCGCCATCGCTGGACTCAATTGATGATAAAGCTATCCCAATCGGATGTCCCGAGTCGGAACCTCATATCTATAAATAATTCTTATTTACAATTATTATTACTCTATAACATAATTCAGCCTAAAACTCTGGCGATGAAGGGGGAAAGAGATGGAGCCCGATTTTCGGGAGATCTTCCAGTCTTCGGAGGAGGATGAGGAGAGCTTCGGCAAGCCCAAGATTGTGGTGGTGGGCTGCGGAGGCGCGGGCAGCAACACCGTGAGCCGTCTCGTTCGCATCGGCCTGGAGGGTGCAAGGACGGTGGCCATCAACACGGACCGCCAGCATCTGAAGATGGTCGAAGCAGACAAGAAGATCCTGATGGGAGGAGATCTCACCCGCGGCCTCGGCACGGGGGGAGATCCCGAAGTAGGCAGGAAGGCGGCGGAGCAGGCAGTGACGAAGCTGGATCATCTGCTCGATGGGGCGGACATGGTCTTCGTGACCGCCGGAATGGGTGGCGGCACGGGCACAGGATCTGCGCCAGTGGTGGCTAGGCTAGCCAAGGAGAAGGGCGCGATAGTGGTGGCAATGGTGACCACGCCCTTTCATATGGAGCGGGCGCGAGTCTTGGTCGCGGAGGAGGGCCTGGAGAGGCTATGGGCCTGCGCCGATACGCTCATCGTCTTGGACAACAACCGCCTCCTGGATTGTGCACCCGACCTGCCCCTGGAAAAAGCTTTTTCCGTCGTCGATCAGATCATAGCTGAGATCATCAAAGGGCTCACCGAGATCCTTACCCAGCCATCGCAGATCAACCTAGACTTTGCAGACGTCCGGACGATAATGAGCACCGGCGGAGCCTCCTTCATCTTCGTTGGCGAGGGGAGCGTGAGAAAGGGCCCGGAGAAGATCGTGCGCTCCGTCCTGAAAAATCCGATGCTGGAGGTGGACTGTCGCGGCGCAAAGGCCTGTCTGTTGCACATGACCGGAGGGCCGGATCTGACCCTGAAAGAGGCGGCAGCCATCGCCGGAGCGCTCACCCAGGAGCTGGACCCGAAAGCAAATGTCATCTGGGGAGCGATGATCAGGCCGGACTTCGAGGGCAGGGTGAGGCTGGTGGCTATCATCACGGGCGTGAAATCCGCTCAGGTATTGGGTCCTTCAGAACCAGGCCCAAAAGAAACGCCTGCAAGGATAGAGGTGATAAAATGAACGAGTTCATGTTGCAGATCCTCGCGCTGACGCTCTCCGTAATCTTGGGAGTGGCCACCGTCTACAGCATCCGCCTTTATCTGGAGATCTAGCTCCTGATAGGTTGGCCTGCCTTTTTTTGGTTGCAGCTTTGGCAAAGGCCATACATGTCGAAACGTTGCCCTATCGCAGCAAATTCTTCAGCAGCGGAAACCTTGACTATTATCTCCCGCACGGCAGGGTCCTCAAAATCTCTTATGTTGCCGCATCCTAGGCAGATCAGGTTTATATGAGGTTCCATATCGGAATCAAATCTTGTTTGATCTTTCGGCAAATTCAATTCCTGGATCAAACCAACTTCTTTAAGAATTTGAATGGTCTTGTAAACGGTCGCAAGACTTACCGTTGGGTACACTTTCTTTACGTCACTGTAGATTCTCTGTGCCGTTGGATGGTCATGATTGCGCAATGCAAATCGACTAATTGCTATCCGCTGCGGAGTAGCCTTATACCCTTTTCCCCTGAGTGCTTTGATTATGGAAGCTTCTAATTCCTGAATGTCGCTCATTAGCGATTATTATGTAATAATCATTCTTAAATAAAACTTTTGCATCATATTAAAGATTCATGAAGAACAAATACCTTACAACAAATCAGGGAGTCCCCGTCTCGGACAATCAAAACTCTCTGACCATTGGCCAGCGCGGACCAGTCCTGCTGCAGGACGTGCATCTTATCGAGAAGCTGGCACACTTCAATAGAGAACGAATTCCTGAGCGCGTGGTTCACGCCAGAGGAGCCGGTGCGCACGGCTACTTCCAGGTTTATGAGAGCATGGCCAAGTACACAAGGGCCAAATTCCTTCAAGAACCGAAGAATCAGACTCCCGTCTTCGTCCGGTTCTCAACGGTGGTAGGGGCAAAAGGGTCTGCGGATACCGTTCGTGATCCAAGGGGCTTCGCAGTGAAGTTCTATACGGAAGAGGGAAACTACGACCTAGTCGGGAACAACCTCCCGGTCTTCTTCATCAGAGATGCAATAAAGTTCCCCGATATGGTTCACGCCTTCAAGCCTGCTCCTGACACCAATATACCTACCGCCTCCTCAGCAAACAGTCGTTTCTGGGATTTTATCTTTTTAACTCCCGAATCCACTCATATGATTACTTGGCTCTTTTCCGACCGCGGCACCGTCAAAAGCTATCGTACCATGGAAGGATTTGGCGTGAACACCTACAAGTGGGTGAACTCCGAAGGCAAGGCCGTTTATGTTAAGTATCACTGGAAACCGTTGGCCGGGATAGAGACCATCGACCGTCACGAGGCCACCCGCCTGGCTGGTGTTGATCCAGATATTGCCACCCGCGACCTCTACGACACCATAGCATCAGGCAAAACAGTCGAGTACGAGTTGAAAGTTCAAATAATGGAGATCGCCGATGAGCTGAAGCTCTCCTTCGATCCGTTGGACGTCACCAAGACCTGGCCCGAGGATAGCTACCCACTGATGTCGGTGGGCAGAATGGTATTGAATCGAAATCCAGAAAATTTCTTTGCCGAAGTTGAGCAGGCGGCTTTCTGCCCGGCCTCGATAGTGCCAGGAATTGACCTTTCTGCCGATAAGCTTCTGCAGGGCAGGGCCTTTGCCTATGCGGATACCCAGAGATACAGACTTGGTGCCAATTACCTAGAACTGCCGATAAACCGGCCTATTGTGCCTGTCAACAACAACCAGCGCGATGGTGCCATGCAGTATGCGCCCTATGGCGGAGGAACGGTCAACTATGAGCCCAACACCCTGGCGGAGGGAGAGCCCCGAGAGGCACAAGCTATGCCAGCGGATAGCTACCATCTGGAAGGAGATGTGATGCGCCAAAAGATCAGCCTGACCAACGATTTCGAGCAGGCGGGCCAGCGCTACCGCTCCTTGAGCAAGATAGATCAGGATCATCTGGTGGACAATATCGTTGATTCGCTAGGAAAAGCAGATAGACTGATTCAAAAGCGCATGGTTGAAAATCTAGGCAAAGCCGACATTGAGCTAGGCAGGCGTGTAGCTGAGGGGCTGAAGCTTTAATTGAGGATCAGTTATTAACAATATATCGGAGACGAGAGAATGAAGAGCCTTAAGGGTACAAAGACCGAGAAGAATGTATTGTTATCTTTCGCTGGGGAATCCCAGGCTAGGAACAGATACACATATTTTGCCTCCCAGGCCAGAGAAGAAGGCTATGAGCAGATTGCGGCCATATTCCTTGACACGGCTGACAACGAAAAAGAGCATGCGAAGGTGTTCTTCAAGCTGCTCGATGGTGGAATGTTGGAAATCAATGGGTTCTTTCCAGCTGGCGTTATCGGGGATACCAAGGCCAATCTCAAGGCTGCTGCCGACGGCGAGCAGTACGAGAACACCACGATGTATCCAGGATTTGCAGGTATGGCTGAGAAAGAAGGTTTTCCCAAGGTCGCCGATACATTCCGTCGCATATCCGTTGCCGAGAAAGGGCATGAGAACAGGTATCGTGCCCTTCTAAAGAACCTGGAGGAGGGCACCATCTTCAAGAGAAGTGAGAAAGTCGTCTGGAGATGTCGCAACTGCGGATACCTCCATGAGGGAAACGAGGCTCCCGAGGAGTGCCCGGCATGTCAGCATGAAAAGGCATACTTTGAGATATCAAATGAGATCTATTGAAGCTGATATCTCTGAGAGCCCAAAACTTATTTACCCTCTGGCAGAGCCCTTTGCAGCATGGAGATACTTGCCGACGTCGGGGGAAGGCCGGGCTTGGACTGCAGGGGCTTTTGCAGCTACTGTTATTTCAAAGGAGTTCGGGATGTGAAGCCCTTCGGCTGCAAGTTTTGCATGCCGTTCCAGAAGGGCTGCGACTACTGCTCCCGCGCCATCGTGGAGGGCTATCCGGGCTTCAAACCGCTCGACGTCGTGGTCTTCGAGGTGGCCCAGAGAGCTTTTGGCTCCATTCCCGACAAGGTCACCATCAGCGGTGGCGGGGATCTGAGCTGCTACCCCGATCTTCTGCCGCTGGCAAAGATGGTGGGACAGGGATTTGTTCCCATTCATCTGAGCTACACCAGCGGAAAGGGCTTTCGCAGCGAAGATGAGGCCCTGCGCCTCGTGGATGCGGGCGTGAAAGAGGTCTCCTTCACCGTCTTTTCCACAAGGCCCGAGCTGCGGCGAAAGTACATGGGCGACAAGCATCCCGAGGTCGCCCTCTCCAACCTCGACCTCTTCTGCCAGAATTGCGACGTTTACTGCGCTGCAGTGCTCATCCCTGGCGTCAACGATGGCCCAGAATTGGAGAAGACCTGCTGTGACCTGGAGGAGATGGGAGCCAAAGGTCTGATCCTCATGAGATTTGCCAACACCCGCGATCAGGGCTTGATCTTGGGAAATGAGCCCATAATTCCCGGCGTGACGCCTCACACGGTCGAGGATTTCCGAAGGATCGTTACGGAGACAGCGGAGCGGCATAGCTTCCGAGTGACGGGAACCCCTCTCTGGGACCCCGGCACTGGCGCGCCCTTCGCTTTAGCCATGCACCGGGAGGAGATACGGCGGCTGCCGGAGGTGAGGCGAGCTGCTACCATCATCACCAGCTCCATCGCCCGCCCCATGCTCGCAGCCATCTTCCAGGAACTGAGCGGCCGGGTGAATGTGGTTGCGGTGAAAAAGGACGTGGGCTGCCTGATCACTCTGGAGGACTTCATGAATCTGGATCTGGCCGATGTCAAGGAGACAGTCATCATCCCCGGCAGAACCCTGGCTCACGATAAGGAGATCAGAAAAGCCCTTAGCCGCGACGGCCGGGATAGGCTGGTGGTGCGAGGCCCGGACAGGCTCACCGTGGACGGCGAGATGAGCATCTCCATGAGCAGACAGGAGGTTTTGGTCCTGGAGGTTGAGGCCTTCCAGGAATTGATCGAGGCGATCAATGCTCTGGGGATTTAGGAGTCCACAGGGCTAATCCCCGCCAATTCACTGGCAGGATACAGCCTGCACCTATAATCAATAGGCTTATTAGCAGTTAGTAATAACGAAACATAACTTTGAAGAAGGCCAAAAAATGATGAAGCAGAAAAAGCCTTTTCACATCATGATAATCCCCACGTTGGGCTGTCCCTCCAAATGCAGCTACTGCTGGAGCTCCGAGGAAGGATCTCCTATGATGAGCATTGAGACCATCCATGAGGTGGTGCAATGGCTCAAGAATTTCCGCGATGATCCCGTCACCTTCACCTTCCACGGAGGCGAGCCGCTGCTCGCTGGAGCGGATTTCTACAGGAAAGCCCTGCCCCTGCTCTCCGGGGAGTTGAAGCATCTCAATCCAAACTTCGCTCTGCAGACCAACCTCTGGAAGCTCACCCCGGAGCTGGCCCAGGTCCTGGCAGAGTACGATATTCCCATCGGCTCCAGCCTGGACGGCCCAAAGGCCCTCAATGATCTGCAAAGGTCGGAAGGATACTACGAGAGGACCTTGCGAGGCTATGAGATTGCCAGGGAGAACGGCCTGCAAGTGCAGTTCATCTGCACCTTTACCTCTCACTCTGTGAAGTTCAAGGAGGACATCTTCAACTATTTCCTGGAGAATGGCTTGACTCTCAAGCTTCATCCCGCACTGCCATCTTTACGAAGCCAGGACCCGGATAAATGGGCCCTCGATCCCGGGGAGTATGGAGAGCTGCTGGTCTACCTCCTGGACAAATACCTGGAGAACATGGATCGGATCGAGGTTCGGAACATCAACGACTACTGCAGGTGCGTCTTCACCAATCGAGGCACAGTCTGCACCTTCGTGGACTGCATGGATAGCACCTTTGCCGTGGGTCCAGATGGAAGCATCTATCCGTGTTATCGCTTTGTCGGCATGCCCCAATATGTCATGGGCCATGTTCACGACCGTCCCAGCCAGGAGGATCTGGCCGCCTCGGCTGCAGGCAAGCGCATGCTCCAGTTCAAGGAGCACGTGGACCGGGAATGCAAGGGCTGCAAGCACATCCGATATTGCCGGGGCGGCTGCCCTTACAACGCCATGGTTCCATCCAGCGGAGAAATAAAGGGAGTCGATCCCCACTGCAATGCCTACAAGCGGATCTTTGATGAGATCTCGGATCGATTCAACAGGGAGATGATGGGCTCCTTTGGCCTGGAGACAGGCGGCCCTTCTGCGAGCCCGATGATGACTGCCAAACCTGGAATAATGTCCTTGATGAGGAGCATAGCATCAAAATAGAATTCTGATTGATATTATATAATTTAAGGTTTTTTTACAATCTTGGCCTGAGCTTTGGATCAGGATTTTCTGCGGCTTGAACCAGATTCATTCTTCTTTGTGCATTTATTGATCATAAGAAAAGATGTTCCAGCAACTAAAACAGATTGCAGCTGCCAAAATGCCAAAAAAAGAAGAAAGGGTTGTAAGCCTTGCGGCTTACACTGCGGGCATGACCAGGGCCCTGTCGCCTGCGGCGCGGAACTCACGTGCTCCGCCCTTGCCGAAGCAGCCGCGAATATCGGCGAAGTCGAAGACCAGCGCCGGGTTGGCGAAGGTTGCCTTGATCAGCGGGTTGCAGGCGAAGGCGTCCATGCGGCCGGCGTGAGCGGCGCTGGAGATGCCTGCATACTCGCCCTGGTGACCTACGTTCATGGCGTAGTTCGGATAGTTGGCGCCCCTCAGCTCCAGTGGGTTGCCCTCGTCGGACTGGTAGGAGAACACGTTGGTCGGACCGCACTGATCCTGCAGGTCGTATCCGAAGAAGCCCAAGCGTCCCCAGCCTTCCTTGTGCAGGAGCATGCTCAGGTACCAGCCTGCCAGACCGATCTGGGCGTGGCCGGTGCCGATGGCGCAGGTGATGCCGGATGCGGCTGCGAGCACCGATGCCCTCTGGGACCCGCCGAAGTGATCCTCGAGCAGGGTCGGGAAGGACTCGTACTGTTCCATGCCGTAGGCGTTGGTCTCAGTGGCCAGCTCCTTGGCGACATCGATGGTCTTGGGTGCCTTGGCGAATCCGCCGTACTTGTCCACGGCATAATCGACGCCGTAGTAGCAGAAGTCGTCCAGGACGTCGTTGGTGTATGCTGCAGTGGCGTACTGGGTGAATCCGACACCGCCGGACATGTAGCTGCCCAGCCAGATCTGGTCGTAGAGCATAGAGCCTGCGGCGACTACGTTCAGGGAGACCATCACTGGATCTGCGGGATTTGTCCTGGAGGTCTGGACCATGTCTGCCATGAATCCGAAGGAGAGACCGCCGGGATTGTTGGGGCCGCGGGCGCGGCGAGCGGGCAGCATCTCGGACATCTGCAGAACGGCAGCGTGCTTGGCGGCATAGGCCAGGTCAGCCACAGCGGCCTCACCGGCGCACATGTTGTAGGCGTCGATGAAGGTCATACACAGCTGCATGGCGCTCCACCTGGAGGTGGTGCCGCCGTCGCAGGACCGCACAACGATGGTTGGGACGTGGATGGCCTGCCAGGTGGTCTTGCCGATAGCGGCCTTGATGGCCTCGGCCTGCTCAGCGGGGAAGAGCTTGTTGAGGTCGATCAAGTACTGGTCATCGATCTCATCGGCCAGGGCATCATCGCCCGTGAAGACGCGCACGTTGCAATCATCCACGAGTCCGGGATGCGTCTCGCACATGTGCTCCTGAACCACGGCTGCGCCGGGCATGGCATGGTTGAGGATCTCCAGGTAGTTGTTGATGGTCTCGGGTGTGACCTCTTTGCCCAGCCTCTTCTGCAGCACCTCATGGGACATATCCAGGCCTACTATAATGGTCCTGCGGATGTCATCCCACATCTGCTGCATGGCGGGGTTGTTGACGAAGTGCAGGTCGTCGCCCTCTACCACATACTCAGTTCCGGAGAGCTTGTAGGGTACGAGTTGCCTCTGTCCCAGGGGTATTCCGCCGCAGTGGACATAGGGGTTGTAGCCGGTCATGCCACGCTTGCCCTCGAGCTTCTTGGCGTACTCCATGAACTCCCTCTTGCGGGCGTTCTGGTCGGGTCCAAGTCTCAAATATCCGGTCTTCGTGTCTTGGAGATTATCTTCCTTAATCCCTTTAGACGCGAGTAGTTTCTGTTCAGTTGCGAATTTCTTGTTAAGAGTCTTTATGAATAGCTTCTTTGTGTGCTTGACTGCCATTTTTTATCACCCACCTTTTACTCCGGCCTGTAACCCCACTTGCTGCGCAGCTCCCACATGTGGTGCAGAGCCTCCACGGCCTCGTCATACTTCCTGGCGCCGACCTTTCCATGCATGGAAACGCCGTCCACCCTGAAGATGGTGGTTCTCTTCTTGGCCTCAGCCTCGCTCATGGGCTTGCCCAGGTTGAGTTTCTTATCCAGGGGGATTCCCACCTGGTCCTTCACCTGGTAGACGTTTCCGTCCTTGCCCATCTCCGTTCTGGCCAGCATATCGAACATCGTGCCGTTCTCTTGCAGCCTCAGGGAGTGGCCGTGCACTGTGCATCCTTTCATTTGAGCGAGTGCCGGATCGAACATCTCACTGTCCATGATCTTCTTGGTGTAGGCCTCGATATCCCTCTCCCTGGCCTCGATGATCTGCCTTCCGGACAGGGTGCCCGGGTCGCAGCCCTTGCAGTTGATGGATCCATAATAGGATCTCCAGTAGGGGACGGATGGTCCGAAGTAGTACGAGTCTGAGAACTGCGAGTACCTCACACGGTCACCAGCGGCTGCGCCTGGTGTGGGGGCGACGATCTGCCTTATGGGGCAGTCAGGCTCGCCCATCTCCTTGAGGGGTGGGTGAGTGCTGGCGTAATCGGCACCGGGGGCCCTGTGGCCCATGGTTGCCACTATATCCGCCTCGGAAATGTCTCTGAGCTTCTCGAGGTTTCCGGACATGTGCTTCCTCCTGTTGATGCCAACAGAGGTGCTTCCGGGATAATATTGTGGTGTGTATGCCATATTTTATCTCTCCTCTTTGTCGTTAATAGTCACCTTTTCTTCAGACAATATGGCCCAGTCTATTTTTATTGGCCTTTGGATCGATCAGTCCCAGGATGCGCGTGTCCTCCACTTTGCCGAACTTGGCATAATCCGTCAAGGTCGGATGGGTATGAAAGAACTTGCCACGCCTTATCTGAAAGGAGAAGGGCAGCGCTCGCTCACACGCCGCCTTGAGCCCGTCGAAGTATTTTTCGCTCTCCAGCTCGAGCCTGATCCTCCCAACATTGACGCTAAGCTCGAAAGCCTGCCCGCCCACCTCTATGAGGAGATTTCTGTTCTCCTCGATAGGAGCACCTTTTCCGGGGCCATAGGGCACGGATCTAGGAAGATTGGGGCCGTGGATCATTATCCTGATGATGCCCCCATTCTCATAGATCTCATTTAGCAGAGATTGAGCCGTGGCTGGCATGAGATACCTGTTCGGGACAATTTCTACCTGGATCGATTCCGTGTCTGATTTAGTGACCATTTCTTCCGCCTATCTTACACAGCCTCCGCAACCGATACGATCGGCTCACGGAACTCCTTGATCTCACCGTATATGGCACCGACCAGTCCAGATGTCATCTCAGGCGTGAACATCTGGGTGCCAGCGTCTAATGCAACAGCCGCTGCCACGCAGGGGATAGCAAATCCTCTGGAGTGCCTGGTTACCACGTGGTTGCCGTTGAAGACTCCTGGTCCGCCGCCGCCGTAGATGGAGTGGCTGAAGAACGAGAAGCCGACGGCAGTTCCCATAACTCTGCCAAAGTCGCATCCGGGCAGAGCAGTCTCCTTCTCAATTATATCGTTGTAGTACAGCAGCGTCGAAGACACAGCCTGAGCACCCCTCAGGGAGCCGCAGTTGACCATGGTGGCAGCCAATACGCCAGCAGCGCAGTAGGCATTCCACTTGGATACATCGTTGGCCTCGTACATGACGTAGCCAGAGGGCAGCTTCTTGCCGGCCTTGATGACTTTATCCTCAACGGCCTTAGCTACTGTGCTCTGCACGACTGTGCCGATGGTTCCGGTCTTTCCGTTGGCCTTGACGCACTCGTAGACCATGTTGTTGGCGTTCAGGCCCTGGTATGCCATGCCCAGGAGCTGGTGGCGCTCGAATATGCCCATGGCGTTGCCCATCTCGAACTCGCCGATCTGCTCGTAGATTGAAGCCAGAGCGGCGGCGTTCATGGCGTTCCTCTTGGTGATGGCGGCAAGGTGGTTGGCCATGACGTTCCTGAGAGCAAAGCCCAGACCCTCATCGTTCTGGGGGATGTTGAGAACAGATGCGACGTTTCCGCCGGACATGCCCACAGTCTGCGGGTACTCGCCCCAGACGGCGGCATGGACCATTGGTGCATTCACGATGCCTACCTTGAACTGCCCGATGAGTGCCTCGACTGTGGCTGCGGCGGCTGCGGTCAATCCGACCACGAACTCAGAGGCCGCGTTGATCCTGGTAGTGGGAATCTGGACGAGCAGCTGCTTGCCTCCGCCGAGCACACGCACGTTAGTGTCATCGCCCGGGGTAACCTGCAATAGTCCCTTTATCTTATCCGCGAGGGCGTTGGCATTGGCAACAACTTCAATGTTCAGCTCGAGTCCCTTAATCTGTCTGCGGCCTCCTGCTACCTTTCCTGTCTTCAGGGCGCCTTCTACTCCGGCCAGATTAACGGCAACTGTTCGCTTTGTGAGAGAAATGAGTCTCTGCATGGCCGCGTTCTTGAGAGGGCTGACGGCACTCAGGTCGACGTCGCTCTTCAAAAGAACTCCGCGGTCGCTATATAGGTCTATCTTGTCAGACACGTTCTTTATCCTCCTTTACCTTTTTAGCAGCAATAACTGCAACGACGGCAGATGCCGAAGCGACGATATGACAGCCCAAGCTAAAAGGTATCATATCCGGCACCTTCACAATTCGTTACAATCTTCTGCCACGTTCTTAAATGTACACTTAGATACTTAAAGCTTTTGCGTGATATAATTATAACTATTTATATTATAATAATCAGTTCCCCGAAAGTTCTATAATAAAGATAATTTCTAAAATAAATTTTATTCTAATAGAAATCTATAATTATGCGATTCCATGCCATTCGACCTTCGACAATCCCTGGCTTTATGGCCATGACTATCCCCTGGCAGGCCAACGCGATGATAGGTAGCCGTCTTTAAAATAGGAATTTATTATTTCAACTAATTGATAAATAGTTGTAACATTTACAAAAAAATGATTAAAGTTTATATCCGCTTATGATGGGGTATGCCGTCCCTCCCAGGAGATGAAATGGTCTATTAAGAACGATTTTTCGTAAGGGATCGCCCCCTCTGAACAATTAAAATTATCGAATAATCGTGTTGAATGGGCAACCTTGGCAAATGGCATCTGGGAGGGTTTCGAGGTGTGCGACGTTGCGGTCCCTGCGCCGGAAAAATTCCGGTTTCCAAGATCAAAGGATGCCTTTTCGCCGAGGCTTTCGCCCTCCTTTAATACACCTTATAAACCCAGAAGCAATTTTGCGAAAAACTTAAATCAACTGCAAGATTTGGTTGTGTGAAATGCATCTCATCATAGCAGAGAAGCACGATGCTGCCAAGAGGATTGCTCAGATCCTGGCCGGCACCAAGCCCCGCTCCCAGCGGGTGGCAGGCATCGAAGCCTTCCGTTTCGACGATAAGGTCGTCATCGGCCTCAGCGGTCACATTGTGGGAGTGGACTACCCCCCAGGATATAACAACTGGCAGAAGGTGGAATGCAAGGATCTGATCCGGGCGGAGATCGTGGTTCGTCCCATACAGGAGAAGATAATTGCCGCCTTGCAGAGCCTGGGGAAGGAGGCCGAACGCATCACCATTGCCACGGACTACGACCGGGAGGGCGAGCTCATCGGCGTGGAGGCACTGAAGATCGCTCAAGAGGCCAACCCTGGCCTGAAAGCGGATCGCGTCAGGTACAGCGCCATAACCAAGGAAGAGATCCTGAAGGCATTCCAGCGTTCTGGAAAGGTGGACTTTGACCTGGCGGCCTCAGGTGAGGCCAGGCAGATCATCGATCTCGTCTGGGGAGCGGCTCTGACCAGGTACATCTCTCTCACCTCCGGCCGGCTGGGCAAGGAGTTTCTGTCCGTTGGTCGCGTCCAGTCCCCCACCCTGGCGCTCATCGTCGATCGGGAGCGAGAGATTCAGTCCTTCCAGGCACGGCCTTACTGGGAAATCTACGCCGATCTGGAGAAAGAGCTTCGCGTACAGCATGCCAAGGGCCGCATCTGGGATAAAGCCGAGGTGGACAGGATAATCGCAAGGCTCGGGCCGGAAGGCATTATAAGGTCCATCGAGAAGAAGACCAGGATCGAGAAGCCGCCGGCTCCTTTTGATACTACCGGCTTCATCGCCGCGGCCAGCGGATTGGGCTTCTCTGCGGCCAATGCCATGCGTATAGCAGAATGGCTCTACATCAACGGCTTCATCTCCTATCCCCGGACGGACAACACCGTTTATCCGCCCTCCATCGACCTTCGGGCTCTCACCTCGCTCTTTACCAGAGGCGCCTTTGCAAAAGAGGCCGAAAGACTGCTCCAGGGAAGAATGGTGCCCACCCGCGGCAGAAGGTCGACGACCGATCACCCGCCCATCTACCCAACGGCACCCGCGGAGCAGAGCGAGCTGAAGGACGAGCAGTGGCGGATTTACGAGCTGGTAGTCCGCCGCTTCTTCGCCACCCTGGCAGAGCAGTGCGTCTGGGAGACCACCAGCATCAAGGTGGACATAGGCCCTGAGCCCTTCCGGGCCAGCGGAGCGCGGCTCATCGAGCCGGGCTGGAGATACTACTATCCCTACAGCAAGGCTGAGGAGCATCTCTTGCCCGAGCTGAAAGAGGGTGAGCGCCTTAAGGTCTTGGGCCAGGTCGTGGAGGCCAAGGAGACGCAGCCACCGGCCCGCTACGGTCAGGGCAAGCTCATCAAGCTCATGGACGAGCTGGGCCTGGGCACGAAGTCCACCAGGCATGATATCATCAGCAAATTGTATGCCCGCGCCTATGTACAGGGCAATCCCATGCGGCCCACCAACACCGCTTACGCTGTGGTTGATACGCTGCAAAAGTATGCCCCCACCATCACCAAGCCCGAGATGACCCAGACTCTGGAAAGGGACATGACCAGGATCTCAGAGCGCAAGATAAAGGAGGACGAGGTCATCGAGGAGTCGAGGGTGATGCTCTCTTCCGTCTTCAACGAGCTGACGGAGAACCAGATCCGCATTGGCCAGTCCCTCAAGGACGGCCTGCGCACAGACAAGATCGTGGGAACCTGCGAGAAGTGCGGCTCAGAGCTATTAATACGGCGCGGCCATCGGGGATCGCGGTTCATCGGCTGCTCCGGCTATCCTGAGTGCCGGTTCACCCTGCCACTGCCCAGGTTCGGGACGGTTGTGGTGACGGATAAGATCTGCGACAAGCACGGCATGAATCATATCAGGATAATCAACAAGGGCAAGAGGCCCTGGGATCTGGGCTGCCCTCATTGCAACTTCCTGGAGTGGCAGGCGAAGAAAGCCGAGGCCAAGCCTGAGCCGGATAAGAAGATGGAGGGCAAGGCAAAGAAAAAGGTGCTGAGTAACGTTCCAGGAATAGGGCCGAAGACCCTGGAGAAGCTGGCCTCGGCAGGCATCAAGACAATGCATGACCTGGTCAAGGCGGAGGCCAGGAGCCTGGCTGAGAAGACGGGCTTAAGCCAGAAGAAGATAATGGCCTGGCAGAGCGCTGCCAGGGCCTGAAGCACTTCTGCCTGGGGAAGGATTTTATTCAAAGGCCAGCGGTTGCCAGCATGGGCCTGGCCGGATTTGAACCGGCGGCCACTCGGTTATGAGCCGAGCGCTCTAACCGGACTAAGCTACAGGCCCAAAAGCAATGCGCCGCCAACAGGGCTCGAACCTGTGACATTCTGGTTGCTGCTCTGACCAATTAACAGCCAGACACTCTACCAACTGAGTTATGGCGGCTCGACACCCTCCCTAGATGCACAATGATTTAAGCCTTTTGATGTGAAGATAGTCTCATGCGCGTCCTGAAGAAGAACCTGCGCGGCGATGAAGGGGAGATAACCCTGCTTCCGGAGTCCCTGGATGATCTATGGCATCTGCAGCATCTCCTGGAACGCGGCGATCTCGTGTTTGCCCAAACGCACCGGAAGGTGGCGACCATAGCGGATAAAGCGCGGCCCGAGAAGATGGAGAGGCGAGCGGTGCGCCTGGGCATCCGTGTTGAGGATATCGAGTTTCACATCTATTCCAACTGGCTGCGACTGCACGGGCAGATCAAGTCAGGCATCGACGTGAGCTCCTATCACACCCTGAACATTGAGGTGGGAACGGATCTCTCCATAATAAAGCATCATTGGCGGCCGGATCAGCTGCAGCGAATTGATGAGGCCGTGGCCGAGTCGCAGCGTCCGAAAGTGGTTTTGGCACTGGTGGAGGAGGGCGAGGCTACCATCGGCGTCTTGCGCCAGTTCGGAGTGCAGATGGCAGCGGAGCTTCGAACTGGCAGCGGCAAAGGCGGGGGCGAGGATCTCCGGGCCGTATTTTTCCGGGACGTGGCGGAGGCCGTGAACCAGGCTGCTGGCGAAGGAGCACAGGTTATTCTGGCCGGGCCCGGTTTCGCCAAGGAGAATCTGAAGAGGCTGATCGACTCCAGCTATCCGGAGCTGGCCGAGCGTATCACCATGGACGATGCCTCCTCCATCGGACGCTCCGGCTTCCAGGAGGTTTTGCGCCGGGGAGCGGTCAAGAGCGCTCTGGAGTCCAGCCGCATCGCTTTGGAGGCGAGGCTCATCGAGGACCTGTTTTGCGAGATCGCCACCAACGGACGGGCTGCTTATGGTTTAAAAGAGGTGGAGACTGCCGTGAACTACGGCGCAGTCGAGCACCTCCTGGTCCTGGATGAGCTGGTGCGGAGCCGAAAGGTTGACGAGATCATGCGCGCTGCTGCCAGCGCCCGGGGAAAGGTGGTGATCTTCAGCTCCGAGTTCGAGCCTGGAGAGCGGCTTCGCTCTTTGGGCGGCCTGGCTGCGCTCCTCAGATTCAAGATAGCCCGAAATCCATAGATTCTTATCGTTTTGGGCTACAACGACGATCTGCAATGACGGGTTGCGATAAATGCCAGAGCCGTGCCATCATCCACCAGAGGTACTCGGGCATGCATCTTTGCCAGGCTCACTTCGACCAGGACGTGCACCGCAAGGTCCGAGAGAGCCTGCGCAAGACGAGCCTATTTCGTGGCAGTGCGCGCGTGGCCGTCGGCCTCAGCGGTGGAAAGGACAGCGCAACCCTGCTTTATGTCCTGAAGAACCTGTTTAGCTGCCGGAGGGACATCGAGCTTCTGGCCGTCATCATCGATGAGGGACGGGAAGGCCGGGCCACCCTGGAGTGCGCCCGAGCGCTCGCGGAGAGGCTGCAGGTTCCTTATCTCGTCAAAAGCCTCCCCGAGGCATCCCTGAAGAAGGACCTTCTGGAGAGAGCGGCGCAGGAGATTGGTGCGGACATCCTCGCCACGGGCCACAACCTGGATGATGAGGCGCTGGATATCTTCATAAGCTACCTGCAAGGAGATGTGGAAGGCCTATTCCGTCTGGGGAAGTGCGGGGGCCAGGTTCCCTGGATAAAGCCCCTGCGGCGCATCCCCGGGCGGGAGATCAGGCTTTACGCCATCGCACACGGCCTTTGCTCTCTCGATTCCCTTTCCCGGGCAGAGGACCTTCAGAGGGAGGCCAAGAGGTGTCTTGACGGCTTTGATTCCCGGCATCCTGGAACGAAGTACTCCCTGCTGCGCAGTCTGGAGCGCGTCCTGGCGCTGCAAGAGGCTGGCTGTAAGAGGTCGCTGCCTGGAGGGGCAAAGCCTTTAAGTGCAGATGTAAAATAAAAGGGGACAGCGCCTCGGTAGCTCAGCTGGTCCAGAGCGATTGACTTGTAATCAATAGGCCGCGTGTTCGAATCACGCCCGGGGCTTCTTTGGGGGAAGGGAAGGACTGATGATGAGCAAGGGCGAAAGGGTCTTCTGGATGATGATGCTTATCGTAATGCTGACGGCAATGCAGATCCTGCCCCCCGGGCTGGCCCTGCCCTCTGCGTTCGAGAAGGGGGGTTCAGCCAACGGCCGAGAGGAGCTGGAGAGCATGCTCTCCGGCGAGCACAGAGGCTCGGGATACTCTGATGTAGATGATGCTTACAGTGCACCTTCCCTGGCCCTGATCAGACCAGAATACGACAATCCTTATAAAAATGCCTTTAGAAATGACACAATCTTTAGTGGTTTTGTGAGAGAGTTCAATGACAACTCGGCCTCTCAAAACAACCGAACCTGGACCGATATCCTCCTCAATGCCTCATCCTTGCTGGACTTGAACTCCACGAGCAATGCGAGTATGGAAGCCGTCTCCTCAAGCCAGTCTTGATTTATCCGTAATACCCTGCAGCTTGCTATGCGGATGCGCCGCCGCCGTTTCACTCATCACGTGTCGATGTCTCTCCCAGTCTCGCGTTCTCCGGGCGCGTAGCCCCAGGTGGTGCTTCCATTGATGGGCGATTTCATCGCGGCGGTTTGGCTGGCTGAATCATCTTTAGTCCATTCTCTTCAAATAGCCAGGTGCTTGAGGATGCCGATGTAAGCCCCCATACGACTTGCAGGATGGATAGTATTCAGTGCCCAACTGAATTTTACCGGCTGTGTCCTCTCCGGCAACACTTGCGATGAATGCCAGGCAGAGGTCTATGCCTGCAGAAACGCCTGCAGAGGTCCATATATTTCCATCTCGTACAATTCGATCCTCGGCCACTTCTACATCGCCCTGTTTTCTCAAGGACTGTAAAGAAGCCCAGTGGGTAGTAGCCCTTCGATTTGAAAGCAGACCAGCGCGTTTAAGAATGAAGGTGCCTGTGCAAACAGAAAGAACTGCTTGGCAATGCTCGGCCTGGTCGGAGACAAATTGGATCAGAGTTTTGTTATCGACCTCTTTGCGTGTGCCTTCGCCACCCGGCACCAGGAGATAGTCCAACCTTGGGCAAGCTGCAAAGGTTACATGGGGATTAAGAGACATCCCCTTGGCACAAATCACTGGTTCAGGCTTCTGGGCAACCATGAGGCAGTTCTCTGGTCCATGAGCATATTTGCTCCAGAATGATATCATCTCCCACGGGCCGACAAGATCCAGCTCCTCCAATCCCGGAAAAATCAAAAATCCAAATATCATGTTGCCTACTCCATGACTGGTATTAAAGACGACATGGGCTTATCAAGGCAAAGTATTTTCGGGCCAAGCCAGAAGATTCTAGTCATTGGCTTGCATTTCATGAATCCTGACCTACACTCTTTGTAGGCAATGGAGCCCAAGATTTCAGGCGTGCGTCATTGATTTTTGCTTATGACGCTTGGTGCCTATTATCACAAGGAATAGCTAGGCAGGTGGCGTCTTCATACTAACGAAGTTTTCGTCCCAAAAAGTTCTTCTTTTAGGAAGTATACTTAATCATTTTTAATGATAAATTCTCGATGGAGGTGAAAGGCATGTGTTCAGGGCCGGGTTTTAGCCTAATTAACGTTGGCGATGAAGAGACAATTCTCGCAAAGGACTACAAATGCCTCGATTGCGGCAGTATCTTCAAAGGATTAGCTTGACTTTGTCAGATTAGAAAGTTGGATCTTTATCCACCATACCCTAAAGACTGCTGGTCATCGAATAGGTGCAGTAAGTTAAAATCCGAGG
>Ga0315294_10000893_pt1 | contig 32414 bp, 30 predicted proteins | sample YL17G13_40_MG_FD_203626 | JGI IMG/M metagenome (GOLD analysis project Ga0315294, IMG submission 203626) | Sediment microbial communities from Yellowstone Lake, YNP, Wyoming, USA - YL17G13_40 | ecosystem: Environmental > Aquatic > Freshwater > Lake > Sediment | place: USA: Wyoming | collected...
AGGGGATTGCGAAAGACCATCTGGAAGATCAGGCCTGCGGCAGCCAGGCTCGAACCCATCATCATGGCCGTCAGCAGGCGCGGCAGTCGCAGGGACAGGACCAGTCTCCGTGCCAGTTCATCACTGCCCAAGAGGGATGGCGGAGTCCAGTAGGGCGCAGGGTATCGCCCAATGAAGAGCGATATCCCGGCGAGGAGAAGCAGGCCTGCCAACAGGAGGGCAAGGCCCGTCCGCCTCCCCATCCTCCTTTCCGGACGGCTTGATGCTAGATCAAGGCTCATAGTCTCCGTTCAGCAGGGGAAGGACATCATTCTTGAAGGCCGTTTCGTCCAGGCCGTACAGTTCCCGGTAGAAAGCCCGCATCTCAGCCTGCACGTCGAACGAGAATGACCCATCGGGTAGCAACTGGTTTGCCAGCCATTCCAGCCCGAGGATCCAGCGAGGGTCAGGCTGGTCCCAGCTGACGAAATCGCCAGGGAAACCCAACAAGCGGCCTTCGCGCACAGCCCTAAGCGCCGCCCAGCTGCTGTCCGATCGCAAAGCCTCCGTCGCCACAGCGGGGTCGCCAGCGTAATAGACGACGAACACGTAGTCCGGGTCCCAGGCGGCGACTTGTTCCAGGTCGACGACGGTCCATCCGCTTCCGGCGGCGTCCAGCCATAACGGCTCCCCGCCAGCCAGCTCGACCAGCATCGTCTGCAGCCACGCCGAGGGCGGCACGTTCACGGCGACCTCGCCGCCCTGATCGGTGTACTGCAGCAGGAGCACGCGGGGGCGCTCCTCGGCCGGGACCGTTGCCACGGTCTCCGAAACCCGATCGAGCCGCTCCTGGTAGAAGGCAAGCACTTGATCTGCACGCTCCGGATCGCCAAACAGTGTTCCCAGAATGCGCGCGTCGCGGAAGAACTGCTCCGGCGTCTCCAGGTCCAGATAGACGGTGGTCAACCCAAGCGCCTCCAGGGGCGCGCCCACACTGTCGGCCAGATAACTCTTGAGCAGCACCACGTCGGGGTCGGCGACGGCAATCGCCTCGGTCGACGCATCGCGCTCCAGCTGGATCACCTCGGCAAATCCAGAGTCCACCAGAGGCATCATGGATGCATTGCGCTGTGTGCGCTGCTCCATGGCAACGACGCGTGCGTCAGCCTCGTCGAAGAAGAAGGCCGCATGCAGGATAAGCTGGGCGGCGCGCCCGGCGATCACCACGCGCTCGGGCAGCCTGTCCAGGACGATTTCCCGCCCCAGGCCGTCGGTAAGGACAGCCGCTGGCGACACATCCACCTCGAGGCGGGGGGCCGGTTCGGTGCTGATCGCCGATTCTCCATCCGCGGCTGACTGAGTTGGCGTATTCCCGCCCGTTGTTTGACAGGCCGCCAGGCTCAGCAGCACAGCGGAGATCACAACTACCTTCAGTCTCATACCTCCTCCTCAGTTAGGAGATTGCAGGGGAGTCCAAGCTCGCTCCGGGCATCCTCCATCCACGCCAGCGTGGTCTCCAGCTGCCGGATGCGGAGATCCATGGAGAGCCGGTCCAGCTTGCCTGCATGCGCCTGATCGGCCGCCGTCTGTTTGAGCCGGGCTACCCCGCCCTGTAAAGCCTTCCGCTGAGTCTCGAAGATGCGCGCCGCGAGCTTCTGGTCGTCCGCCAACGCAAGAGTCAGTCGGGTGAGGAACGCCACGCGCAGTGCGCGCACGCTCATGGGCGTCGGTCGTTCAAGCCATCGGCGGAACCGCGCTCGGCCTCGCCGCGTGACCTTGTAGTGCCGCTTCTTCCGACCGCCTGTGGGGCTGCACTCCTCACCGAGGATGTCGCCTTGCGCTTCCAGACGTTTCAGGGTGCTGTACAGCTGGTTCTGTGGGATTCGCCACAACGAACGGAACTCGGCCTGCAGGCGAAGGTGAAGGTCATAGCCATGGCTGGGCTGCTGGAGCAGCAATCCCAGAACGAGATACTCCGGTTCTAGGGCGCTTGCCCTAGGCGAGTTGGGGTCCACGTCTGATACTCACTCGATGAGTATAGCACTCCTTGTGGCTCCGGGGAGGAGGTCCGTCCGTGATCGGCGCGAAAGGCGTCCGTTGCTGACGGAAAAGCCGTGGTCGTGACATTCTGGATCAGATTGAACAGGGAGGGAGGAGTGCGCGGACCGTCAGGGCCGCAGGGACAATGCCTGTGGCACCCACGGGAAAGGCAGCCGGTGCTGGGGCTTCACAAAGCTCCGGCAAGCACATGCGCAGCCTGCACTCTCGGCCACGATATGCTTCCAATTCTGCACTTTCGGCCAAATTATGGTTCCAACGGGCGGTCGGGTGGGGTCTTGGGGGGCGGCTTCTTGCGGGGGATCTGGCGCTCGCGGCCAAATTATGGTTGCAGCGCCAGCCAGATTATGGGTTGAGCAACAGACCTGGTATCGCGAGCCCTTGCACGTCGCGCTCACGCTCTCCCCTCCTAGAAGACCTGCGTCTTGATGACCTCCGGCTTGTTGCGTTTCCGGTGCTCTCACGGGCAGGCGATAGGACTCGACGCTCCGATTCGGGGGCCCGCGATGCGGGTGGGTCATCGCCGAGATGTCCAGGGGCTTGGCGTGCCGGACCTGCTGCAGCAGGCGGCAGAAGCCATGGAGTAGGGAGTGCTCGGAGTGGAGGTGAACGAACGAGTCGTGTTGGTGAGGCAGGGTTTGATCACCTTCTCTCGACAAGACAGCACAGAGAGGGCCGATGCAGTCGGCCCGCGGCAGTATTGCCAGAAGGGCCAGGTTATTGCCGGTAGCGCGGGGGGACGCGCCCGCCGCCCGCATTCGGTTGGACCAAATGGGGGCGGCGGGGAGAGGGTGGACGCTGGCTGGGGCTAGTCCCGTACCAGCTGCATGAGCCGCGGGTCGAATTCGAAGTCCACCGGGCCGGACCACGAGCCCGATCCAGCTCCTCCAAATCGCCCCGCTACATTTCTAGCATAGGGGGTGTGCCTTGAGGCCGACCGGGACACACTGCCCCGGTGCACCGGAGGGGGACCGGGGCAAACGGGGAAGGTAGTCCAGAGGGACTGGGCTCGCGGCTGTAGATCGGCCTACAATTGCAGCCATCGCTCGATCCGGTCCGTGGGGTCCATGTTATGTGCCCTACACTGCACGAGAATCAGAGCCGGCCAGCCCAATTGGTCAGCGACTACTTTGTGGATGAAGCCGGCGACGGAGTGCTCTTCGACGCGAAAGGGCAGGTGACCATCGGCACCCCGGGGTGCTCGCGGTTCTTCATCTTGGGTTTTCTCCATGTACGAGATGTCACAGCACTTGAGAGTGACTTGGTTGACCTTCGCTCTCAGCTACTAGCGGACCCGTACCTCAAGTCGATCCCATCAATGCAACCAAGTGCAAGGAAGACGGCCGCCGCATTTCACGCGCACGACGATGCGCCGGAGGTTAGGCATGCGGTCTTCAAGATGTTGCTAGGCCATGACCTTCGGTTCTTTGCTGTTGTGCGAGACAAGCAAGAGACACTTCACTACGTGAGGTACATGAACGCCACGGACTTGGCCTACCGATACGACCCAAATGAGCTGTACGACTTCCTCGTCAGACGGCTCTTCAGGGACCATCTCCACAAAGGAGACATCTACAACATCACCTTCGCGAAGCGCGGCGCGAGAGACCGAACGGAGAGCCTTAGACTTGCTCTCGAGGCTGCGCGGGCTAAATTTGCGGAAAAGTTCGCGACTCAACACACGGCCCAAGTCCAAGTTGTCGCAGCGACGCCGGCAACGTGCCCGCCACTCCAGGCTACCGACTACTTCTTGTGGGCTATTCAGAGGCTATACGAACGCGGAGAGGATCGCTATTTGGGCTTTCTGTGGCCCCGGTATCGGCTTGTCAATGACATAGACGATACTCGTCAGAAGGGGTACGGCGAGTACTACACAAGCGAAAGGCCGCTCAATCGAGCGGCCCTAGAAGGTCGGCCAGGGATATAGGACTTTGAACTGTCACACGGCACGAGGCCGAGTTTCGTCCGCTGGCCATCTGTAGGATACTCCAAGTTGCCTGGTGCTGTCAACTCGGGTGTACCCCTTGGGGCATCCCAACTCAGCAACTGGTCAACCGACCTCTCACCCACTGCCCGGCTCCCACGTACGGACCAGTTCAAGCCCACCAAGATTGCCGACTGCACGCTCATCAGTGCCGTCTTCGCCACGCGTGAACAAGGCAAATGGCCGAACGTCCGGCAGGCCAGCCGTCAGGCGTTGCGTAGGGTTTAGATAATGCCTGTTCAGGATGCGCATTCAGGCCGCTGCGGCCAGCCAATCCCGCGTCTGGCGGTACAGACCGGTGAGTGTCTCCCCGTCCAGCACCAATGCCACGGCGCCGATCAGGCTGGCGATCGAATACACCATGCCGTGCAAGACCAGTGCCGCCGCCAGCCCCTGGTCCGGCGGGACGCCGAAGACGCTCAGCGCCGCCACACCTGCCGCCTCGAACACGCCGACGTAGCCGGGAAGCGACGGGACGGCCACGCCGAGCAGCGTCGCCGCCAGCATGAAGGCCGCCCACAACGGCTGAACGTCCGGCAGGACCGCGTGGAGCACGGCCCAATACTCAAGCAGCGCCAACGCCCAGCTGGCCGCCATCCAGCTGAAGCTCATCGCCAGTCGCCGCGGTGTCTGCAGCACCGCCAGTCCATCGCGAAACGATCCCCACAGCCGCAACCATGCGGGCCTTGGACCCGGCAGGCGTGCCACCCAGCCCTCGATCATTGCCGGTCGGCGCAAGGCAAATCCTACAAAGCTGAGCGCCATGCCCACCACCGCTGCCCCGATCCAGGCGGCACGCGACGCCCAGGCCGCGCCCGCCGCTACGGGCAGCAACACCAGCATCAATCCGACGGCCAGGATCATGTCGTACAGCCGTTCCACGACGATTGAGGACAGGACCAATGGCGTTGACAGCCCCGGCTGCCGGCCCATCAGAATCGCCCTGCCGAGCTCGCCCATCCGCCATGGGAGGACATTGTTCAGGAGGTAGCCTTCATTGAGGGCCGCCAGCACCCGTCCGAACCCGACCTCTCGGCCGATCAACGCCCGCCAGCAGGCCACGCGGGCCATCATCGAGATCAGGAATACGGCCACGCCCAACAGCAGGAAACGCAAGTCGACTTGCAGCAGCGCCTCGCGCAGCGGGCGCCAGCCCGCCCAGCGAAGTGCCAACGCAAGGGCGGCGGCGGAGACCGCCAGCCCGAGCAGAAGGCCTGCCCAACGCGCCCCGCCCGACCTCACGCCGGCCCCCAAGCCGCGCCTGGCTCGCGCCCACGGCCAGGCGCGATCGAGGCCTGCGTCCGCCGGGCTGTCATGCGCGTCATTCTTCTTCCAGCCGGAGGATAGCCATGAAGGCTTCCTGCGGAATCTCGACGCTGCCGACGCGCTTCATGCGCTTCTTGCCCTTCTTCTGTTTCTCCAGCAGCTTCTTCTTGCGCGAGATGTCGCCGCCGTAGCACTTGGCCAGCACATCCTTGCGCACGGCCTTGACGTTGGCACGCGAGATCACCCGTCCACCCGAGATCGCCTGGATCGGCACCGCGTACATCTGGCGCGGGATGAGTTCCTTCAGCTTGGTGACCAGGCGCTGCCCCTTGTGATAGGCCTCCTTCTTATGCACGATCATCGCCAGCGCATCGACCGGCTCTTCGTTGACCAGCAGCTCCAGCTTGACCAGGTCGTCCACCCGGTAACCGGTGAAGTGGTAGTCCAGGGAGGCATAGCCGCGCGTGCGTGCCTTGAGCTGGTCGTAGAACTCGACGATCAGCTCGGCCAGTGGGATGTCGAAGTGCAGGACGACGCGCTGCGGCGCCGGGTACTCCTGCTCGACGAAGGTGCCCCGGCGCTTGGTGGCCAGGTCCATCACCGTGCCGTAGAACTCCTCCGGCGTGAATACCTGGATGCGCATCCACGGCTCGCGCACCTCGGCAATCTGCGTCTCCTCCGGGAGGTCCGCCGGCTTCTCGATGATCCTCGTGCTGCCATCGATCATCAGGACCTCGTACTCCACCGACGGGGCGGTGGCGATCAAGTCCACCTCATGCTCGCGCTCGAGCCGTTCCTGGATGATCTCCATGTGGAACATGCCCAGGAACCCGCAGCGAAAGCCGTAGTTCAGCGCCTGGGAGACATCAGGCTCGAAGATCAGCGAGGCGTCGTTGAGCTGGAGTTTCTCAAGAGCGTCCTTGAGGTTGGCATAGTCCTCGCCTTCCACCGGGTAGAAGCCCGCGAAGACCATCGGCTTCGGGTGGCGGTAGCCCGCCAGCGCCTCGGCCGCCGGCTGCGCGGCGGAGGTGAACGTGTCGCCCACGCGGCACTCGCGCACCGTCTTCAGCCCGGTGGCCACGTACCCCACCTCGCCGGCCTGCAGCTCCTTCCCGGCCACCATGCCCGGCGCGAAGGTGCCGATCTCCATCGGGTGCACATCGGCGCCGGCAGCCATCAGGCGCAGGTTCTCGCCGGCATGCACGGTGCCATCGAAGACGCGCACGTAGGCGACCACGCCCTTGTACGAGTCGTAGTGCGAGTCGAAGATCAACGCCCGCAGCGGAGCGGCGGGGTCGCCACGCGGAGGCGGCACCTTGGCCACTACCGCCTCCAGAACCTCAGCGATGTGCGTGCCTTCCTTGGCGGAAATGCGCAGGATCTGGTCGGGCGGGGTACCCAGCAGCGCCTGGATCTCCTCAGCCACCTCATCCGGGCGGGCCGACCCCAAGTCGATCTTGTTGATCACGGGGATAATCTCGAGGTCGGACTCGAGTGCCAGGTACAGGTTCGCCAGGGTTTGGGCCTCGACGCCCTGCGTGGCGTCGACTACCAGGACGGCGCCCTCGCATCCTGCCAGCGCTCGGCTGACCTCGTAGGCGAAGTCCACGTGCCCGGGCGTGTCGATCAGGTTGAGCTCGTAGTCCTGGCCATCGGCGGCGCGGTACGACATTCGGACCGCCGACGCCTTGATCGTCACGCCCTTCTCGCGCTCAAGCTCCATGCTGTCCAGGACCTGCTCGGTCATCTCCCGATCGGGGATGGTCCCGGTAAGCTGGAGCAGGCGGTCGGCGAGCGTCGACTTGCCGTGGTCGATGTGGGCAATGATGCAGAAGTTGCGGATATTGGACGTCTGCATGCGAGAAGCCGCGGGAGGTTCTCTCCCGCGTTCGAAGTATACCGTATGGAGGTGCAGACCGTCAGGCGCTGAGGTCGAGCGGTGGGAACAGCACGTCATGCGGCGCCGGGCGTCCAGGGCGGGCCCACAGCAGGAACTCGACGTTGCCCTTTGGACCCAGCAGCGGCGAACGGATCAGTCCCCAGGCATGCAGGCCCAATGGCCCCAGTGCACCGGTAACCGCTTCCAAGACTTGTCGATGGACCTGCGGATCGCGCACCACGCCGCCCCGCCCCACAGCCTTCCGCCCGGCCTCGAACTGCGGCTTGACCAGGGCGACGAGCTCGGCCTCGGGTTTCAACCAGCGGACGACGGCCGGCAGGATCAGGCGGAGCGAGATGAACGAAGCGTCGATCGTCGCCCAGTCGACCGGTTCGGGCAGAGCCTCCACATAGCGGGCATTGGTGCGCTCCAGGACGACAACGCGCGGGTCCTGTCGCAGGCTCCAGTGCAAGATGCCATGGCCGACATCCAGGGCATACACCCGGAGCGCCCCATGCTGCAGCAGGCAATCGGTGAAGCCGCCGGTGGAGGCGCCGACGTCGGCGCAGACGGCCTGGCGCGGCTCCAGCCCGAACGCGGTCAGCGCTGCCTCGAGCTTCTCGCCGCCGCGAGAAACGAAACGCGGCGGGGTGGCTACCTCGACTGCCGCCTGGCGATCTACCTCGCGGCCGGGCTTGAGCGCCACCTGCCCGTCGACGCGCACCTCGCCAGCCATGATCAACCGCTGGGCGAGCGAGCGGCTCTCGGCCAGCCCTCGCTCGACCAACAAGGTGTCAAGCCGGGCTTTGCGTGCCGAGGCGGGCGCCCTGCGCTCGCTCATGCTTGCCAATTGCACCACCCCGTATCTGCGGGGCCGCGCCCGAATGCGGCCACGGTTACTCCTTCTCCCCAAACTGCGCGAAGGCGATCAAAGGTTGCGGAGACCGGTGCGATGGCGCCGGCGAAGTACAGGATGTTCTTCGGACCGGTCCATTCGATCAGATGCTCAAGAAACGTGACCGCCATCACCAGGATGACGACGCTGGCGAGGCGCGTCTTCAAGTCGTGCAGGTTGCGGATCTCAAGCCACGCCGGGACGTTCAGCTCGCCAATGAACAGCTCATACAGCCCGACGGCGAACAGCAGCAGCGCCGAGGCCAGAAGGAACTTGTCCATCAGCGCCACCAGGTCGACCGAGAATAGAGGCGGCCTTCCCGCATGCTCGATCAGGTGGACGAGCACGTCGAAGGCGCTGACGGTCCCCCACACGAACGCGCCCGCGGAGGCTGCCGCGAGCGAGAGCACGGCCAGCAACGACAAGTAGCGGCTTGCTTCCAGGACCCGCTTCATACGCACCTCCAACGTGCACGAATTATAGCTACCGCCGCACCTTCGTCGTGGGCGGCGCTCATGCTTGCCGCCATCTGCCCTTCCTGCTATCATGGCCCTATGCTCCTCGGCCTGCTGCGCTCCATGCGGCCCCGGCAGTGGGCCAAGAATGTCTTCGTCTTCGCGGCGCTGGTCTTCGACCAGAAGCTCCTGCAGCCGGGCCCGTTCCTGCACACCCTGGCCGGCTTTGGCCTGTTCTGCCTGGCGTCCAGCGTCGTCTACCTGGTCAATGACGTTGCGGACCTGCACAGTGACCGCCAGCACCCCACCAAGCGCAACCGCCCCATTGCCTCAGGCATCGTCCCTCCTGGGACCGCCCTGGCCACGGCCGCCGTGCTGGCCGCCGGAGCGCTCGCCGGCGGGTTTCTGCTGGGCACGGCCTTCGGCGCCATCATCACCGGCTTCCTGGGCCTCAACCTGCTGTACTCCTTCTGGCTCAAGCACGTCCCGATCATCGACGTGTTCATTGTCGCCGCCGGTTTTGTCCTGCGCGTCGGCGCCGGCGTATCCTTGATCGTCGTCACACGGTTCTCACCCTGGCTGTACGTATGCACGACGTTGTTGGCCCTGTACATCGGGTTCGGGAAGCGTCGCGCCGAGATGGTCCTCGTGGCGGACGCCTCCAACAACACCCGCCGCGTTCTGGACGGCTACACCATCTCGTTTCTCGATCAACTGATCGTCATCGTCTCGGCCACGGCCATCGTCGCCTACTCGCTCTACACCTTCTCGGCCGAGAACCTGCCCAAGAATCACACGATGATGCTCACGATCCCGTTTGTGATCTACGGCATCTTCCGCTACCTGTACCTGATCCACGTGGAGAACTCCGGCGGAGCGCCGGAGGAACTCGTCCTCAAGGACCGCCCTCTGATGGCCACGCTCCTGCTCTGGGGTCTCGCCGCGATCGCCGTCTTGTATCTCGGGCAATGACCGTCGCCTCCGTCCCCGGCAAAGCCATCCTGTTCGGCGAGCACGCCGTGGTCTACGGTCGCCCGGCCATTGCCGTGCCCGTCTGGGAGATCGCTGCCCAGGCCGAGGTCCTCGACAATCCTGGGGCGGCCCCAGGCAGTCTGCTGGTCGAAGCCCCGGCCATCGACCTTGCCGGCGAGCTGGCCGCCCTCGATCCATCCCATCCACTGCCGCGCATCATCCTCGACACACTCTACGCGCTCGGGGTCGAACATCCCCCGCCCCTGCGACTGCGAGTGACCTCCACGATCCCAATGGCCTCCGGCCTTGGCTCAGGGGCAGCTGTTTCGGTGGCGGTTGCGCGCGCCCTCAGCCAGCACCTGGGTTGTCCCCTGGAGCCGTCGAGGGAATCGGCACTGGCCTTCGCTGTCGAGCGCATTCACCACGGCACGCCCTCGGGCGTCGACAACACCGTTGTCGCCTATGGTCTCCCGGTCTACTTCCGCCGCGACAACCCGCCAGTTCCGTTCCGAGTGGGCGCGCCGCTGCACCTTGTCCTAGGCGATACCGGCATCCCCTCGGCCACGTCCGTCGCCGTCGGCGGAGTTCGCGAGCGCTGGCGGGAGAACCCGGCAGCCTACGAGCGGCGCTTTGACGCCATCGGCGCGATCGTCAACGAGGCGCGCGGACGGATCGAGTCGGGCCGCATCGCGGACCTCGGACCCTTGATGAATCGCAATCATGTTCTGCTGCAGGAGATCGGCGTGTCCTCTCCAGTGCTCGACGCGCTGGTCCGCGCGGCGATCGAAGCCGGGGCCTGGGGTGCCAAGCTCTCTGGCGCCGGAATGGGTGGGACGATGCTGGCGCTGGCACCCAAGGACCGGATGGATGCTGTGCGCGCCGCCCTGACCCGCGCCGGCGCGGCGCGCACGATCACCACTCAGGTAGGCGAATGATCTTTCTCAAGCTGGGCGGCTCGCTGATCACGGACAAGGCCTCGCCGGAAACGCCGAGGCTGGATGTTCTTCGCCGCGTGGCGGCCGAGATTGCCGAGGCCCGCGCCGCCCGGCCGGAGATGCGTCTGCTGGTCGGTCACGGGTCAGGTTCGTACGGGCATCAGGCGGCCTCCCGCCACAAGACCCACCTCGGCGCGTCTACACCGGCCGAGTGGATCGGCTTCGCCGAGGTGTGGCGCGTCGCCAATTTGCTCAACCGCCTGGTCGTCGACGCCCTCGTCGGCGCCGGTCTTCGCGCCCTGTCTTTCCCACCGTCGGCCTCAGCCATCACGCAGGCCGGTGAGATCGTCGAGCTCTCCACCGAGCCGATCGCCCACGCCCTGGCGGCCGGGCTCATGCCGGTCGTCGCCGGCGACGTCGCCTTCGACCGGCAACGCGGCTCGACGATCGTTTCGACCGAGCGCGTCTTCGCCCGCCTGGCACAGACCCTTCGGCCGACGCACCTGCTCCTGGCCGGGGTCGATCCCGGGGTGTACGCCGACTTCCCGGCCAACACGCGCGTGTTCGAGACGCTGCGACAGGCGGACCTGCAACCGGCGACGATCACCGGATCGGCCGCCACCGATGTCACGGGCGGGATGGCCGACAAAGTCCAGCACGCATTCGCCATGGCCCGCGCCGTGCCCGGCCTCGAGGTCCGTGTGTTCTCGGGCGCTGACCCGGGCGCCATCCGGGCGGCCCTCACCGGGCAACCCGTCGGCACGCGCATCCTGGCGGATTGACTCAAGCGACTTACGAAGTCCTAAGGGCCTCGGAAGGCCTTCTCGCTCCAGCCTCGTCGCTTGCCTGGCCACCGTCGCTGGCTTAGACTCTGGGGCATCGGGGAGGGATCCCCGGCCCATCTTCTCCTGGAGGGTCTGCATGTCGGAGCGCAAGAAGGTCACGCTGCCCGCCTTGTTCGACAAGGTCGCCAAGGGCCAGCAGATCACCATGCTCACCTGCTATGACTACCCGACCGGGTACCTGCAGGAGCAAGCCGGGATCGACATGATCCTGGTGGGCGACAGCCTAGGCATGACCATGCTCGGCTACGAGAGCACGCTGCCCGTGACGATGGATGACATGATCCGCCACTCTCAGGCCGTGCGGCGCGGATCGGCCAACGCCTGGCTGATTGGCGACATGCCTTACATGTCGTACCAGCCATCGGTAGAAACCGCGATCCGCAGCGCTGGCCGGTTCATGGCCGAGGCCGGCTGCGACGCGATCAAGCTCGAAGGCGGCGTCGAGATGGCCGACCGCATGGCCGGCATCGTGCGCGCCGGCATCCCGGCTATGGGGCACCTTGGCCTGACGCCGCAATCCGCCAGTGCGCTCGGCGGGTTTCGTGTCCAGGGCAAGGGTGCGCAGCAGGCCAAACGCATCGTCGAGAGCGCCAAGGCCCTCGAGGACGCCGGCGCCTACGCCATCCTGCTCGAGATGGTCCCGGACCGGCTGTGCCAACTGATCACCGAGCGCGCCGAGAAGTGCTTCATCATCAGCCTCGGCTCCGGGCCGCATGCTCACGGCCAACTGCTGATCTACCACGACATGTTCGGACTGTACCCGCGCTTCAAGCCGAAGATGGCCAAGGTCTTCGGTGAGGCAGGCAAGGTGATTCTGGAGGGGCTGCAGCGCTACGTCGCCGAAGTCAGCGGCCGCACCTTCCCGCAGCCGGAGAACTGGTTCGGGATGCCAGACGAGGAGTACGACGAACTCCTTCGCCTGCTCCAGTAGGGCGTGTGGTGGGAGAAGAGAGGAGATTCCATGGACCGTGAACTGCAGGCGCGTCTGAAGATCCCCGCCTCACGGCTGGAGGCGATCAACACCGTCCTGCTGGACCCGGGCATGACCGTGATGAAGGACCTCCTCGAGGTCGTCGCCCGCTACGGCACGCCCGAGGAAATCAACCGCAAGGCGGCGGAGGCTGGCAGTCTGGCGTCGCTCTTGGGACGCGTGCGCGCCACCCGCCCGGAGAACCTCAAGGAGCTGCTTTGGCTGATGGAGCAGCGTGACCGGGGGGCCTTCATCCGAATCGACGACTACCGGCGCAAGGTGCTCGGCGACAAGGCAGCCGGCACTCAGTTCAAAGAGGACGTCGCCGTCACGCTCGAAGTCAGCGCCGCCAACTACTTCGCCTGGATCATCGATGCCGCCCGGCGCGCCATCGAGAAGCAGTCGCTCATGCCGGGCCGCTACATCCAGGTCCGCAAGATGAAGGAGCAGGAGGCCGACGGCGACCTGCCAGCCTTCGCCGCGGCGATGCAGATCCTCGGCGCCAGCTACGTATGCACGCTCGACACCAAGGGCACCGACGGGTCGAACGTGCATCTCGGCGGCCCCGAGACCATCACCGGTTACTTCGGCGGGATCGGCCAGCCGAACACCCACGCGCTGCAGTGGCTCGATGAGTTCCTCTACTACTACACCACCTACGGCGTGCGCGAGGTCCTCAACATCAACCCGGGAACGGTCCTGCTCGGCTACCTGCTCCACCGGCTCGGGGTCGACATGCGGTTCAAGATCTCGGTCTTCATGGGCAATGACAATGCGTACGCCGCACTGTGGACGTTGATCGGCGCCAAACTGTTCTCGCGCCGGGATGGCTCATCGCCGCTGATCGGCTTCAACTGGAGCAACTCGATCGACAACCGGACGATGGAGATCACGGCCGAGTTCCGCAAGGAGCTTGGGTTTGAGGATGTTGTCCGATACGAGCATCACATCACCGAGGCCTACAAGAGCATCGTCCGCCAGCCCTACCTGCGGCGCGCGGAGCTGGTCCAGGCGGCCGATCACGTCGCCAACATCTCCGCCAAGCATGAGGGCGGCGACCCGGATGTCGACTCGACCCGGCCGCACCCGTCTGATATCCTGGACTACTTCCGTGACCGTCAGGAGATTGTCGACTCCGGCGACTGGGACAACCTGACCCTCAACTTCCTCGACAAGTACGATGCCGCGAACCGGACGGCGTGGGCGTTGACGGAGGCAGGGCTGTCGTTCGTGGCGGCGAGGAACGTGCACTTGTAGAGGGTCCGAGGCCGAAGGTTGCACGGCCGCCTGTGAGCCAACCGGGCTCGGCGAGACGCAGTCGGCTTTCGCGTTCCCGCCGAGTGGTGCACAGGCGTGCCCGGAGGCCGGGTGCGGCTCTGCGGTGAACTCCCCGGTCATCCCGACTACGTGCGGAGAACGCGGCTGTGGATTCCGACTTACGGTCCAAGGAAGAGCCTGCGGTGCGCGGGAGACGCCGTGCTCTCAGGCTGCATCCATCCGAGGTCTTTGTGGTTGCGGCCCTCCTGACATTCGGGACCCTCTTCGCGCTGATGATCCCGTTGGGAGCCGGATGGGATGAAGAAACCCACCAGATCAGAGTCTGGGAGTTGGCTCACCTGCGATTCGTCCCGAATGAGGTCTCGCGCAACGAACTCCCCTACCCCGCCATTTACTGGAATCTCTCGTACCGGCGCCAGTTGATTGTTCGACCCGCCGAGAGCGGGTTCTGGGCACGCTACGGTGCAGAGCCCATCGACGGGCAGGGATATCTCTACGCTGGCGCCGAGACTCGCTCGCTTTACTCGCCTCCGACCCTACTTCCCTACACGCTCGTCATGCGTTACCTGGGTCTCAAGTTCAACTTATCGGCGCTTACCGTCTTCTACGCCAGCCGTCTCGCCGGCCTGGCAGCGTACACTCTGCTCGCATGGCTAGCGGTTCGGCTCGTGCCCTACGGAAAGTGGACGGTGGCCGTTGTTGCCCTGGCTCCTACCGCGGTCTTCCAGGCCGCCAGCATCGGTGCTGACCCTGTGTCCAACGGGGTAGCCATCGTCTTCATTGCAGGATGCCTGGCGGCTTCGGCGCGAGGGAGTGTTGGCTGGAAGGAATGGATGGGGCTGGTAGCCTTGTCGATCGCTCTGTTCTGGGCCAAGGGCAATCTGGCTCTGGTAGCGATCCTGCCATTCCTGGTGCTGCCCCCGTCGAGCTTCCGGATGCGTGGCGGGTACTTTCTCCTGGCACTGACGATCGGGGTTGTTGGCATGGTGGAGATGGGGGGCTGGACCGCGCTGGCCTACTCGGGACTCCTCTCGCCCGGCGGGGGTGGTTCAGCGTCGGCCCAGTTTATGAATCTCGTCAGGAATCCTGTCGGATCCTTTGGCGTGATTCTTCACGATTTCTGGGTCAACGGCATACGGTACATCCGACAATGGATAGGTGACTACGGTTATGGCTATGGCTCTGTGCCCATTCCGACGTACATGCTGTTTGCGGCGGCGGTCTTTGCATCCTGGTGGACGGACTCAGCCAGTGGATCGCTGCCGACCCGCCGCGCACGGCGCAGCCTCGCACTTGTCTTCCTCGTGTGCGCGATCGGTACCTCGTTCGTCATGTACCTGGCTGTCACACCTGTCGGGGCGAAGGTTGTTGAGGGGATTCAGGGCCGCTACTACGCAGCCATCGCTCCGCTCCTGGGACTGGTGGCCATCGGTGCCATCCACGTGAGGGGACCCTCCCGGGCGTCCTGGTGGGCCATGGGGTTCCTTGTCGCATCGCTCGCCGTCTTCGGGGCAGGGATCCTCCTTTCCTACCATGTCCTTTGCGGGACGGCCTACTACCAGCCCGGGCTCTGCTACCTGCCATCCTACAAGAACTGGGCACCAAACGAACGCTTCTCAATGCCCATCTCCCGCTCAGAGAGCCTTCTCCAAGAGGTCATTGCCGAATGCGACGGCTTGTCACAGGTCCGCGTGTGGGTAAACTCGTCGGAGCTTCTAGCCGATGGGAAGACAGATTTCGTGTTCAGGGATCCTACGACCGACAAAGACCTCGCACAAGTCACCGTGGCCAACGCCGACCTTCCGAGTGGCGGATGGTTCTCCCTTGGCTTCGGCCCTGAGTGGCATTCGAGGGGTCGGCTCTACCTACTCCGGATCAGCCCGGGTCTTGATTCCGAACTGGCCGGCACGCGGATCGCCCTGACACTCAGGCAGGAATATCCGGAGGTCAAGCTCACTGAGAACCGGGCTCCTGTCGATGCCGATGTGGTCTTCCAATACGGTTGCGCGGCTGGTCTGGGCAAGTACGTTCCGGCGTTTCGCTCGCGCGCCGCCTTGGAGGGTTAACGCGTGGCAGCGGGTCTATGCCAAGGGCTGCCTGATCTCCGATGCATGTCCACACCGGATGCGCCAGGTTTGCATGCAGCCCCGGGCTCGCCTTCCCATGGACACCGTCCGCGCCCCGAACGCCTCGGGGGTCTTGGGGATACCGATGGTCGATAGCCTAGTAGACGATGCTTTCTCCCAATACTGTATCGCCGCGGTCATTCCTGCCTACAGAGTGGAACGCGAGGTTGGAGCCGTCATCACCTCCCTCCCGGCGTATGTCCGGCACATCATCGTCGTCAACGACGCATCCCCCGACCAGACCGCTCAAACGCTTGAGGCGGTGGCGCGCTCCGACCCGCGCATCGAGGTCATTACCCACGATCGCAATCGAGGCGTCGGAGGCGCAGTCGTCTCCGGTTTCCGGCGCGCCCTGGAGCTCGGTGCCCAGATCGTCGTCAAGATTGATGGCGATGGACAGGCCCCGTTGGACAAGCTCTCCGACCTCCTCGCCCCTCTGGTGCGTGGCCAGGCAGACATGGCCAAGGGCAATCGGTTCCGGGATTTCGAGGCTCTGGCAAGGATGCCGGCAATCCGCCGGTTCGGGAACACCGCGTTGAGCTTCCTGGTCAAGGCGGCTACCGGCTACTGGAACATGTTCGACCCGACTAATGGCTTCTTTGCCGTCCGGGCCGAGCTGCTCCGACAGATGCCCATGGCGCGTATTGACCCAACCTACTTCTTTGAGATTTCCTTCCTCGCCCGGCTCTATCTGCTGGGAGCTGTGATCCGCGACGTCGACACGCCGGCTCGATATGGCACCGAGCGGTCAAGTCTCTCAATTGCGCGTGTGCTCCTCGAGTTCCCTCCACGATTGCTCTTGACCCTCTTGCGTCGCCTGGTTCTCAAGTACGCGGTCTTCGACTTCTCTATGGGGTCCATCTACCTGCTAACCGGGATCCCGCTCTTGGCCTTTGGCCTTGTCTTCGGAAGCGCCAAGTGGATCCACTACAGCCGACTTGGAATCTCGGCGCCAACGGGCACCGTCATGCTCGCGACCGTGACCGTCATCCTGGGCGTGCAATTGCTCCTTTCGGCCGCAGGCGTCGATCTGCAATCGACCCCCAAGGATCCGGTCTGTCCACCCCCCAAGCCACAATCACCATAATGCCTAGCGGAATTGGCAACCAGTGACGCATGGGAAGCCAGATAGGGTCAACCCGACCTTGCCCCTGAGTAGTCATCACCTCAGACGAGGCGACTCAGACTCTGGCTTGGCCCCGTGCCCGGGTCAGACTACCTCTCCTCGTGGCTATGCGCTAAGAAGGGGAGTTTCGCAAACGCCCGGCCAGTTCCCCTCCCTACCTCGTGCGGGCGTAAGTCGGCCTGAAGTAAGCGGGCCCATGCGCCCTACTCCGCCGGGGTCACCAACGGGATCAGTGCCGGATCGCCGACCAGCGCCACCGCGCCCGACCAGACCCACCCGTCCTTGCCCACTTCGATCCGCTGGAGGAGGTACCAGGTCCCGATCGGCGTGTCGTCAAACCGGCCGACGACCCTCGCCATCTGGCCGGTCAGCATGAGGTCCACTTGGGCGTACGTTTCCCCCGGGCCTACCCGGACGGTGACGGGGTAGTCTGCCGTCACCACTGGGCCTGAGACGGCCGGCGTTGGCGTGACCGCCACCGTCGGGGTCACCGGCATGAAGGTCGCCGTCGGCGTCACCGGGGTCAGGCTGGAGGTTGGCGTGGCAGCCTGGCGCGTCTGCTCAGCCATCGCTTCGGCGGTGCGGATGACGTCCTCGGCCGACGGCGTGGGCGTCCCCAGCCCCGCGCCCGTGCATCCAGCCGCCAGCCCGGCCAGCGCCAGTAGGCTGGCGAGCAGGCCGACGCTCGTGGAAAGCCTGGAACGCATGGTCACACAACTCCTCCCCGGCAGGCGGCGAGGAGTATACCGCAGCCAGCTGCACCACGGCACGAAACCTGCTCGCTTGGTACAAGGGTCCTCTGAGACGGGTGCCAGCCGCCATGTATCATCAAGACATGCCCAGCCAGCCTGCGGGGACAGTGGCGCGCACACAACGCGCCGAGGCCCATTCCCCTGCCAAAGCCCAAGCCCCGGACAAGACGTCGGAGTCGGCATCGGCGCGCGAGCAGTTGGACTCCGCTCGCCGGCGGATGCTGCAGGCTTCCATCGCCTTCTGTGATGGCTCGATCAGCGTCGGACAGCTTCAGGCAGTTCGCGAGCTGCTGCGCGAGCAGGAGTTGCGCGTCGTCCAACTCGAGGGTGTGGGCCAGAAGCCGTTCGTTGAGGAGCCGCGCGTCGCCCCGCCCCCGACACCCGCCCTCACCGAGTCGGCCGGCGAAGACCTCGACGATGACGAGGCCGAGGCCGAGCTCAAGAGCAGCCCCGGTGGCGTCGCCGACGATCTGACCCGCATGCTCGCCGGGCTGGAGCGCAAGCTGGAGCGGCTCGAGCTCGATTTCCAGCAGGGGCGCGTCAACGCCGCCCAGTACCGCGCCATCCGGCGTCACTACCTCGAACAGCGCGAGGTGGCCGTCCGCCTGCGCCAGGCTCATCCGGAGAGCGACCGCTGGAAGGTCGTCCTCGAGGAAGGCAAGACCTCCTTCCTGATGCAGCTCAACGAGGCGGTTTGCCACGCCCTGGCGCTGTACGACCTCACCAAGCGCGAGCGCTTCTTCCTCCAAGGCGAGATGCCGCCCTCGGCCGAAGAGGCGATGGCACTACTGCGCACGTTTGGTCCCAGCGGCCCGGACCCGCTCACTGGGCGGATCCTGGCCACACAAGCCGAGGACGGCTCGGCGCTGCTGCTGATCCCCGGCGAGTACACGGCCGCCCTGGTCGCCTTCTCGCAGCAGCCGCCAGGCTGGCAGGTGCGCGCCCTGCGCGAGGTGCACCGCAACTTCGAAGGAGCCAATAAGGTCCCGCTCGCCCGCGGCGATCGCCGCGCGCTGATCTTCCCTGACCTCAGCCGGTTCATCCGGCCGTAGGGCCCATTCTTCTCCACCCTCCAAGCCCATCGCTCGGGGCGCCCAGCAGGGCGCCCCGGCGTTTTCCACACACACCCCGCGCGGACAAGCACCCGGGCGCACCCCGCAGGGTGCGCCCGGTCCTTCGCCTTGGTTACATAGGCCAAGATCGACTTCCGAAGTCCTTTGGACTTCGGAAGTCGATCCCGTGGTTCACTTGTCTTCGTTCTTGCTGCCCAGCGCCGCCTGCGCCGCCGCCAGCCGGGCGATCGGGATGCGGAACGGGGAACACGACACGTAGTTCAGGCCGATGCTGTGGCAGAACCACACCGACTGCGGGTCGCCGCCGTGTTCACCGCAGATGCCGATCTCCATCCCGGGGCGTGTCGCCCGCCCGTCCTTGACGGCCATGGCCATCAGCTTGCCTACGCCCGGTTCGTCGATCGACGCGAACGGGTTCTCGGGCAAGATCTTGCGGTCCTGATACTCCACCAGGAAGCTCTTCTCGGCGTCGTCGCGCGAGATGCCGAAGGTCGTTTGCGTCAAATCGTTGGTGCCGAAGGAGAAGAATTGGGCGAACTCGGCGATCTCGCCCGCCGTCAGAGCGGCGCGCGGGATCTCGATCATCGTCCCGAACTTGTAGGCCACCTTGACGCCCTGCTCCTTCATCACCTGCCGGGCGACTTCTTCCAGCGCCGTTTGCTGCACCTTGAGCTCGTTCACATGCGAGGTAAGCGGGATCATGATCTCAGGGTGAACGTCGACGCCGTCCTTGGCGCAGATGCACGCCGCCTCGATGATCGCCCGCACCTGCATGTTGGTCAGCTCGGGGATATGGATCCCCAGCCGCACGCCCCGCAGGCCCAGCATCGGATTGGCCTCGCGCATGGCTTCGACCGCCGCCAGCATCTTCTCGGCCTCGGCCAGCCGCTGCGGATCCTTGCCGCTCGTCTTGAGCTCGGTGACTTCCACCAGCAGGACGTCGTGCGCCGGCAGGAACTCGTGCATGGGCGGGTCGATCAGCCGGATGATGACCGGCAGCCCGTCCATCGCCCGGAACAGACCCTCGAAGTCGGCGCGCTGGAACGGCAGCAGCAACCCCAGCGCCTCATCGCGTTGCTTGGCCGCCGCCTCTTTGTCCGGGAGCGTTTCCGCCAGGATCATGCGCTGGACGATCGGGAGACGCTCGGTCTCGAAGAACATGTGCTCGGTGCGGCACAGCCCGATGCCTTGCGCCCCGAACTTGCGGGCTCGCTCGGCATCGCGTGGGTAATCGGCGTTGGCCCACACCTGCAGCCGGCGGAACTTGTCCGCCCACCCCAGGAGCTTGGTCAAGTAGGGGTCATTCAGGTCCGGAACGACTGTCGGAACCTGTCCGGCGAACACCTCGCCCGACGTGCCGTCGATCGAGAGCCAGTCGCCTTCCTGGTAGACCTTGCCGCCAACGGTCATGCGCCGGTTGTCGACGTCCACGTCGAGCGCCGCCACCCCGACCACCGCCGGCTTTCCAAACTGCCGCGCCACCAGCGCGGCGTGCGACGTGCGCCCCCCCTTGGAGGTCAGGATGCCGTTGGCCGCCAGCATGCCGTGCACGTCGGAAGGCCCGGTCTCCGGGCGCACCATGATGACCTGCTTCTTCTCTACCTTGGCCCACTTCTCAGCCAGGTCGGCGGTGAAAGCGATCTGGCCCACCGCCGCGCCGGGCGAGACGTTCAGGCCGGTGGCGATCTTGTTGCCCGCCTTCTTGGCCCTGGCGTCGAACTGGGGGTGCAGGTAGAAGTCAACCTGCTCGGGTTTGACGCGCAGGACAGCTTCCTTCTTCGTGATCAGGGCTTCCTCGGCCATATCGACGGCGATGCGCACCTCGGCCTGCGCCGTGCGCTTCCCGTCGCGCGTCTGCAGCATCCACAGCTTGCCGCGCTCGATGGTGAACTCGACGTCCTGCATGTTGCGGTAGTGCTTCTCCAGGCGCCGGGCGACCTTGGCGAACACCGCGTAGGCCTTGGGCATCTCGGTCGCCAGCTCTTCGATCGGCTTGGTCAGCCGGATCCCGGCCACGACGTCCTCACCCTGAGCGTTGGTCAAGTAGTCGCCTTCGATGGCCTTGTCGCCGGTGCTTCCCGAGCGCGTCATCGCCACGCCGGTGGCTGAGTCGTCGCCCATGTTGCCGAAGACCATCGTGACGATGTTGACCGCCGTGCCGAGGTCGTGCGGGATCTTGGCCGCATTGCGGTAGTCGACCGCGCGCTTGCCGTTCCACGAGCGGAAGACCGCCTCGGTCGCCAGACGGAGCTGCTCCATCGGGTCGGTGGGGAACTCCCGCCCGGCGTGCTTCTTGACAATGCCCTTGAAGGTCTTGACCAGGCTCTTCAGTTCGGCCGCCGGGAGCTTCGAGTCCTCGGTCGTGCTGGCCTTCGCCTTGGCGGCTTCGAGAGCGTCGTGGAACGGGCGGTGCTCGAGGCCCAGGACGACGGTCCCGTACATCTGGATCAGGCGCCGGTAGGCGTCATACACGAAGCGCTCATTCTTGGTCAGTGCAACCATGCCCTCGGCCGTCTCGTCATTCAAGCCGATGTTAAGCACCGTGTCCATCATCCCGGGCATGGAGAACTTCGAGCCTGACCGGCAAGAGACCAGGAGCGGGTTCTTCGGGTCGCCGAAGGTCCTGCCGGACGCCTTCTCCGTGGCTTTCAACGCCCGCAGCGTCTGCTCCCACATTCCTTCCGGAAACTTGGCCTTCTTCGCCAGGAAGGCATTGCAGGCTTCGGTGGTGATCGTGAATCCGGGCGGAACGGGGACGCCAATGCGCGTCATCTCCGCCAGATTGGCGCCCTTGCCGCCCAGCAGCGAGCGGACGCCGTCCCACGTCTTCATCTTCTTCTCGGCGAGGTCGACCTCGTCGAACCGGTACACCCACTTCGTCGGCATTGCGTTCGTCCTCCCGTGATTGCGCGCTTGCAGATTCAGAGTACACGCCGCGACCCCCGACAGGCGGGCACGGCGCATTCCAGACAATCATACCCTAATCCCGCGGGGCGAGAAGCGGAGGCCGGCCCAATCCATTGCGACGGATGTCACGCAGTCGCCGGACGCCTGTCTCAGAACGGGGGCAGCCCGACCTGGATGTCCTGGCCGATGACCCGCACCGGGTAGGCCGGGATGTCGACGACCGCCGGCAGGCTCAAAGCCTTACCGGTCTCCAGATTGAAGCGGGCACCGTGGCGCGGGCACTCGACGGTCGTGTCGGCCACCTCGCCCTCCGCCACCGGACCGTCGTCGTGCGAGCAGCGGTCGGCGATGGCAAAGAGGCTCCCGGCGATATTGAACACAGCCAGCGGCTCGCCGTCCACATCCACCAACTTGCGCTGGCCGGGGCCGACCTCGTCCACCGTGGCCACGGTGACATACTCAAGCTCGCCGTCCTTCGCCAACCGGTAGTTGAACACGGGGGACCCTCAGGCCAGGTCGGCCTCGACCTGGTCAATGCCGTACACGCCGGCCTTGAGCACTTTCAACGAAAGGAGAGCGCACTTCAGCCTCACGGGGCCGAGCTCGATCCCGAGCATCTCGAGGATGTCGTCCTTGGACATCGCCTTGATCTCGTCCAGCGTCTTGCCCACTACGGCCTCGGTCAGCAGGTCGGCCGAGGCTTGCGAGATAGCGCAGCCCTGCCCGGAAAACGCCGCCTCGCTCACGCGCTTGTCGGCGCCCACGCGCACATCGATGCGGATGCGATCTCCGCACAATGGGTTGTCGTCCTCGTAGGTGTAGTCGTGGGGGTCCAACGTGCCGCGCGAGCGCGGGTGCTTGTAGCGGTCGATGATCTGTTCGCGGTACAGGTCATCCATGATGGCCGGTCCTAGGCGAAGAGGTGCTTGACCTTATACAGCCCCTCGATGAGTCTGTCAATCTCATCCCGGGTGGTATACAGGTAGAAGGACGCCCGCGTCGTCGCCGGCAAGCCAAGCTTCTCGTGGATCGGCATGGCGCAGTGATGCCCGGCCCGGACTGCGATCCCGTCATGGTCGAGGATCTGTGCCACGTCGTGCGGGTGCGCTTCGGCCATCGAGAACGACGCTACGCCCCCCCGCTCCACCGCCGGCGGACCATACACGCGCAGCCCCGGAACCTCGCTCAACCGCTCAAGGGCGTACTCGGTGATGGCGGCCTCGTGCGCATGCACGGCGGGCATTCCCAGCTCCCCGAGGAAGTCAACCGCCGCACCCAGCCCGATCGCCTCGGCGATCGCCGGCGTGCCGGCTTCGAACTTGTAGGGCACGTCGTTCGGCACGAAGGCCTGCAGCGTCACCCGGCGGATCATGTCGCCGCCGCCCTGGTAGGGCGGCATGGCCTCGAGCAGCTCACGCCGTGCATGCAGCACGCCGATACCCGTCGGTCCGCACATCTTGTGGCCGGAAAAGACCAGGAAATCCGCCCCCAGCGCCGCCGCGTCCGTCGGAAGATGGGGGACCGATTGGGCGGCGTCCACGAGCACCCGCGCTCCAGCGGCGTGCGCCTCGGCCGCCATGTCCGCCGTGGGGTTGATCGTTCCAAGGACATTCGACATGGCGGTGAAGGCCACCAGGCGAGGGCGCCGGTCGAGCAACACGCGGTACGCGGCCAGGTCGAGCCGTCCTTCATTGGTCACCGGTATGAACGCCAGCGTCACGCCGCGCTCGGCGGCCAGCATCTGCCACGGCACAAGGTTGGCGTGATGCTCCATCTCGGTCAGCACAATCAGGTCGCCGCGCTGCAGCTGGGCCCGGCCCCATGTGGAGGCGACCAGGTTGATCGACTCGGTGGCATTGCGGGTGAAGACGATCTCGACCGGGTCGTGCACGCCAACGAAAGCGGCGATGCGCCGGCGGGCGGACTCGTACGCCTCCGTCGCTTCTTCGGCCAACCGGTGGATTCCCCGGTGGATATTGGCGTTGTGCTGCTCGTAGAAGCCGGTCATCGCCTCGAGCACCCGGCGAGGCTTCTGCGAGGTGGCGGCCGAATCCAGGTAGACCAGCCGGACGCCGGGACGCGTCTCACGCCCCAGCACGGGGAACTCTGCACGGATCCGGTCGACGTCCAGTGCGGGGGTGGTGGTTAGGGTGGGCATGGGCCCTCGGCCGTCTAGGCGCGGGTGCGGCGGCGCGGCGCCGGTCGTCGGGCGCGGCGCCGGGTCGACGGGCGGATGTTGACCCCCGACTGCTGGCACCACAACACCCGGTCGGGCACCATCCAGCCGTCGGTCAGGTAGACGTCATCGACGAATTGGATCGACAGCATCTTGCGATCGGCCTGGACCACCACGCCCTGGAGCCAATCGCGCACGCGTTCTCCAGCCACGTTGTGGTCACACAGCACATCCACCAGGTCACCGACGCGGAACCGCTGGTCGGGCGCCGTATCCATGGCCGGCGCGGGCATCATTCTCTTCATAGGCAGACCTCGGCAGTCTAGCACGGGTGATGGTTCACCCGGGGATCGTCTTACGCCAGCTTGTCGTCGATCATGCGCTGAAACCGCGCCCGCACGCCGTCGAACGGGATGCGTTCCATGATCGGCGAGAAGAAACCGTCGACCACAATGCGCTCTGCATCGCGGCGCGGCAGGCCGCGGGACATCAAGTAAAAGATCGGTTCTTCTTCCAGCTGGCCGACCGTGGCGCCGTGCGTGCAGCGGACGTCATCGGCCAGGATCTCCAGCCCCGGGATCGAGTCGGCGCGCACCAGCGGGCTGAGCAGCAGGTTGCGATTGGCCTGGTAGCCGTCGGTCTTCTGCGCTCCGGGCGCCACATAGATCATGCCCTGCCAGACCGACCGGCTGCGGCCGATGAGCGCGCCCTTGAACAGCAGGTCGCTGGTGGTGCTTGGCGCCATGTGGTTCTGCTGCGTGTCGTGATCCAGGTGCTGGGTGCCGTCAGCGAAGGTGAAGCCCGACATGCGCCCTTCGGCCCCCTGCCCGGCGAGCGTGAGCTCGCTGAAGTTCTTGGTCACCTGGCTGCCGACGGCGCCGAAGATCCAGTCGAGCTTTCCATCCCGGGCTACGTTCGCCCGCTCATGGGTGATATTCCAGACGTGCTCGCCCCATGTCTGCAGCTCGACGAAGGTCAGCTGCGCCCCGACGCCGAGGACAAGCTCGACGATGCCGGCGTGCAGCGCGTGGCCTTCAGGCTCGGTCGGCGAGGCGGTCTCATGCACGTAGGTGACTGAGGCGCCGTCCTCGACGACGATCAGGAGTCTGGAGAAGAAAGCCCGTCCGGCGCCCGGCGCCCACAGTACCGAGTGGAGCGGCTGAGCGACGCGCACGTCGGCGGGCACATGAACCAGCACGCCGTCGGATGCCAGCGATGCCGCCAGCGCAGCGAAGTGTCCCTCGTCGTCGGCCACTGCCTGGCCTAGCCAGCGCTCAAGAACCTCCGGGTGATCGCGCACGGCCGTCGCCCAGTCGGCGAAAACCACATTCCGCCGGGCCAAGTCCTTGCCGCCTTCGTGCACCGGGTCTTCGCCCGGCGTCAGCGCCAGCAGTGCCCCGTGGATCTCGCCCGCCAACGGCCGCAGCAGTTCGGGATCGACCGCGGCGCCGTTGGCCGGCCCCAGCCGCAGGTCACCGCGCGGCATCGCCCGCAGGTCGGTCCGCCGCCAGGCCTCGTCTTGGATGGTCGGGAATGGCAGCCGGCTGTACGATTCCCACGCACGCAGCCGCCGCTCGAGCAGCCAGCCTGGCTCGCCCAACGCCGCCGACCGAGTGCGGACGTCATCCACCTGGAACGAGAAGCCGGCTTCGGCTGCCGGAGCCGCTGCGGAGGCGGGAGCGCGGGTCGTAACCGTGCGAGGGCTCATGCGTGCACTTTCCCGATCGGGCGTCAGCCGATCGACCCTTCCATCTGGAGCTGGATCAACCGGTTCATCTCGACGGCGTACTCCATCGGCAGCTCCTTGACCAGCGGCTCGATGAACCCGGAGACCACCATCGACGTCGCCTCGTCCGCGTTCAGCCCGCGGCTCATCAAGTAGAAGAGCTGCTCCTCCCCAACCTTGCTGACCGTGGCCTCGTGCCCGATGGTGACGTTGTCCTCGTCAATCTCGATCGACGGGTAGGTGTCGCTGCGCGACTGCGGGTCGAGCAGCAGCGCGTCGCACACGACGTTCGACCGGGCGCCCACCGCGCCCTTATGGACCTTGAGCAGGCCGCGGTAGGAGGTGCGTCCGCCGCCCTTGCTGATCGACTTCGAGGTGACCTTGCTGGTCGTGCGCGGCGCGGCGTGAATCACTTTGCCGCCAGCGTCTTGATGCTGCCCTGGGCCGGCGAACGCCAGCGAAAGAATCTCGCCGCGGGCACCTTCGCCCAACAGGTAGCACGACGGGTACTTCATCGTCAGCTTGCTGCCCAGATTGGCATCCACCCACTCCATCGTGGCACGCTCGTGCACCAGCGCCCGCTGGGTCACCAGGTTGTAGACGTTGACCGACCAGTTCTGGATCGTCGTGTAGCGCACCCGAGCGCCCTTGTTGACCACGATCTCAATCACCCCGCTGTGGAACGAGTCGGTCGTGTAGACCGGCGCGGTGCAGCCTTCGACGTAGTGCACCTGGGCGCCTTCATCGGCGATGATCAGCGTGCGCTCGAACTGCCCGATGTTGGCCTGGTTCAGACGGAAGTAGGCTTGCAGCGGCAGGTCGATCTTGACACCCTTGGGGACGTAGATGAACGAGCCGCCGGACCACACCGCGCCGTTGAGCGCGGCGAACTTGTTGTCCGTATAGGGAATGACGGTGCCGAAGTACTGGCGGAACAGGTCCGGGTGTTGCCGCAGCCCATCCTCGATGCTCAGGAAGATGACGCCCTTGTCTTCCAGGTGCTTCTGGATGTTATGGTAGACCATCTCCGACTCGTACTGCGCCCCGACGCCGGCCAGGAACTTGCGCTCGGCTTCAGGGATGCCGAGCTTGTCGAAGGTGTTCTTGATCGTCTCGGGGACGTCGTCCCAGGATTTCTCGGATGCCTCCGACGGTCGCACGTAGTAGATGATCTCGTCAAAGTTGAGGCGCGAGAGATCGCCTCCCCAGGTCGGCATTGGCCGCTGCTGGAAGTGCTCCAGGGACTTGAGACGAAACTCGAGCATCCAGGCCGGCTCGCCCTTGAGGGCCGAGATCTTCTCGACCACATCCCGGCGGAGCCCTTTCGGGGTCTGGAACAACGAGACATCTTTGTCGCTGAAGCCGTACTTGTACCCGTCCAGGCCTTCCAGCGCCTGGACGTCAGTCGGGGTTGCCATGGCTAACCCTCCGCTACCGTCTCCCCTGACTTCTCACGAATCCAATCGTACCCATGCTCCTCGAGATGCTCGGCCAGTTCCGGCCCCCCGCTCTCGACCACGCGCCCGGCCAGCATGATGTGCACAAAGCGCGGCTTGATGTAGTTCAGGATGCGCTGGTAGTGCGTGATGACCAGCACGCCGAGCTCCGGACCGGCCAGGTCGTTGACGCCCGAGGCGACAATGCGCAAGGCATCGATGTCCAGGCCCGAGTCGGTTTCGTCGAGCACGGCGATCTCGGGCTCGAGGGTGGCCAGCTGGAGGATCTCCGCCCGCTTCTTCTCGCCCCCCGAGAAGCCGTCGTTCAGATACCGTCCGGCGAATTCGTGCGGCATCTTGAGCAGATCCATCTTCTGCTTCAGCACTTTGCGGAACTCAGGGATCGGCATCCCTTTGTCCTCGGGGTTGCCGGCCCGCCGGCGCGCGTTCAACGCCGCCCGCAGAAAGTTGGCCAGCGAGACGCCGGGAATGGCTACGGGATATTGGAAGGCCAGGAACAGCCCCAGGCGCGAGCGCTCATCCGGCTCGAGGCCCACCAGGTCCTTGCCTTTGAACAAGATCTGGCCGTGCGTCACCTCATAGTTGGGGTGACCCATCAGCGTGTTGGCCAGCGTCGATTTGCCCGTCCCGTTGGGCCCCATCAGCGCATGCACTTCACCCTGGCGAACCACCAGGTTGACACCCTTCAGGATCGGCTTGCCCTCCACCGAGACGTGCAGATCCCGGATCTCCAACGCGCTTCCCATCCCGGACCCTCCTGTCCCCGCCGCTCAATCCGGGCGGGAGACGGGCAGGAGTATAGCATTGAAGCCCGAAAGTGTCAATATTTTTGTGATAAATATCTAAAATATACACTTCACAACCAACAACCCGTGTGGTAATATCCAAGGGATAGTTAGGAAATATGAGCTGTTCCCAGAACGCCCAGTGGGACGCTGGATCCTATGGCGACACCAACGCGCGACATCATCCTGAGGACGCTTCGGGCCCGCGGCAAATGCTCCGTCCTTTCGCTGGCGGAGGTCTCGGCCGTCTCGCCGGTTTCCGTCCGGCACCACCTGGCCAATCTACAGGCCGAGAACCTGGTGGAAGTAGAGGACGAGCGGCACGGTGTCGGGCGGCCGCGGCAGCTGTTCTCGTTGACCGAGACCGGACTCGACTTGTTCTCCAGCCGCTATGTTCGCCTCACCAACCGGCTTCTCGACGAGCTGAAGGAATCCACCCCGCCCGAGACGCTTGAGGCGCTATTCTCAAGCGTTGCTGCTACCATGGCCGACCAGGTCGGCCGCAAGCTGGAGGGACTGCCCCTCCCCGAACGGCTGGCGCGCATGATCGAGCTGCTCTCCGAGGAGGGCTTTGAGGCCGAGGTCGAACAGCGGGATCAACGCATCATCATCCGCGAGCTCAGCTGCCCGTACTTCCGGATCGGGCGCAAACACCCCGAAGTGTGCACCGTCGATCAGGCCTTCATCGCCACAGCGCTTGCGCTTCCCGTCGAGCGTTTGACCTGCCTTCTCCAGGGCGCCGATGTCTGCACCTTCGAGGTGGCCCTCGGACCCGGCCCAGGAGAAACACCCGCATGACCGACTCACCCCCTGCTCCCAATCCGATCTGGGAAGCGGACTCGACTCATCCGGCCGCGGCGGAGAGCATCCGCACCGCGCTGCGCGAGGTCGTCGACCCGGAGATCGGGCTGAGCATTATCGAGCTCGGCCTGATCCGCGAAGTGAAGATCGACCCCGATCAGATCCACCTCAAGATGATCCTGACGACGCCCTTCTGCCCGTACGGTCCGGCGATGCTCGAGATGACCCGCACCAAGGCCGCCGAAGTGGGCGGAAAGCCGGTCGTCGTCCAGCTCGGCATGGAGATGTGGGATCCGAGCATGATGGAGGAAGGCGCCGGCGCCGCCTGGGGCTTCTAGCCCTCTTCGCAACCCAGCCAGGAATCAACCGGCGGGCTTTCGAGCCCGCCGTTCGTTTGCCCCGGCCCATCCCCCCGCTATCGCAGGGCGCGAGAGGTCGCGCCCGCTGACCGGCGCTGGCTCAGCAATCCGAATGCGCCGACCAGTGCCAGGATCAGCCTCAGTGCCAACCCCATCCAGGCCGCGACCACCAGCATCAGCCCCACGCCGATGGCGACCATGGTCCACAGAGTCGGGCCGTCCCCGCCGCGCACATGCACCAACCGTCCCCGCAGACGGACGACAAACTGCGGGTTCGGTTCCACCGGGATCAACACCCGGCGGAGCATGCCCTCGAGCTGCTCTTCGCTGAACGCCATTCCTTGCACCCTGCCCGTAGTCTCAGCCCGGCTGCCCAGCCATCCCGCCGGCAGCGGGCTGTTCATCACCCATGTTCGCCCAGGCCTGCGCTCCGCCCTTCGGCTTGCTTTCGCTCCACCTCTTCCCGGAGCGAGCTGAGGGTCCGGTGGTACAGGCTCTTGATTGCCCCCTCTGTCCGTCCCATGATCTGCCCGATCTCGGCATTGGACAACCGCTCGGCGAACTTGAGGATCAACAGCTGCTGCCGATCCTCCGGCAGGCGCCGCACAAGCTCCAGCAGATCCTCGCCCGCCTCGCGTGCCATGGCCAGCGACTCCGGATGCTGGGATCCCGGCGTCAGGACCAGGTGGTCTTCCAGCGGCACCACCGGGCGGCGGCTGCGGTCGCGATGCCAGTTCGCCACCAAATTGTGGGCGATCCGGTACAGCCAGGCCGAGAACGGCACGCCCATATCCTGGAATCCGCCCACGTGCCGCAGCGCCCTCTGGAACACGCGCGCCGTCAGGTCCTCGGCGTCGTGGTGGTCGCCGGTCCGGTAGTAGATGTAGTTGTAGATCTTCCGCACGTGGCGCTCGTACAGTTGACCGAACGCCTCGGCGTCAGTGGCTGCGCGGCGGACCAGCTCGAGGTCAGGGGCGTCCATCAGCCCCGCCTCTCGCGATCGGCTCAACGTTAACAACCCCGCGGGTCACCGGGAGTTCTCCCCATTCGGCGTTCTTGGGACGGAGGGGCGGCTCCGCACCCGCGCCCAGCATGCCAGAACACTCTCGATCATCTCGCGGCTTTCGGGCCTTTCCCCATAGCGCACCTGTAGGTACGCGTGAGTCAGGATGTCCAGGTCAGCCTGCAGGTCGGGGCGGCGCTTGCTCAGGGCGGCGCCGAATTCCAGCGGCGTCTCGGCCGGCCGCCGGGAACGACCTTCACGCGCCGCCCACTCGAGCAGTTGAGCATACACCCGCCGGACGATCAATGCATGGTAGAGGCCGCGCGCGCCTCCCGTCAGGCGCAGGGCCGAACGCAGCACGTAGCCCAGAGAACGCTGGCCTCGCCGACGGCCCGAGGCCTGCTCCATGTCCTCCACATTCTCCAGGCTGCGCCCGTCGGGCTCCGCGCCCGGCCGGCGGGTGGTGCGAACGGCCATCCACAAGAGCACCCCAACGCCGAGGACCGTCAACAGCACCCGCAAGATGGCGCCGATCTCTCCCAGCAGCCGGGTGACGGCCTCCGGCGCCGCGCTGTCTTCCCCACCCAGCGTCGGCGGCGGCGGAAGCGTCATGCGCGCAGGTTCGGCGCCCTCCATAAGCGATCGAAGCCACACGATCAGCGCCTCGAAGACCGGCCCCAGCAGCCTCAAGATCGCCTCGATCACGGGCACCAACATCGTCGCAAGCGCACGGGCAATGGCGCTCAGGATGCGAGCCACCACCGAAACAACTGTCCACGCAGGCGGGCTTCCCAGGGCCAACCCGGCCGCCATGCCCAGCGCCACGACCGCCAGCACGCCCAATAGCAGCCTGCCGTACCAGGACAGCTCGAAGGGCAGAGGACGTCCGCCGCGTCGGCGCGAAGCGTCTTCCACCTGCCCCAGCAGAACACCCGCAAGGCCTCCACCGACGTAGACGGGCAGCAGGACCATGGCCCCGGCAACCGCCGCGCCGGGGAACACGACAAGGGCCATTGCAGCCAGGAGTGTTCCGGTGAACAGGCTGCGCAAGGTTGACTCGGGTTCCAGAGCCTCGCCGGCCGAGAGCCGCCCACCGCGCCACCAGGAGAAGCCAAGGCAGAGAATCACCACCCAGGTCGCTTGCCACTCCATCCTCTCGGCAGAGGGAGCGCCAGCCGCATGCGCGAGGGGCACGGCGACGTAGGACCACAAGCCAAGGCCAAGCGTCGCCAGCAGGATCACCAGGCGGCCGCTGGCCGCCAGAACCCCCGGCGCATCGAGCACCATCATCACCCAGGCACTCAGATGCCCGAGCAGCGCGGCCGCGATGACCAGTGCCGCCGGGTACGGCGTGCTCAGCTCGCGGCCGTACGGCAGGAGGGCGACGAACCAGGGGATGACCCAACCCACGCGCGCCCATAGGGAGAACGCGACTCCCAGTGGCCGCCAGATCACTCGGCCGGTGAGCATCTCGCGCGCCCATTCCGTAGCCCGCGCGCTGGCGATCATGTGTGGCCTGCGGGGATCGGCGGCAGGTGCGTCACAGGGATCCCGGGAAGGAAAGGCGGCGCGGCTTGTGCCAGCGAGACCAACCGGGTTCTCCGTCCGTGCGCGCGCAGCTGCACCAGGGCTTCCAGGATGGACGGCGGTGTCAGCGCGGTGATCACGATCAGCGTCGAGCCGTAGGCGAGCGACGGCGCTTCCGCAAGGAGATGGGACCCGAACGGGGCCTTGACGATCGGTGTCAGTCCGGCGAGGCACTCGAGCAGGAGACTCAACTGCCCTGGCGCTCGCGACGGCGGGACGCGGAACGGCCTGCCGGAGCGCGCGATCGACCCGTTGCTGATCAGCCCGACTCGATGTCCATCCTTCAGCGCCTGCACCGCCAGAGCCGCGGCGGTCTCGACCAGCGCCTCCATGCGTTCGGGATCGTACCCCTCCCAATGCCGTTCGTACGTGGCGGCATTCACACACACGACCATGTCCAGCCCGGCCACGGGTTGGTTGACGCGCGTCTGCAGCATGCCTGTGCGGGCTGTCGCCGGCCAGTGGATGTCCCGGAAGCTGTCGCCCGGCGCGTAGTCGCGGACGCCCATCGGTTGACTGGGATCATCGAACAGGCGGCGCTGGGCGCGTCGCGAGCCGAAGGGGTCGTCCGACTGGAATCCTAGAGCCGCCAGCGGCCGGATCGGCGGGTAGATCACCAGCCGCTCAGCGGGCGCGACGACCCCGTCATCCCGGAACATGGCAAATGGATCGGTGCTGCGCGCGGTCGCAGGACCCAGGGCGTAGATCCCGCGCCGTCGCGCCAACAAGCGGTAGTCCCGCCGGGCGCGAGTCCGCCCCCGCAGGGAAAGCGCCAGCGTCAGGACCGAATCCTCGGGGACGTGGGAGGGCGCAAGATCGCGGCAGGCCTCGGGCGTCACCGCATTCGGCCAGCGATCGTCAGTCGTCATCCATACCAGCGGCAGGCGCCGGGGGTTCTCCACCTGGACTTCGCATGCCAGCGACTCACCGGCAAAGGCGCGGCGCGGGAGGATGCGGCGCGAATACCCAACGGCAGCGAGAGAGCCGCGGTTCAATCCGCCGGCCACACCATAGGCCGCG
>Ga0315294_10000894_pt1 | contig 32413 bp, 32 predicted proteins | sample YL17G13_40_MG_FD_203626 | JGI IMG/M metagenome (GOLD analysis project Ga0315294, IMG submission 203626) | Sediment microbial communities from Yellowstone Lake, YNP, Wyoming, USA - YL17G13_40 | ecosystem: Environmental > Aquatic > Freshwater > Lake > Sediment | place: USA: Wyoming | collected...
TTTCTTGGCGGTTTTGATAGAAAAATTGATTTTAAAAAATTGGCTAAAAGCGTATTAGAAAATAAAAATATAAAAAATATAATTTTGTTTCCAACCACTGGAGAAAAAATCTGGAAAGAGATAGTGAAACAAGCGCGGGGCAGGAAAGTACCCAGACATTTTTTTGTCGACAGGGCGAAGAGAACTTCGTTCTCTTCTTCCCCTTCGCCCCGCTACGGCGGGGCTCAGTATATGCGGGATGCGGTAAAATTGGCTTATCAACATACTCAAAAAGGAAAAATTTGCCTTTTATCTTGCGCCTCGACCAGTTTTAGTATTTTCCGGGATTACAAAGAAAAGGGTAACTTATTTAAAAAGCAAGTTTTTGCCCAAGCAAAAACGAAGATGGAGACGAAACAATAGTTTCATCGACTAATACGTAAAAAAGTTTGCTAAAAAGTCGATGAACTTCGTTCATCTCCACCCTTCGCTACACTCGGGTAATAGAAGCTCTTAGCTTTGTGATATAATAAAGTTGATGAAAGATAGGCGTCCAGATTATGTTTTGGCTGGGGTAGTAATTGCTTTGGTGGTTTTTGGGGTTTTGATACTCTCTAGTGTTTCGGCTCCCATTTCCCAAGAGAAGTTCGGCACAACTTTTTATTTTTTAAACCACCAATTATTATTTGGATTGCTGCCTGGATTAATTTTAGCTCTTTTTGCTTTTAAAATTCGACTAGAAATTCTAAAAAAATGGGCTCCGATTCTGCTTTTGATAAACATGATATTGTTAGCAATGGTTTTTTTGCCAAAGATTGGAGCTGAAGCCGGAGGAGCGGCCAGATGGATAGATTTGGGAAAAATAACTTTTCAGCCTTCGGAATTTCTAAAAGTCACCTTTATCCTTTATTTAGCAGCTTGGTTTTCTAGTCGGACTCCGGGACAGCAAAAATTCGGCAGAGGGTGGACTGAAAAAGGATTCGGCCAAACTTTGATTGCTTTTCTGACGGTGGTAGGGCTTATCAGTTTGCTTTTAATCTATCAGCCAGATATTAGCACCTTGGGAATAATTTTTTTAGTAGCTGCCCTAATGTATTTTTTGGCCGGGACTATTTTGTGGCACAGCATTTTGATAATTTTAATTGGGACAGGAGGGATATTTTCTCTAATCAAACTTGCGCCTTACCGAGCAAATCGTCTTTTAGTTTTTTTAGAACCAGAGACTGACCCGATGGGGATTGGATATCAAATAAAGCATATTTTAATTGCCGTAGGCTCCGGGGGAATTTCCGGTTTAGGCCTGGGGATGTCTCATCTAAGATTAGGACTCATTCCTCAATCAATATCAGATTCAATTTTTGCCATTTTAGCTGAAGAAGCCGGGTTTATCGGGAGCTGCCTTCTGATTTTGCTTTTTTTAATATTTTTATGGCGAGGATTTAAGATTGGGAAATTGTGCCAAAATAAATTCTCTCAACTGGCAGCAATAGGTATTACTTCCTGGATTACCGTTCAGGCCTTTATGAACATCGGCTCGATGATAGGAATTTTGCCGCTAGTTGGAATCCCTTTGCCATTTATCAGTTATGGCGGGTCAGCCATGGTTAGCGAATTGATAGGAGTAGGAATATTATTAAATATATCGAAAAATGCAACTTAAATTTATTCGTATACCCGAATGATAATGAAGGGTTGAGAAGAGATTTATCTCTTCGACTATTCGTATTTATTCGTAATTCGTAGGATCATGAAAATTTTATTCACTGGCGGTGGCACCGGTGGCCACGTCTTACCAATAATTGCTATCGCGAGAGAAATAAGAAGGATTTACCCTGCACCTTTAACTAATAAAGGTGACAGGGTTTATGCAAAAGGAGACCTTCAGTTTTTTTATATTGGGCCGAAAGATGAGTTCGGAGAAATTTTTCTTTCTCACGAAGGAATAGAATTGAAAAAAGTGCTTTCTGGGAAAATCAGAAGATATAGAGACTGGAAAAGTATCTCTCAAAATTTAGTTGATTGTTTATTTAAAATTCCGGCTGGCATTCTTCAGGCCTTTTTCTATATTTTTGCCTTATCTCCCGACCTGATTTTAAGCAAAGGTGGATTTGGTTCTTTTCCAGGAGTAATCGCCGGCTGGTTACTTCGGACTCCAATTCTCTTACACGAATCGGATATTGTTCCAGGCCTTTCTAATCGATTTTTAAGTAAATTTGCTTTAAGAATTTTTGTCTCCTTCTCAAAAACTGAGTATTTTCCGCCCAGAAAGATGATTTTGGTTGGAAATCCGATTAGAATGGAGATTTTAGAAGGCTCAAAAGAAAAAGCCAAAGAATTATTCGGATTAAGTGGGGGAAAACCAGTTGTTTTAATCCTGGGAGGCTCTCAAGGAGCTCAAAGAATCAATGATAAAATTTTAGAAATTCTGTCAGAACTTTTGGCCGATTTCGAAATAATTCATCAATGCGGAGAAAAAAACTTTAAAGAGGTAAGGGCGGAAGCCAAAGTTGTAATAACCGGGGATTTAGAAAAATATTATCATCCTTCCCCATTTTTAAAAGAAGAAGAGTTAAAGCATGCTTACAGTGTTTGTGATTTAATAGTTAGTCGGGCTGGTTCAGGAAGTATTTTTGAAATTTCAGCCGTAGGGAAACCAAGTATTTTAGTTCCTTTACCCGAGTCGGCTCAAAATCATCAGGTGGCAAATGCTTATGCCTATGCCACAACTAACGCCTGCATAGTTATGGAGGAGGCCAATTTTACTCCCCGTTTTTTCTTAGAAAAATTGAAATATTTATTTTCTCGTCCGGAAGAACTTGAAAAAATGGCAAAATCGGCTAAAGAATTTTCTCGGCCTGAAGCAGCTAGAATTATCGCTGGATATATAGTAGACTATTTGACTAAATAAAAAAATTGTTTCAAAATTAAATTGATGGAATCCGAGGATTTTAAATTTACTAAACCCATCGAAGTAAGGACAAGGATTGCCCCTTCGCCCACTGGCAGGCTCCACGTTGGATTGGCCAGAACCGCTCTTTTTAACTATCTTTTTGCTAAAAAATATCAGAGCTCTTTTATTTTGAGAATCGAGGATACTGATATCAAAAGGTCAAAACCTGAATATGAGAAAGATATTTTAGAAAGCTTGAAATGGCTGGGTATAAATTGGGATGAAGGCCCAGATATTGATGGGGGATACGGACCTTATCGCCAAAGGCAAAGATTGGAAAGTTATGCTAAATGTTTGGAAAAATTATTATCCGAAGACAAGGCCTATTACTGTTTTTGCCCTGGAGAAGAATTAGAAGCTCAAAGACAGTATCAATTGTCAATAGGGGAGGCTCCTCGTTATTCAGGAAAATGCGCTAATCTTCCCAAAGAAGAAACGGAGAAACGGATGGCCGAAGGAAAACCTTCGGTTATTAGATTTAGGGTGCCGGCGAAAAAAGTGGAGTTTGATGATTTAATTCGAGGCCATTTGGAATTTGATACTTCTTTAATAGGGGATATAGTGATTGCTAAAGGCTTAACCTATCCTTTGTATAACTTTACCGTGGTTATAGATGATTTCGAAATGAAAATATCCCACGTAATCAGGGGAGAAGAACATATCTCCAACACTCCAAAACAGATTTTGCTTCAAGAAGCCCTTGGTTTTCCTCGACCAATTTACGCCCATTTGCCTTTAATTTTAGCTCCTGACCGAACCAAATTGTCAAAAAGGCATGGAGCAGTGGCTATTTCAACCTATCGAGAGCAGGGTTACTTAGCCGAGACATTGGTTAATTTTATGGCTTTTTTGGGCTGGAATCCCGGGACTGAAAGAGAAATTTATTCCATGCCTTCTCTGATTAAAGAATTCTCTTTGGAAAGAGTCCAAAAGGGAGGAGCAGTTTTTAATATCAAAAGATTGGATTTTTTAAATGGATTTTATATCCGCCAGAAATCGGTCGAGAAGTTAACCGAGCTTTGTCTTCCTTATTTAGTTGAGTCAGGCTTTTTGAAATCTCATGAAGAAGTAGAAAAATTCCATTTGGGTTCTCCCCATTACGAAATCTTGCTTACCGGAGAGTTAATTGATTTGGCCAAGTTAGAAAAGATTATTTCCCTTTATCAGGAGAGATTAAAAAAAATATCTGAAATTTCTGAACTGACAGATTTCTTCTTTAAAGAGAAACTGGTAGTCGATGAATCTAAAGCTTCATCTTCACCCTTCGCTAACGCTCGGGTATATGATAAAAATTTATTAAGGTGGAGGGAAATGACTGATAGGGAGATTATGAAATCCCTTGACAAATTGGGAAAAATATTGCCTAAAATTAAACCTGAGGAATTTAATAAAGAAGGCCTAGAGAAAGTTTTGTTACCGGAAGCAGATAAATTTGCAAAAGAAATTAGCAAGGTAGGGGATAGGGGATATCTTTTATGGCCCTTGAGGGTTGCCCTAACTGGAAAGGAAGCCTCAGCCGGACCCTTTGAAATCGCCGATATTTTAGGGAAAGAAAAAACTATAAAGAGAATCAAAGAGGCGAGGGGATTACTAAGATGAAATCCAAAATCCAAAATCCAAAATCCAAAATTATATTTTTTTTGTTAATTTTCAGTTTAATCTTGCCTGGTTTTTCTTTTGGTCAAGCCCCACCGTCTCAATTTATTACTCCGCCAGAAAACTTAGAAGAGGCAAGCAAAATGGGGGAGAAGGCTTTAGAAACTACTCAAAAGGAACTGCCGGGAATTTTGGAAAAAATCTGGAAAGAGGAAGTTTTACCCGTTTGGCAAAAGATGTACGACTGGTTTGAAGTGAATGTTTGGCCAAAGATTAAAAGTTGGTTTAAAAAAGAAATAGAACCTAAAGTTAAAGAGGAAATTGAAAAAAGAAAACCAGTCGTTGAAGAAGAGTTTCAAAAAGAAAAAGAAGAAATGAAAGAAGAGGTAAAAACTGAATTGCCAAAAGTTGGCAAATCGCTCTGGGAGAGATTTCAAGAACTAATAAAATAGGTAGCGGGCGGCCGTTAGGGCAAAGTAGGCCCTCCTTCGCCAAGACTATGGAGGGTAAAAGAACCTAGCGGTTTTTTTCTTGACACCGTTGCGTTACTTGACACCGTTGGTTGATAGTTTATAATGAAAGTGGAGAAGGTTGGGTTGCGCTGACGATGCGCTGCCTAGTAGTGGCCCGACGAACCCCCCTCTTGGGCTTCTTGTTACAGGGGGACGCGCGAAAAAGCCGGCTGAATGCGCTTCGGCTGAATGCGCTTAAGGGGCCTATGCCTATAGGCACAGCGCCTTTCAAGGAGCTGGTACGGTTTTGCATTCCCGTACCACCACCTCGCCTCCGTAGCGGTTCGTGTAGTGGTGCGTAACCCAACCTTCCTCCTTAAGCTCTTTCTGGTACCTTGTCAATTATCTCCGGCACAATGTTGTCACAATGTTGTGCCAAAATGATCAGTAATTGATCATCCATATATATCGAGACATAGCCTCTGCTATGTCTCCTTCGTTTTTTATGAGATAAATACCGTAGGGGAGAGGGATTTTCCCCCTTGACAGGGGTTTCTGACCTGTTATTATGAATATAGGTTAGTGAGTATAATAACCCTAATGCGTATAAATATATGAGTCAACCTAAAACAGGACAAAAAATACTACTTCCCTATTTTGATGATTTTCTTTTGGGTCTTCAAACGCGAAATCTTTCAGAAGAAACTGTTTACAATTATGAAAGAGATATAAAAGTTTTTGAAATTTTTTTAAATGAAATAGATATCCCCTTCGAGAAAATCGACAAAAGAACCACCCTCAATTATAAGGCCTATTTAACTTCCCGCGACCGGAAAACGCCCAAATCCCTTCTTGGGAAGAAAAGATTAACTAGTTTCTCTATGAACAGAATGCTTTCTTCTCTTAGATCTTATTTGAAATTCCTAACGAATATAGACTATCCAATACCTATTCCTCCCAATGCCGTTGAATTAGTAAAAACTGAAAAGAAACTACCCCGAGTCGGAGAGTTCGATGAGATAAAAAAACTAATTGAATCTCCTATGCAATTTGAAAAGAACAAAATTGTTGCATTGCGTAATCGAGCAGTATTAGAAACTTTTTTTTCAACAGGAGCAAGAATTTCAGAACTTATAACAATTAAATTGAGCGATATTGATAAAAATGGTCGAATTTTCGTCAAGGGTAAAGGAAAAAAAGAAAGATTTGTTTATTTGACTCCGAGAGCTCAAAGACATATTGAAAAATATTTAGAAGTTCGAGGCAAATCTGAATCTCCCTATTTATTTGTTCCTTATCGAGGGAAAAATGTAAATCTTAAAGATAAAAAGCTTTCTTCAAATTATCTGGAAAAAAAAGTAAAAAAATACCGAGAATTATTAGGTTTAAATATTCCTGTTACGCCCCATGGCCTCCGCCGAGCTTTTGCCACTTATTTAGCCGAAAGCGGAGCTAGTGTGGCCGCTATTCAAATTTTATTAGGCCACGAATCTTTAGATACTACTACGCGTTATGTTCGTGTTTCTAATCGTTTCGCTGAAAAAAGTTTTCAAAAATATCATCCATTAAAAGAATAATTATGTCTTCTCTACCCAAACCTAAAACGCTCTGGAGACATTGGGATATAGTAGAAAAAAAGATAAGAGAAGAAATGGACTGGTTGGACAAGAATATAGATACTTTCTTTAAGGAAGAAAAAGGTGCTCCCGCAGGCTGTCGCGAGTGCTTTTTGCGAAGAATTGCTATTTTAATTGTCTCGGAACAAGTTAAAGCAAAAGAAATTACAAAATCCCCACTTTTAAAAAGTTTTTGGATTAATAAAAAAGTCAAGAAAAAGAACAAAGCCCAAAAACGTCATGGAAGTGATTGGCATCAAAAAACAATGGATAAAATTGAGAATCATTTTCTTTCTCTCGGTTTTAAAGTAGTTAGAGAACCAGAGATATATGGCGGTCGCGCTGATTTGGGGGTATTTAAGAAAGGTAAACCAACTTTATATATTGAAGTAGGCACTACTTCTTTTTTCAAACTTTGGCTGAACTTAGCAAGAAAAAGGGTACGAAAGTTTAAATATTTAATCGTTCCCAATGATGATAAATTAATAGAATTTACTTGTAGCTGAAATTATTATCACTCCCCTATCTTTTGGCTCAAATAACCACAATCCAGCCTATTTTTAGCCATTTTTAGGCCCTAGAAGCCCTTCTGAGCGGTTTTTATGTCCGAAAGGCATAATTCCCCATCCATGCCCCACCCCCCTATAACTGTCGCACAATAACGCTATTCCACCGTCAATTCCACAGTGGAAAAAAATTTAAAAGCTTAATGAATCCAATGATTCATTTACCGAGCTTCTACGAAAGAAGCAAAGGTGAAGAAGAAATAATTTTCTTCGACTCGACCTTCAATGAATTCTTAATTCATCTTGTTCTTCGATGAATTTTCAATTCATCTCGGTGAATAAAAAAACCGTTAGTTTCCCCTCGGGCGTAGACCTACGGGTGAGCCTAACGGTTTTTACTTCTCAATAAATGTCGCACAGTGAACAACACCAGCATTAAGGCTTTATTTTTCTGCAGCCATAAAAGCCAATAACCGGGTCTCCTGGCCAGCCCATTTCAGTTTCATCGAAGGAAAACGCAAATTCTTTTCCCAAGATTGATCCCCACTTATATTTGGGGTGGAATTTAACGCCGACGACACTGACATCCTGATATTTTTTCCTTCCCATTATTCCCTTGACTTCAATATTGGTTTTCCCAACTTTTCCAGGAAGCGAATGACCAGAGTAAGGATCCAAAAATTTCCTATCTGCGACATCGGTAATTATCCCTGATTTCTCCAGTTTTTCAAACTGCTCTTCTGGTATGACAGCAAAATTAGACACACCAGTGGCAATTAAACTATCAGGAAAGTTAAGCTCGCCTATCATAAAATCAATTATTAAGGAATCTCCTTTCACCCCACCGCAAACTTCTATCACTAATCCCTTTTTCTTAAAATATTCAACTGCTGAATCAAGCCTTTCGAGTTCTTGTCTAAATCTTTCCTCTTTGGACATTTCTTTTTACCTCCTCCTTATCAATAATTATTAAAAATAATAAAAGAGCTTTTCTCTTATTGGAACTCTATCCTTTTTCGATAAAAAAGTCAAATAAAAAACCGTTAGTTGCCTACTCTAACGGTTTTCTCTCACTAATTAAACGTCGCACAATATTAACTTCAACTAAGTAGTTTCTTAAGGTTCTCCCAATTCCACCGATAAAGAGGACCTGCATTGACCACGGGAGTATAGTCACTATCTTTATAACCTATTACTTGTACAATTGGCTTCCCCTCTTCTCGTGCTATAGTTACTTCTTTTAATACCCCGGGAGCTTTATAAGTATATCGTCCAACCATCACAAGAACAAGATCAGAATATCTAATGGCGGTTCTTGCTTTTTCTTCCCAAGTTTTCATTGGAGCAGCCTCTTTCAAAGAAAAATCAACTACTTCGAAAGGAGAATCTGGATTCCGAGCTTGTCCAATTACAAAATCTTTTAGTGCCCTATCATTATCGAAATCAAAACTAACAAATATTCTTTTTGCCATATTTTTAATTTAAGAATTTAAAAAACAGGTTATGAATAATATAATTACTAATAAAGAAAGATAAAATATCAAAAGTGTGGTGGAAAAAATCGACCGCACCCAAGTGCTCTTTCCTTTACATAATTCTTTTGTATCCATAGAAAAATCAATTTGGTTATCTTCTTTTATTCTTACCTCATCATATAGGTCTTTAAAAAGCCTTTCTTTCCATAGAAAGAAACCATCAAGTAGCCAAAAGATTAAAACAGGAACACAGCCAAGAACCAAATATAAATAATTTAACTCTTTTATTCCAACGGCAAACAACGCAGTAAGCAAGGTTACGCTCCATCCTTTTAACAGAAATGAATTGTTTGCCATCCTATTAATAATTATTTGAATAAATTCTAAATGTTTTAATTTTTTTTCCATATAAATTTTCCTCAACTTCGGGCTAAATCTTAATTTTTTCTTTCATAGATTTATTTATTATTTGAGGACTATGTCCTTTCTTTATTCTTAACCCTCTCTTTGTCTAAAAGTTCCTTACAAAACTCCCAATCTTTACGATATTTTTCAACTTCTTTATTTTTATCTCTAATGATTGTTATAAGCAAAATAATTGTAATAATAAGTCCAATTATTATCCCTTCCATAAATTTATTTCGTTTTAATTTTTTCTTTCATAGATTTATTTTTCCTTAAGCAAACTATCAAATCTTTTCTCAATTTCTTCAATTATGAGCTGGTGTTCTCTTATCCCTTCGCCATATTCTTCATAGGCATTATCCTCTACATTAACACCGAGTTTTTTCCATTCCGAGACTTTTCCAAACAGATTTAAATTATAGTCCCTCCAATCGATGGCAATTTTTAAAAGCATATTTTGGTCAAACTTATACTTTTCCTTTAACCGAATATATTTATCTTCAGTTTCTTTGAGACGCTTTTCATCATCTTCGTGTATGTCATATAAGATTGGGCTATTGTGTTTTTCCAAACTCATTCCGTATAGCCAGTATGCTTTTTCCTCTAACCATTTTATTTGACTCTCAGGGTTTTTCTTCCGAAAAAACCAATAAACAATACCACCAATAAGTATGATAAATAAAAATGTTTCAAGTCCCATAGATTTATTTATTTTTTTTCTCGCCTTGCCATCTAAAAGCTCGGCGATAACCTAATTTTTCGGCTTCAGCAACTGTTTCTGCATAACACTCGTTTCTTTCTTCCTCAATAATAGTTCTATCATATTGTTGGTCAAATGGAAGATGATATATCTTCTCGTTATTTCTCCGAGAGAGATTACACTTAATAGATGGATAAGGTTCTAATGGGAAATTCTCTATTGGTTCTATTTCTAAAGCTTCAGCGAACTTTTTGGCTGTATCTGATAATTTTGTAGAAGTATAAAACTTACCTAATACTTTTTTATTCGGATTTTCAATGCAATATTTTAATACTGTTCCCTTAAACTGACAGATGTGTTTTTCGTGAATTTCTTTATATCGAGACCAATATTTACATTGAATAACTTCAACTACTTTACCTTTAGTGGCAATTACATCTCGTCCTAAGTCTGCTAATCCTTCTACAATCCCTTGGTAATAAACACCGTATCCCTTGCTTTCGTATAAATAACCAACATATCGCTCATAATCTCTCCCTATTTCCCATTTAGTTTTCTTTTTGCTCCAATATCTACCTAAAGCAAGTTGGAATTTTTCAGCACGAGGAAGTTTTTCATATTCAGCCTTTGTGAGCCATTTTCTTACTGGGTCATATCCTTCTATTTCATATTCTCCTTCTTCTTTTGGTTTTTCTAATATTTGTTTAATTAAATCATCAATGTCTTCTCCCCTGAAATCTACCAGCCAAGGGAAAAGATTTTCGTAATATTGTAAAAGATATTTAGCAACTCTTAATTCTTTTTCAATCACTCTTTTTTGCTTTGCTATCTCCTTAACTTTTTCTGCAGACGTAAAAGCTGGATGGGGTTTCGTAATTAAATAACTCGCAACTTTATTATCTAAAAGATTAAAATAATCTGCGTATGCTTGAGCTAACCAAGGGAATCCTTTAGATTTCTCTTCTGCAAGTTGTATTATCGCCTTTTTCCTATTTTCTAACTCTACTACCCAACTATCTTTATTTTCTTGAAGCTCTTTTTCTTCTATCGCAAGATGTTCTATGTGTTCTTTCGATTCTTTGTATTTTTTTGCGTCCTTAAAAATTTCCACCAACCACATGATAAGAGGGATATAAAGCCACCAAAAACCAAATACAATTATAAGGAAAACATCCATAATTTGATTCTTTAAAAATATCACTTTTTAACCCTAAAAACAACCTTATTTAAAACTAAAACCGCCCATCACTGGGCTGTCTTTAATTATTGTTCTCACCTATTTACCAGTATCTCAAAATTGAATGGGATGTAACTTTTAAAACCTTCTGTTCTTTGTTCTATCAAAAAACCGCCTTCTTGAGAAAGCGGCCGAAGTCGGCTCCCCCGACTGGACGATGTTAGAGCCTGTTTTTGTGCTTAAAATAACAAAAAACCAGCTAATAAGCTGATTTCTTGTCCTAAATAACTCTTTGTTTAAACACTTACTTAGGAGAAAGAGAGAAGGGAGGACAGGTTCTTATTCTATCCTTTGCTTTGTGATAACTCACAAAGGAAGTCTAATTACCCTTTTTAGGAGGATAACCTCCACCTTGCCTTCTCTCTTACTGGTTTACGAGATTTTCTTCATCTGCTCTTCGAAGATTTCCCTGAGTAGGATATTTACAAGCTCAAGGAGTTCTTCAGCTGTTGCGTTGATGGCAACCATTTCTGGTTCCTTCACGGCATTACCAATATTCCTTTTGATATTGGCAATATCCCGAAGAGACATCTCTTTCCGCACATCAGCCTTTTTAGCAGCTAAAGCTATCTCGCCTTTTCTCTTCTCGTCCATTTTCTCACCTCCTTTCTTGCAAAAATTTGGAAACGAGAGAGAAACCTTTAAGGTACTCTGGAAAGAATTCTTCTCTCTTTCCATCTTAATAGTAGCATATTATTTTTATTTTGTCAATAGTAAATTCTATCAAAAAACCGCCTGATTGGCGACCCAAATTAAAAGGCCGCCGTTTTGGGATAATCCTACTCGGGCGGCCCACTTCTTATTCTTCTTTTCTTAAACAGAATGGACGCCTATCGGACACCGTCTTTTGTTGGTATTTAAACGAGAATACCCATCCCGGTTTATGGTGGCCTCTGCAGTACAACCCTTGTTCTGACACTTACTACACCAACGACCATTACACTGCTTCCATTTCCCAAGCTTATGACCAAGTTTTGCAGCTTCTTTTTCTGCATTTTTAGCCTTTTGCTTGGGAAAAGATGACTGAGAAGATTTCCTATACTTACTCAAGAGTATTCCCCTCCTTTTTTAAAAATTAGGAGCTTTTCTCCTTTCTGGTTAATTACTAGAGAGATTATCGCCAACTATACTCATGACCCAGGAAAGCTGCCAAGATACGGGTGTACAATGTTCCCCGGTTTTCTCCTGTTCCTTCTTTTCGTACTTTATCATCAAATTCCGGAAGTCATCGTATGTAAGACCTAACTTACTGAGAGTAGAAAAAAATTTGCTTCTGAATAATCTGTTTGCTTCCGAAAATTCTTCCAGCGGACAGTAAGGTGCGCTCATCTGGATCTGGTTACAATATCTTGCTCTCATCTGGTGCGTGATGTCTCTCTGTTGGATCCGAAGAATGTCTATTACTCTCCGCATCGCTCTTACACTCCGAGCTTCAGCATCTTTCAAGGCAGTCCTAAATTTTTCAGCTTCCTGCCGGCTTTCAAATCCGGCATATGTGGTGATCTTGTTCCGACCGCCCCTGAGGACAATTACCGTTTGACTGCCTATCTCGGCACCGAAATACCTAGTTGAATGCTCCCACTCTTGAACCGGTACCTGAACAGGATTAATCTCTAATTTAGCATCTACCACAAAAACTTCTTTCATCGTTTGCTTAGTATTTTGTGTTGTCAATTTGCACCTCCTTTCAAATCCGTTATGGCTACTGTCGTGGATTTATTCCACATCTTCTAGCTAGACGTTGATCGCTTACCCTCAAAGCAATTATAAGAACCACAAAAAATACCTGCAGAATAATCATAATACCTTTACCTCCTTCTATTCAATTGTTAAAGAATAAATAATTATAAAATAAATATAGAAAAAATCAAGAGCTTTGATGCACGGCGCAAAACGAAATAAAAAGCCGCCCTTTTGGTTAATCCTACTCAGGCGACTATATTTAACATTTTCCAACCGATGATGAAATAAAGCCAAACCGATCTATCAGAAAAATTGGTCTCTTTTGAGAGTTATAAAAGCGAACCAGCCAAATCCTAGGATCGTAAGAGATGCTAAATGCTGAAATTCCGGTCCAAGTTTTTAGCTGACCACCTTTCATAATTTCGATTCTCCCTTCAGCAGGGAAAAGTCTCAATACAATATTCTTATTGAGATTAATTCCCCAACCATTCTCGCATTTGATTAATCTTTTTAATCTTTTAGTTGGGCAAGAACTACAAGTTCTCCAATCTCTGCTCCGGAAGTGAGAACATAACGACTGACAAATAATTAAAGCTACTTTTTCACTATCAGCCCTAAACGTCATCTTAATCTCTCGATTGTTAATGTGGTTGTTAATGTACTGCTGCAATTTTACCTCCCTTTCTTCGTTTTTATCTATTTTACCCTGTTTTATAAAAAAATCAAGTTCGCGACACCCATCTATTTTAAGTTGGAAAAGAGCGATTTATTTTCCGAATCTTCTTTGGCACTGGGCATAATCTGCCAGGGCCTCATCTAAATCTTTTTCGCTAAATTCGGGCCAGTATTTCTGGCAAAAATATAATTCAGAATAAGCTGCCTGCCAGATTAAAAAATTGGAGATTCTTTGTTCCTTGCCGGTTCTGATAATTAAATCAACGTCAGAGGTCCAGAGATTCTGAGAAATCATATCTTCGGTAATTTTCTCCGGAGGGATTTTCTTTTCAATGAGCTTTTTTATCGTCTCCACAATTTCTGCCCTTCCTCCGTAACTCAAAGCAAAGTTTAAGGTCATTTTTTTATTATTGCTGGTTAATTCCTCAGTTTCTTTTATTATCTTTTGAACGGATTTTGGCAATCTTTCTCTTTGGCCAATTGCCTGAATTTTTATCCCCTCTTGATGCATTTTTTGGATATTTTTCTTATTTAAAGCCTGCCCAATCAATCTCATAAGACAATCGACTTCCACTTTTGAACGCTTCCAGTTTTCGGTAGAAAAAACAAAAAGAGTTAAAATTTTGATTCCTCGATTTTTAGACCAGCTGATTAATTCTTTTACTTTCTCCAATCCTCGGCGGTGCCCTTCCAAAGCCGGAAAACCCCTTTCTTTCGCCCAACGCCGATTACCATCAATGATAATGCCTAAATGATGTGGAATTTGCTTCATATATCGAGCTCGCTTATAGCGAGCGAAGATGAAGACGAAGCTTTAGATTCGTCGACTTAAAAAATCGCTTTCTATTTTAATATTTCTCGGGAATAACCAGGGAATTTTAAATCCTAAAAAATAAACTATCGAAGTTAATATTTTTGAGAAAATAATTTTTGGTAAAAAAAATTCTTTCACGGCTTTTTTATATTTTAAAAAATCTGGAAAATTTTTCAAGAGTAAATTAGCGGCTATTAGCGACCAGACCACTCCCCCACCCGACCAGGGCTTGGTGAGACCTGCGGCATCGCCACAGAGGGTAATTTTTTGATTAGAGGGAATTATTAAGTCTCGGGGAACAATCGCTGAATTTATTTTCTCTAAAGAAAGATTATTTTTTTCTAAAAAATTATCAAAAAGGAGCTTAGCTCCTTTGGGATTGGAAATTATTCCATATTCTGTCTCTTTTCCTCTCGGTATTTTCCAAATAAAACCTTGCTGCACCGGCCAGGTTTCAACAAAATCTGAATTATCCTCTCTCGAGAAAAACCCTTGAATTGCCAAGCGGTAAGTTGGATTTGGCAAACCTAAACTTTTTCTTATAATGGAATTCGGTCCGTCACAACCAATTATTTTATCGAACCCTTCGGGTAGAGAATTAATCTGGCTCTTTAAAATAATTTTTGCTCCAGAGTTTTCCGCCAATTCAGCCACAAAATTATCAAGTTTGAAGCGATTCATGACTAAAAATTTTCCTGCCCCGAAGGAGAACCTTTGGTTCCCTACGGGGTTAAAAAATTTAATTTTTAAAGTTCTTTTGGGGAAATGGATTAAACAGTACTCTATCTGATTTTGGATCAATTTTTGGCTTTCGGGGATAAAATCCAAGATTCTTTCACTAAACAACCCGGAGCAAACCTCTTTGCCAATTTTCTCTTTTTTCTCAAAAATTGTTACCTGATTTCCTCTTTCAGCTAATTTCCAACCCAGATACAGCCCACAAATTCCGGCTCCAACAATAGCTATTTTCATAAAATTCTATTTTTAGCGGCTCCTTAGTTTGCTGCCGGGCGACAATATAGCCCATGGCAAAAGAAAATAATGAAATCAAGATAACGCCGATGACTAATATTATATCTGCCTGATATCTTTTGACAAATTCTTTTATTCTTGATAACATAATATTATTCCTATGGCGAAGACTAAAGCGACTGGCGTTACAAAATTAGGCAGGGATTCTCTACCAAAATATCTGGGAATTAAACTTTCTGAGGGAGAACGAGCTAAGGCTGGCAGCATCATCGTTCGTCAAAGAGGTACGAAATTTCTTCCCGGAAAAAATGTTAAACGTGGCGGAGACGACACTCTCTACGCTTTAAAAGAAGGTGCAGTTCAATTTGTGACAAAAAGAAAGAATTGTTTTGATAGGTCCCAGAAACTCGTTAGAATTGTCAACGTTCACCCTGTTAAATAGCCGCTCTAATAAACTCTCTAAACAAAGGGTGAGGTTTCAAAGGCCTTGATTTAAATTCGGGATGAAATTGGGTCCCGACGAAGAATGGATGATTTTTTAATTCAATTATCTCAACCAAATCTCTATCTGGGTTAATCCCAGCCATTACCATTCCCTTAGCTTTCAGAACGCTCCTAAACTCGTTATTTAACTCGTAGCGGTGGCGATGGCGCTCAGAGATAATAAGAGTCCCATCCTCCTTCGCCAAGGCTTCGGAGGACAAGTAGGCCTTCCAGCTCTTAGTGCCCGTTTTCAGCTCACATTTATAAGCCCCTAATCTCATTGTTCCACCGTATCTCTTTTCTTCTAAAAGAGCTTTTTGCTCAGGCATAACATCTATCACCCGGTATTTACAATTTGCTGAAAATTCAGTGGAATGGGCACCCTTTAAACCGCAGACATTCCTGGCAAATTCAACTACCGCTAGCTGAAGACCCAAGCAAAGTCCCAGATAAGGGATTTTTTGTTCTCGGCAAAATTCAATGGCCTTTATTTTCCCTTCGATCCCTCGGCTACCAAAACCCCCCGGGACAATAATGCCATCAAATTTTTTTAATTCTTTTAGAGATTGAGGATTTTTCTCGTACTGTTCGGCTGATAACCAACAGATTTCTGGTTTTCTCTTGTAATACCAGGAGGCATGTTTTATTGCCTCAATTACCGAAATATAAGAGTCCTTTAAAGTGAACTTCCCTGTCTCAAAATATTTCCCAACTATTCCAATCTTCACTGATTTTTTAGCTGTTTTAATTACCTCCACCAATTTTTTCCAATCCCCCAAATTTTGTTTTTTGGACCTTAAACCAAATTTTTTTAGAATTCGATTACCCAAATTTTCTTTCTCAAAATTAATCGGAATTTCATAAATCGACTGGACGTCGGGAGCAGAAATAACATTTTCTTTAAGTAAGTTACAAAAAATTGAAATTTTTCTTTTTCTTGGCTCGTCCAAGGGAACCTTTGAACGGCCTAAAATAATATCGGGCTGAATTCCAGCCTCATTTAATAATCTCACCGCAGTTTGGGTTGGCTTAGTTTTCATCTCGCCAATCATTTCTGGAATAGGCAAATAAGAAACTAAAATAAAAAGAACATCCTTGGGATGTGTCAGTTTCAGCATTCTGGCTGCTTCCAAAAAGAGGAGGTTTTGATATTCCCCGACCGTTCCTCCAATCTCAACCAAAATAAAATCAGCCACGCGAGCATTAGCGCAGCGTGAAGATGAAGCGAAAGCTTCATCGACTTTAGTTTTTTTGGCTGCTTTTTTTATTCTGGATATAACTTCGTTGGGAATATCGGGAACTACCTCGACGCATCTGCCTCCATATTCTAAATTTCTTTCTCGATTTATTACTGCCTGATAAACCCGGCCAGTGGTAATATAATTTGTCTTTGAAAGATTTTCATCTAAAAATCTTTCGTAATTGCCAACATCCTGGTCGCATTCGTCTCCGTCATCAGTTACAAAAATTTCCCCATGTTCAATGGGGTTCATTGTTCCGGCATCAACATTGATATAGGGGTCAATTTTAACTGCCGTAACTTGAAATCCTTTTGACTTTAAAATTCTTCCAATTGAAGCCACTGATACCCCTTTGCCAATGCCAGACATTACACCACCAGCCACAAAAATATATTTTGGCATACCTACTTCTCTTCAACTACTATTACCTTTATTTCGGCTTCTAAATTGTGCTCAAACCTAATTTTTATTGGAAATTCCCCAAGTTCTTTAATGGGCTCTTTTAAATCAATCTGGGTTTTTTTAATTTCAAAGCCAAGCTCTTTCAATTTTTCAGAAATTTTTTGGGAAGCAATCGATTCAAAGAGTTGGCCTTCTTCTCCCATTTTGACTGGGATGATAAGTTCTTGGCCATCAATAGCCGTGGCCTTTTCCTGAATCTTCTTTAATTCTTCCTCCGCTTTTTTGGCTTCGATTTCCTTTTGGGTCTCCAGCCAGATTAAGACCTCTTCAGTTGCAGGTTTAGCTAACCCTTGAGGAATCAAAAAATTCCTGGCATAGCCATTTTTCACTTCTTTTACTTCATATTTCTTACCCAGATTCTCAACATCTTTTAAAAGTATTACTCGCATATTAGCCCATTTTACTACAAATTTTTAATTATTTCAATTGCCTTATCCAATTGGGGGTCACGACCTTCTTTATAATCTTCCTCGGTCATTTCCACTTTTATATCTGGTTCCAAGCCCTTGTCGGCGATTAACTCACCTTTTGGAGTCAGCCATTTAGCTACCGTAATTTTTAGAGAAGAGCCTCCTTCTAATTTTTCTAATTCTTGAACGGAACCCTTGCCAAAGGATTTCTCGCCAATGATTTTAATCCCTCGATCGTCCCTTAGGGCGCCAGCTAAAATTTCTGACGCAGAAGCCGACCCCTTATTCATTAAAATGACCATCGGGTAGTTTGATAAGGCAGCATTACCTTGAGCTCGATAAGTGTTTTCTGTCTTACCTTCGCCAAAATCTTCGATGACCACAACCTCCCCTCTCGGCAAGAACCAACCGGCAATGTCTTGAGATACTTCGAGGTAACCTCCGGGGTTGTTTCTTAAATCTAAAATTATCTTTTGAGCCGGGCTATTTAAAATTTCAATGGCGGCTTCCTGAAAATCGAAGCTGGCTTTTTCATAAAATTGATAAAGTTTTAAATAGGCAATATTTTCATCCCTTATTTCCCATTTTAAAGAAGGAACTTCAATTACATCTCTAACCAACTTGATTTCCTTTGTTGTTGCCCACTCTTCTCGAAAAATGGTTAAAGTCACCTCGGTTCCTTTTGGTCCTCTAATTAAATTAACTGCTTCGTCAATGGTCATATCAGCTGTTGAGGTACCATTAATTTCCAGTATCTTGTCACCGGCTCGAAGTCCGGCTCTCTGAGCCGGTGTTCCTTCTAAGGGCGCAATGACTTGAAGTTGCCCCTTTCTGATATCAATTTCCATTCCCACCCCTTCAAAGGTACCTTTGACATCTTCAATAAATCTTTTACTGTCTTCCGGATTTAAAAAGATAGTGTAAGGGTCTTCCAAGCTTTTTACCATTCCCGAGATTGCTCCATAAATCATTTTCTGAACATCAAACTTTTCTTTGTCGGCAAATTTTTCTTGAAGTTTGGCCCAGGCCTCCCAAAAAAGCGAGAAATCAACCTCCTCAGGTTTGCAAACCGGACAAGTCGCCTGAAATTTAGCAAAGAAATAACCGCCGGAAAATACTGCTCCGGTTAAAATTAACGATAAGAAAACTAAAATTATTTTTCTTTTCCTTTCCACCATTTTATATCTTATCTTAATCTTAATTTAAAATCAAATGAAAAAACACTAAGATAGTGTTTAAAAATACTTTTAGTATTTTATTTATTCTAACTCTTTTTCTACGTCTCTAATTTCCTTACTGATTGATTCTTCGGAGTTTTTCAGAGCTTTCTTTAAGTCTTCGCAGACCTCTCTTTCTTTTTCAGTAAAACCGGGTTTTGAATCTAACATTTCAATTCTTTTTTCAATTTCTTTTCTTAATTCTTCGAAAGATGTCTGGACAATTTCTTTTACCTCTCTTGTTTCTTTCTTTAAGATTTTTTTCGTTTGCCAAGTTCGGAAAATAAAAAATCCAAATATTAGAATTCCTGAAGTCAAAATCAAAACGAAAATTAAAACTAAGGTCTTAGAAGCAATTAAAATTGGCCCTAAAGCTATCCCGCTCAAAGAGATTGCAATTGTTTTAGGTTCAGTCACTTGACTTACTGCTCCCCTTTTATCTTGAGCCATAACTGATAAATAATACGTTCCAGATTGAATTAATTCTTTTGTTGAGAAAAACCACTGTCCTTGACTATTGCTAAACGTTTTCCATTCTTTGATTTCTTTATCCTCTTTTTTTAGGGAAATCATAATCTCAACTTCAGAAAGGGTTGTCCCTTCAATATAAAACGTTTCCTCGCCGGCAACATATTTCTCTGGCCAGATATTTATTTCCGGGGTTTCAATAGAATCAATATTGAGAAAGGTTTTGGCCCGAACACTATTCTCTGCTTTATCTACTGCTCTTACTATGATTTTGTAGTTTCCGGGACGCAAAAGAGACGTAGGAAAAGGATTAATTTGAGCAAGCATCAAATCAATAAATTTTTCTTCCCCAATTTTAATTTTATACATATCAATTCCTGAAGTATCATCTTTTGTTTCAAAATATAAATTTGGTTTAGGGTTAGTAGAATCTCCGGCATTATCAATTATTATTTCAAAAGGATGTGGAGGATTAGTATCAACTTGAATACGATAATGTAAAGTTTCCCCCCAACCGCTTTCATCCTCTAATCTTAAATGAAAATACCAAATGCCATCGGGAATTAGGTCATAATTTTTAAAATTGAGCAACCTCTCAGAAACAGTATCGGGTATAGTGTCCGGGTTTTTATCAAAAACAAAACTCACTCCTTTTATATCTTTGATTAAACTCCATTGAAAGCGAGGGGTATTATTACTGTACCACTCGTTTTCATCAAGGTGAGTGGAAGAGAAAATTCGCGGCAAAGTAGTTGTTGCTTCTAAGCCAATTTTCTCCGGTTGGTAAATAAAATATTTTGCTCCTTTGATAAAAACTAAAATATTCGTTCCTTTGCCATCGTCGGCTAAAACCTTAGATTCGTCGAAAGAAAGCAGCGTTTCCCCTTCTTTTTTTGCTTTAAAGTTAATAGTAATTACATTTCCTTTACTATTAAAGCCGGGGTGAGGCAACCCGCCAATGAAAGAAATTTCACCAGCCGAATTGGAAAAGACTGGTTCCTCTGGCCAAAGAGAAAATATGGAGTTATCTTTTGAAATACTTAATACTTCTACTATATCTGGCGGAAAATAAATAGTAGTTTGAACAGCATTAATGGGAATGCCAACGGTGTCTACCCCAAGCTCTACTGAAAAAGAATCTCCAACAATAAAACTTTCGCTTCCCGGAGAAAGAAAAAGTGAAGCTCCTGCCCCTTCTGCTGCTAAGGACAACCCACCAATAAACACGAATATAAAACTAAATATCAATAAGAATTTGGTTTTCATTCTCCTATATATAATTTTCTTTTAATTTCTTGATCATTTTCCTTTGCTTTCTCTTCTATTTCCTTTAAAGCTCTTCTTCTCTGACGAAGGCTTTTATGTCGCTTATACTGCCAGAGAATAATTATTAAAATCACAATGATTAAAGGTAAGAAAATTAAAATCAATATCTTCCAGGGAAGAAAAATTGTCCAGATATTAATTCCCCCTTTAGTAATGTAAAATATTTTCTCGATTGGAATGACTTCGATTTTTTTACTAGAATCTTGCCAATTTAAAGCCCGGTCAAAAGCCCTCACCATTATTTCGTATTCTTCGGCAGCCATGGTAGGAAGTTTATAAGGAGAAGAGACTTCAACAAAAAATCCAGTTTTTTCTTTCTGAGGGATTTTGGTCAAATCAATGACTTTCAATTCATAATGGGAAATTCCAGAAAGGCTATCAGTAGTGATAAAAGAAACTATTGGCTCTCTGGAGGTCGTCACTGGTGAGCGTAAAACGGGTTCAAAAGAAAGAGTAAAAGCAGCCGGGGGAGTGGTATCGATTAGCAAAATGTAATGAGTTATTCCTCCCCAGACATCTCCCTTTTTAGCTTTGATGTGGAAATACCATATTCCATCCTCTAAGTCAGCAAAAGAAACTGAAGTATGGTCTCCTTTTGAAATATTGTCAGGTACGCCGTAAAAGCTATCATCAATGCTATAACTAAAATCAGTCACCCCTTCTTCTTTTTCCCAAGAAAGGGTGGGAGAATTGTTATTGTACCATTTATTTTGGTCAGGATGGGTGGGAGAGAAGACTTTGGGACCTTCAGGAGGAGGAATTGCAATTGTATAAACTCCCCTTCCAACTGAGCTCAAAATATTAGTTCCCTTTCCGTCGTCTAAAAGAACCTGAGAAGAATCTAAGATAGAAACTGCAGCTTCTCCTGGATTGATAGCTCTAAAAGTAATGGTTGAAACTAAACCAGAGGAAGTATTAATTCCTGGGGAAGGTACTCCTCCCTGAAAAGTGGCCGCTCCTTCAATATTGGAAAAAGTGGGCTGAGAAATCCAGACTGCAATGAAAGACCTTCCGGCAGTTGGACTGGCTATTTGAAGTTTTCTTTGGTTAAATTTTAAATCTACTTTTACTGCATTAACATTGTTTCCTCCAGTATTTACGAATATCGAGACATCAAAAGTACTCCCGACAAAAAATGTTCCAGTTTGAGGAGAAAGATACAAAGAAGCCCCATCTGCCCTAGCAACAAAGGCAACCCCAAAAGAAATTATTAAGATAATTAGAGTAAAGAGTGTCTTTTTCATTTTGAAAGAGAAACTTATTTTTTCTCTGTCCCGCCCAATTTTTCAATTAATCTTTCTTTTTGCCTCCCAGCTTCTTCTTCTAGGGTTCTCATTTCCCTAATTCTTTTCTCTAATTCGCTAACATCTTCAATCTCTTTTTCTGCCTCGGCCACTTCTTTTTTTAATCTTTGAGCTAGGCTTTTTTTCTTCAACAAAAATGAGTAAATTCCGAACCCAAACAAACCAAGTGAAAATATTGCTAAACTATAAATTAGCCACCAGGGTAAAAATAAATTTTTGATTCTAATCCCTGTTTCAGTATAAGAGATAAAGGGGCTGACAATACTCAAAACTGAGCTGCTTTCAGTAAAATTTCCAGCTTTATCATAGGCTTTTACTAAAACAGCATATTTACCCGCGGATTCAAAGGGGATTTTGTATGGACTAACAGCTTCCACAAAAAAGGGGCTGAGAGTCGCCTGAGGATTGGACATATCAACCGTACTTACTTCATAATAATCAATTCCGGAAAGTAAGTCATCAGTAGAAAAATGAACAAAAAATCCTGCTCCGGTTATTCTTCCTATTCTTTCAATCTGAATCTCAAAATCTCTAGGAGGAGTGTTGTCAATCTGAATAGGATAATGACTTACCCCTCCCCAGACATTTCCCTTTTTAGCCTTCAAATGAAAATACCAAACACCATCTAAAACATCATTGAAAGCAGCTGAGGTAGAGGAACCTTCAGAAACATTATCTGGAATTCCCCGAGCGTCTTGGTCAAGAGAATAGCTAAAATCAGTTACGCCGGCCTCTTTTTCCCAGAAAAAAGTTGGATTGTTGTTTTTGTACCAGTTGGTCAGACTAGGATGGGTGGGAGAAGAAATTTTTGGTCCCTCAGGTGGTGGAACGGTTAAAAAATATTCTCCCCTGGTAGCAGTTTTAAGAATATCAGTTCCTTTGGCATCAGCAAGTAAAACTTTAGAAGAATCCAAAAAAGAAATGGCAGCTTGGCCTGGGGCTTTAGCCCGAAAAGTTATTGTCGAAATAAGACCTGAAGAAGTATTAATTCCGGGGGAAAGGACGCCTCCCTTAAAACCGATTAAACCTTCTGTGTTAGAATAAAAAGGCTGGTCGGCCCAGATTGAGATAAAAGAGCTTCCGGCTGTTGGGCTGGTGACCTGTAAAACTTCTGGAGGAAATTTTAAATCCACCTGAACTGCATTAATACTGCTTCCTTCGGTATTTACAAACACCGAAATATCAAAAATACTCCCGACAAAAAAAGTGCCTGACTGAGGAGAAAGATAAAGAGAAGCTCCCTCTGCCTGAACATTAGGCGTTATTAGAAAAGAAGATATTAAGAGAAAAATAACAAAAAGTAACTTTTTCATCTTTTAATATTATTTTTGTCTTTTTCTTTTTATTAATAAAATTATCCCTATTAATATCTCGAATCCAATCATCACTAATAGTGATATAATCAGCCACCAGGGAAGCAAAATCCCTCTGATTTCTAATCCTCTTCCCTCAATGTGAGATATTAATGGGGTCATTATTCGAAATCTAGCTTCGGCTTCCCTGGTATTTCCTGCATTATCTACTGCTTTTATTATAACATTGTATTTCCCGGCTTTTTTAAAAGGGACCTGATAGGGGCTCATTTCTTCGGTAAAAAATGAACGAGAAGGTTCAGCAGCACTCAAGTCAATTAAGCTTACTTCGTAATGCGAAATCCCTGAGAAATTATCAGTAGTTTCAAAATAAACCATGGTCTGATGGCCTACCAGCCGAGTATAAGTTTCAACTTTAGGAGTAAATTCATTGGGAGGAGTGGTATCTATTCGAACCTGAACGTGGCTAGTTTTTCCCCAAACTTCTTTTTTCTTTTGCCTGATGTGAAAATACCAGATACCATCTGGAGTACCAGAAAAAGATTTGAGAGTTTCTGTCCCTTCAGAAATACCATCCGGTCTTCCGTTTGGATTTTGGTCAAAACTCCAGGAAAAATCAGTTACTCCTTCTTCTTTTTCCCAAGAAAAAGTGGGGCTGGAGTCTGAATACCAAACATTAGGATTGGGATGGGTAGGAGAAAAAACTTTAGGACCCTCTGGCGGAGGAACTAAAATATGATATTCACCATTGGTTCTGGTAGTTAAAATATCAGTTCCCTTGCCATCTGCTAAAAGAACCCTGGAACCCTCGGTGAATTCTACTTTAGCAATTCCCGAAGCTACCGCTCTAAAAGTAACTGAAGAAACCAGACCAGCAGAAGTGGCAATCCCTCCTGGAATCCCTCCTTTAAAACTTATTATTCCTCTTTCATTTGAATAATTAGGCGGCACAATCCACTCAGTAATAAATGAAGTACCAGCAGTGGGAGAGGTAACCTGCAGGATTTCGGGAGGAAATTTTAATTCGGCCCAGACCACATTAATTTCATTCCCCTCAGTATTTAAAAAAACAGAAATACTAAAGGTACTTCCCACTAAAAAACTTCCAGAAGAAGGAGAAAGATAAAGTTCAGCACTACCCGCTTTTGCGGGCATCACTAAACTGACACTAAATAATAACACTAAACCAACACTAAACAATGTAAATAGAAATTTATTGAAATTCATAGAAATTTATAGAAACTTATTGTTACAATAAATTTCGCGAGAGAAGCGAGCAAGTTTCAATCAGTTTCTACTTATTTCTTTCTATATTTTCTTATTATCCACCAGATTGCCCCCATTCCGATTAAAATCAAAATTAGGTATAGCCCATCTTTCCAGGTTATTTTATAGGAAGGTCTAATTTCTGCTTCCTGATAATTACCGGCTTTATCATAAGCTCGAACAATGATTTTCTTTCCGAGGGATTGATCTTCCAATAAATAAGAGCTTGTTGCTTTTTTAAAATCTCTTTTTCCTTCTTTTATTTCATAATAATCTATTCCTGACATTTTATCTTGGGTAGCAAAACTCAAAAAATATTTTCCTTCAAAAATAGAGGGGTCTTTGCTAGTCTTTAGTTCAAAGGGTTCAGGAATTATTGTATCAATCATCGCTCGATAAGTAATTTTTTTAGACCAATCCTCACCTGGCAATTTTTGTCTTAGAGTAAAATAATAGATCCCGTCTTCTAATCCTTTATATTCCATATCCCCCATCCAGATTAATTCTCCTTCTGGTTTATCAGGTATTTCGTCTGGTTCAGATAGCGGGTCATAACTTAAAAGATAACTGTATTCAATTCCTTCAATCAAATCCCATCTTAAATGCAAAGTCGAGTTGTTATACCATTTATTCTGGTCAGGATAAGTTTCAGAAGAAATCTGAGGCAGTCCTTCTGGTTTTTTAATAATTTCATAATTTCCCTCCGAAAGACTTAACTTAGCTGGGGTTCCTTTGCCATCGTTTAATAAAACTCTTGAATTTTCTTTAAAACTAATTTCCGACTTGCCAATTTCTTTGCCTAAAAAAGTAATTTTTGCTAATAAACCCTCTCCATTAAATCCTCCAGGTATCCCACCTAAAAAATTAATTTCTCCTGCTTGAATTTTGGGTTCTTCTGCAAAAAGTTGTAAAATCGAACTCCCCTTACTAAAATCAATTACCTCTAATAAATTTGGGGGGAGAGTTAAATTAACCTCGAGCGCATTTATTTCCTCACCTTCAGTATCTACCCTCACCTCAACCAAAAAAGAATCACCCTGGTAAACAGTCTGACTTCGGGGCAGTAAATATAATGTAGCTGCTTCTGTTCCTAAGGGGACAAATATATAGAATAATATTCCTATAGAAATTTGTAGAAATTTATTGAAATTCATTGAAATTTATTGTTTTTGGATTTATAAGTAGAGGCGATAAAGTTATTTAGTTTAATTGATAATTTCTCTGCTATTGTTTTAAAGTTTGTATGTTTTTCATTATTAACCTTCCCTCTTTCATTAAGGAGATCTAGCCAATGGTCACTGCATTCAGTTAGAGAAGCACGAGCGTTATAATAAAATTTTATCTTATCCAAATAATGAAATCTGCTATATCCTTCAGCAACGTTTGCTCCGACTGAATCGGTAGACTCGATGAATTGATCACCATTAATCTTTTTCGTTTCCCAATCTAAAGAATTATAAATCTCCCAGCCAATTTTTGATAATTTTCTTGCCAATTGATAAACTTCTAAATCCTTTAATAGAATATATTTTTTCTTAATTTCCATAAGTTTCTATTAATTTCTATCAGTTTCTACCAGTTTCTATTAAATTTACCCGGTCCAGTAGTACATCATTATTGAAAAATCAACCAAATCTACTATTCCATCTTGATTAATATCAGTACAGATATTTTCGGGAGTAGTGCTGTGCCAAAAATAAAGTAAAATACTAAAATCAATGATATTTATTTTGCCATCAAAATTTAAATCTGCTCCCCTACATTTAGAGGGCGGAACTACCGGAGCTAAAACTAAAAAAGTGAGGGTTTGAGAAAAGGGACTTTGCTCTCCCTCTCCAAAAAGAGCTTTAGCTCGAACTTTATACTCCCCTTCTTCTAAGACAGCCGCATCTAATTTAAAAGACCATTTCCCTTGGGGGGAAGCAATAGTTTTTTTAACAATTTCTCCGGGGGAAATAAATATATCGACCTGACTTTCAGGAAAAACCTGACCAAAAATATTTAAGGTTTCCCCTTTCCCTACTTCCGGAGGAAAAAGTTCAATTGTTGGAGGAATAAAAATCCTGGATATGGTGGTAAGAGTTCCTCTAATAAGGGTAACAGTAAAACTTTGAGTAACTGATTCTCTTCCCTCAGTATCTTGGGCCCAAATTCCAAAAGTGTAAGTTCCTTCCCAAATTCCAGTTAATTTTTTTTCAAATAAACCTGAAGGTTCGGCCTGAAAAGTAGCTGCCACTCCGCCATTTTTTAAAATGGTTAAAAAGGCATTAGGATAAGCCATTCCTTTAAAAATAACTTCAGCCGGTGGCGGTGCGCCGGGTAGTCCTCCTGGGGGCGGAGGCGGAGGAGGTGGCAATACGCCAACTTGAGCTGTTACTGAAATTTCTACTGTCGAAGTTACAGCATTAGTTTGACTAAATCCTAAAATCAGGCAAAAAAGTAAAATCGCAACTAATAATATCGAAAAATTGAAAATTAAAGGCGAAGAGCGCCCGCTCTTCTTCACCTCCCCTGTGGCGTTCGGTAATTGAAAATTCTTATTCATTCTTGATTTAAAAATCGTAAATTTTTTGATTTTGCTTTTTTTGATTTTTTGATGATTGTTGTATTTATTCTAACAAAAAATCGTTCAGTATAAAACTGAACGATTTTTTAGTGTTATTTAGTTTTGTATTTATGTTGATCAGCGGGTTACCCTTTCCCCTTGAATCAAAATCCGGAAAGCAGCTATCCATCTTCGCCTGCTCAAAATTAACATTATGAAAACTATTAGCATTCCTAACCCAGCTTTCCAGGGAAAAGCCCAAAAAGTAATCACAGTTGGGGTTAAGGGAATATTTGCTGTTCCATAACTACCGACCAAAGTTGCTGTGTACTTTCCTGCCCAGAACCATTTTTGATCCCAGGAAGTTTCAATTTTTCTTATTGAATTGGGAAGAACATTATTTTGAGGAAATTCTACATCAGCCACTTTTTGACCCAGCCAATTGGTAATCGTTACAAAACCCCTTGGTTTAACATGAATTGTTCCTTTATTTTCAAATCGAATTGTAAAAGGTATCGGCCCATGTTCAGAATAATTAGGGCAAGAAAAATCTTTAACTATTACCTCTTCTTTAACTTCGCCAGCTACCGAAAGTAAAACTAAACTTCCCACTCTCCCTGCTACGGCTGCTCCTACAAATCCTCCACCTACTACTCCGGTAGTACCGGCTAAAATTGCTCCGTAATGGCCGCCGGGCTCAGCATTTTCGGGAAGAGAAATAGTGAAATTAACAAATTTTTGCTCTCCTGGTTGCAAAGTAAATTCCTTGGGCTCAAAAGATATCCACCTGGCAATTGAATAGGTTTCGGTCTCAGCTGGTTCTAGTTTTACATGACCAATCTCTCCAGCCACGCTAAAATCCTCGACTTCCATCTTTAATCCAATGACAGCATCGCTGGGATTATACACCTTAACCTGATTGGTGAGGACATCGCCGGGATTAGCTGTTAATTCAAAAGTCAAAGGAGAAATACCAACTCCAGTTCCCTGAGCAAAAACTGCCTGGCTAAAAATTATTCCCAAAACAACGAAAATTACAGCGGGGATAAACTGTTTCATGTCTTTATGGCTAACCCTCCGCTAATTGAAGATTAAAAACTTCCTACAGCCGTTAAGGTAAGGGGGTTGTCGCTGTAAGCACCGGCTGTTGTAGTGGCTGAAATAGTTGCTTTCAATGTCAGAGTAGCCTGAGCTCCTGCTGTTGCTGAACTGGAGCTCGCAAAATTTTGAGTTGTTATCTGTAACTGTCCTACATTATTACCGCTTACATTATAGGGGGAGTAAATCCCCATCGCAGTTGAGGTTCCCTGAGCACCATATCCTTGACTTCCAGCCGTCAAAGGAGTAGCAGTAATTGATGGAATAAGGTTAGTAGGAGCACTTGATTTCCAAAGCCCTGGACTAGTAGAGCTGCCAGTATCCTTTATAGTAACCGTATATCCATTACCGGCATTAGTCTTTACGGTGAAATTGTTACTAGTAGCGCTGACAGTGCTATCAGTTAGTATCCCCAAGTCCATTATTGAAGATGATACAGTTATCGAAATTGTCTCAGCAACCGTTGCCTGAACATTAACGGTAGCAGTGGCAGTGGTGGCAGCCGAAACAGAACTTGGCAGAGATATCATTCCCAACATCCCTACTATCCCGGCTATTGTTAAAAATAATCCAATCCCGACAGCTACAGTTATATCCCAATGTTTTTTTATTATCTTCGCCATCTATTGATTATTTATATTATATTTAACTTTTAATATTTTAACCACCTGTCGACCTATGCAGGTAAATTTCTTATTATTGAAGATTAAAAACTTCCTACAGCCGTTAAGGTAAGGGGGTTGTCGCTGTAAGCACCGGCTGTTGTAGTGGCTGAAATAGTTGCTTTCAATGTCAGAGTAGCCTGAGCTCCTGCTGTTGCTGAACTGGAGCTCGCAAAATTTTGAGTTGTTATCTGTAACTGTCCTACATTATTACCGCTTACATTATAGGGGGAGTAAATCCCCATCGCAGTTGAGGTTCCCTGAGCACCATATCCTTGACTTCCAGCCGTCAAAGGAGTAGCAGTAATTGATGGAATAAGGTTAGTAGGAGCACTTGATTTCCAAAGCCCTGGACTAGTAGAGCTGCCAGTATCCTTTATAGTAACCGTATATCCATTACCGGCATTAGTCTTTACGGTGAAATTGTTACTAGTAGCGCTGACAGTGCTATCAGTTAGTATCCCCAAGTCCATTATTGAAGATGATACAGTTATCGAAATTGTCTCAGCAACCGTTGCCTGAACATTAACGGTAGCAGTGGCAGTGGTGGCAGCCGAAACAGAACTTGGCAGAGATATCATTCCCAACATCCCTACTATCCCGGCTATTGTTAAAAATAATCCAATCCCGACAGCTACAGTTATATCCCAATGTTTTTTTATTATCTTCGCCATCTATCGATTATTTATATTATATTTAACTTTTAATATTTTAACCACCTGCCAACCTATACGGGTAAATTTCTTTGTTTATTATAGCATAAAATCAAAATAGCAAACCTGTGGATAACTCAAAATCTCTTGTTTTTTTATTTTAGCACCGAAAACCCTGTCAAGCCACCCCCTTGTTAGGTTTTAGGTGTTAGGTGTTAGGTGTTAGATTTTAGTCTACGGATCAAAACTGAGAACATCTTTAAAATTTCATTAAGTAGGGACTCAGCTTTGTTAATGTCAATAGAAGAATATAACCTTTTTATAAGATTGAGTTGGGTCTCCAACTCAGCTGCTGAGCCGTTAGCAATTGAAAGAAATTGAATATATTCTAATTTATGATTTCTTTTACTTCCTTCAGCAATATTAGAAGGAATAGCAATAGCCGCTCGTTGTATTTGAGAGGACAAACCGTAAATTTCGGATTTAGGAAACTGCTTTGAAATTTTATAAATTTCTTCAACTAAATCCATTGATTTTTGCCAAACTTCAAGTTGTTTATAATACATAACTATAACCTCTATAACCTAATACCTATAACCTAACCCCTAAAACCTAACAGGGCTTTGAAGGCGGCGACGATTCTTCTTCGGATTAAAATCAGCCCAATTATTAAGAAAAGGAGTGGCAAAATAATTTTCCAAGGAAGAGCCCAGAATTGAGTTTCGGTTTCTAATTTTTGGCCGGGTACCTCTAAAGCTATTACTGCTTTATATTTCCCAAAAGAGGTATTTTGAACTAAAAAATTGGAAATTGAAGCTGGCAACCATTTTAACTTCTCTGGAATTTCTGGTGAAAATTCGACAGGAAATCTCCGAATTTTACCTGGTAAAATCGTCGTCTTCTGAATTTCACTCTCCCCTACTTTTTCCCCAAAAGTATTATAAATTAAAAGTTTCCCCTGTGGTTTGTAATGATAAACATCATTATTTTTAATTCGCAGAACAAATTTTGAAGGAGATTTCTCAACTATATTAATATCGATATCAGCTGCCTGAACTATGCTTCCTACTAATCTTGAAATAAAATTTTCTAAAGCAGCCATTCTTTCTTCTTTTGGTAAAGAAAATTCGACAACGCTTAATTTTTCTCCAAGTTCCTCAAGCTCAAGAGCAAAAGTTTTCACTGAAATTAAAAATAAAACACCCACTACTGGAATTGCTGGGATTTGGCCCTTTTGAAAATAAAAAGATGGCAATTGAGGCTCAAAGAGCATAACAGCATAATGGCCACCGGGTTCCGCGTTTTCCGGAACATTAATTGAAAATCGCACTTCTCTTTCTTCTTTCGGCTCTAAAATAAAATTTGGACTTTCAATTTCAAACCAGAATCTTGAGGCGAAAGATGGGTCTTGGGAAGATTCATCAAATAACATCTCTCCAGTTTCTTGGGCGGCAGTAAAATCAGTAACTCTAATCAATATAGGCATTGCTACTTCGCTCAGATTTCCAAGGTTTATTTTTTTAATGTGCTTCTCTCCCGGAAAAACATCTAATTCAAAAATCTGAGGGTTAACAGATAGTCCCAAAGAGATTGGCTCTTGGGCTTCTACTGCTTTAAAGGGGACCAATATCAAAATGAGGAAAAATAAAATTAAAATATATTTTAAAAATTTGCCGTGCATATGTAATATATTTTTGTACTATAAGTTCCAGCAGTTTTATTCGCGTCGGTAGAAACTTTATAAGTTATGGTAGTTGTGGCGCCCGAAACCGAACTGGTCGCATCGGCTACTGGGTCAGTAGAGGCACTACTGGTGGCAAATCCTGCCCAGCATTTATTACCCACAGTGGCTGAACAAAAGTTGTAATCAGTAAAACGATTAAGAGTCCCGCCAGCAAGAGTATTATCATCGGTAGTATAACCAAAACCGCAATAGCTGGAACTGGCAGAACAATTAGTATCCCAAGAAGTAGGGGTAGCATTTGTCGCCCCAGCTCTTATCCATCTATCAATGTAAGTTGTCGTCGCGCTAAGTTTTAATCTTCCCAGATTATCAGCGTAAGCCGTAACCACGTAACCATTATAGGCAGTAGTGGTTACACTTAATGTTGTGGTACCAATAGCCGTCCAATTATTTCCACTATCCAATGAGCCCAAATTGGTCGAAGTCGCAGACACCGAGAACTCCAGAGTGGAAGCCATGCCAACATACCAAGAACCATTGGTTGGAGGATTATTAACAGTTGGATATGTGTTCATGGTAGAAATAGTATTTCTCTGCCAATTTTCAGAAATGGATTTATCTACAGTGGTAGTGCTTTCAGTGCTCGAAGCTGAAGTAATGTATTTATTTCCTCGAACAGAATAATAATTATAGGCGCCGTAACCTGATTGGGCAATAATTGTTAAATTATATTTATAAAAGGTTGTGGTGGTGTTACTCTTTGAATACTCTCTAATTCTGATTGCTAAATTATTATTGGGCTGGGGATTTTTACCAGAACCATCGCTATCAGTGGAAGTGGAAGAAACCGGACCTATCCAGTTAGTGCCATTATGCCGCCAAATTGCTGCTGAACTGCTGGCTTCAGAAATGATAATAGGGTCGGTGCCGGTAGTGTTAATATTAGTCGAAGTGGCATCTTTGTCTACAACATGGACCCCCAAATACCAATCGGTATTTAAAATAGCGGTACTGGTCACACTTTCGTTATTTAAAACAGTATTTAAACAAGTGACTGTGCCGGTGGCGAATTGAACTGAATTTATTTCGGCTTCCTGGAAGATTAATTCAGAAACAGTTTGGTTATAGAAGCTCCAAAAACCACTGCCTGGATTATATTTGACGATACTAACCTCTGTTGAAGTTGAGCCACCGCCCTTTATTTCTAATACCGTTCCTGAA
>Ga0315294_10000895_pt1 | contig 32369 bp, 17 predicted proteins | sample YL17G13_40_MG_FD_203626 | JGI IMG/M metagenome (GOLD analysis project Ga0315294, IMG submission 203626) | Sediment microbial communities from Yellowstone Lake, YNP, Wyoming, USA - YL17G13_40 | ecosystem: Environmental > Aquatic > Freshwater > Lake > Sediment | place: USA: Wyoming | collected...
CTGGAGAGTGCACTGTTCGTGCGCAAGGTCTTTCCCTTCTACTGGCTGCTGCTGGTAGGGCTAGGCTGGTTTGGCTCGGCCTGGGACCGCGAGCGGCTGCTCAAGGAGCTGTTCCTGGTGGCAGCAGCGCTGCCGGTCTTCATTTTCCTGCCCTTTCACATTGAAGTGCGCTACTTCTCCCCGATGTTCCCCATCCTCCTGCTATGGGTGGCCAAGGGCATCGTCGCGCTGGGCGACTGGCTGCAGGAGACGGCTGCCAGGCTGCGCCCTGGCGCGGACGCTCCGCGCCTAGTCTTGTCGACTAGACGAGGCAACTCAGCCGTGGTCGTGACTGCAGTCCTGTCCATAGCGTTCCTGGCTTACCTTACCGTGCTGCAGCCCGTGGTTGTGGCTGATGGGCTGGCCGACATGACCCCCACCCACCGTGAGGCCGGGTTGTGGCTCAAGGCGCACGCCAGCGCCGACGCCATGGTCATGTCGCGCGACACCGAGGTGCCCTTCTACGCCGAGCGTCGCTGGGCGGCCACTCCCAACGAGGAGTACCCCGTTTTCATCGCCTACCTGCGCAAGCGCGGCGCCGACTACCTTGTGGTCGACGAGCGTGAGGTTCAAGTCATCCGTCCGCAGCTCGCCTTTCTGGCAGGTGAAGGTGCGCCTCCGCCGGAGCTGCGGCACGTCTACACGGCGCGCGACCCACGTGGCAATACCATTGTCTACGAGGTGCTGTATTGAGCGTCCGGGGCAGTGCTCCCAAACGCTACAGGGTGAGTCTGATCAACCCGCCGAGCGCTCCTGGCACGCTGGCCAATCGCGAAGGCGCTGCGGGCATGGGCACGGTCTATACCGGCGATAAGACCTTCCTCTACCCCCCGCATACCCTGGCCAGCGTGGCAGCCACTCTGCGCGGAGCCGGTCACGAGGTGCATCTCACCGACGCAGTGGTGGACGAACTGTCGCCCGATGCGCTGTATGCTGACGTCATCTGCATTCTCGTCTCGTGGGCCAGCCTCGAGGCCGACCTTACCTTCCTCCAGTCGCTGCACAATGTAAGCTCGGCTAGGCTGGTGGCCCTCGGCCCGGCCATGCGCTTCGTTGGCCCGCAAGTTCTGGCGCGCGCACGGGTCGACGTGTGGGTGGGCGAGTCCGAAGGCTTTGCGGCCGAGGCGCTGGTGGCCCTCAAAGCCGCTCCAGGCGCGAGGACACCGCGTATCTGGGGCGCGGCTGAGGTGCAGGCCGTCGGCTGTGATGCCGATGGCTGGGTCACTGACCTGGATGCGCTTCCTTTTCCGGCCTGGGACCTGCTGCCCGTGGAGCAGCACACCCTGCTCACCGTGCTTGCCAGCCGGGGCTGTCCGGACCGCTGCGCTTACTGCCCCTATGCCGCGGCGCAGGGACACCGCTTTCGCGCCCGCTCCGTCGAGAGCATTCTGGGCGAGCTGGCCTGGCTGGGCGAACGCTTCCGGCCTGCGCGGATTGTGTTTCGCGATCCGGTCTTTGCCTACAGCCGCGAGCGCGTGATGACGCTCAGCGAGGACATCCTGAAGCGCCGTTTGCGCCTGCGTTGGGAGTGCGAGTCCCGGCCGGAGCACTTGGACGCCGATCTGCTCCGTCTGATGCAGCGCGCGGGTTGCCAGTGGGTCAAGGTGGGGCTCGAGACGACGGATGCCGGCCTGTTGCAGCGCCTGCGGAGGGTGAATTCTGCAGAAGAGGCCGCGGCGTACCTGCGCCACGTGGCGCAGGTAGTGAACGCGTGCGCCGAGATCGGTCTGAACTGTCGCTTGTTTGTGATGGCGGGCTTGCCCGGGCAGGACCTGATTATGGCCGATGGCACGCGGCGGTTCCTGACCACGCTGCGCCCGGCGGCCCTGAATGTCAAGGGTTATGACGCCTATCCGGGTCTGCCTGTGAAGACGGCGGACTCGGCGGATGCTGCGGCGCAGTTGCAGGCGCTGCAACAAGCCCAGGTGGACATACAGGGGGCGCACGCTACCCCGGGGCCGTTGGCGAGGGGCAAGCGCTGGCTGCGTGGCATCCTGCCTTGTCTACTCGACAAGACGAGGCGCGGAGGCCGGCATGCTTAGCAGGCGTCTGGTGGCGATCTGCGTGGCGGGACTGCTGCTGGCGCTGGCGGTGCAGATCGGGCTGCACGTGCGCAACATCTCGCCCACCTTTGACGAGCCCTACCACATCGTGCGTAGCTACGTGTACCTAAAGACCGGCGACAGCGCCCTGCTGGCGCGCGGCGGGCACCCGCCGTTCGCCAACTTGCTTAGCGTGGCCCCGCTCTTGCTGCGCTCGGACATCGTGCTGCCCGCGCACGAGCCCGGCTGGCCGGACGTGCGAGCCTTCAAGGACCTCTTCCGCGTGGCCGACGACTTCCTTTGGAAGCTGGGCAACGATGCCGAGAGCATCCTGCTCTGGTCGCGTTTGCCCGTGTTACTCCTGTCGTTGGCGCTGGCAGGGCTGGTGTTTGTGTGGGCCAGACAGCGAAACGGCGCCCGGGCGGGTCTGCTGGCCCTTACTCTCTACGCGTTCGATCCAAACCTGATTGCCCACAGCAGCGTGGTCACCACCGACCTGGGGGCAACCTTCTTTGTCTTCGTCTCAGTCTACTGCCTGTGGCAGTTTTGTCGCCGGCCGACGTGGGGCCGGCTGGTACTCACCGGCGTGGTCTTTGGGCTGGCGCAGGCGACCAAGTTCTCGTGCCTTTTCCTGGCCCCCATTTTTCTGGTCTTGCTGACCTGGTGGGTGCTGGACACGCGCGGGTCTCTGCCCCTGTTTGCACTGCCCGGCCAGTCGCGGCTGCGCCCGCTGTGGCTGCGGCGCGCGTACCTGGTGCTGGGTCTGTGCCTGCTCATTCTGGTGCTCGGCTTTGTGGTCCTGTGGGCGGTCTATGGCTTCCAGTCACGGCCGCTGCTGCCCCACGAGGCCAGCCACCCGCTGCTGGACCGCTGGATTCCAGGGCAAAACGCGGCGCTGCGGCGTGTGGCCTATGCGCTGGCTGAGAACGTGCCCATCCCCGCCCCAGCGTACTTTTCCGACCTGGCCTGGCTGCAGAACTACTCGCGCGCTGGGCATCCCAGCTTCCTGCTGGGACAGTACGCGCGCAGTGGCTGGTGGTACTACTTCCTGGTGGCTTTTGCCATCAAGACGCCCATTCCGACCTTGATCCTGCTGTTCGTGGCCGTTTTCCTGTCGCTCCGGCGCAGGGACGCGGCGCGGGACGAGCGTTTCCTGCTCGTGCCGATGGTGCTGTTCTTTGCCGCCAGCACGTTCAGCTCGATCGACATCGGCTACCGCAACATCCTGCCGGTTTTGCCGTTCCTGTTCGTCTACGTCAGCAAGGTCGCCGGGTCGGCCCGCTCGCGGGTGGCGCAGGCGGCGCTGGCGCTGCTGTGCGCCTGGCTCGTGATCGGCACGCTGGCGGTGAGTCCACACTATCTGGCCTATTTTAACGAGTCGGTAGGCGGACCTGAGAACGGGTTCAAGTACCTGGCGGACTCGAACCTGGACTGGGGTCAGGACCTGAAGAACCTGAAGCACTATCTGGATGCGCGGGGCATCCAGCAGGTCTACCTGAGCTACTTTGGTACGGCCGATCCGGCTTACTATGGCATCCGCTATCTCGATGTGCCCGCTTCCCCACCACCCGCGGACGCAGCGCCAGCCTACTATGCGGTCAGCGCCACCAGCCTGCAGAGCGTGTATGCTCCGAGCGGATCGTCTATCGACTGGATTGCGCACTACCAGCCGGTGGACAAGGTGGGCTATTCCATCTTCATCTATCGCCTACCGTGATGTGGACATGACGAATCGCAACTGGGTCTACAATTGGATAGCGCTTGCCCTCTTGTGCCTGCTCGTGGCACTCTGCCTCTCGAGCATGCGCTTCAACGCGCCCACCTCGGACGAGCAGAACCACATCTCGCGTGGCTACCATTATCTCGTGACGGGCAACCTGGACCTCAACGTCACCCCACCCTTGGTCAATGCCCTGAGCGGGGTGCCGCTGCTGTTTCAGAAGGGCATCGTCGTGCCCGGCTATGACGTCACGCACCGCAAGACCTACATCAACGAGTTCGCCGAGGATTTTGTGTGGGTCTACAACGATGCCGAAGAGGTGATCAACGGCGGGCGTCTGGCCATCATCTGCCTATCGGTGGTTTTGGCCTACTTGGTCTTCCGATGGGCCCGCGAGCTGTGGGGCGTGAAGGCGGGCTTGCTGGCGCTTTTCTTGTACGTGCTTGACCCCAACATCCTGGCGCATTCGCAGCTCGTGACCACGGACCTGGGTGTAGCGTGCCTCATTTTCGCGGCCACCTACTTTCTATGGCGCTTCCTGCGCGGGCGGTGCAACAGAGACCTGCTGTTGGCCGGCGTGCTGCTGGGATTGGCGCAGGCCACCAAGCAGTCGGCATTGTTGCTGCTGCCCATCTTTGCTCTCATTGTGTTGCTGGATGCGACGTGCCAGCACGATCTGACCCTGCGCGGCCGCTGGCCCTGGCGCCTGCGCCTCTCGGGCAAACGCTGGCGCGCCGTGCTCTATTCTGTTGGCGCGGTGGGCCTGGTGTTGCTCTGCGCGGCGCTCCTGGCCATGTGGGCCAGCTATCGCTTCGAGACTGCACCACTCGTGGCCCATCAGACCACCCATGCGACGGTCGACAGGTTCATCCCCGGCGGCCCCCTGCGGGAAATCGCGTACGCAGTGCTCGAGCACACCCCGTTGCCGTTCCCGACCTACTTCCGCGGCATCCGCTGGCTGCAGCGCTACGCGCAGCGTGGCGCGCCGGCCTTTTTGGTGGGGCAATACGCTACCAAGGGTTGGTGGTACTACTTTCTCGTGGCCTTTGCGATCAAGACTCCCCTCCCCACCTTGCTGCTCGTGGCGACGGCCGTCTATCTCAGTCTGCGCCGCAGCAGCGATCCAGACAAACGGGAGTACGTGCTGTACGTACCTGTGGCAGCGTTCTTTGTGGCCACGCTCTTCAGCTTCCTGAACATCGGCTATCGCCATATCCTGCCGGTGCTGCCTTTCCTCTTCGTCTGGGTCAGCAAGGTGGTGACCCTCGCGGACAAGCGCTGGACGCGCGCGGCCCTGGTCGTGCTCTGCCTATGGTCCGTGGTGGGCAGCGCGCGCATCTACCCGCACTATCTGGCGTACTTTAACGAGTCCATCGGCGGCCCTCAGAATGGCTACAAGTACCTGGTGGACTCGAACCTGGACTGGGGCCAGGACCTGAAGAACCTGAAGGCCTACATGGACCGCAACGGACTCCAGACCATCCACCTGGCCTATTTTGGCAGCGCCCATCCGGACTACTATGGCATCCACGCCCTGCCCGTGCCCCAGGAGAAGCCTGACGATTTGGGGAGCCAGCCGCAGGAGGTCTATGCCATCAGCGCCACCTACCTGCAGAGCGGCTACCTGGGCGACACGCAGGCCTTTGCCTGGTTGCGCCAGTACAGGCCTTTCACTACAATAGGCTATTCCATTTTCCTGTATCGCTTGCCTTGAGCAGTGTTGGCGTGATCATGGGTTCGTTGTCTCTTCAGTGCGCTGACCACACGCTGAAGCGTGGACTACGAACGGGCGGGGGCCATTTTTCGGAACTGCGAAGGGGCTAGAAGGACGGAGAGTGAAGGCATTTGTCACCGGGGCAACTGGTTTCGTGGGCTCGGCGGTGGTGCGCCATCTGCTGAGCAGAGGCGCTGCGGTGCGGGTGCTAGCCCGGCGCAACAGCGACCTGCGCAACATCGCCGGGCTGGACGTCGAGGTTGCGTATGGCGACCTGCTCGATGAGCCTGGGCTGGTCGCCTCCCTGCGCGGCTGTGATGCCTTGTTCCACGTCGCGGCCTTCTACAGCACGTCGGAGGCCGACAGCCAACAAATGTACGAGGTCAACGTGCGCGGCACCAAGACGGTGCTGCGAGCCGCGCAGGCGGCGGGCGTGGCCCGCATCGTGCACACCAGCACCATCGGCACCGTCGGGCAGCCCGGGGACGGCACGCTAGCCACCGAGGAGACGCCCTTTGACCTGTGGGACACGGCCAGCCACTATGCCAAATCCAAATACCTGGCTGAGATCGCGGCGCTCACGCTGTGCCAGCAGGGCGCGCCGGTGGTGGTGGTCAACGCCTGTGCGCCGGTGGGGGCGCGCGACATCAAGCCCAGCAGCACGGGGCAGCGCATCCTGGACTATTTGCACGGCAAGCAGCCCTCGTTCGTGGCGGGCGGCATCAATTTTGTCTCCGTCGAGGACGTGGCGGAGGGGCACGTGTTGGCGGCGGACAAGGGCCGCGTGGGGCAGCGCTACATCCTGGGCCAGCGCGAGGGCAACCTCAGACTGTCCGACTTTCTGACGCTGATGGAGCGGGTGTCGGGGGTGCCGCGCCCCGCTGCGTTAGGGCATGCGCCGCTCAGACCCCGCCTAGGGCTGGGCCGCTTGCTGCGGCGGCCTCGCCAAAACGCGGCTGGCAGGGACACTCGCCCCGCGGCGCTGACCGGCGACCCTTCCAAGGCCATCCGCGAGCTCGGCTTGCCGCAGACGCCGCTCGAGGCGGCTTTCGGCGAAGCGGTGGCCTGGTTTCGAGCAAACGGCTATGTTGCAGCGAGGTAATCTGATGTCAAGGCTTCCACGTTGGGCGCGACATGTGCGAGACATCATCTTGAGAGCTCTAATGGAGCTGTCGGTCCTGCCTGTCCTGGGCGGGCTGGCGGTGAGGCTGGCCGAGTGCATGGTGGGGCCCTACAAGGACCGCCGCATCCTGGCGCAGGTCAGCAGCCGCTCCTACGTCTCACCGCGTGCACAGATCCGGTGCCCGCGATTGCACCTGGGGCGCGGCTGCTTCATCGATGACGGCGTGACCATCTATGCGCACAATGATGGGGGCGAGGTGCGCCTGGGCGAGCGCGTGCATCTCTACCGCGGCACGATCATCGAAGTAGGGTCTGGCGGCAGCGTGGTGATCGGCGATGACACGCATATCCAGGCCTCTTGCAACCTGAAGGGCTTTCTGGGCAGTCTGTTTATCGGCCGCAACATCCAGATCGCTCCGCACTGCGGCTTTAGCCCCTACGAGCACAACTTTGAAGACCGCTCCAAGCGCATCCAGGAACAAGGCATCCGCAGCGCGGGCGACATTGTGCTGGAGGACGACGCCTGGCTCGGGATGGGCGTCAATGTGCTGGAGGGGGTGCGCATCGGCCAGGGTGCGGTGATTGGTGCCGGCGCCGTAGTGACCAAGGACGTGCCCGCCTATGCCGTGGCGGTGGGCGTGCCTGCGCGTGTCGTGCGCATGCGGGGACAGGAGTGAACGATCTGTCATCTGGAGCTGCGGGGCATTCATTGCCTTTTCATCTGGCATGGCTATAATGGGCTCCGAAAACGAGGCTGGCATGCTTGAGAGTGTACGCTGTAATCTCTGTGGCGCCGACGATACGCTGTCTGTAGCCGAGATCGATGGCTTTCATATAGTCCGTTGCCGACGATGTGGTTTGGTCTATGTGAACCCGCGTTATCCGCAGGACCCGCTCCAGGAGATCTACACAGAAGAATACTATGACCACGATGGCATCAAGAACGGGCTCGAGTTCTTTGGCTACGATGACTACCTGTCGGACGAAGAGAACATCAAGCTCACCTTCCGCAAGCGTTTGAAGACGATCGAGCGTCTGGCCCGCAAGGGCAAGCTGCTCGACGTGGGTTGCGCCACCGGCTTTTTTCTGGACCTGGCCCGCAGCCGGGGTTGGGACGTGCAGGGCAGCGAGGTCTCCAGCTTCAGCGCCCGCTACGCGCACGACAAGTTCGGCCTGGACGTGCGCCTCGGGAGGCTGCGCGAGCTGCAGTTCCCCGCAGGAGCGTTCGACGTGGTGACGATGTGGGACGTCATCGAGCACGTCGTGGACCCGCTGGCCGAGCTGCAGGAGGTGCATCGCATTCTAAATACCAGGGGGGCGCTGTCCATCATCACGCCCGATGCCGGGAGCTGGGTGGCGAAGCTGCTGGGGAGCCGCTGGGAAGAGTTCCGTCGCGTGCGTGAACACATCTATTTCTTCTCGCGTCCCGTCTTGACGGAGATGCTGCGCAAGGCCGGCTTTGAGGTGCTCAAGATCGAGAGCGCCGACAAGGTATTCTACCTAGGCCCGGCCATACAGCGGCTCAAGTACTACACCTGGGACGGCGCGGTCACGAACGCGGCCGCCAGACTGGTTGACCGTTTGGGGCTGGGGAGACTGCGTATTAACGTCAACCCCTTTACCAAGATGGCGGTCTACGCCCGCAAGCGGGAGGGCGATTTGTAGGGGCAATCCTTGTGATTGCCCCAGGGGGCGAGTCATGTGATTGCCCCGCGGCGATCCCTGTGATTGCCCAGGGGGGGCGATCACAAGGATCGCTCCTACGGTGGGGACCCATGTCTGTGAATGTCTCGCACAGCCGAGGACGCGCGGACGGCGCCATGCAGGTCGGCGTCCTTTCGCTGCGCTCAAGACGATGCCTTTTTTTCTATGTGCTGCTGGCCCTGGGCATGACCTACCCCTTGCTGGCGCACTGGACGCACGGCGTACTGGGTCCGCCCGGGGACAATTTCGAGTACCTGTACAAACTGGCGTGGTTCAAGCGGGCCCTGTTCGATCTGCACGCCTCGCCCTGGTTCACGCCCGACGTGTTCTACCCACAAGGCTACCACGTGGCGCTGCACGAAATGAGCCTGACCAACGTGGCGCTGGGCATGCCGCTGACGGTCCTGTGGGGCGAGACGGTGAGCTACAACGCACTCATTCTGCTGTCGTTTGTGCTTTCTGGCTTTGGCGCCTACTTGCTGGTGTTCCGCCTGACGCGTGAGCGTCTGGCTGGTCTGCTGAGCGGCGTGGCGTATGCCTATTGCGCCTACCGCATGGCGCACCTGGGCGCGGGGCACTTGAACCTGCTGGGGACACAGTGGCTGCCCTTCCTGTTCCTGTGTCTGGAGCAGACCCTGCGCTCGAGGAAGGTCTTGCCGGCTGCTTTTGTGGGCTTGTTTTTTGCCCTGTCGGCGCTCTCTTCGTGGTACTATGCGCCTATGTTTGGCCTGTTTGCCGCGCTGTACGTGCTGTGGCGGGCCCGGCCGTGGCGCGAACGCCTCTTCAACCGTCGCATGGGGCTGCTGCTGGCCGTGGTCGCGCTGGTGGCGATGGTGCTGATGCTGCCCAGCATCGTGCCGACGGTGCAGCAGTGGAGCCAGCGTGGGATGGCCTTTTCGCTGCGCGAGGTGGACGTCTTTTCGGCCAGCGTGGGAGATTGGTTTGTGCCCAACGCGCTGCACCCGCTGTGGGGCCAGTGGTTCGCGCCGTACTATGCCAGCAGCGAAGATGTGCCGGAGCACATCATCTCGTTGAGCTGGGTGGCGCTGTTGCTGGCAGGCGCGGCGCTCTGGCCGGGGCAGCGCCGGCGAGCGTCAGGTGCCTGGGCGGCCCTGCTGGTGTCCGCCGTTGTCCTGGCGCTGGGCACAACGCTGCACGTGAACGGGCAACGCGTCTACCTGGCGACGCCGGCCTGGCTGGAGAAGGGCTTCACGGCTGCCATGGGTTGGCTGGCGAACCGCCTGGCCCTGCACCGCATGCCCAGCTACTATGAGCTGCGTGTTGCGGGCGCGGTCTATGTGCCCTTGCCGACGCTGCTGTGCTACCTGTATTTGCCTTTTTTTGACTCGATGCGGGTCTGGAGCCGCTTTGGGCTGTTGGCTGCCTTTCCCGTGGCGGTGCTGGGCGGCCTGGGGACGGCGAGGCTGCTGCGCGGAGTAAAGCGCCCGGCGCTGCACGTGAGCTTGGGCGTGTTGCTCGTGGCGGCGGTCGTCACGGAACTGGCCAGCACGCCCTTTGCGATGGGCTGGTCGGAGGTGCGGGCGCAGCCGGTGGACGTCTGGCTAAAGCAACAGACAGGCCCGGGAGCCGTGGCTGTCTTTCCGCTGTGGAAGGCCGAGCACGGCGCCGCGTTGTACGCCAGCGCGGTACATGGCAAACCCGTGGTGTACGGCTACGGCGCGTTCTTCCCGCGCAGTTACCGGCAAGTCCGCCCGACGCTGTGGGACTTTCCGACGGCGCAATCCATTGCGCTGTTGCAGTCATGGGGCGTGAGATACGTCCTGGTCGGAGAGCAAAGCTACGGGACGGACTGGCCCTCGGTGCAGCAGCGCCTCACGCAATCCGCTGCGCTGAGTCTGGTGGGGACGTTCGACGAGGAACCGCTGTACCATGCCGGTTGGCTGGCTGCTGCCCTGCCAGATTTCGGTCGCGCGTTCATTGTAGACCGCGTGTACGTCTATCAATTGCAGGGCGATGCGCGCTGACCGTGGGGCTACCGCCGATGGCGGCGTGGTTTCAAGTGACACCTGTGCACAAATCGAGGATTCTTTGACTTATCGATGGCATACGGTAGAATGCACCGTATGCCGTCCGTCGGCGCGCTACTTCCATGGGGGCTCCGACGCAGCGGGGAGTGAATGCGTGAAACGCGCAACCGTTCTGCTCGGCTTTGCCGCTATATTGATGAGTGGGCTCTGGCTTTTCGCCGCCTGGGGTATTGCCCGTGCTGCCCCGGCCGTGCTCGCCGTGTCGCTGCCGCAGCAACGCGTTGCGCACTCGGTGGCCGGGAAGACTGCTCAAATGGAGGAGCCTGTGACCATCTCCTCCACGGTTGGCGGCTACATCAAAGAAGAGCCCACGTTGGGCCCCTTGCAGACCAAGGTGATCATTCAGTGGGAGGGCACTCCCACACACGCTGAGCTGCGGGCTCGCGTCGGCAACACTGATCCGGGCTTTCATCATCCGATCTATCTCAACGGGCAACTCATCGGGCATACATCGGGGGACATGGGCTGCGCAGCCACCTGCGAGTGCGACGACCAGGCCGGATGCCAGGAGGTGTATCCGTTTGACCCCGCGTTTCTCGTGCAGGGAGAGAACACGGTCGCTGTGACGAACGAGGGCAACGCGAAGGACACTTACAAGTTCTTCGAGGCGACGATCTACATCAGCGGCGACATCACGGGCACGACACGTTCCTACTTTCCGTTAGAGGGCAGTTCCTCCACTCGGCCCGACGACACTCGCATCGAGGGTGTGGTTCAGGTTCCCATCGGCTATGACCCAAGCGTGCCCACGCCGCTGGTCATCGCTCTGCCCAATAGCACACCCAGCACCGGGGTATGGACCTGCTACGACTTTGAGGCCAAAGAGGATGGACTGAAGCGCTACACCATCCGCGCCAACGAAATCGGCTGGCTGTTGGCTTCGCTGGACCTGCCTAGCTGGTACTGCTCGGAGGCCACGCCCTTTGCGGCCAAATCGCCCTCGCTGGCTGTGCAGCACGACGTGATCAACCTGGTCATTTACGTAGCCTCACACTACAACGTGGACCGCACGCGCATCTACATCGCCGGCTTTTCTGCCGGCGGGGGTATGGCGGCTACCATCGCGGCCAAGTACCCGGACGTGTTTGCCGGCGTGGTAGACTATGCCGGCCCCACGGACTATGGTGTGTGGCACGCCGAGCACAGAAACGACTATAGCTGGTGCAAGGAGTTCGACGGCAGCGCCTTTGACTACCAGCGGCGCTCCAGCCAGAAGCTGGCGCGCAACCTGCGCTACTCGGCCGTGCGCCTGGTGTACGGACGGTATGACCAGATTGTGCAGTTCCATCATGGACAGGAGCTGTACAACCTCGTGAAAGACTATGACCGCACCTCCTGGATCACACACACCATTCCACTCAACGAGCCCAAGAAGAAGAACCACGTGGAGTGGGTCACAGGCACTGCCGAGTGCGCCAGCCCGTGTGATCTGCAGTGGCTGTCACAGTACACTCTCACTGAGAACGTGCAAAACCTCTCCATCATCAGCGACGAGGGCAAGGACTATTACTGGCTACGCCTGGCCAAAGCGGGCGTGGCCGACGACCGCTGGCAGGGCTTCGCCGAGGTGGACGCCTCGTATGACCCGGCCACGGGCGTGATCCGCGTAACGGCGCACGACAACGAGACGCCCAACAGGCCGCTGACCCTCACGCTCGATCTGGTCAAGATGGGCCTGAACGCCTCCACGTCCTATGAGGTGCAGGACTATGACCCGGCGACTGGGGATTTCGAGCTGCTGACGGTCTCGCCGGTCGCGGGTAAGCTGGCCGTCGCCGTGCGCAGCAATCGCTCCGGCAAGGTGCAGCGCGAACTGCTAGTCCGCCCGGCCACGGGTAGCCAGTTGCGGCAGTTGACCCTGCAGCAGGGCAAGGAGGGCTACAGCGGGGCGCGAGACACCTACATCGTCTCTCCGGGCATTAGCGGGGATCAAGACGTCCCTCACGGCAGCGCGACCACGCTCGCGCTGGGGTATGACGCGCGCCGCAAAGCGCTCTTGCAGTTCGATCTAAACCCGCTGCAGGACGCAGTGGCGCGCGGCGGGGCTATCAAGAGTGCCCAGTTGGTCGTGAATCTCACCCAGAGCAAGAACCCGGAGCTCCAAATTGACGCCTACCAACTCCTGTGCCCCTGGGTTGACAGCGAGGCTACTTGGTCGCGCGCCGCCATTGGTCAGGCGTGGGCGGCCCCTGGGGCTGGCGGTGCAGCCGACGTACAAGCCACGGCCGTCTACTCTGTCAGTCACGTGAGCGCCATGGGGGCCTACACGTTCAACGTCAGGTCGCTGTTGCAGGGCTGGCTGGCCGCGCCTGCCAGCAACTGCGGCATTCTCCTCAAGGGCTATGCAACCTCGTCCTCAACTAGGTACTTGCTGGCCTCTGCCGAATACAGTGTCACGAGCATGCGCCCGGCTTTGATCATGCAGTACCTGGAACCGCCGCCCGCGCCGACCGAGACGCCGACGCCCACCCATACGAACACCCCGACCCCGACGGCGACGCGCACGCCTACCGCGACGTCCACGGCGACCGCCACTCACACCGCCACACTGATGCGCACCGCGACGCCCATCGGGACGTCGACTGCGACAGCGACCGCCACGGGCAGCCCCACGCCTACGGAGACCGCGAGCCCGACCGGCACCGCCACGTCCACGCCCACGGCGATTCGCACCTTGTACGCCTATCTGCCGATCGTCTTCCGGCCGCTTTCGCTCTTGGGAGCGCCGCACAACCGCTGGGCTAAAGTGGAGGGCACGCCATGAAGCGAGCGGGCGCGTTGGTCATCCTGGCGCTGGCCGTGGCCGGCGGGCTGTGGCTAGCGCCCTATCCCGGCGCTGCCGGCCGGCCTGCGGCCCTGGCTGCCCTGCCGCAGCGTGCGCAGCAGGGGGTGTACGATATCACGTTTCAGCAGGGCGTCAAGCCGAATGGGTACGCGGGCACAGCCGATACATTCATGGATTTCTACCAGCCCTCCCAGACCCATGGCGGAGACACCGTGCTGCAGGTGACCAGTGATGACAAGAAACGCTCGCTGCTGCGCTTCGACCTGTCGCAGCATATGCCACAGGGTGCGCAGGTGATCTCGGCGACCCTGACCATGCGGCTGACTCAGAGCGTTCGCATGCAGCTAAAGATCTATCGCGTACTGCAGGACTGGGTGGAAGGCCAGGCGTGTTGGAACGAGGCTCAGACAGGCGTTACATGGCTGGGCCGCGGTGGTTGTGACGGCAATGGAACCTCGCGCTCTGCGGACCCGATCGTCCCTGCCCTGGACTTGCTAGCGTCATCGACCAGCATCAATGTAGACCTGCCGGTCGATGTGGTGCAGGCATGGGTGGGTAATCCGTTGGCCAATCACGGCTTGTTGCTGCAGGGCGTGTACGTGAATACGACGGTTCCGGCCAAGTTGGCCAGTTCGGAGCATGGGACTGCTGAGTACCGCCCGAGGCTCGTGGTGCGCTACGAGGGCGGGCCGCCGCTGGCCACGCCCACACCCACGCTCACCCCCACACGCACGCCCACGCCCACGGGCGGACGGACTGTATTCTCGACGCTGGGGGGCTGTCTGGAACTGATTCGTGACAACGCGAACGGCAACGTGAAACGTGCAGGGCCGCTCGGTCTAATTGCGTTGTGGCACGGAACCCTCTGGACGGCCGAATTGCGCCTGAACGTGTGCGGTCTCGATCAGCCCACGAACGCGCACTCGATCTACATGAACGGACAACGCGTGGGGACCACGGCTACCGCGCACCTGGCAAACGCCACTTGCGACTGCGCGTTGAACGGCGCAGGATTCCGTGCCAGCTACGAACTGAACTCTGCCTGGGTCGTGCAGGGCACCAATGCCATCACCATAACCAACGACGGCGATGGTTGGGATGGCTGGAGCATCGATCAAGCCCAGATCGTTCTGACCGGAGACATCCGTGGCCTGGACGAGTTCGAGTTGGGCGTTGACTGGGGTGACACTCGCCTGAAGGGTGCCGCCATGGTGCCCAGTAGCTATGATCCAGGCACGCCCGTCCCGCTCCTCATCTCCGTCCCGGGCACGGGCGAAAGCCGCCTGGATGGCTTGAACCGCTTCGCGATGCAGACGGATCAGACGGGCTGGTTGCTGGCCTCGCTGGACTTGCGCCACGTGCGCTGGAGCTCCGACTATGTGCAGTTTGCTCGCACTCCCTCCTTGGCCGTTCAGGTGGGGACAACCAGGTACCAGGGCGTCCAACAAGATGTGCTCGACCTGCTACACTACATGCAGTCTCACTTTAACGTGAACCTGACACGCGTCTACATTGCCGGTTTCTCGGCCGGGGGCGGAATCGCGGCCACGCTTGCGGCCAAAAACCCAGACGTCTTTGCCGGCGCGCTGGACTACTCGGGGCCGACGGACTATGCCCAGTGGTACGTCGAGCGTGGAGACCTTCACCTACCCCTGCAGTTCGAGTTCGGTGGATCTCCCTCCCAGGCGGTTTTCGAATACGCTCGTCGTTCCAGCCTGCGCCTGGCGCGCAACCTGCGCTACACTGCGCTGCACATCCGCCACAGCCAGGTAGGCGATACGGACGTGGCCTATGCCCATTCCGAGAACCTCAACGCGGCCGTGGCACAGTTCCCGGACAAGGAGATGATCCCTCATACCCTGGGCCATTCCGACCCAAGCCAGGAGGACAAGCAGCTCGACTTGGAGTTCCTAAGCGAGCATACGTTGGTGCAAGATCCGCCCGTCGTCGACATCATCACCGACGAGGCTAAGGACTACTACTGGCTGCGCGTAGACAAGCAGGGGCGCGCCGCAACAGCCTGGCAGAACTTTGCGGAGGTCAGCGCCCACTTTGGGCGCAGCTCAAGCACTATCTGGGTCAGCGCCCAGGATGACGAGTCGCCGGCAGCCCCACTGACGATCACGCTCGACTTGAGCAGGATGCGGTTGCCCCTGGACCTGGCCTATGACGTGGAGGAGAGCGACCCGGAGACTGGGGCGTTTGCTTTGTATCCGGCTGTGCAGCCTATCAGTGGCAAACTGGTGGTGATTGTGCCCGCTAACGACCTTGGCCACGTGCGGCGCGAGTATGTGATCTATCCGGCCACAGAGCGTACACTGCACACCGTACGCCTGCAACAGGACCTCAATGGTTATGCGGGGGCGCGCGATACCTATCTGGCGGACCCTTCCGCGTCGGACTCGGAAACTTCGCACGCTTCTTCCCCCACGTTGCAGCTCAAATACGATTGGCGCCGCAAGGGGCTATTGCAGTTCGACCTGCAGGCCCTGAGCGCCGAGCTGGCGGGCAAGGAGATCAAGAGTGCCCGGCTGTACGTGTATCTCACGCAGCCTACGAACGTCGGTATTTCCGTGGGGGCCTACGAGTTGTTGCAGCCCTGGCTGGACAGCGAGGCGACGTGGACTCTGCGCCTGCTGGGCCAACGCTGGGCCACGGCTGGCGCCGATGCTGCCGGTGTGGACCGTGCGGGGGTTGCGCAGTACACGCTGCCCAGCCTGCGCACCGTAGGAACCTATGCCTTTGACCTGAAACCGTTAGTGCTGCGCTGGTTGGACGCGCCCGAGAGCAACCACGGTGTGGTCTTGAGAGGCGCGGGGGTGTCCAGCGTATATCTGTACACGCTCGCTTCGGCCGAGTACCCTGAGGCCAGCAAGCGACCGTTGCTGGAAATCCAGTACATGGACTCCGCACCCACGCCGACGCCCACCCGCACCGCGACGGCTACCGTCACGCCGACCCACACGGCGACTCCCACCCGCACGCGCACGCCAACCGCTACGGTCACGCCGACCCACACGGCGACGCCCACGCCGACCCTGACCGAGGCGTTGACGCCGACCGAGACGGCCACCCCGACGCTGACGCCGACGGCTACCGAGACCGGGACGCCTACGCCCACCCCGACTGCGACTCGCGACGCCTGGCGCGTCTACCTGCCGGCCATCGTGCAAAGCGACGGGCTTCTCTCTGCCGCCGTAGCGCCTGGGTTGCCGTCGGCGCTTGCGGCGCAGGCCGCACCGGCAGAGCGCGTCGAGCGTGACACAACGCCAGCGCCCTATCCCTACACCGTGATCACCTCGACCGTATCGGGCTGCGTGGAGGTCATTGCGGACAATGTCACCACAAAAACGGCAGCGTCCAAGGTCATGCTCGTCTGGGATGGAACGCCTTCCGTGGTTCGTCTGGTGCTGAGTTCCTGTCACGTCAGGACCGCTGGGCACAGGATCTACCTCAACGGTCACGAAGTGGCCCGGGTGCCTGCGGATGTGTTCAGTTCGTGTGCGTGCCTGGAGAGCGGAGGATATGGGCAGGGCGGTGTGCCGATCACCTATACCGTGACGGACACCAGCGCCCTGGTCAGTGGCCAGAACTGGATCGTGATCACCAACGACGCGAACATCAGGGAAAGTTGGTGGGCTCACACTGCCCGGCTCATTGTTGAGGGTCAGGTCACGCAGACTCTGGGAGCGGACCGCGTGCTCACATACACCTCAAGCGACGATCGCAGCCTGCGTGAAGCCAGGTACCAGGTCCCCATTGGCTACAGCCCTGCGATCAGCACGCCGCTACTGGTGTCCATCGGGGGCACGCATGAGAATTCGCGCCAGGACGACCTCTACCGCTTCATGGTGCGGGCCAACGAGCGCGGATGGCTGCTACTGGCTCCCAACCTGCGCCGCTATCGGCAGAGCGACCCGCTGGGCTTTCCGAAAGACGGGCGCACGGCGTCGCTCCAAAACCAACACGACATCATAGACGCCATCCGCGAGATGGAGCGGCGCTACAACGTGGACGCCACTCGCATCTACATGAGTGGCTTTTCGTCCGGCGGCGGTGTGGCACTCACCGTGGCTGCCAAGTACCCCGACGTATTCGCCGCCGTCGTGGACTGGGCTGGACCGTCGGACCTGGCGCGCTGGGACCGCATGTTGGCCAGCTTGAAGCTGCTTGACTTTAGTAATTGTCTGCCCTCGGGCCCTGGCGGCTGCCCGTTCGAATGGGAGCGCCGCTCGGCCATCTCCATGGCCCAGAACCTGAAGCACGTGCCGCTGGCCCTCGTGCACGGACACCCTGATCCCTTTATGGACTTTTCCCAGTCCTACAACCTTTACCAGGCGCTGGCTCGATACTGCAATCCCCCCGAGGCCTGCGACAAGCTGGCGGTCTGGCACGAGGAAGGCCACCTCGATCAGCTCCCGAACCTTGAAGGCCTCGATTGGATGCGCGATTTCCGGCTCAACCCAAATCCTCCCGACGTCGTGATTCGCACGGACGAAAGCAAGAGCTACTATTGGTTGAGCGTGACCCAGAGGGACTGGAACGGCAACAACGCCGTCGGCTGGAGCCGCGTGGAGGCCAGCCGCGACCCGGCCACGCGCGTGATCTCGGCCACGGTCGAGGATGAACGCCGCTCGCCGGTCCAGGGTGGCAACCTGCCCCTGGAGGTCACGTTCGACCTGCGCGCGATGGCCTTTGATCCGGAGGCGCGCTACACGATTGAGGACCAGAGTGTGGACACGGGGGACTTTCGGTGGTACGAGCAGGCGCCCGCCAACGGCCACCTGACGCTGCATGTGGAGCGGGACACGCGGGGCAACGTGTATCACCAGTATCGCATCTATCCCTACGCGCCGCCGCAGTTCATCACGCTGACCTTGCAGCAGGGCGCGAGCCCTGAGGGCTACTCAGGCGTAGGCGACACCTACCTTCAGAACTACGAGTCGCCCCCCGCAAACCATGCTGGCGAGCCGGAGCTCAAAGTCAGTCACAACGGCAACTGGGTGAGCTTGCTCCAATTCGACCTGGGTGGCGATCTGGGGTCCGTCGTTGTCAAGAAGGCGTATCTCACTTTGACGGGAAGCGTGCGGAGCCAGCCCATTGTGGACGTCTCCTTGTATCGCATGCTGCGACAATGGGAAGCGGACGAGGCGACCTGGAACCAGGCCGCCATCGGTCAACCCTGGGCCGCTAGCGGCGCGCGCGGCGCCGGTACCGACTATGACCCAACTCCCATGCATTGGGTTTCCAGGGATTTTGTGAGTGGGACGCACGTCTTTGACCTAAAGCCGTTGCTTGCGGCCTGGCTGAGCGGAGCGGTGGCCAATGAGGGGGTTCTGATCGCCGGACCGCGAGAGAGTGGCGTGTCGCAACAGTTCCACTTCTCGTCGTCGGAGGCGGCCTCGACCGGGCAGCGGCCGCGACTCGAGATCGTGTACACGTTGGCCACGGCCACGCCGACGCCTACCAGCACGGCTACGGTGACGCCCACCGGTACGCCCACGCCAACGCGCACCGCTACGCACACGCCGACGGCCAGTCTGACGCCCACCCACACGCCGACGGCCAGCCCTACGCTCACGCCAACGGCGACCGCCAGCCTGACACCCACGGGCGCCCCTATGGGCACGTCGACACCAACCCTGGCGCCTACGCCGAGCGAGACACCGACGCACAGTCCGGGGCCAACCGAAACGCCGACCGCCACGGCGGTGGGATCGCCGTGGCTCGTTTACCTGCCCATCATCCTGAGTTGGAGATAGAGAGTTGCACATGAGCAACAGAATACCGAAAACGGATAATCAACACGCTGTTCTCAAGCGGATTCTGCTCGTCTGCGTTCCGCTAGCCTTGCTTCTCACGCTGAGCTGCTTCTGGCTTGGCATGAGCGTGAGAGCCGCACCCGCGGTGACCGAGTCCGTTGGCGGCGTTGGCACCTCTCTGTCTCAGGGGGGCACGGTGGTGATCAGCTCAACTCTCGTGCCAGAGGTGTATTTTTCTCCTCAGTGCCTCGTCATCACTCCGCAGGCGCAGACCGTGGTGACCGCGGAACGCAAGGTGTACATGCCGACTTTCGAGGGCACGGCGACGGCTGCGCGGCTGATTTTGTCGTCGTGTGGCGTGAAGCTCAACAAGAACCATAGCATCTATCTGAACGGGCAGAGGGTGGCAGGAGTGGCAGACAACGGCTACGTCAGCAGTTGCCAGTGTGGCACTGGCCCGACTGTCACGTATACCGTTACTCCTGGCCTCGTCCTGCCCGAATGGAACGTAATCACCATTACGAACGATGCCGATGTCACGGACGACTGGAAGGCTTGGGGCGTGCAGTTGGTCATCGAGGGCGATTTGCGCGCCGCGGTGATCGGTGAGTTCTCCTTCGCCAGCACCACGCCCGGAGAAGAGAATCCCCGCACTGCCGCATACCAGTTGCCCATGGACTATGACCCCAACCAGAGCCATCCGCTTCTGGTCTCGGTGGGGGGAACCTTTGGGAACATGCACAACTTGAACAAAGAATTCCGGTACGGCGCGCTGTTTCGCTTTGGCGGGCGCGCCAGCGACCGAGGCTGGCTGCTGCTGGCTCCTGAGGTGCGCGAGTGTGAAGGAATAGAGGTCACTGGCGACCGGCGCGGCGGAGGACGCACTGCGTCGAAGCGCACGCAGCGTGATTTCATCGCGGCCATCGAGTACATGAAGGCGCACTACAATGTCGACCCCACCCGCATCTACATGAGCGGTTTCTCCTCGGGCGGTGGGGTGGCGCTGACTGTGGCCGCCAAGTACCCAGACGTCTTTGCGGCAGTGGCGGACTGGGCAGGGGCCAACGACCTGCTTGAGTATGTGGGGCCGGCTCAACGAGACGATCTGAAAGCCACCATAATCAGGAATGACTTTGGGTGTGACGTGGGTGGCGATTCAACGGATCCCTGTGGACCCGAATGGCATACACGCGCCGCCCGCGAGCTCTCCATGAACCTGAAGCATGTCCCCGTGGTCGTGGTGCACGGCAGGGCCGATGCCGAAGTGCCAGTCCAACAGTCCCAAGGGCTGTACGACACGATGGCCAGAGACTATGACCCAGAAGCCAACAACAAACGCTTCATCTACTATGATGGCGGCCCATTCCCGGCGGATCGTCTACCTGACTTTGACGGGCTGGATTGGATGTCTCAGTTCACCCTGAATGCCAATCCCACGGACATCAAGCTGCGCACCGAGGAAGACAAGGCCTACTACTGGGTCTCTTTCCACCAGAAGGACTGGAACGGCAACTGGGACGTTGGACGCAACTACAGCGAGATCGAAGCCAGTTATGATCTGTCTACCCCAATCATCTCGGCCACGGTTTGGGATTCGCGCGGCTTTCGGGGCGGCAATCTGCCCATGGATGTGACCTTTGATTTGCGCAAGATGGGCTTTGACCCAGACGCGACGTACACAATTGAGGACTACAATCCGTACACGGGCGAGTTCAGGCACGAGCAAAGGGTGCCGGTGGACGGCAGCCTCATGCTGTCACTGGATCGGGATGCGACGGGGCACGTGACGCATCGCTTTGTGATCTATCCCTTGGCGCCGCCCGAGTTCTTCAGCGCGGACTTGCCAGCGCTGGATGATACGTACATTAGCGCATACGAGCCCGGTGTGCACAGTGGAGAAGCGTCGCTCAAGCTCAAGAACGATAACGTATACCAGTCCTTGCTGCGGTTCGACCTCAGCAGCATCCCGGCAGACGCCGTGATCAAGAGCGCGAACCTGGACGTCTACGCGACCGCCCGGACGTCCAACAACTACTCCCTGCCCAACGTCGTGCTGTGCGCGATGCTGCGCCCTTGGACCGGGAGTGCGGTCACCTGGGGGGCGCCATGGGGAACGAACGGGCCGAGCGCCGACATTGACTACTCTACCACGGCCAAGCTCAAATTGGATGGAGGCCTCAGTGCTCTCAACCGCACCTACCGTTTCCCATTGAAGGCTCTGGTGCAGGACTGGGTCTCAGGCGCCAGCGCCAATTACGGCGTACTCCTGCGCTGCGATCCACCCTCTCCGCTGTCTGTGATCTATTCGCTGGGATCGAGCGAAAACGCGAATGCTGCCGCCCGCCCTAAGTTGAGAGTGGTGTACACTCGGGAACTGGCGACCCCCACGCCCACCCATACCGCGACACCCACGCCCACATCGACGGCGACTCGGAGCGCCACGCCCACGTCAACCCCGACCGACACGCCGACGCCCACGGCCAGTCCGACGCCAACCGCGACCGGCAGCGCCACGACTTCGCTCACGCCTACGGGCACGGCCTCGCCCACCGCGACGGCCACGAGCCAGGAGACCTTCACACCGACACAAACGCCGACGGCTACCGATACGCCCATGCCGTCGGCCACGCCTACCGCGACCGTCACTCCCTCGCGACCGCAGCGCTGCGTGCACTGGGACTATCGCTGGAGGGACGAGTTTGAGACGTCCAGCCTGCCGCAGTGGCGCGCTGACTGGGGACGCGGGCGCGGCGTGGTGCAGGATTCGCAATTGCGATTGTCGGCCGCGGAGGGCGGGAGCGAGCGCTTCCCCATCGTGTGGGCGCAGATTGCCTTCCCCACGCAGGACTATACGCTGGAGATGCGCTTCCGCTTTGACACGCCCGGCGACTATGGCACGGGCATCGGGGTCGGAACGGCGTTCTACGATGGCCGGCGTTTTGCGGAAGGCGAGCCTGTGCCCGGCATCGACGATGCCCTGCGCATCCAGCACAGCGCCGGTAGCTTCCGCATCTCACTGTTCGGGTCGGTCAACTGGTACGGGTTTGCCTCCGACGCCCAATGGCACATCGTGCAGGTGGTGCGCGAAGACACCATTTACAGCCTGGTGGTTGACGGCGAGCGCATGGGCTCGCTGGCGCGCACGGAGCGCGGCCCGCGCAGCATCTACCTGGGCAGCCCGCTGATCCAGAGCGCAGCGGGCACCTGGACTCCGCTCAGCGTGGACTATGTGCGCATTGGGATGTGCGACGGATGGGGTGTTGACCGCATCTGGTTGCCCGTGGTGGTTCGGCAGGCGGACGGCGAATGAAAGTTCACACGACATGGGGCAGCGGCGAGCAAAGATGAAAGTATGCCTGGTCTACTCGGACGTCGGCGGGGTTGAGCACTATGGCGCGCGCAAGTACTACCATGGCCTGGGTTACCTGTCCAGCGTCTTGAAGCGCGCCGGACACGAGACGAGCCTGATCTACCTGCAGCGCGAGCCTGAGCAGAACGAATTCCTGGAGCAGGTGGTTGCCACTGCGGCCCGCGTGGTGGCCTTTTCTACCACCACGCACCAATACCCCCACGTGGCCCAGTGCGCGCACTGGATCAAGGCTTCCCGGCTCGAGCTGCTGACGGTGGTCGGCGGCGCTCACCCCACGTTGGCGCCCGAGGACGCACTGGCCTGCCGCGACGTCGACGTGGTCTGCGTGGGCGAAGGCGAATACCCGCTGCTTGAACTGGTCAATGCCCTGCAGGACGGCCGCGACTATACCGGCATCCAGAATCTCTGGCTGCGCAAGAACAGCGGTGTGATACGCAACCCATTGCGCCCGCTGCTGGCCAATCTGGATGAGCCGCCCTTCCCGGACCGCGAGTTGTTTGATTACCAGCAGATGCTGCAAGCCAACGACGGCTGGGTGGACCTGATGGCCGGGCGCGGCTGCCCCTATCAGTGCTCCTACTGCTGCAATCCGGGGCTACGCGAGCGCTATCAGGGGCTGGGCAAATACGTGCGCTTCCGCAGCGTGGAGAACGTGCTGGCCGAAATCCGCACTCTGACTAGCCGCTATCCGGTCAAGACGTTGAACTTTCAGGATGACGTCTTTACCCTGGACCGCGATTGGGCGGTGGAGTTCTGCCACGCCTATGGCAAGGAGTTCGACCTGCCCTTTTGGATCAACACGCGCGTGGAGCGCATCAACGACGAGGAGCTGGTGGCGGCGCTGGCCCGCGCCGGCTGCCGCGGGGTGCGCATCGGCATCGAGTCCGGCAACGAAAACCTGCGCGCCGAGATCCTCAAGCGGCGCATGTCCAACGCGGAGATCCGGCACGCCTTTGCCCTGGCGGCTAAGTACGGTCTGGACGTGTACACCTGCAATATGCTGGGCATCCCCGGCGAGACAGCCGCCATGATCGAAGAGACCGTCGCTCTCAACCGGGAACTCGAGCCGGCCGACCTGCAGTTTTCCGTTTTCTATCCGTACCCCATGACTGAGCTGCACGACGTGTGCGTGCGCAACGGGTACATCGTTGAAGGCGAGTCGCTGCACTCGTACTATGAGCGCAAGAGCGTGCTGCGCCTGCCCACGCTGACCAAGGCCGAATTGGAGCAGGGCTACGATCACTTCCAGCAGCTCAAAGTGGAGCTGCGCATGAAGCGCGACGACCCGGGCAAGTACCGCCTGTACCGGATGCTGTGTTTCGTATTCGGTGGGGACTCGCAAAGGGCGCGCTCGGCTCTGCGTTGGCTGGGCCGCCTGCGTGCAGGCCTGCGGCACGTCCTCTCGCCATCGGGCGTCGCCACGCGTGGGCCCCAGGGGGGACAATGAACCTGGTCGATTTCTATGACGCCTATTGGAGACAGGCAGACGACACGTTCGACCTGGAGCGCCTCGATCTGATAGCCAAACGCGTCAACGCCGGCGAGCATGTGCTAGAGGTGGACTGCGGTCCAGGCGTGCTGGCCCGGCGCATGCAGGAACGCGGTGCGCACGTCATCGGCACGGATCTGTCCGGCGTCGCCGTGGAACGCGCGCGAGCCAAGGGCATCGAGGCGCAGCAGGTGGACGTGGACACGAGCGCGCTGCCGTTTGCGGACGGCTCGTTCGACACCGTGGTGTCCAACTCGATGATAGAGCATCGCTTCTTCCCTGAACGGACTCTGGACGAGTGCGTGCGCGTGCTCAGGCCGGGCGGCAAGTTCATTGTGTGCCTGCCCAACATGGCGCACTGGCTTTGCCGCTGGTGGCTGCTGACGGGGCGCTTCCCCTACGTGAAAAACTCGCCTACCGACATGCTGCACATTCGCTTCTTCACCGTGCACGAGGCGGTCAAGCTGTGCCGGGCGCGGGGCCTGCGCGTTCTGGAGGTGGACGGCAGTGCCAGCTTGTGGGCCAAGGAATTCTACCCGGCGTTGGTGCGGTCGCGGCGGCTGCGAGGCCTGTACACCGGTTTGCTCCACCGCAGGCCGTCGCTGTTTGCCCGCGACTTTGTCATGCTGTGCCTAAAGGAGAATCCCGGGCAGAGCAGGGCAGGCGGGATGCAGTGACCCTCAAACGTCAGGCGACTGCAGGCGTCTTCTGGGTGGGCGTGACCACAGCCATCAAGGACGTGTTCCTCCAGCTCACCAAGTATGTCCTCGCCAGGATGCTGTTTCCGGCTGACTTTGGGTTGGTGTCGATGGCCTATCTGGCGATAGACTTCTTGGAGATGTTCAGCGACGCGGGTTTCACCGCAGCGATGGTCTACCGCAAGGGGGACGTGCGCAAGGCCGCCGACACGACGTTTGCAATCGGTCTGATCATTGCGGCCGTACTATTCTCCGTGGTCTTTTTCGGGGCTCCCACTGTGGCAGTGTTCTTCCGCACGCCGCAACTGACCCTGGTCCTGCGGGTGCTCTCCATCAACATCATCATCTTTGCGTTCGGGCAAGTGCACATGGCCTTGCTGGTCAAGAACCTGGCCTTTCGCGAGAAGATGGTGCCCGACCTGGTTTCGGTCGTTGGGAACGGTGTGGTGTCGATTGCCTTTGCCCTTATGGGCTACGGGGTGTGGAGTCTAGTCATCGGCAAGATCGTTGGGACTGCTTTGACCACCGTGTTGGCCTGGATTGTGGTGCCCTGGTGGCGACCCCGTCTGCGCATCGATCGCAAGGAAGCCAAGGAGCTGCTGGGCTACGGTCGACACATCGTGGGCAGTGGCGTGCTGATCTGGCTGATCACCAACCTGGACAACACCTTTGTGGGGCGCGTGCTGGGAGAAGAACAGCTCGGCCTGTATGGCTTTGCCTATACACAGGCAAACCTGCCGGCCACGCAGATTTCCCGCATCGTGGGGCAAGTGCTCTTTCCCGCCTTCTCGAAAATCCGGGATGACGCACAGGCTCTGCGCGGCGTGTTCTTCAGAAGCATGCGCTACGTGTCTTTGGCTTCGGTACCTGTGTCGATCGGGATGATTGCCTTTGCCAAACCGTTCATCCTGACGCTGTACGGGGGGAAGTGGGCTCAAGCCATCGTGCCTCTGCAACTCCTGGGCGTCTACGGGCTGGTGCGGGCAGTGGCGGTCAACCTGGGCAACATGTTCAAGGCGGGGGGCAAACCGCAGTGGCTGACCTATCTGGCCTTTGTGCGCATGGCGGAAATGGGCATCTTCCTGTACCCGGCCGTGCGCTACTATGGCATCATAGGAGTGAGCGTGCTCTCCGCGGCGGTCTCGATCGTCGATTTTGTCATTTCTCTGGTCTTGACCAACCAGATTGTTCATGGTAGACTGGGGGACTATATGCGGGCGGTGGGGTTCCCTGTGGCGCTCTCACTCGTCGTCACGCTGGTGGGACTGGGGGCCTACAGCCGCATGTCGAGCGCGCACAGCCTGATCGCTCTGCTGGTCACGGCGGCGTTGATGGTCGCTCTCTATGGCTTGCTCGTGATGCTGCTCGACCCCGACGTGCGCAAGATCGTGCTGGGCCTGCTGGCGCAACTGGAGCAGGCCGGTCGCGGGTCGCTGGACGAGTAGGGTTCGAGGTGCGTGAGCATGGCAGGGGAACCGATGACGCGCGGTGAGGCTCGTCCGATACGCGTCATGCAGGTGTCCAAGGTGCGCATGAACCCCTACGTGGGCTTGCTGCAGCAGGCCTTGCGTGAGGAAGGGATCGTGTGCTCGCAGGCGGATGGGCTGTCGCCAGGCCTGGTGCAGTCGTGGCGCGGGCAGGTCGACGTGCTGCACCTGCACTGGCTGGAGCTGCTCTACACGGCGCCGGGCCCGGCGCGCAGCGTGCGGCTGTTGGCGGCGGTCCTGGCGGGGCTTGGCTGGGCCCGGCTGTCTGGTTTGAGGCTGGTCTACACCGTGCACAACCTGAACCCGCACGAGCGAGCCTTTCCGGCGCTAGACCGCTGGGCCAGCCGGGCGCTGTTCCGCTGGGCCGATGCCGTGCACGTGCATGACGAAGAAGCCCGGCTGAGTCTGGAGCGCCTGTATGGGAGGCGCAGGAGGGTCTACGTGGTACCCCACGCCAGCTACGTGGGCGCGTACCCGAACTCGTGCACGCGCCTGGAAGCGCGGCAGCGCCTGGGACTGGCGGAGGACGAATTCGTCTACCTCTGCCTGGGCCAGATGCGCCGCTACAAAGGCATCGAGGACTTGATTGCGGCCTTCCGCGGCCTGCCCGCCGGCCAGAACCGCCTCGTGTTGGCGGGGAACGTGCACGACCCGACGTACGGGGACGAGCTGGCCCGGCTGACGCGGGGCGATGCGAAGGTCGTCGGCTGGTTTCGGTATGTGGGCGATGCGGAGCTACAGTACTTTATGAATGCCTGTGACGTCTGCGTGCTGCCCTATCGCGACGTCACCACGTCGGGTGCGGCGATCCTGGCCTTTTCCTTTGGTCGCTCGATCGTTGCACCAGCTATGGCTGGATTCACGGAACTGGTGGCAGAAGGTCGGGGCATTGCGTACGACCCACGGTCAGCGCATGGCCTGGCACAAGCGCTGCAGCAGGCGCGTGCGCTGGACGTGACCGACGCGGGGCAGCGCGCGCTGGAGTGGGCGCAACGTCATTCGTGGCGCACGCTGGCACCCGAATTCGTCCGCATGTACGCGGATGTGCTCGGCGGTCGATGAGCGCTAGCCCAGCGCCTTGCCGTGCGCCCCCTTGACGGGTGTCCGCGTAGAGGTAGCATAGCGCCTTGCCGTTCGCTTCGCGAAGACAAAGTGCGCGTGGAAGCAGATATGATTAAGGGACACGAAATCCTGTGTTTTGCGCCCGGACCCTGGGACGACATCTGGCGCAATCGACACCAGATCATGTCCCGTCTGGCGCGCGCCAACCGGGTGCTGTACGTGGAGCCGTGGCCCTACCTGCGCGCGATGCTGCGCAGCCTGCGCCGCGGCCAGTTGCGCTGGGTCGACTTACGTGGCCCGCGTCTGAGCCGTGTGAGCGAAAACCTATATGTGTACCGGCCGGCGGGCTGGGCGCCGCGGGCCGGCCGATCGGCGCTCAGCAGCGTCACGCAGGCGATCTATATGGCGCAGCTCCGACGCGTGTTGCGACGTCTCGAGTTTCGCACGCCGATGGCGTGGCTCTTTCAGCCCGACATGGAAGTTTTTGTTGGTCAGTTCAACCAGAAGCTGGTGATCTATCACGTTGTGGACGAGTACGCCGGGTACGCTGGCGTGAGCGAGACGTGGCGGCCGGTGATGCAGCGCATGGAGCAGCACCTGGCGCAGCGTGCCGATCTGGTGTTTGTCACTTCTCCCGCTTTGTGGGAGCGCAAACGGGCGCTGAATGAGCGGGTCTACCTGGTGCCCAATGCCGTTGACTACCAGGCGTTTGTGGCCGTGGCGGATAGCGGCGCGCCGCCGCCAGAGGACGTCGCGACCCTGGCGCGGCCCATCGCGGGCTACGTGGGGGCCATCAACGACAAGGTGGACCTGGCGCTGTTAGCGCGCACGGCGCGCGAACTCGGCGCAGCCTCCCTGATTCTGGTCGGGCCGGTCTCGATCACGGACGAGGAAGGCCGGCGCGCTCTGGCAGAATTGCGTGCGCTGCCCAACGTGAGGCTGCTCGGGCGCAGGTCGGTCGAGGACGTGCCGCGCTACATCGCGGCTTGCGACGTGTGCCTGCTGCCCTATCGCGTCAACGAGTGGACGCGCAACATCGACTCGCTCAAGCTGTACGAGTACCTGGCCTGCGGCAAGCCGGTAGTTGCAACCGACGTACCGGCTGCGCGCCAGTTCCCTGTGGTCACCATTGTCGCAGGGGAGCAAGACCTGGCCGCTAGCATACGCGCCGCCTGGCGTGAAGACAATCACGCCTTACGGGACGCCAGACGAAACATCGCCGCCCAGAATACCTGGGACGAGCGTGTGGATGCGCTCTCCGCCGCGATTCAAGCGCGGCTGGAAGAGCGCACAGGCCGGCCCGAACGGGGGCGGGTGCAAGGAGGAAAAGGAACGTGGCTGCTGAGATCCTGACTTATCTGCGGATCATCCTGAAGCGGTGGTGGTTGATCCTGCTGATTCTGATTGTGACCACCGGCGTGATCATGTTCAACTCGCTGACTGCCAAGCCGGTCTACCGGGCCTACGTCAAGTTGCAGGTCATCGCACCAGAATCGCAAGAAGTCTCCCTGTTCTCGGCGTCCCGGCCCACGGGGACGCAGGAGCAAATCGTGGCTGTGCAGCAGCAGTTTGACGCGGCCCTGCGCAGCGGCAGCGTAGCGTGGCAAACCATCAATGACCTGAACCTGGGCATCGCTGCGGGGGACCTGCTCAACGGCCTGACCGTCTTTGCGGATGGCGAGTTCCTGAACGTGACCTTTGTAGCTGACAACCCCATGCTGGTAGAGTCGATTGCCACGGCACACGTGGAGAACGCCTTCCAGTATTACGGGCAGTTGCGCTCCAAGCCTGCCACGGTGGCACTGCAGTTTATCCAACAGCAACTGACGGAACAGGACAAGGTGTTGGCCGCAGCAGGTGACGCCGTCCTGCAATTCAAGATCAACCACAACGTGGATTCCTTGCTGCGCGAGATCACGGCCGTGCAGGACCAGTTGCGCGGCCTGCGTCTGGAACGGGCCAAGCTGGCCACCGAGCGAGAAAAGGACCAGGCTATCTCCCTGAAGTACACGGAGGAGGCCACCAAGACGGGCTCTACCGAGTCGGCCGTGAACTATCAGCGCCTGGCCGTGTCCCAGGATGCCATCGTGGCCGGCATCCGTGCCCAGGAGGCCGAGTACGACAAGCTGATCGCGCAGCAAGAGTCAGACTTCGTGGAATTGCTCAAGCTCACCACCGAGTACGAAGGCCTACTGCGGGCTCTCACTCGTGTGCAGTCGAACTACAACTTTTTGTCGGACAAGGAGAACGAAGCCCGGCTCAAGCAGAGCCAGGCCACGGACGTAAGCTTTATCCAGATCATCGAGCCGGCGCGCATGCCAGATCGCCCGGCCCCATCGCGCACGCCCAAGATGCTGATGGTGGGGGGCATCGTGAGCCTGATTGCCGGCGTCATCCTGGCCTTCATTCTGGAGTTCATCAGCAGCTTGCGCGCTCCTGGCAGGAAAGAAACTGCCAACTAGGCCATGAACACGGTCCGGCGCAAGCCAACGCTGCGGGCGCAAGCAGATGTAGTGCAACGGGAAGAGGTCGTCGCACGTCGCCGGGAGACGATGTGGGTTTCTCTGGTGCTGTTGACCCTGCTGGCCATCTTTTTCTGGAAGCCGCTCTTTCTGGGCCTGAAGCTGGTGCCAGCCGACATTGTCTACAGTGACCCGCTGTATTATCCGCATGCGCCGGCCGGGTTCGTCAAGCCGCACAACGTGCTGCTCTACGATCAGGCCTACCAGTTCTACCCCTGGCGCGTGCTGATCTCGCAGACGCTGCGCGAGGGCACGCTGCCGTTCTGGAACCCCTATACCTACTGCGGCGCGCCCCTGTTGGCCGAGGACCAGCCGGCGGTGTTCTATCCGCTGAACCTGCTGTCATACCTGTTTGCCCCGGCCGATGCCGTGCTCTTCCTGGCCCTGGCGCGGCTGTTCGTGGCGGGCCTGGCGACCTACTGGTTCGTGCGCACGCTCGGCGGCGGCAGGTTCGGTTCCCTGATCGGCGCAGTGACGTTTGCCTTCAGCGGGTTCATGATCGTGTTCCTGGGGCATCCGCACACCAACGTGGTGGCCTGGTTGCCGGCGCTCTTCCTGACGGCGGAATGGCTGTATCGCGAGAATAACGCGCAGCACGTCGCCTTTGTGTCCCTGGTCGTAGCGGCCCAACTGACGGGCGGGCACACGGAGACGGCCCTCTACACCTGTACGGCCGGGGGGCTGTACTATCTCTTGCGCGTGGTCTGCGGCTGGTGGGAGACGCGGCAGCGGAAGCAGGCCGTACTGGCCTTGATGTCGTTTGCGGCCGCGGCTGCGCTGGGTCTTGCGCTGGCTGCGGTCCACATGCTGCCATTTTTCGAGTGGCTGCAGCATAGCGCCGAGCTGCGCCTGCGCTCAGGCGTCGAGAACCTGTCGACCTGGCGATGGGGCTGGACGTATTGGCTGGCGGGTCTTGTGACTGGGCTGCTGCCCAACCTCTTTGGCAATCCCACGTGGCCGGGCGAGTACCGCAGCTTCTTCCCGGCCGGCAACTTTGTGGAGCAGACTATCTACGTGGGCATCATCGGTCTGGCACTGGCGGCCGCGGCCACGGTCGTGCGTCGGCGTGAGAAACCGGTCGTGTTCCTGGCGCTGCTGGGCGTGGGTGCTCTCGGCGCTGCGCTGCGACTGCCCGTTCTGGACTGGGTGAACCACCTGCCCGTGTTCAACATCGCCTCCGTGGGCCGCCTGCGCCTGATCTATACCTTCTGCGCTTCCGCCCTGGCAGGGCTGGGCGCCGGCGTAGTCTTGAGCGGAGCGAGAGGCTGCGTGTTGGAGCGTCCCGCCCGGGGCGGGGCTGCCCTGCGCTGGAGTGCAGCGCTGCTGGTTGGCCTGGCGGCTGTGGCTGCGGCTTCGCTCGTGGCGGCGCGGCGCGTGTTCACGGCCATGTACCCGTTGGATGCGAGCGAGGTGGGGAAGCTGACGCGGGGCGTGATCGTGCGCGCGTTCAGCCTTTCCAACGTAATGATGTACTGGCCGGTGCTCGTCGCGCTAGGCGGTGCAGTGGTGCTGGCGCTGTACCGACGGCGGGTCGTGGGCCAGCGGGCGACGCAGGCGGCTCTGTTCCTGCTGGTGGTTGTCGACCTGTTTGCCCTGGGGGTGGATTATCATCCGACCATTCGTGCAGAGTACATCTACCCCGAGACGCCCGCTCTGCAGCGCATCATGAGTGACACGGGTGTGTTCCGTGTGCTGGGCACGCACGTCGATTTCATGCCCAACGCGTGCATCGTGTACGGCCTGCAGGACGTGCGCGGTCTGGACTTTCCCATCCAACGCTACCTGGAACTCAGCCAGGCCATCGGTGGGAGCGATTGGCTGGGCTACGGCATTCTCTTCACCGAGAGACTCCAGCCCCGGCTGCTGAACCTGATGAATGTGAAGTATGTGCTTTCGAGCTCCCGCCTCGGCCCCCAGGTGCTGCGCGATCTGGAGCTAATTACCGTAGACAACGACGTCAAGGTCTACCAGAACAAGGCCTGCCTCCCGCGTGCGTTCCTGGTTCATCAGGTCCAGGTCGCAGCGGATGGCCCACAGGCGCTGCGCGCGCTGCTGGATCCGGAACTGGACCTCGGGTCGAAGATCGTGCTGGAGAAGGCCCCGCCGGCCAGTTTCGTCGCGGCGCAGGGCAGCCCCGCCCCTGGCGGGACGCTCCGCAGCCCCGCCCCCGGCGCGACGCTCCGCAGCCCCGCCCCTGGCGGGACGCTCCGCAGCCTGCCCACCGACTCGGTTGAGATCATGCGCTACACGCCCAACCGCGTCACGATCCAGGCGGATGCGGCGGCGGATGGCTTCCTGTTCCTGAGCGACACCTACTATCCGGACTGGAAAGTGTACGTGGACGGCGTCATGAGTGAGATCTACGTGGCGGACTATGTCTTCCGGGCCGTCTACCTGACGGCCGGTCAGCACGTGGTGGAGTTTGTCTACGAGCCCGGCTCCTTCCGGCTGGCCGCTGCGATCAGCCTGACGGCGCTGTTGACCATTGTGGCGCTGCTGGCCTGCGGCCTCGTGCGCCGCCACTTGCGGCGAGGCTTGCGCAGCGCCGCCGGTGGGTCTGGGGTCGGTCGGTGACGAGCGTGGCTGGTGTGCATCCCTCCCCCCGGCGGGACGCTCCGCAGCCCCGCCCCCGGCGGGACGCTCCGCAGCCCCGCCCCCGGCGGGACGCTCCGCAGCCCCGCCCCTGGCGGGACGCTCCGCAGCCCCGCCCCTGGCGGGACGCTCCGCAGCCTGCCCACCGACTCGGTTGAGATCATGCGCTACACGCCCAACCGCGTCACGATCCAGGCGGATGCGGCGGCGGAT
>Ga0315294_10000897_pt1 | contig 32366 bp, 30 predicted proteins | sample YL17G13_40_MG_FD_203626 | JGI IMG/M metagenome (GOLD analysis project Ga0315294, IMG submission 203626) | Sediment microbial communities from Yellowstone Lake, YNP, Wyoming, USA - YL17G13_40 | ecosystem: Environmental > Aquatic > Freshwater > Lake > Sediment | place: USA: Wyoming | collected...
GTATCTCCGGTTGAGGCTCAACCACGACGGGTACGCGGGGTGGGCGGCGGACGACGGGTTCGTGCCCGGCGACTGGCCACCGGCCGGAGCCGCGACCGTGCGGGTCTCTTCCCTGTTCGCGAACCTCCATGCGGGACCCGGCGTGCGCACGCCCCTGCTGTTCGCGGCTCCGCTCGGGAGCCCGCTCGTCTCGGTCGGCGAAGCGCCGGTCGGCGAGGCGGCCGAGGGCTGGCTCCCGGTGCAGGCGCCCGGGGAACTCGCCGGCTTCGTCCAGGCCGGCGACGTCTGCGCCGGCGCCGCGGCATGGGAGTGGAAGGCCCCGGCGGACCTGCGCGCCGGCGTCGTCCGGCAGGCGCGGGCCCTCCTCGGGCTTCCCTACCGGTGGGGCGGCACGACCCCCTTCGGCCTCGACTGCTCCGGGCTCGTCCAGCTCGTCTTCCGGCTCCACGGCGTCTCCCTCCCCCGGGACGTCCGGGACCAGGCCCGCGACTCCCGGCTGGTCCCGGTGCCGCGGGAAGAGCTGGGCCCCGGGGACCTGCTCGTCTTCCGCGAGGCGACCCACATCGGGCTGGCCGTGTCCGCCGGCGAGTTCCTCCATGCCACGACGGCGAGCCGGCCCGTGGTCCAGCTGACCGCCGTGGACGACCCCCACTGGACCGCCCTGCGCGACAGTTGCCGGCGGGTGATGGTACGATGACGGCGATGAAACGCAGGAGCAGGTCCGCCCCCCCCTCCGGCCGCGAAAGGCGCCGTGACCCCCGGTTCGCGCTTTCGGTCGGGCTCGGCTACAAGGTCCGGCGCCTGCCGCCCCCGAACAAGATGGTCTCGCTCCTGAACACGCTCCGGGGCGGCAAGACCGAGAACGTGAGCCGCAGCGGGATGAGCATAACGAGCTCGCAACTGCTCCTGCCGGGGACGATTCTCGAGGTGAACGTGCCCGCCTCGCCGGCGACGAAGGGCGGAAAGCGCCGGGCCCGGGTCATCTGGGTCCGCGAGCTGGCCCCCAACACCTACCAGGCCGGTATCAGGTTTATCTAGCCCTCTAGAGTCCCGGGTTGACGCCCCGCATCATGCGGCACAGATCGCCGCGCGACGGGAGCTTTCCCCCCTCGAGCATCTGGGCCGTTGACGCGTCCTCGCCCATGTGCTGGATGACCCGGCACTGGCCCAGCTTGGTCTCTTTGTGGCCGATCACGAGCCCCGTGGACGGGCTCTTGATCTCGGCTCCAAGCTGGATCACCTCGAGGACGGACCCGGCGTCGAGCCCGGACGCCAGCCCGGCATCGAGGTAGATCGTCTGGCCGTCCATCTCGGCCACCCGGCACGACCACGGGATCTGGGTCAGGCGCCTCACCACGTTGGCCGCGAACGACGTGATCGCGTTGCGGAGGGCGTTGCCCTCGAGCGACTCGTCGTACGAGGACCGCGAGCCCAGGCCCAGGAACGATCCCGTCGAGGACTGCGCGGTTCCCTTCCCGGATTCGGCGTACAGGATCTGGGCCGTCTCGGCGTCGATGATCCGGACGTCCACGGCCGCCTCCGCCTGCTGCTTCTTCGACTCCATGAGCAGGACGTCGTTCCCCGTGGTCTTGAACCCGTACTGCGAGACCGCGCCGGTCACGATCGCGGCCGCGCCCAGGACCCTGCCCATCTGGGCCGCCGATGACGCTTCCACCGCGCCCGTCAACCCCAGCTTCTGTTCCGCCATGACTCGCTCGAGCTTCTGCCGCTCGATCAGGATGAACCGGTTCGTCCGCGCGAGCTCGGTCACGAGGATGTCCGCCGCGGCGGTTCCCAGCCGGGTGCCGTAGACGGTCTTGTTCTCGAACTCCACGACCGCGATCCGCAGGCGGGGCCCCGTGATCTTCTCCGCCAGCACGGGCTCGGCCGGCTTCACGGCCTGCTGCGGCGCGCAGCCGGGAAGACCGGCGGCCAGGGCGGCAAACGCACAACTCAGCATCGCGCGGCGAACGGTCGGAGTCATCGCGGCACCTCCTAGATGCGGATCGGCATTACGACGCAGACGTAAGAGTCGTCGCCGGCGGGACGAAGCACCCCCGGCGCCAGCGACGTCGAAAGCTCCAGCAGGGTCTCCTTTGTTTCCATATGCTTCAAGACATCCATGAGATACTTCGCGTTGTAGGCGACCGAAACGCTCTCGCCGTCGTACGTGACGGGCACGTCTTCGCGGGCCTCGCCGAGCTCGTGGCTCGCCGCGCTGAACGTGATGCCGCCCTTGCGGACGTCCAGCCGCACGGACAGGGACCGGTCCGCCGCGATGAGCGCGGCCCGCCGAGTGGCGGCCAGGAACGCGTCGGTCGCGACAACGACCTTCTTGTCCTGGGCCTTCGGGATGACCTGCTCGTAGTCCGGGAACCGGCCGTCGATGAGCCGGGTCGTGAGCGTGGCGGCGCCCACCGAGAACTTGGCGTAACCCTCACCGAGCACGATGGTGACGTCGCCCTCGGCGGAGCCGAACAGGTGCACGAGCTCCTGCAGGGCCTTCGTCGGCACGACGGCCTCCCCCTTGCCCCCCGTGCTCGCCAGCGGCGCCCGGACGAACGCCAGACGGCGGCCGTCGGTGGTGACCATCTTGAGCTCGTTCTTCTCCCATACGAGATAGGCGCCGTTCAACACGTAGCGCGTTTCATCGTTGGACACCGCGTAGAGCGCCCGGTCGATCATCCTCGCCAGGACGGCCTCGGCCACCTTGACCTCGGCTTCCTTCTTGACCTCCGGAAGCTGGGGGAACTCGTCGGGCGCCAGGCCCAGGAGCTTGATCTCCACCGCGCCGGCCTTGAGCAGCATGCGCGACGCGGCGTCGCTCTCCAGCCTCACCTCGTCGCCGGGAAGCTCGCGGACGATTTCGAGGAGCTTGCGGGCCGGCACCGTGAGCTTTCCTTCACGCTTGACCTCGGCGGCCACGGAAAGGACGATTCCGACCTCGAGATCGGTGGCCGAGAAGACGGCGTCCTTCTTGCGGACGTCGATGAGCACGTTTCCGAGAATGGGCAGGGTGGGGCGCGTCGACACGACACTGCTCGTGGTCTCCAGCGCGGCGGCAAGCTCCTTGCGGCCGATCTTCAGTTCCATGCGAAGGCTTCCCCCTTTGACCCCGGCTGCCCACATCCTACTATGACGGAAGATATTAATACAGTCGTAGTAGGGAGTGGACGCGTTCGGAGAATGCGGGAAACAACGCTGGCGCCAAGCTCGCGCAGACCCGGGGAGATGTGAACAAGACGCATCGTGTTCTAGAGGTCCAGACTGCGCCGGATCCGGGTCAAGTGATCCCGCGTCTGGGCATCCGCCTCGTGCATGCGCTTGATCTTCTCGATGGCGTGCAGAACGGTGGAATGATCGCGGCCGCCGAACTGCATCCCGATGAGGACGGACGAGGCGCCGAGCATCTCGCGGCAGAGGTACATGGCCAGCTGGCGGGGATAGGCAACCGCGTCGGTACGAGTCTTGTCGGACAGAACGGACGGCTCCAGGGCGAAATGATGCGCCACCGCCTGTTGGATTCGCTCGAAGGTGCGGGGAGGGCGGTTGACCGAGATAAGATCGCGCAGGGCATCCCGGGCCAGGGCCGCGGACGCCGGCTGGCCGGTCATGACCGCCATGGCGACGACGCGGTTCAGGGCTCCCTCGAGCTCGCGGATGTTCGACTGAACGACCTCGGCGATGACCGCGAGGGCTTCCTCCGGGACCTGGAGCCCCTCGCGCTCCGTCTTGGTCTTGAGAATCGCGGTCCGGGTCTCGACGTCCGGGGCCTGAAGATCGGCGACGAGACCCCCCTGGAACCGGGATTTCAGCCGTTCCTCGACCTTGATGTCCTTGGGGTGGGTGTCCGAGGTCGCCACGATCTGGCGCTGGCCCGCCATCAGGTCGTTGATGGTGTGGAAGAACTCGTCCTGCGTGCTCTCCTTCCCCTGCAGGAACTGGATGTCGTCGATGAGGAGAAGATCCGGGAACCGGTACTTGCGGCGCAGATCGACCGTGTTCTGGTCGCGGATGGCCTTGATCATGTCGTTCGTGAACTTCTCCATCGTCGTGTAGAGGACCCTGCGCTGGGGGGACGCCGCCTTGATGGCATGGCCGATGGCCTGGAGGAGGTGAGTCTTGCCCAGTCCGACTCCGCCGTACAGGAAGAGCGGATTGTGCATCCGGCCCGGCTTCTCGGCCACGCCGAGCGCCGCGGCATGGGCGAACCGGTTGTTGGCGCCCACGACGAACGTCTCAAAAACGTACTTGGGGTTGAGCGGCAGGCCGCCCTCGTCGCCGCCGGCGCTTCCCCGGCCGGCCCGGATCCGCTGGAACGATTCCGGCCGTGGTCCCCGATCCGCCGGAGTTGCCGCCCGGGGCGCAGACGCCCCCTCGGGGGCCGGGAAGAGCAGGCCCTGGCCCTCGGCTTCGACCTCGAGCCGGATCTTGCGGGGGCCCTCCCCGCACTCGGCGAGGGCCTCCTCCATCCGGGCCTGGCAGTTGCGGGCCACGTAGGCCTTGTGCAGTTCGCTTCCGACCCCGAGCACGAGCGCGTCCGGCTCGAGCCGGAGGGGTTTGAGCGGAGCCACCCAGGAATCGACCTGGGAGGCCGGCATCCGGCCCTTCATCCGCTCCAGTGCACTGCGCCACACCTCATTCAGATCCGCCATGAATCCCCCTATCAGTTATCCACAGCCCGTTAACACATATGTTGAAAAGCCGCCATTTTCCAGCCACATCTTATCCACAACCAAGTCCCCGCTGTCCCCAGTCTTCCCGAATCCGGGCCTCCTTAGGGGACAGTTCACCCCCGGTGTTGTCCACATTTTGTTCACATCAGTCCACACCGGTTTCGAGGAGGGAACCGCTCTCCCTTCGGTCGGACCGGCCGAGTTTTTGGAAGGCCGGATCCGCCGGGAGACGTCCTTAGACCATCGGGCTTCGGATCAGACCCGGCAAGCCCCAAGGGCTTGGGGTCGGAACCCCCGCGAGGCATCCGCAACGAGGACCTTCACCACCGCGCGACCCGCCTTCCCTTGAGTCCCCGCCGCCGGACATCCGGATGGTCACCCCCCTGGGGGGGTGGACGCTCACCTGGAGGCCGGGATGGGGAACCTTAGGAGGGGCGGACGGCGGCGCGGGGCCCTTGCGGGTCGATCTCCACCGCCCACGCGCGGCATCGCGAGGATCTTCAAGCGATCCTGCACTTTCGCGGCACCGGCGTGTGACGCTGCATCGGCGATCGAATCCGCTCGTTCCGTCACGGCTACCTTGAAACCGTGCGCACGATACAGCACGATCCCGGGCTTGTCAAGTGAACGCTCCGGCACGGCTCCCGGCCGGGCTCAAGCCGCGGATGTATAATCCCTCGGAGGAGTGCGCACCGCATGATCGCGATCATCATGGCTGGCGGTTTCGGCACGCGCATGCGCCCGCTGACGTGCAACGTCCCGAAACCCATGATCCCCGTCGCCAACCGGCCGGTGATGGAGCACGGGCTTCGCCTGCTCAAGCGCCACGGGTTCGACGACATCCGCGTGCTCCTCTACTACCAGCCCCAGGTCATCCGGGAGTACTTCGGCGACGGCTCGGCGATGGGACTTCGGCTGTCCTACGTCGCGACCGAGACCGACCTCGGAACGGCCGGGGCCGTCCGGTTCGCGCAGGAGGGCCTCGACGAGCCGGTGCTCGTGATGAGCGGCGACGTCCTTACGGACTTCGACCTGACCGCCATCCTCGCGTTCCATCGCGACCGCGGATCGAAGGCTACGCTCGTGCTCACGCGCGTGACGAATCCGCTGGCCTACGGCGTGGTCATCACCGAACCCGACGGCCGCATCGTGCGCTTCCTCGAGAAGCCCTCGTGGGGCGAGGTCTTCAGCGACACCGTCAACACCGGGATCTACGTCCTCGAGCCGGAGGCGCTCGAGCGCGTGCCCGCCGAGCGCGAGTTCGACTTCTCCCGCGATCTCTTCCCCATGCTCATGGAGCGCGGAGTGCCGCTCTACGGATGCATCGCGACGGGCTACTGGCGGGACATCGGCAGCCTCTCCGAGTACCGGCAGGCGCAGGTGGACATCCTGCGCGGCGAGGTGGACGTCGAGGTGCTGGGCCAGAAGATGGGCCGGATCGGGAAGGACGCCTGGATCGGCGAGGGCACCCGCGTCGATCCGAGCGCCAAGATGCGCGGCGCGGTCGTGCTGGGCCGGCGCTGCCGGGTCGGGCCCGGCGTCCAGCTCTCGAACTCGATCATCGGCGACGACTGCGTGATCGAGGACGGCGCCGGCATCGCGGACTCCATCCTGTGGGACCACGTCACGATCGGCGCGGAGGCGGAGCTCAAGGAGGATGTCGTTGCGTCCCACTGCGCGATCGGGCGCAAGGCCTTCCTGGCGGAGGGCGTCGTCGTGGCGGACCACTGCCAGGTCGGACCGGAGGCCACCGTGAAGGCGGACGTCAAGCTGTGGCCGTACAAGACGGTCGAGGAAGGTGCGACGCTCTCGACGAGCCTCGTCTGGGGGGAGAAGTGGTCGCGGTCGCTCTTCGGCGCCTACGGCGTCTCGGGTCTGACGAACGTCGAGATCACGGCCGAGTTCGCGGCCAAGCTCGGCGCGGCGTACGGCGCGACCCTGCCCGAGGGTGCCACCATGATCTTCAGCCGCGACCTCCACAAGAGCTCGAGGCTGATCGGCCGGGCGCTGATGTCGGGCATTCTCTCGAGCGGCGTGAACGTGCACGACCTGCAGGCGGTCCCGATCCCGGTGGCGCGGTTCGCCGTCCGGTCCACGGGCGACGCGGGGGGCCTGCATGTTCGGCGGTCGCCGTTCGACCGGCGGCTGACGGACATAAAGTTCTTCGATGGCGGAGGGATGGACGTCTCGTCGGGCAAGGAGAAGGGCATCGAGGGGCTATTCTTCCGCGAGGATTTCCGGCGCGCGGACGCCGAGAAGACGGGCGAGATCACGTTCCCCCAGCGCGTGCTCGAGTACTACAAGGAAGCGCTCCTGGCCTCCGTCGATCCTGCGGTCCTGGGCCGGGCGAAGCTCAAGGTGGTCGTGGACTACGCCTTCGGCACGGCGGCGACGATCTTCCCCTCGGTCCTGGGGGAGCTGGGGTGCGAAGTGGTCGCGCTGAACGCCTACCTGGACGAGACGAAGCTCACGCGCAGCGCGGAGGAGTTCAACGCCGCCTTGACCCAGCTGTCCACGATCGTGCCGACGCTCAAGGCCGACCTCGGGGTTCTCATGGACGCGGGCGGCGAGAAGGTCTTCCTCGTGGACGAGACGGGCCAGGTGCTGTCCGGCGACGACGCCCTGGCGGCCCTGATCCTGCTGGGGCTGAAATCGGGCGAGGTCCAGGCCCTCGCGGTGCCGGTTTCGGCCTCCCAGGCCATCGAGCAGATGGCCGACCCCTTCGGGGCCGAGGTGATCCGGACCCGGATGGCCTACCGCTCGATGATGGAGGTGGCGGCGTCCGGCAAGGTCCAGTTCGTGGGCGAGGGCAAGGGCGGGTTCATCTTTCCCCGGTTCCACCCGGCGATGGACGCCCAGTGCGCGACGGTCAAGACCCTCGAGTGGCTGGCCCGGGCCGGGGAGGCGCTTTCGCGCATCCGGGCCACGGTGCCCGCCTACCGCATGGTGCGGGAGCACATCCCGTGCCAGTGGGAGATGAAGGGGGCCATCATGCGGCACCTGATCGACGAGACCCAGGGCACCCGGGTGGAGCTCCTGGACGGGGTCAAGATCTACCACGACGGCTCCTGGGTCATCGTCGTGCCCGACGGCGACCGGCCCTTATTCCACGTGAATGCCGAGGCCGCGACGGAGCCGGAGGCGCGGGCCCTGTCCCAGAAGTACATCGATCTGATACGCTCCTGGCAGGAGCACGAATGACGCCATGAAGAATTACTACGAGGTCCTCCAGGTCTTCCCGAACGTGAGCCAGCAGGAGATCAAGGACGCCTTCCGGTTCCTGCTGTTCCGCTACCATCCCGATCACAACAAGGGGAAGGAGGAATGGGCGGTCGAGCAGACGATGTCCCTCGTGGAGGCGTACCACATCCTTTCCGATCCGGCCCGCCGCCTCCACCACGACGCGATGCGGGTGATCAAGCTTCGGGAGGACCTCCCGAAGAAGGGCCTCTTCGGCCGGGGGAAGGCGAAGGAGCTCGAGCCGGTCTTCAAGGACGCGCTCGAGAGGTTCAGGGCCGGCGAGGTCGAGCAGTGCATCGTCGGCCTACGCAAGATCTACGACGCCGATCCCGCTTACCCGAACATCGGCTACAACATGTCCGTGTGCTTCCTCGCCATCGAGCGGATGAACGACTCCCTGCAGTGGCTGCAGGACCACGTGGCGAAGAAGAAGGACGATGCGGACGCCCGAGCCCTCTACGCGAAGATAAGCGGGCTGGCCCAGAAGATGAAGGCCGCCCGCGCGTCCTCCTCCGGCGCCGCGGCATGAAGTCCCCGGGCCGCGGCGTCCCGGCTCCCGCCGGCGGCTGACCGGCCGCGTTCCTGACGTGACCTCTTCCCAGGGCAGTCTGGCCAGGGTGGCGTCCGCGTCTCTCCAGGGCGTGGACGGGTTCGTCGTGGACGTCGAGGTCGATCTCTCCCAGGGCCTTCCCCACTTCGCCATGGTCGGCCTGCCGGACGCCGCGGTGCGCGAGAGCCGGGAGCGCGTTCGCGCCGCGATCAAGAACGCCGACTTCGACTTTCCCGTCCGCCGGATCACGGTCAACCTGGCGCCCGCCGATGTCCGGAAGGAGGGCCCCCGGTTCGACGTCCCCATCGCCCTCGGCGTGCTCGTGGCGTCCGGTCAGCTTCCCGCCTCTTCGCTCGAAGGAGCGGCCGCCCTCGGCGAGCTGTCGCTCACGGGGGCGCTCAAGGCCGTGCACGGCGTGCTCCCCGCGGCCCTCGCGGTGCGCGCGGCCGGGTGCCGCCGTTTCCTCGTGCCCGAGGGCAACGCCGCCGAGGCGGCGGTCGTCGGAGGCCTCGAGGTCTGGCCGGTGCGCACCCTCGCGCACGCGGTGGAACTGCTCTGCGGCCGCGAGGCGCCGGCCGCGCCGTCCCGGCGCGCGCGCCCTCGGCGCCCGGGCGGCGGGGATTTCGCCGAGGTCGATTTCGCCGATGTCGGGGGCCAGGAGCACGCGAAGCGGGCGCTCGAGATCGCGGCCGCCGGCGGCCACAACGTCCTGCTCATCGGGCCGCCGGGCACGGGAAAGACCATGCTGGCGAGGCGCCTGCCCGGAGTCCTGCCAGAGCTCACGCGGGAGGAATCGCTCGAGATCACGAAGATTCACAGCGTGGCGGGCTGCCTGCCCGCGGGCGCTGGGCTGGTCGTATCCCGGCCGTTCCGCTCTCCGCATCACACGGTTTCGGACGTCGGGCTCATCGGGGGCGGCGCGACTCCCCGGGTGGGCGAGGTCTCGCTCGCCCACCTCGGCGTGCTCTTCCTCGACGAGCTGCCCGAGTTCCACCGCCACGTCCTCGAAGTCCTGCGCCAGCCGATCGAGGACGGCCACGTGGCCATCGTGCGCGCCGGGTACAGCGTGGACTACCCGGCGCGGTTCAGCCTCGTCGCGGCGATGAACCCGTGCCCGTGCGGGAACCTGACGCACCCGACGAAGTCCTGCCGGTGCTCGCCCGCCGACGTGGCCCGGTACCGGAGCCGGGTGTCGGGGCCGCTCCTGGACCGGATCGACCTGCACGTGGAGGTGCCGCCCGTGGCGTGGGGAAGGATGGGCGTCGGAAGCGCCGGGCCGCCCGGGGAGCCCTCCGAGCGAATCGCCAGGCGGGTGCGCGAGGCCAGGGGGAGGCAGGCGCGGCGCCTCAAGGGCACGCGCGCGCACATGAACGCGCAGCTGGTCCCCAGGCAGGTGCGCGCCGCGTGCCGGCTGGACGGGCCGTCGGAGGAGCTCCTCCGGTCCGCCGTGTCCCAGTTCGGGCTCTCGGCACGGGGCGTGGACCGCGCGCTCAAGGTCGCCCGGACCATCGCGGACTTGGGGGGTGCCGAATCGCTTTCCGTCGAGCACGTCGCCGAGGCGCTCCAGTACCGGGCCCTCGACCGGATGGAGGCTTAGACCGTGGCAGGTGCCCCTGTCCGGATCACGTCGGCGGCCCACCGCGTGCTCCGGCTCGCCCGGGAGCTGGGGGGAGCGCACGGCCGCAAGAAGCGGGGACTGATCCTGCTCGAGGGTATTCGCGCCATCGAATCCACCATCGGAACGGTTGAGACGGCGCCGGCACCAGCAAAGGGGTCGGAGGCAGCCCTCCTCGGGACGCCGGCCCTGCTGGTGGACGCCAGGATCCTGGCCCAGCCTCGCGGTCGCGCGGTGGCCGATCGGTGCGCCGCGCTGGGCATTCCCGTCTACGAGGTGGACGACGCGCTGTTTCGCGCCGTGACCCGCGTGGAGGCGCCCCAGGGAATCGCGTTTATCCTGCCTCCGCCGCAGGTCGGGCTGGCGAAGGCGCTGGAGGCCGGATTCGTGCTCGTCGCGGATGCCCTGCAGGATCCCGGCAATCTCGGCGCGCTCCTCCGGGTCGCGCGCGCGTTCGGCGTGGACGCGGTCGTCACGACCAGGGGCACCGTCGAGGCGGGCAACCCCAAGGCCGTGCGCGCGGCGGCCGGGGCGTGGCCCGGATTGCCGTTGAGCGAGGGCGCGGAAGCCAGGGCGCTGGCCGGCGCGCTCGCCCAAGGCGGCCGGCGCGTGCTCGTGGCCGACGCGGGGGGACCAAGCGACTTCCGCGAGTCCCTGTGGCAGGGCCGGGTGGCGCTCGTGGTCGGCAACGAGGGCCGCGGTCCGGACCCGGCCTTCTCCGCGGCCGGCGCGCTGCGCGTCCGCATTTCCCTGGCCACGGCGGTCGAATCGCTGAACGTGACCGCGGCGGCCGCCATCCTGCTCGCGGAAGCGGCCCGCCAGCGCGCCGGCGGCGTCTAGGAACGTCCGTTGACACCTCCGGGGGCCGGTGATAAGGTTTGGGAGAGGGCAATAGAACGTCATGCAGAAGTCTGCGCAAGTTGGGGATTTGGACGTCCTCTGGGAGCTGTTCGAGCGCACCGGCTCCGTGGAGGTCTATCTCCTGTTTCACGAGGCCAAGAAGAACGCGCTCCGGTTCGAGCGGGCGAAGCGGGATATCGACACCATGAAGCGGGAGCTCGAACGGAACTGACCACGTTGAAGACGCGCAGCCAGCGCAGGCAGGGACCCGGTCCCTGCCTGTGTTCTTTGGTGCTGACGGCGGCCGCGCTGGGGGGGGCCTCCCCGGCGGGCGCCAGGAGCGCCTGGGAGGAGCTTGCTTCGCCCACCGCCACGCTCCTGAACGCCGTGAAGTTCCTGAACCGGTCGGAAGGATGGGGAGTCGGCGACCGCGGCACCGTGGTCCGCTACTCCAACGGAAGCTGGGTGAACTTCCCGTCCGGCACGGACGAGGACCTCTTCTCCATATCCGTGCTCGGGACGGGGGAAGCCTGGGCGGTCGGCCGGAACGGGGCGATCGTCCACTACAACGGGACCACGTGGAACCTGCACCCCCAGAGCCGCGCGCTCACGCTCCTTCCGCTCACGACCGTGCGGTTCCTGGCTCCCGACATCGGCTGGGCCGTGGGCGGAGCGCCCTGCCGGTCGGGGGTCGCGCTCCGGTACAACGGCGCCTCCTGGGTGTCCGCGACGACGACGAACGATCCCCTCTACGGCGTCGAGGTGCTTGCGGACGACAACGTCTGGTTCTGCGGCGGGGGCCGCCGGCTCATGCACTTCGACGGCACCGGTTTCACCGTGCCTCCCTGCCCGCTCGGCGACGGCAAGGCGTGGTACGCGCTGACGTTTCCCTTCACGAACCGGGGGTACGTCGTCGGGGACGACGGCCTGATCTGGCGGTACACGACCAACCTTTCGCCCCCCTGCTTCGGCGCCGATCCCGCGCAGGCCCTGCTGACCACGCAGGCGCTCCGCGGCATCTCGATGCTGCCCGGGGAGGCGGCCGGGATGGTGGTCGGCGACGCGGGGGTGCGGCTCAAGTTCAACCCGGGCGCAAGGATCTTCGAGGCGGACGCGGCCGGCGGCCAGGATCTGCGGGGCGTCGACGTCATCAACGAGCTGGAGGGCCAGGCGGTCGGCGGAACCAACGTCTCCCAGACCAACGTCGAGTGGGGATACGACACGGGCGTCTATCTCTTCTCGACCTGTCCCCAGACCGGGGAGCTCGGGAACTACGCCGACTCGTTCGTGGCGAGCTGGCCGGTCTTCTTCCGGATCCGTGCCCGCCTGGCGGGAGTGGACTACTACTCGCCCGAGTACCGGATAGCGGCCTACACGGGCTCGTGCGATCCGTGGGACACGCCTCCCCCGGGAGACGCCGTCGCGGCCGGGGCGACGCACCTGATCCCGACGGGAGCCGTCCAGTCGCACGGGCCGCACTGCCTGGGCCCATCGGACCCCGGGGACTGGTACTCGATCGACATGACGGCCGGCGTCACGTACACGCTCGGCTCGATCGACACGGATCCCCTGACGGGCGGCGTGGCGGTCGAGGGCGGGGTTGGAGACGTGGCGGCGACCATCTACAGCGATCCCGCCGGGGTTGTGCCGGTGGCGACGGACGACAACACCGGCTCCAACTACCAGTTCCGGATGGTGTTCACGGCGACGGCGTCCGGAACCTACTTCCTCCGGGTCTCGCTCGTGGACCCGGCATCCGACTGGCAAGGCATGGTCCAGTACTCGCAGAGCGGGGCTCCGCGCGCCGACATCACCCTCGTGAGCTGGCCGCCGAGCTTCACGCCGGGCGGGACCGTCACGGTGAGCTGGGATCTCGGCGGGTTCGAGAGCTCGGCACGGATCGTGGCCTCCCGCGCGCAGACCGCCGAGACCGACCTTTCGCGCGTCAGGCTCTTCCCCAACCCGTTCGATCCGCGCGCGGGCGAGATCCTGACGTTCGACCGGCTGCCCGCGGACCTGGACCGGCTGGAAATCTACACCGTCCGGGGCGAGCGCGTGGCTTGGCTCAAGAGCGGAGTCGAGTTCTCGAAGGAGACCGGCGTCGCGTATTGGAGCGGGCGGATCCTGACGGGCAAGCCCGCGGCGACGGGCAGCTATCCCTTCCGGATGCACACGCGGTCGGGGAAGACGTTCAGGGGCCTGATCATCGTGGTGAAGAAATGAGGCTCCGGGCCCTAGCCGTTTCAGCCCTATGTGTTGTCTGTTCAGGTTCCGTGAACGCCGGGGCAGGCGGCCGGGAAGCCTTTGTCTTCACGTCACTCGCGGGCGATGCCCGGGGGGCCGCGCTCGGGATCGGGGCCGCCGCGCTCCTCGACGGCGAGGGCGCCGCGTGGGGCAACCCCGCCGCGGCCCCGCTTCAGCTCCAGTACACGGCGGGGCTCACCCATGTCTCCTGGACGGACGGGTTTTTCGGCGAGACGCTGACGGCGATGCTCCCCGTCGGCGAGGAGGCCGTGGTCGGGATCGGGGGCTTCCTCTTCCTGCACGACCCCGTGCCCGTGACCTCCGAGGTACTGCCCGAAGGGACCGGGGCCCTCGTGCGGCCGCTGGGGGTCGAGGCTTCCCTGCTCGGGGCCTCGTTCATCGTCGAGGGTCTCTCCGCGGGGGCGAGCCTGCGCGTGGTGCACGAGCAGTTCGGCGACACCGCGATCGAAGGCATGGCGCTCGACCTCGGGAGCGTCTGGATGCTGGACCCGACCGTCGCGGTCGGGTTCGCGATGCGCGGCTTCGGCGGCGCGCTCCTGTCCCGGGCGGTGACCGATCCGTTCCCGCTCTCGTTCGACGGATCGGTCCGCTACGAGGCCGTGGGCCTGCTCCCGATGCCGGTCAAGGCGTACGCGGGTGCGAGCCTCCCGGTCTGGGGACCGTCGGGCGGCGGCATCGCGGTCGAGGTCGGCGACTGGTACGGCGCGTTTCTCCGCGGCATGGTCGAGATGCGGGAGTACGACGGGTTCGGATGGGCCATCGGCATCGGCGGCCGCCGTGACCAGTGGAACGTGGACTACACGTTCGCGCCCGTGGGCGAGCTCGGGTTCGTCCACCGGGTCGGCCTCACGCTCAAGTTCTCGAAATCCCTGACCCCCGGCCGGGGCTACTGACATGGGCCGGTGATTCTTCTCCGCCGTCTCCTGGGCTGGCTGGCCCCCTACGCGGGCCGCCTTGGCGTTGCCCTCGTCTGCATGGCTGCGTTCGCGGCGCTCAACGCCGCCACGGCATTACTGATCAAGCCCTTCCTCGACCAGGGGCTCTTCGCCCGGCCGGCGACCGAGGCCGAGAGCCAGCTCGCCTTCCTCCGGCTGGCCGGGTTCGCGGGACTGCTCGTGGCGGCCACCATCCTGAAGGCGCTCGCGAAGTACGGGGCGGACTACCTCACGGGATCCGTCGGCCAGCGCGTCGTATTCGACCTCCGGCTGGCGCTGTTCACGCGGCTCTCCAGGCTGTCCTTGCGGTTCTACCACTCGCGCCGGACGGGCGAGCTCCTCTCCCGCGTCATCTCGGACGTCGCCGCCATGCAGGTCATGCTCACCCAGATCGTCGGGCCGGCGTCGCTCTCGATCGTCTCGATCGCGGGGCTGGCGGCCACGCTGCTCTGGCTCAACTGGAAGCTCGCCCTGATCGCGCTCCTGGTCTTCCCCGTCGCCGTCTGGCCGATCCGCAACTTCGGGCGGCGCCTGCGCCGGTACTCGCGCCAGGTCCAGGAGCTCGCCGCCGACCTGGCGTCGCACCTCGAGGAAACGCTCTCGCAGATCAAGCTCGTGCAGGCCTACGAAGGCGAGGAACGCGAGGTCCAGCGCTGGCGCCGCCGCCTCCTGGAACAGCTCTCCGTGACCCTGCGCGTGCTCCGCGTCCAGGCGCGGTCCTCCCCGATCATGGAGACGATCGGCGTGATCGGCTTCTTCTTCCTCATCGTCGTGGCCGGCTACCAGATCCACGTCAAGGGGATGATGACGGGCGGCGATCTCGGCGCGTTCGTCGGAACCGTGCTCCTCCTCTACCCGCAGGTGAAGGCCCTGAACGGCCTCTGGAACAACCTCCAGTCCGGGCTGGCGGCGACGGAGCGCGTCTTCCCGATCCTCGACGAGATCCCGGACGTGTCCGATGCTCCCGGCGCCGGCACGCTCCCCCTTTTCACGGGCGCGATCAAGTACGACCACGTGACCTTCGCCTACCGCGCGGGCGAGCCGGTCCTGCGGGACATCGCGCTCGAGATCCCGCGGGGGACCCGGATCGCGTTCGTGGGCCCGTCGGGCGCGGGGAAGACGACCCTGATCGATCTCCTGCTGAGATTCTACGACCCCGACGCCGGGTCGGTCTCGATCGACGGCCACGATCTCCGGGCCGTGACCCTGGCGTCGCTCCGGAGCCAGGTCGCGCTCGTGAGCCAGGAGGTCCTGCTCTTCAACGCCACGGCCCGCGACAATCTTCTCTACGCCCGGCCCGGCGCTTCCCGCGACGCGGTCGAAGTGGCGGCGGCGGCCGCGGGCGCCCACGAGTTCATCTCGGCGCTTCCCGAGGGCTACGACACCGTGATCGGCGAGCGCGGGGTCAAGCTCTCGGGCGGGGAACGCCAGCGGCTCTCGATCGCGCGGGCGTTCCTCAAGGACTCCCCTATCCTCATCCTGGACGAGGCCACGGCCTCGCTCGACGCGGCATCGGAAGCCCTGATCCAGTCGGCCCTCGATCAGCTCATGGCCAACCGGACCGTGCTCATCATCGCCCACCGGCTCGCGACCGTGCGCCGCGCCGACCGGATCATCGTCCTCGACTGCGGCCGGATCGTGGAAACGGGCACACACGACTCCCTCTACGCGCAGGGCGGGCTCTACCACAAGCTCTGCGACCTCCAGTTCCAGGAAGCCTAGGGCCCCCCGCCTGCCGTCGCTTGAGGCCGCAGATTGGGACCTCAATGCGGTAAGATGTGTAGAGGGCTACACAGCAGGAGGGACGATGCCGACCAACCTGGCCATTGACGACAAACTGCTCAATCGGGTCAAACAGCTCGGGGGGTTCAGGACGAAGCGCGAGGCCGTCAACGAAGCCATGCGTGAGTTCCTGCGCTACCGGCGCCAGCTCGACGTCATGAAGCACTTTGGGACCGTCGAGTTCGACGCGGACTGGGACTACAAGAAGGCCCGGCGGGCGCGGTGATCCTGCTCGACACGCCGGTGCTCTCGGAGGCATTCCGGCGGCACCGGCGTGAGGGGCCGTCGCCCACCGCCAACCAGCTGACCCGCTTGATCCGGAATCGTGTTGACAAGGCTGTCCCCGCCATCGTCATGCAGGAACTGCTGACGGGCGTCCAGGGTCCGGCGCGGTTCGACGTGCTCCGAAGAGATATCGAGGCGCTGGGGGTCATCCCGGCGACGTGTGAGGACCACGCGCTGGCGGCGCAGCTCGTCACACGATGCCGTGCCCGCGGCGTCACGGCCACCAGCGTGGACTGCCTCATCGCGGCCCAGGCAGTCGGAATGCATGCGCGGCTGTACACCCTCGACCGGGACTTCGACCGGATCGCCTCGGTCTGCGGCCTTTCGCTCTACCGGCCGGGTCCCGGATAGGCGGTGGAATCTTGAGGCCGCAATCTGCGACCTCAAGTGGAGGTTGTCACAAAATGTGACAACCTCCGGCGGCTTCGATTCTCGCCTGTCCGGCCTCTTGCCGTCATGCGCCTTGCACGGATTCCTGCGGCATTGTGAGGCCCTGAAGAAGGGCTCTTCCGAGTCCCTCCAGGCGAGCCGCGTCAGGTATCCGCATACAGAATGCCTTCCTTGCCCGCGGGCCAGCGGGCGAGGACGTCTCCGTCCGATGACATGGCAAAGGCCGAGCCAAAACACGGGTAGCTTTCCCTCGCCGGGTCGTCCAGGGCGTTCACCATCAGGACTCGGCACGCGCACAGCCTGGCTCTCGCGAAGTACTCCTTCTCCTCGCCGGCTTCCCACCTTTCCCTGTCTATCGTGCCGTCCGGGAAGTTGCGAGCTGCAAGCCAGAGCACGACGTCGGGGGCCGCTTGCCTTATGCTCCCCACGATTCCATCGTCAAACAGGTCACCGCAGAGAGCGAACGCCGCTGAACCCCAGGGCGTCACCGCCGCCATCATCTCCGTGCCCTCGCAATAGACATCGGGGTCCGCCTTCTTGCCATGCCATTGGGGCTGGATGCGCCGGTACTTGAGGAGAGGGTTGCCTTCGGGGCCGATGAGCAGGGCTGAATCGTAGAGCTTTCCCCCTTCACGTTCCAGGAGCCCGAGTGCCAGCCAGATTCGGCATTCACGCGCGAGCGCGGTCAGCCGGTTGCATCCCGATCCGGGGATGGGCTCACCCAGCGGAAGGTCGTGCGCCGGGTCGTCGTTGTTCGAGAGCCCGGTCAACGCCGCTTCCGGGAACACAACGAGTTCCGCCCCGGCTTCCTTCGCCTCCGCCGTGCTCTCCGCGATCAGCCTGAAGTTGCCCGCCTTCTCCCCGAGACTGCGTTTGACGACCAGCGCGACCTTCATCCTTCGGCCTTTCCGCTCAGCCCAAGGCACCACGTGCGAGCCTTTGCGAGAGCTCCCACAGCGCATTGCGGTTGGAGTCCCAGCGGAGGAGGGCCGTGATCTCAGCCTCGGTGCCCCACCGGAACTCCGTGTGCTCCCTGGAGAGTCTGATCGTGGCGCCGTCCGCCCGGACCGCGAAAGCGTGCTCCGGGATCGCGTAGAGACCCTCGGCGGTCCAGCGGTCCGTGTGGGCGGGGAAGGCCGTGACCGGCACCGTGCACGTGCTCTGTAAAGGATGGAAGGGCGCCGTCTCCGGGATCCCGGCTTCCTCCCGGGTTTCGCGTTGCGCCGCCTGGAGCGGCGTTTCTTCGTCCTCCCCGCCGCCGGCGATGAACTGCCAGAAGTCCCCGTCAACACACCGGAACGCGGCAAATTCCCAGGTTCCGCTCGCGGTACGCCGGAACGGCAGGACCAGGATCTGGAAGGGAGCCCTCATCTAGAGAGTGAGATCGAGTGAAAGGTCCAGCGCGGGGGCCGAGTGCGTGAGCGCCCCGATGGAGATGAAGTCGGGCTTCAGCGCGGCGAGCCGGCCGACGTTGGCGAGCGTCACCCCGCCGGAAAGCTCGATCGCGATGCCCTTGTGCTTTCGGATCATCCGGATGGCCCGGCGCATAGCGGGGACAGGCAGGTTATCCAGCATGATCGTGTCCGGGCGCGCCCCGATCGCTTCGCGGACCTGATCCAGCGACTGGCACTCGACCTCGACCGGGAGCCTGGACCGCTTCCGGGCCAGCCGGACGGCCTTCCCGACCGACCCGACCGCGGCGACGTGGTTGTCCTTGATCAGGACCGCGTCCCAGAGCCCCATCCGGTGGTTCCGGCCGCCGCCGGCGCGGACGGCCGCCTTCTCCAGCGCGCGCAGGAGCGGCGTCGTCTTGCGCGTGTCCAGGATCGCGACCCGGTGCGGTCGGCCCAGGGCCGCGAACGCCCGGGTCAGGGTCGCGATTCCCGACAGCCGCTGGAGGAAGTTGAGCGCAACCCGCTCCCCCGCCAGGATCCCGCGGAGGGGTCCCTCGACCAGCGCGACCTTCGTGAACGCCGTGACCCGGGCGCCGGCCCGGACGAGTGGCCGGAACCTCACCCGGCGGTCCGCGGCCCGGAAGACGGCGGCCGCGACGGCCAGCCCGGCGATGACCCCGGGTTCCTGCGCGACGATGTGGGCGCGTCCCCTAGTGCCGGCAGTCACAAGCGCCCGCGAGGTCGCGTCGCCCTTCCCCAGGTCCTCGGCCAGCGCCGCCCGCGCGATCCGGGCCAGCGCCCGGCCGGGCGAAAGCCCGGCCGCGCGGAGCCGAGGGCTACGCCCGAGGCGGAGCGGTCGTACTTGCGTCATGTGCCGATTATCGGGGTGAGGATGCGGACATCGTAGGGGGCGAGGGTGAGAGTGCGGCCGGTCTTCTGGCCGGTCAGGAGGTCGCGCCACGGCTTCCCCGCCGGCATCCGGATCTTCTCCGGGGCGTCGCCGTGGTTGAGCACGAACACGAACCGCTCGTTGCCCTTGACCCGTTCCGTGATCTCGACCGTGTCCGAGGGGGCGAACGCGGGCTCGACGCCCCGGGTCTTCAGGCACCACTTCGCGAGGGAGACGTAGAACGCGGCGTCGGCCTGGAATCCGACATAGACCACGACTCCCTTGCCCAGCCGGTGGAGCGTCGCCGCGGGGAGTCCCTTGAACGGGCCCTGACTGTACCGGGCCAGCGGCTTCGCGCCCGCGAGGGTGAGCGCGTCGGTCCAGACCGACGCCTTCGCCTTCCTGCCGCCCAGCGGCGGCAGGCACGCGACGTCGTACGCCTCGGCGTTCACGAGCGCGTCGTACTCCTCGACCATGCACCCGGCGAGGTGCCGCAGGACCCCCGGCAGCCGGTCGTTGACGACGACGTTGTATGCGTCCTTGACGCCGCTCCGGAAGGTCAACACGACGACCCCGCCCGCCTCGGCGAAGGCCGCGAGCTTCTTCGCCAGCGCCTCGTCGGCCAGGAACGGCGTGGGCACGACCAGGACCTTCGCCGGGGAGAAGTCGTCGGCGGGATGCCAGTACTCGACTCCCGCGTGGAGGGCGGTGAACGCCCGGTGGTACATGTTCGCGTGGGCTAAACAATCGAACTTCGGGTGGCCCTTCTGGATCTCGAGGGCCCAACGGGACTCGGGATCGAGCAGGATTCCGACGGGGGCGACGTAGCCCGCGCCCGTCAGCTTCTCACCGAGCGCGGCGAATTCGGCGCCGACCCGGGCCAGCTCGCGGTACCGGCGGCCGGGCACCCCGTGGTGGTCCAGGACGCCGTGCCAGTACTGCTCGCCGCCGAACCGGGAGGTGCGCCAGCGGAAGTAGATGACGGCGTCCGCGCCATGCGCCACGGTCTGGTAGGTCCAGAGCCGGAGCTGGCCCGGCCGGTCGCCGGAGTTGAACATGTCGTACCAGCCCGTCAGCCCCGACCGCTGTTCCATCACCATCCACGGCATGTGCTTCAAGCTCCGGGTGTAGTCGTGGCCGGCGCAGTTGAACTTCCCCTGCCCCCAGAGGTTGCCCGGGTAGAAGTCGAGCGCGACGCGGTCGAGCGACTTCGTGAGCGCCCAGTAGTCCACCTCGTCGTAGAAGCCCATGCAGTTGTGGGTGACGAAGTGCCTGGGGCAGATCTTCCGGAGGAGGTCCACCTGGAGCTGGTGGTACGAGAGCACCTGGCCGGAATGGAACCGCTGGAAATCGAGAAGCAGCGAAGGACCGTGGCCGTGGCGGCGCGGAAGCGGGATCTGGGTCCAGTCGGACCACTCCTGGCCCCAGAAGATCGTGCCCCACGCCTGGTTGAGCGCCTCGAGCGTTCCGTACTTTGCCTTGAGCCAGTCCTGGAACGCCTTCGCGCAGGCGTCGCACCAGCAGACGGGTCCCCCGATCTCGTTGTCCGTCTGCCAGCCGATGACGGCCGGGTGCTCGGCGTAGCGGCCCGCCATCGAGGTCACGATCTTGCGCGAGTACTCGCGGTACAAGGGGCTCGTGTAGCAGTAGTGCCGCCGGCCGCCGGGCTCGAGCGCCCTTCCGTCCTTCCCCACGGACAGGATCTCGGGGTGCCGGGTCGCCAGCCAGGGCGGCGGGGTCGCGGTCGGGGTCCCCAGGATCACGCGGATGTTCTGGGCGCGCAGGACCGCGATCGCGTCGTCGAGCCACCCGAACTCCCACCGGCCCTCTTTCGGCTCCATCTTCGACCAGGCGAACTCGCCCAGCCGCACGACGCGGAACCCGGCCTCCGCCATGAGCTTCGCGTGCGGCTCCCAGTCCGTCCGGTCCCAGTGCTCGGGGTAGTAATCGACGCCGATGTCCATGAATGTCGCCTCCCTAATGGCCCGGCTTGGGCCGGGTCCGGTTTTCCATCGTACAGGACCGGGGGGGCCGGGAACCTTCGGGCCCGGCCGCCGGTTACGGTGAATGCAGGAGGAGGAAGATGCGCATGATCAGGAGCCTGGCGGCCGGCCTCGCCCGTCCCCCGATTCGCTAACCCCAACTTCCAGGGGCGAAATTCGTTGACAATAGGGTCGGGCCGCGTTCCAAGCGGCTTGGGGGTTCACGAACATGGGGACCAGGTCCATCGCACTTCACATCATCATCGGGCTCGGGGTTCCGGCTGCCGTTGGAGTTGCGATGCCGGCCGCGAAGCCGCCGATCACCCTCGCGTGGGTGGAGGCGCGCGTCCGCGAGCACAATCCCGAAATCGCCGCCGCAGAAGCGGCGGCGCGGTCCGCGCGCGGGATGGCGCTGGCGGCGGCGGCGTGGCCGGCGCCCGGGCTGGGCGTTACCTGGGAGGACTTCCCCCGGCCCGGGTTCGCCCCCGGCGGGGCCGCCCGGAAATCGCTCGACATCACCCAGGAAATCCCCTTCCCCGGGAAGTCCCTGCTCGCCTGGCGGGCGGGGTCGGCGGACGCGCGGAAGGCGGAGGCCGAGGCCCGCCGGGTCGTCCAGGAGCAGGTCTTCATGGCCCGGCAGGCCTGGTGGGACCTGGTGGTGGCATCGGAATCCGCCCGGGTGGTGGAGCGCGCCCGGGAGGCCATGACCCGGGTCGTCGAGCTGTCCGGGAGAAGGAGCCAGTTTGGCCAGGTCGGCCGGATGGAACAGTTGATGGACCCCATGGCGCGGATGGAATCGGCCTCGCTCAAGAGCATGGCGCTCGACCTCCGGCAGGAGCGCCGCACGGCGGAGGTCCGGCTCAACGCGTTGATGGGCATCGACCCGGCGGAGACGCTGGGTGAGCCGGAAGCGTCAGTCCCCTCTGAGTCCCTGACGCTCGAGGACCCGTCGTGGCTGGAAGCGGGATTGGACGACAGCCCGACCGTCGCCGTGGCCCTCGGGGACTTCACGCTGATGCAGGCCCGGCGCGACCAGGCCCGGGCCGGATGGCTCCCGGACTTCATGCTCCAGTACAGCGCCGGAGAGATGAGAGACGGCTCCCGGACGGGCATGGCCATGGCGAAGGTCACGGTGCCGTTCGTCTGGTTCTGGCGGCCGGCCGGTTCGAGTCGGGCCGCGACCGCGGATGTGACGGCGTCGGCGGAGATGCTCCGGCAGGCCCGGCTGGAAGTCCGCCGGATGGCATCGGAGGAGATCTCGCGGCTCGGGATTGTCCGGGAACAGCTGGCCGTCTTCGACGGCGAGATCATTCCGCAGGCCGGGAAGGCGCTGGAGCTCGCGGTTTCCGGCTACCAGAGCGGCTCCATCGGTCCGGCCGACGTGCTGACCGCCGTGCGTTCCTACGTTTCAATGAGCATCGAACGGCTCATGCGCACGGCCCAGATGGGACGGTCGGTGGCCGTCCTGGCCCGGCTCAAGGGCGAGAAACCCGGGGGGGAGAAATGAACATCGGGAAGCTCATCGGCAGGAAACGGCTCGTGGCGGCGGTTGCCGTCGCGGGGGTGGTGCTGGTCGCCGGGACCGTCGTGATCGCGCGCGGCTGCAGTCACGCCGGGCAGGCGACCGCGGAGGAGTCGACTGCGGCGAGGTGGCAGTGCCCGATGCATTCCCAGATAGTCCAGGACCAGCCGGGCGCCTGTCCCATCTGCCACATGACCCTGGTGAAGGTCGCCGGGGACAAGCCCGGGAAGCCCGGCGTGCCCGGCAGGGCGGCATTCACCCTCTCGGAAGAACGCCGGCAGTTGATCGGCGTGAAGACCGGCGTCGCCGGGCGCCGGTCGTTGTCGCGCCGGCTGCGCCTGCCGGGCCGGGTGGCGGGCGCGCGCCGCGTGACGGCGGAACTGCTCGAGATGGACGCAGGCACCGTGCGGGCGGGAATGCAGGCGACGCTGAGCGGCTCGCAGGAGCAGAAGGTCGACGCGGTGGTGGCCGGCGTGGATTCCGAATTCGACGCGCTCACCCGCAGTTACGCGGTGACGCTCACCCCCGCCGAGGACGCCAGGTGGCTCAAGGCCGGGGTCTATTGCGAAGTGGACGTGATGCTGGATTTCGGGAAAAGGCTCGCGATCCCGGCCGACGCCGTGCTTTACACCGGGGAGCGCAAGGTCGTGTTCCTGACCGATGGGAAGGGCGCATTCGAGCCGCGGGAGGTGCGGCTGGGGAAGACAGGCGAAGACTGGGTCGAAGTGCTTTCCGGGTTGCAGGAGGGCGACCGGGTGGTCACCTCCGCGAACTTCCTCATCGATTCGGAATCGCAGTTCAGGGCGGCGCTGGAGCAATACAGGTGATCGAGCGCATCGTCGCCGCGTGCGCCCGCAACCGGGGGCTGACGGTCGCGACCATCGGAGTGCTGGTGCTCTGGGCCGTCTACGCCCTGAAGCGCATCCCCATCGACGCCATTCCCGACCTGTCCGATACGCAGGTCATCGTCTACTCGAGGTGGGACCGCAGTCCCGACATCATGGAGGACCAGGTGACCTACCCCGTCACCCGGGCGCTCCTCGGGGTCCCGCGCGTCAAGGCCATCCGCGGGTTCTCGGACTTCGGCTACTCCTACGTCTACGTCATCTTCGAGGACGGCACGGACCTGTATTGGGCGCGCAGCAGGGTCCTGGAATACCTTTCGAAGATGCAGGGACAGTTGCCGGAGGGCGTGCGCACTGAACTGGGGCCGGACGGCACTTCCGTCGGGTGGGTCTTCCAGTACGCGCTGGTGGACAAAAGCGGGCGCAACAGCCTGGCCGACCTGCGCTCGCTCCAGGACTGGAACCTGCGGTTCCAGTTGCAGTCCGTCCCGGGGGTGGCCGAGGTGGCGCCTGTGGGCGGATTCGTCCGCCAGGTCCAGGTCACCATGGATCCCGTGCGCCTGGAGGCCTACGGGGTCTCGACCATGGATGTCGTCCGCGCGGTCAGGGACGCCAACCTCGAGATGGGCGCCCGGCTCATGGAGTTCGCCGGCACCGAGTTCATGGTGCGCGGGCGGGGCTACGCGAAGAGCCTCTCCGACTACCGGGAAGCCCCGGTGCGGGCCGACGCAAAAACCGGGACGGCCGTGCGGGTGGGGGATGTCGCCCGGGTCGCGTGGGGCCCCGAGCTCCGCCGCGGCATCGCGGAACTGGACGGCGAGGGCGAGACCGTCGGCGGGATCGTGGTCATGCGCCACGGGGAGAACGCTCCGGCGGTCATCGAGCGGGTCAAGAGGAGGCTGGAGGACATCAAGCCGGGCCTCCCCCCGGGCGTCGAAATCGAGACGGTCTACGACCGCTCCGACCTCATCGGCCGGGCGATCGGGAACCTCAAGCACGAGCTCGCGATACAGATGATCGTGGTCAGCCTGGTCATCCTCCTGTTCCTCTGGCATATTCCCTCCAGCCTGATCCCCATCGTCACCCTCCCGGTGTCCGTCCTCCTCGCCTTCATTCCCATGTACTACCTCGGCGTGTCCGCCAACATCATGTCGCTGTCGGGCATTGCGGTGGCCATCGGGGCCATGGTGGACGCTTCCATCGTCGTCGTGGAGAACAGCCACAAGCGCATGGAGGAATGGGACTCCGGCGGGCGCCGCGGCGACTACCGGCCCATCATGGTGAAGGCCATCCAGGAGGTGGCCCGGCCGGGCTTCTACTCCCTGCTCGTGATCGCGGTCTCGTTCCTGCCCGTGTTCGCGCTGGTCGACCAGGAAGGCCGGCTGTTCAAGCCGCTCGCGTTCACCAAGAACCTCTCCATGATCGTCGCCGCCATCATGGCGATCACCCTGGACCCGGCCCTGCGGCTCATGTGGATCAGGCTGGACAACTTTTCGTTCAACCCGCCCTGGCTGGCCCGGCTGGTCAACTCAGTAGTGGTGGGCAGGATGCAGAAGGAGGAGGAAAACCCCGTCTCCGGCTTCCTGTTCCGGTGGTATCACCCCGTCGTCGAATGGGTCCTGGCGCATCCCCGCAAGACGATCCTGTACGCGGTTCTGGCGCTTCTGACCACCCTGATTCCGTATTTCCGGCTCGGGAGCGAGTTCATGCCCAGCCTGGACGAAGGCAGTCTGCTCTACATGCCGACCGCCCTCCCCGGGATCTCGGTCACGGAAGCGGGCCGCATCCTGCAACGCCAGGACCGGCTCCTGAAATCGTGCCCCCAGGTCGCGCGCGTGTTCGGCAAGGCCGGGCGGGCCGAGACCTCGACCGACATCGCGCCGTTCTCGATGGTCGAGACCACGATCCTGCTCAAGGCCCGGGACCAGTGGCCGGAGAAGAGGCGCTGGTACTCGGGGTGGATGCCGGGTTTCATGAAGCCGCTCGTTCGCTGGATCTGGTCGGATCGTCAGACGACGGACGAGCTCGTGCGGGAACTGGACGGGAAGATGCAGTTCGCGGGCATCCCCAATATCTGGACCATGCCCATCAGGAACCGGATCGACATGCTTTCCACCGGTATCCGCACCCCCGTGGGCGTCAAGGTGATGGGACCGGACCTGGCCGTGATCCAGTCGATCAGTCTCCAGGTGGAGGCGGCCCTCCGGGACCTCGAGGGGACGCGGAACGTGTTCGCCGAGCGCGCGATGGGCGGGTATTTCCTCGACGTCGAATGGAACCGGCGGGCGCTGGCCCGGCACGGCATTTCGGTGGCCGAGGCCCAGATGGTCCTGGGGGCGGCGCTGGGCGGCGAGAATGTGACGACCATGGTGGTGGGGCGCGAGCGCTACCCGGTCAACGTGCGGTACGAGCGCGAATTGCGCCGGGATATCGAGCAGGTCAAGAGGGTCCTGCTCACCAACATGATGGGACACCAGGTTCCGCTGGGCTCCGTGGCCCGGGTGCGCACGGTCGAGGGGCCGGGCATGATCCGGAACGAGAACGGCCAGTTGGCCGCCTTCGTTTACGTCGACACTGGCGTCAGCGACATCGGGGGATTCGTCCGGGGAGCCAGGCGGCGGCTGGCGGAGCGCGTCAAACTCCCGGAGGGCTACAGCCTGCTCTGGAGCGGCCAGTTCGAGAACATGGCCCGCGTCTGGGAGACCCTCAAGGTGGTCATCCCGCTCACGGTCGTCCTCGTCTTCGCCCTCATCTACCTCAACACCCGGTCGATGGTCCGGACCGGCATCATCCTGCTGGCCGTCCCGTTCTCGCTCATCGGCGCGGTGTGGCTCATGTGGGCGCTGGGCTACAACCTGTCCGTGGCGGCGGCCGTGGGGCTTATCGCGCTGGCGGGTCTCGACGCCGAGACCGGCATGTTCATGCTCCTGTACCTCGAGTTGTCCCACGACCGGGCCGTCAGGAGCGGGCACCTGCGCAACCTCTCGGACCTGAAGGAAGCCATCATCCATGGCGCGGTGAAGCGCGTGCGGCCGAAGGTCATGACCGTGGCCTGCGCCTTCATTGGCTTGTTGCCGATCATGGTGTCGACGGGTACGGGTGCGGACGTGATGAAGCGGATCGCCGCGCCCATGGTGGGGGGCCTCTTTTCCTCTTTCCTGCTCGAGCTGGTCGTCTACCCCGCCGTGTACTTCCTCTGGAAGAAGGGGATGGGCATCCGCGCCGGGCGGAGGCGCCAATGATCGGATGGCTACTCACGTCATTGCTGGTTGCCGCGCGTACTCGTCCGGATTGGATCCAACTGAAAGGAGGATCGCGATGACGAAAGGAGCGAAGCGGTGGGTGCTGGGCGGTGTGCTGGTGGCGGCCGTGATCGCGGCGGGGGTCGTGGCGCGCGGGCGCCGGACGGCCCCGGCGCCCGCGGAGGCGGCACAACCGGCGGCGAAGGCTCCGGCGGCGTCCGCTCGATGGGTGTGCCCCATGGGGGAATACACGGGCGACAAGCCGGGCAAGTGCCCGAAGTGCGGGATGACGCTCGAGCGGAAGAAGACCTGACGGCGGGGCCTCATCGCGTATATCCGCTCGGTGTAACACTCACCTGCGCCCGGGCTGGCGTGTTATGCTAATCGCCGGTCCGAAAGCTGTCCGCTCGAAAGGAAACTTCACGATGGTCACGATTCGTCTCATGCGTGTGGGCAAGAAGAGCCAGCCCCAGTACCGGGTTGCGGTTCTGGACTCGCGCCGCAAGAACAACGGCGCGTGCCTGGAAAATCTGGGCACCTGGGTGCCCCGGGGCAAAGGGGAAGCCTTCAAGATCAATCTCGAACGCGTCAAGATCTGGCAGGCGCGCGGTGCGTCGGTCTCCACGACGGTGCGCGACCTGCTGAAGCGGGCCGGCCGCTAGTCCGACCTCTTCCCAAGCCGGTCCCGTTTCATGACGATCTTCTGCAACCTCTAAGAGGAGGGTCTTTAAGCCATGAAGGAACTTGTGGAACTGCTGGCCCGGGCGCTGGTCGACCGCCCGGACCTCGTGGACGTACGCGAAACCGAGAACGCCGACACCATATCGCTCGAGCTCCGGGTGGCCCCCGGGGACGTGGGCCACGTCATCGGCCGTCAGGGGCGGACGATCAAGGCCATGCGCACGCTCGTGCACGCTTCCGCCATCCGCTCGCAGAAGAACGCCACCCTCGAAGTCATAGACGAGGAGCAGGACGCGCAGCGCGGCTAGAAGGTGAACCGCCCGTGGAGGAAAGCCAGCGGATCGAGATAGGTGAAGTAGTCGGCGCCTACGGCGTCGCCGGGTCCGTCTGGGTCCGGCCGCTCTCCGATGTCCCGGGCCGCGCGCAGTCGCTTTCCGAAGTTGTCGTGCTCCACGCTGGGGAGTCCCATGCCCGCCGCGTGACCTCGGCCCGCGAGGTCGAGGGCCGCTGGCTCGTGACCTTCGAGGGAGTGGGGACGCGGGAGGAGGCGGAGGCCCTCGCCGGGGCGCGGCTCGCGGTCGAGCCGGCCAGGTCCCCGGCCCTGCCCGACGGGGTCTGGTACGTCCGCGACCTGGTCGGCCGGGCCGTCGTGGCCGAGGACGGCCGGGAACTGGGAGTGGTGACGAGCGTGATTCGCACGGGGGCGAACGACTGCTGGGAGGTGACGGGGCCGGACGGCGAGCTCCTGTTCCCGGCGCTCCGGGACCTCGTGCTCGCCGTGCCCGCCGGGGGAGGCGCCATCCGGGTCCGCGTGCCGCCCGGCCTGCTCGACGCCTGCCTGACGAAGAGGAGGTAGCGACATGCGGGTTACGGTCGTAACCATATTCCCCGACCTCGTCAAGGCGTTCCTGGGCTCCGGGCTCGTGGGCCGGGCCGTCGAGGCGAAGACGCTCGAGGCGGAAGTCGTCGACCTGCGCGACTACGCGCACGACCGGCACCGGACCGTCGACGACGTGCCGTTCGGCGGCGGCGGCGGGATGGTGCTCAAGCCGGAGCCGCTCTTCGAGGCGGTGGAGAAGCACAAACGGCCGGGCGACGTCGTGATCCTGCTCTCGCCGCAGGGAACCCCGCTTTCGCACGCGCTGGCGACCGAGCTCGCCACCGCGCCGGGGCTCCTGCTCCTTTGCGGCCGGTACGAGGGCGTGGACGAGCGCGTCCGCCTCGCCCTCGTGGACCGCGAAGTGTCGATCGGCGACTACGTGCTCATGGGCGGAGAGCTTCCCGCGCTCGTCCTGCTCGAGGCCGTGGCGCGGCACCTGGCCGGCGTGCTGGGCAACGAGACCTCGGCGGCGCAGGACAGCTTCGCCCGGGGGCTCCTGGACCATCCCCACTACACGCGGCCGCAGGAGTTCCGGGGCCACAAGGTGCCCGACGTGCTGGTGTCCGGGGACCACGCCGCGGTCGAGGCTTGGCGGCGCCGGGAGGCCCTGCGGGCGACGCGGGACAAGCGTCCGGACCTGCTCGAGAAGGCGGCCCTCGACGAAACCGACCGCGCCATGCTAGCCTCGATAGACCGGGATAAGGCCTGACCCGGCGGTATCATCCCCAAGGAGGACGACATGCGACTGCAAGTCTCGGCTCAGGAACTGATGCGACAGGTGGAGGCCCCCCAGCTCAAGGGGCGGATCCCCCGGTTCGCCCCCGGCGACACGGTCCGGCTCACCATCCGGGTGCCCGAGGGCGCCAAGGAGCGCCTCCAGCAATACGAGGGCACCGTGATCGCCCGCCGCGGCGGCGGGACCCGCGAGATGGTGACCGTCCGCCGGATCTCGTTCGGCATCGGGGTCGAGCGCACCTTCCCCCTGCACTCCCCTTTCGTCTCGAAGTGGGAACTCGTGACCCGGGGACGGGCGCGGCGCGCGAAGCTCTACTACCTGCGTGACCGGGTCGGCCGGGATGCCCGCATGCGCCGGGACTACGGGGCCGACGAGGCGCCCGTGGTCACCGCCGAAGAGGTCGCGGCGACCCTGACGCCCGAGGAGCAGGCGCGCGCGGACGCGGCCAAGGCGGCCCGGGTGGAGAAGAAGGCGGCGCGCGTGAAGCGCAACGCCGAGAAGGTCGAGAAGGCCAAGGCGCTCGCGAAGGCGAAGAAGGACAACCCCAAGCCGAAGTAGTCCCTTACCAGACCACCTCGAGCTGGGGAAGGCCGTGCAGCCGCTCGTCCTTGGTGACGAGCGGCGCCTTCATTTCCAGGGCGGTGGCGGCGATGATCCGGTCCACGGGATCGCTCGAAACGGTGCCTCCGAGCCGTGCCGCCCACACGGCGATGCCTGGCGTGAGAGGCAACAGCTCAACCCGTGGCCGGGCCAACGCCTCGCCGATCCACTCCGTGACCGGCCGGTCGAGCTTGATGCGCCCGCGCTCGGCCAGGACGGCTACTTCGTAGCAACTGATGGCCGGGATGCCGATGCGGTCCGCCACCCGGATCGCCCGCGCGGCGTCCCGGCCGAGCCTCTGCGGTGCATCCTCCGACCATATCCAGACGTGCGTGTCGAGGACGATCAGGAGTCGGCCTCCCATTTTTCGCCGAGGGGCGCGACGATGTCCCCGAGGTACGTCACGCTACCCCGCAGGGACTTCGGCCGGGCGACCCGGACGGGTGCGACGCTGGCGACCGGCCGGCCCCGCTTCGTGACCGTGACGGACTCCCCCGTGCTTGCCACCCGGTCCAGGATCGCCAGGCACTTGGCCTTGAACTCCCCCGCCGCGATGGTCCGGCCCGCCGGGACCGGACGGCCCGCGGGAAACCTGCCGTTCTTCTTCATGGTCATATCATATGACCATGAAGCGGTGCGGTCAAGGCGCGTGTTGCGCTGGGGCGGCCTTGGCCGGAACGACGAACTCCATCTCGACGTCTCGCAGGCTTTCCCGAAACGTCAGCTGAACGAACGCGAGACAGTGGAACTGGTCCAGGCACGAGAACGACTTGACCTTGCGCTCACCGTGGTAGCGATCCACCCGATCGCGTCGAGGTGAACCGTGCGCTCTGCGAGATGGTAGATGATGCGCAAGGGCTTGACGGTCACGGACCGGCAGCCGGAGAGCTCGCGCTGGAGGGCCTTGCCGCGGTGGGGGGAGGTCTCGAGATGCCTGAGCGTGTCGCGTATGCGTCGTTTGCGTTCGGGGGGAAGCTCCGCGATCCGGGTGGCCAGGCCGGGCGTGACCCGGATGGTCCAGCGGAGGGTCACTTCGGGAAGATCTGGTCGAGAGGGATTCCCTTGCCTCCCCGGCTCCAGTAACGGCGGCCGGCCTCCCGTTCCGCGTGACGACCACTTCGTCGGCACGCTCCGAAACGCCCTTGATGACTTCCGGCCGGCAATGTGCGCGTCATGCGTTCCCCCGTGGACCAGAATTATGGTCTAAAGTCATCCTGCGCCGGCAGACGGGTTCCGTCAACTCCTATGCGGAGTCACCACTTCGCGATTGCGGATACCTCGCCGGTCCGGAGGGTCGCCACGCAGAGCAGGCGGGGGGTAAGGATCGCGACCCGCGTCCCGTCGGGCGAGAACGCCGGCGCGCTCGCGATAAGGTCTTCCGCGTTGTACATGGCCTCCGCGGCCCGCGGGTCCACGAGGTACCAGTTGAGGTCCATCCGGAGCAGGGCGTTGCCGATGGGGTTGAGGTTGACCTCCGGCTTCCCCGCCGCCACGATCGCGTAGCCCCCGGCGTCGGTGACGTAGGAGCGGGAATCCGGCCCCGCGTTCGTCAGCGTCCGCGTGCTCGAGAACACGATCCGGCCGTCGGCTCCCGCGAGCACGGTCACGTCCTTTCCTCCGCGCTTGCCCTTCCACCAAGCCGCCGCCGCGTCCTCGGTGAGCAGGAGCGGCACCGCGTCCTGGATTCCGGCCGGCGTCTTCCATGCCGTCTTCGCGACGGCTCCCGCGCGGGTCAGCCGGGCGAGCCCGGCGGCGCCGAGCGAGACCAGGTCCCCGGCCCGGTCGAGCCGGGGCGCGTCGCCGCATTCCACGACCCGGGCGGATGCGGCCGCCGGATCGACGAGCAGGGACGACTTGCCGCCCCAGACCAACAGCCGGCCGCCGTCCGCGCTCCAGGCGCCCGGCACGGCCTGGGCTTCCTCGCCCGGCATGGTGCCCGTCCACGCGACCGTCCCGGCCTCGGTCAGGATCGTGACCCGCCCCCGGCCGCCGGATCGGCCCAGCACCGCGATCCAGCCTCCCCGGGGGGCGGCCGTCACCTCGGGATTCCCGAGCCCGGCGAACTCCCCGAGCTTCGTGCGCTGGCCGTCGAGCGCGACGAGCCAGGCGACGCCGTCCTGGACGTAGACGAGCCGGCGTCCGTCCGGGAGCCAGGCGATGCGGTTGAGGCAACCCGCGAGAAGGGTCGAGGCGAGGACGAGAACGAGCGCGCGAGTCTTCATGGTGACCTCATTCTACCGCCGGGTTACAATGGGCGCGCGATGGAACCCGGCGGCGTCCTGGTCCGGCTGTGCACGCTGGCCCTCCTCGGGCTGGTCCCCCTCACGATCTGCACCGTCGTCGAGGATGTCTTTTTCTCCGCCTGGCGCACCGCGCAGGCGGTCCTGCTGGCCCCCGTCCTGGTCCTGGCGGGATGGCGGATCGCGACCGGCCGGCTCCCCCTCCGGCTCGACCGGGCCAGCCTGCCCTGGGCGCTTTTCGCCGGCTGGGCTTGTGTCTCCGTCACGTGGTCGGTCAACCCGTGGGATTCCCTGCGCCGGGGCTTCGAGCTGGCGGGCTCCGTGGCGGCGTTCTGGCTTGGGGCTGCGGGGGCCTCCCGGTGGCCCCGCCTGCGCGGGGCCGTGCTCTGGGCCGCCGGGCTGTGCACGCTTTACGGATTCGCCCAGGTCCTCGGGTTCGATCCCATGCCCTGGAGCGTGAGCTTCGGCCGGGCGTTCGGGACCCTGGGCAATCCCGACTACTACGCCGGCCACCTGCTCATCGTCATCCCCCTGCTGGCCGGCGCCACGGCCGCCACGGCGCGGGTGGAGACGGTCCTGGGGATGATGCTGGTGGCCGGGTTCTGGCTCAGCCACGTCCGCGGCGCCTGGCTGGCCGCGGTGGGCTCGGCGGCGTGGGGGGCTTTCTGGATCTGGCGGGGCGGGGCGCTGGCCCCGGCCGAGAAGCGCCGGCTCGTGCGCGCGGTCGCCGTCGCCGGCGGGCTGGCGGCCGTCCTCCTCGTCGTTTCGCCGGCGTTC
>Ga0315294_10000899_pt1 | contig 32359 bp, 25 predicted proteins | sample YL17G13_40_MG_FD_203626 | JGI IMG/M metagenome (GOLD analysis project Ga0315294, IMG submission 203626) | Sediment microbial communities from Yellowstone Lake, YNP, Wyoming, USA - YL17G13_40 | ecosystem: Environmental > Aquatic > Freshwater > Lake > Sediment | place: USA: Wyoming | collected...
CATGTTTTTTAATTGTGTTAACTATTTTATTCTATGGGTGCTCAATGTGGCCACATAATGCAAGACTTTTTAAAAAAGATGGTCTTACACTTGATGGTAGACTTAATAAGTCAGGTGAAATGCGGTATGTAACACTTTCTATAGAGGTTCATGATATCCAAAACATCCCACAAGTATATATTGAGTTAGAAAATGGCGAAAAAGTGTTGCTACGAAATGTATCTATTGGCAAACTGACAAAAGACGATTCAGGTTTTATGTCAAGTAGCTTGACAAAATACCCACAAGATGCCCGGTATTTTACGTTGGGTGAATATAGGTTTGTTGTCAGCGAAAATAGAATTATTGCCATACAAGCCTATGGTGATAAAGTTGCTTTTTGGGATGCCTCTCTTAAAAAGCGTTACAATTTTCCTCTCGCCCATAATGAAGCGATAGAATTATTTGGTAATCCTGATGAGGTTGTTGACTATACTTTCTGGTAAACACACTCGTAGTATCCAAAAACTCATGTTTGCGAAAAATGTTCTTTGACAAGTGAATATGACGGTTTCGACAGGCTTATAACGATTACCTATCCCGATAACAGCAGCGAGCAATTCACCTACGACAAAAATTCCAACGTATTAACCTACACCAATCGCAAGGGGCAAATCACTACCTGCGAATACGATGCACTGAATCGGCTTACACACAAGGAGCAGGGAACGCAGCGTGATATAACCTTTGCTTATGACGTTGCGGGAAGATTAAACCCGTAGTATCCAAAAACTCATATACGCGAAAAAAAAGTTATCAGCGGTATAAATACGAGCGATTATTCTGTTGTGTATTTCAGTTTTCGTTTAAGTTTGGGTTGTTCGAGGCTGTTTTTTGGGTAGATAAAACTCCCTGTCTGGAAAAAAGGCAATGATTGTCCACTCCTGCGCATACAAGAGCACATTTTAAGCCGCTGTTGTTGCTATTATTTATTTGTCCTTATACGGCTTTTCGATAATACGATTTCAGAAGTCCGCCGAGAAATTCTTCACAGCGAACATCGCATAGATTATGATTTCCACTGCCGTGCAGGTTAGCAATTGATAGCCGCTCGTTACCGATATTATCCGGAATTTGATTATCAATGCCCTGATGGGGTCTGTGCAACGCCCCGCCGATTATGGCGACCACGGTCGGCGTGATGCTGTGTGGCAAAGGAAAGATTATCTTTTGCAGTTTGAAGCTTACATCGCTTTTGGGCAAAAACCCTGTGGCCGACCGCATCTTTACACAATTGGTAAAATATGCGCTGCAATAAAAAAGCGTGGCGGCCATTATGACCGCCACGCTTAAAAAATCGCTGAATTCCTGTTACCACGGGATGCCGTTTATGTACTCCTCGATGTTCGTGTAACCGTCACTGTCCCTGTCGCCTGCACTGTCGTCGGCATTCGGGTTTAATCCTCTGGCAGTCTCCCAGTCGTCCGGCATACCATCATTATCGGTATCTGTTGGCGGTGAGCCGCCTGACAGGGTCGGCCAGCCACCAACCTCTGAAGGAGAGTCGATAAAGCTGCCGGTCCCGTCCCGCACGTTGTTCACGATACGCGTATCCACCGCATCCCTGACAGGCACCGTAGCGCCGCTGTTATCGAGGACGTTGTCGAACAGCAGATTGGTCGGGAACACATCAGTTTCCGTTACCGGCGGCGCATCGAAGGCTGTAGAGCTTCGATATGTGCCGGCATCGCCATTGACCACATCCCATTCGTCCTGCGTATCGCTGGTGCGATGCGGGTCTTTGTTGCCCTCCACGTAAACCAGTCCGCTGGTGCCGGACAAGAACTTCACGGAGTATATACTTGCGCCGAGCATATAATTTTTAATCCAGTTGGTCTGGAAATACCCAGTCCCGCCGAGGTATGCACAGGAGCTGCCCGGATGGTAAATAACGTTGTTGACGACATCGACCACTCCGCCGTGGCTGCGCGGATTGCGCTCGTCGTTTTGAGCCCAGAGGTTGTGGTGCAGCGATATGTTGGTATCGCTTGGGTTGTTAATGAACCCGCAGCTATGATTTCCCTCGGAATGGCCTGCATTACGAAGACCTTCGGAGATGATACATCTTTGAATGGTAACATCGTGTGAGCTGCCGGCTGTGCTGGCGTCTTCATCAACGCCCCAGCTCAGCGAACAATGGTCGAGAACAACATTATATGAGGCGTTATTGATGTTAATGGCGTGGCATTCTGTGCCGCTTTCATTGCCGGGCCTGCTGCGTATGTAGCGAATCACGACATCGTGCGTCCGGACATTTATGCCGTATTTTCTCAGGCATATTCCTCCCGGTGAGGTCTGGCCAGCGATGGTAATGTATGGGTTGCTGATAGCAATATCACTGGAAAGCGTGATAGTGCCGCTGACCTCAAAGACGACTATTCTCGCACCGGAAGCGGAGCAGGCAGCCCGCAGACTGCCAGTTCCTGAGTCGTTGAGGTTGGTTACTTTAATAACCGTTCCGCCTCTGCCGCCGGTGGTATTAGTTCCAAAACCTTCCGCACCCGGGAATGCCCAGACACCACTGGGGGTTCCAGTAGTGAAGCTCCAAAGGTTGCCGGTTGTCGTGCCGACGGCGTTCTTTTCATCGATGCGCCAGTAATGAGTAACATCAAGGGCCATAGTGCCGGGGTCGTAGGAAGTTGCGGTCTGGTTGCCTTGGAAGGGCGGGGGATTTGCTGTGCCGAAATACACATCGTGCGATGTTGCGCCCGAACCTGCCGCCCAGCTTAAATTGGCATTTTCATCCACGCCTGTAGCGCCGTTAGTGGGACTTGGATTGGTTGCTTTGCCTGGCAGCGGGTCAGTGGCCGTGATGTAATTGGTTTTGGTTTCTGCATCGCTGCCGCCTGCATTTGAGGCTGTCAGGCTGACGGTATAAGTCCCTGCATTGTTATACACGTGGCTGGGATTTTGGGCAGTGCTTGTGCCTCCATCGCCGAATGTCCAGCTCCAGCTTGTGGGACTGTTGGTCGACTGGTCGGTGAAGTTCACCGTAAGCGGTTTGTTGCCGCTTGTGGGCGAACCTGTAAAGGCAGCAACAGGCGGCGCTATCCCCTGCAAATCGAGAAAACTTACGCCCAGGTTCGTTCCAAACCACAGTTTCGAGGATGATTCGGCTGCTATAGTCCAGACGTAGTTATTCACCAGTCCGCTGTTTGAGGAGTTATAGACCATCCAGGGAGCAGCGCCGGTGAATTTGCTGACGCCTGAGCCGTTCGAGCCTGCCCAGATGACACCGTCAGGAGAAGCGGCGATTGACCTTGTGTCGTTCTTTGCGAGTCCCTGGCCGGTCGTGTAGGTAGTCCAGCTTGTGCCGGTAAACCTGTTCACGCCGCTGAGCGTTCCGAACCACTTGTCGTTATTCGGAGCTACGGCTGCCGCATATACATCATCGCTGACTAATTGAGTCTTGTAGTGTGTCCAGGTAGTACCGTCAAACTTGTCGACCCCGTCCATTGTTGCAAACCATTTGGTTCCGCCGGCCTCGACCGCAACACCGTTCACACGAAGATTGGTTAGAGAACTGTTGCCCGTGTTATACGTTGTCCAGCTTGTGCCTGTGAATTTGCACGCACCTTTGTCATAAGTTCCGACCCAGATAATGACGCCTTCGGCGGCGATTGAGTAGCAGTTATTCGAGGCCAGACCGCTGTTGCCAGTGGTGTATTTTGTCCAGCTTGTGCCGGTGTATTTGCTGACGCCGCCGGCAGTAGCAAACCACTTATTGTTCGAGGAGTCTACAGCGGCAGCCCTGATGGTGTTGTTGGACAATCCCTGGCTGGTTGTGTATTTCTGCCAGCTTGTCCCCGTGAACTTGGCCGCGCCGCCGCCGGCGGTGCCGAGCCATTTTACGCCGCCGGAATCGACCGCCACACCCTGAATCTTATTGTTGCCGATAGCGCCGCCGGTATTGGAATTATTATAGGTCGTCCATGTCTCGGCAAATACTGCGGATATGCTTGCCGGCATAAAGGTTAACAGTAACAGCGTTGCTAAAAACTTGTGATTTTTCATATTGTCCCCTTTCACTTCTTGATTTTTTTACTTTAGTTCCGACAAAAACCATAAAAAGATATGCAAAATACACGAGTTTGGCACTACTGATATTTGCCCTTCTCCACTTATCTTTTCTTCCTCCTTTCTCCCCCAATTATTGACTGTGCCTAAACGATTAAAAAGCGCCTCTGCCTCGCTTGTAATGCTATAAACCCTGTCATCTGCTGTCAAATGATTTATGCCGTAAGCAGTTTATCGACCTTTGCCGAAAGCTCTTTTACGTGGTCGAGAGAGTTTTTGAATAAAGACCGCTCATCCTCGTTCAATTCGAGTTCGACAATCTTTTCAACGCCGTTTTTGCCGAGAATGGCAGGAGTGCCGACGAAGTATCCGCCGACGTTATATTCTTTTTTGCAGTAGGCGCAGCAGCACGATATTATCTTTTTGTCCTTTAGTATCGCATCGGCCATTTTGATTGCGCCTGCGGCTGGTGCGTAGTAAGCGCTTGAGCCGAGGAGGTTTACGATTTCAATGCCGCTGTTGCGGGTCCGGTCGATTATCGCAGCGATTTTCTTTTCATCGAGCAATTCTTTCAGAGGCATTCCGTTAACGGTGGTAAATCTTGGCAATGGCACCATATCGTCGCCGTGGCTGCCCATCAGAACGCTTTTTATATCTTCAGTATTTATCGCCAGTTCGGTCGCCAAAAAGTAGTTAAAGCGTGCGCAGTCGAGTTCGCCGGCCATACCTATAATCTTGTTTTTTGCAAAGCCGGTAACTTTTGCAGCGGTGTAGACCATAGCGTCGAGCGGGTTGCAAACCACAATAACAATACTGTCAGGGCAGTATTTTGCGATTTTTTCGCTGACGTCTTTGACAATCTGGACGTTTTTTGCCAGCAGGTCGTCACGGCTCATACCGGGTTTTCGGGGCAGGCCGCTGGTGATAATTACGATGTCGCTGCCGGCGGTTTTTTCCCAGTCGGTGGTGCCGATGATGTCGTAAGTGTAGTGCTGGATTGGACTTGACTGGGCGATGTCGAGGGCTTTGCCTTCAGCCAGACCTTTGACGATGTCGAGCAGGACGATGTCGCCGAGATTTTTTTCTGCCGATATAAATGCTGCTGTTGCGCCGACATTGCCGGCACCGACTATTGTTATTTTGTTTCTTTTCACGACCAACTCCTTAAAAAAGTGCTGAATTTTGCCCAATTATACGCAAGGATTAGAGTTATGTTAATAAAAAAAACCACCAAGCAATCCCCCAACCCTCGCTCTATTACTCAACTTTTTCAAAGAACAATCCACATTCTTTCCACAAGCATTACTTGCGATGTTCAAAACCTGTTGAAAACTAAAATTTTTTTTGCGTAAGAGCTGTGGTTGTCGTGACCTCTGTAAAGTGGAAAAAAAACATTTAAAACGCCGTTGATTTGTGTTGTCACTGCCCATAATATCAGACTTTATTCCCAACGACGGGGAAATTACTGAGCAATATAAGGAGGCTATTGATGGAGCGCATAGTCACGGATGAAATAAGCGCAATTAACGAGGCTCTCGCTGAAAACGTGGGGCTGCAAAAGTATCAAATATGGTTCAAAAATTCCACGAGGTTCGCTATCGCCGATGGATATTTAAAAATCGGTGTCTCGAATCTTTTTATGGCGCGCTGGCTTGAAAGTCACTTTGCCGACGAAATCAACAAGGCGGTTTACAACGTCACAGGGAAGAGACAGAATCTTACATTCGTCGTAGATGCGGAACTTTCCGGCCGTCGCAGAATCGCACAGCTTGATTTGCCGTTGCAGCCTGCGGAAAAGGCCGAAAATCAGGTCCCCGGCCGGCCTGTCAGGCGGGAGCCTGCATCGGGACGAAAACTTAGACTGAGTCTTGATACGTTCGTAGTCGGACGCTCCAATGAGCTGGCCTACACCGCCGCCAAGGCGGTCGCCGGCGAAGAACAAAGCTCTTTTAATCCGCTGTTCGTTCACGGAGGGTATGGGGTCGGCAAAACACATCTGCTGCAAGGGATATGTAATGCGGTGTGTAAAAACCGCCCGGAAACTAATTGGCTGTATCTGTCAGCGGAAGATTTCGCCAATCAGTTCATCCTGGCCTTGAAGACAAAAAAGCTGGAGGCTTTTCGGCGTCGATTGCGGCAAACGGATTTGCTGGCAATCGACGATGTCCACTTCTTGGCCAGCAAACCATCTACGCAGGAAGAATTTCTGCACACTTTCAACACCATAAATCTGGCGGGCAAACAGGTCATAATGGCATCCGATTCGCACCCCAAGATGATAAACCAGCTTTCGGAAAAACTCGTCAACAGGTTTGTTTCGGGAATGGTGGTGAAAATAAACCCGCCGGACTTTCAGACACGATGCCAAATCTGCAAACAATACGCAGCAAGTATGGGAAACACCATCCCCGAGCCGGTAATAAGATACGTCGCCGAACATCTGCGAAATAATGTGCGGGAGCTGGAAGGGGCAATGCTGAAACTGATAGCCCTGTCGTCGCTGCAAAATGAAAAAATCAATCTTTCAATGGCACAGGCAGTGCTTGCAGAGCATTTGGCCAGAACCGACCCGATAGTGCATATCTCTGATATCGAGGCGGCTGTTGCGGCGTATTTCGGAATCAGCACGGCCGATATACACTCCGCAAAAAAGGACAATACTATAGCAATGGCACGGCATTTCAGTATGTATCTGGCCAGAAAGCATACGAAGATGTCATCGCCGGAAGTAGGGAGATTTCTCGGCAATAAAAATCACGCAACAGTGCTTCTGGCGTGCAAGAAAATCGAAGAGCAAATCGGCAGAAATGCGGAGCTGCACTGGCACGGGCCGGCAGGGAATAAGGTCTCTACCGCAAAAATCGTGCTGGCAGCACTGGAAGAAAGCGTATCGAGCTAAGTCCTTATATATCCTGATGTTATCGGGGTGATGAAAAGCAGGCGGCACTGCTTATTTCCCGGCAGTGCCGCCTTACCTGGACTGAAATTTTTTTAAGAAAGGAGGAAAAGTTTTTTTATTTTTATCTTTTAGTTACGATACGGCGGTATGGCGGGAAAAGTTCAAAAAAATTCAAAAAAAGTGCAGAAAAATTTCGGAGATGAAGGGGGTTTTAAGGGCGGGCCCGCCAAACATACGGCGGATAAATTTTGGTAAGATAGGTAAAATTTAACGATTGTAGGGGCTGGAAAAAGTGTGAAAAAGTGAGAAAAAGTGCGACATTTGCGCGCTATCTATGGGCTATCTTGTGCAATTTGAAGCAAAAAAAGATGTATTCGAGCGAATTTTGTGTGCTTTTTGCGACATTTTACAGAAATGAAAAAAGTTCGCAAAAAAAGTTTGATTTTAGCCGGTGCTGGTATGAGATTTGCGTATGAAGGGCAGAAAAATGGATATCAGGGTATCAGAAAAACAGAGGAGAAAAAGATTGTAGAATGTTAATTGTCGACTTGAATCAACGACCAATTTAGACACGGATTTACACAGGATTAACACTGTATAAATTTTATTTTTTAATCGCAGATTTCGCAGATTACGCAGAGAAAAGAGAATAAAAAATGGCGTGCAAAAGGGAAAAGGAAAGATTAAAATGGAAAATGTGCAAAATGTTTGCTTTACTGTTGGAACTGGATTTAGGTGGGACGGCGAGTATGGGAAAGGATATTTTTAATCGGATAGGAGTGATTTTAGTATGGATTTTCATATCACCTCGATAACCATAGAAAACTTCCGCTCGATAGCGAAGCAGCCCATTGATCTGGAAGATATCACTGTCTTTGTAGGAAATAATGATGAAGGTAAGTCAAATGTGCTACGAGCGCTGGACTTGTTCTTCAACCATAAAACGCTGACGCCAATTCAGTTTGAGCGTGACTTCTGCTATTTCGCGAAGGTTTCACAGAACAAAGCAAAGGAGATTAGAATAACACTCAACTGTCGCGTTCCAAAGAGCTATGCAGCAGAGGGGGAGGTAAGGTGGCATAAGGTCTGGCGTAAGAACGGTATTCATTTGGATGAAAAGAAGTTAGCTAATGGAGAAGCTTTTGGCAGGCGATCAAAAATACCGGCACTGCTTGCCGCAGTCCGCTACCATTATGTCCCTGCGATAAAAGGTGAGGAATATTTTTCCAGACTCCTCGGCGACATTCATGACATGCTGACAGAGACAGTGGAACAATCAATTCGCACCGCCTCGACAGATTTCACGAGAACAATTAATGACCATACAAACCAAATACGCAGTGAGATTCAAGAGAAGCTCGGGATCGACAGTACACTTCAACTTCCTGCCGACCTAAGGGAACTGTTTTCGAGGCTTGATTTCCGGTCATCGGATAAAGACCACCCAATCTCTCTTGATCAGCGTGGCGATGGAATAAAGGTTCGCCATATCCCGATAATGCTTAGTTTTTTGGCAAATCAGGCAAATAGTAACCGGGTGCAAGGTTCAGTTCCTATTTTTACCATCTGGGGATATGAGGAGCCCGAGAACAATCTTGAGATGGCAAAGGCTGTTGAGCTTGCTGGGAATTTCAGGAATTACTCCAAAGATATACAGATTCTGTTAACGACGCACTCCCCAGCTTTTTATTCACTGGCGACCAAAGATGAACAGGCAAAACTATATCTTGTGAAAAAAGATGCAGAGCAAAAAGCAACGGAACTGAAGCACTGCGAGAAAGGCAGTTTGTGTGAGCTTGATAAGCATATGGGCCTCTTGCCTTACGTTGTGCCTTCGTTTCAAAAGGCTGTCGAGGAATACAACCAACTCCAAAAGAGATTCGAGGAAATAGAGAGTGAAAACAAGGCTACGCTTTTTCTAGAGGGCAAGACAGACAAAAAGATCGTAATGAAAGCGATTGCACTTTTTGAACCCGAGTTAAAGGATAAAATCTCTGTGAAGACCGATGACAGTGGTGGTGCGAACTGGGTTAAAGGTATGCTGATTGCATGGCAATACAGTCGCAAAGAAAAAAACGCCCTTGGCGTTTTTGACAAGGATGATGCGGGGGCAAATGCTATATCAGAGTTCAACAATAAAATAGAAAGCTGCACCTCCAAAATTGCCAAGGCTATCAAACTTGATGCGCCAGAGCACCTCCACAGAGTTCTGCGAAATGGGTTCAAGATACCTATCCGTATAGAAGAGATGTTTCCGAAGGAGTGTTGGCAACATGCGTCGGAAGAAGGGTGGCTAATACCAAGGCGCAACGCGGTAGAACTGAGTGGATTTTCTGAACAGGAAAAATCATTCGCTGAGTTCTGCAATGAAAAAGGGTTGAGCGATGACGAGCAATTGTATGTCAGAAATGAGATCAGGGAGGATTGCAAAGACAAATTCGCGAAATATGTTTCTGATTTGACGGGCACTAAAGCTGGCAAGGCATTTGGGCCTCTTAAAGGTTTGATTGAACAAATTAAGACCACATTGCTTGGTGAAGAACAAAGCTCTGCTGTCCGTTCTGATGATATTTCCTTGCCAGAAAGTCAGGCGGATGCTGATGAAATAGATAATCCATCAGAAGGAAGCATTGAAACAATTGAGAACAAGCTACCAAGCCCCGAGGCTACAACATAACACCTCCTAACTGCTAAAAACCACAATCTGTCATAGGTGGGTAAATTAAAAATCCATTTTTAAGAGCCTAATACGTGTATAAGGGAAAGAGCGGTGGTTCAACGCTTCCACCTTCGCTCTTTGAGCTACGGCGGACAAGACGGCGGGCAGGCAGGGTCGCCGTTTCGGCGATCGCTAAACGGGATTTCGGGGACAACATAAACCCCGAAGCAGGCTTCGGGGCTAAACCGGCGAGCGATAAACGGGAAATTGCCCTGCCCACAGGCGGCAGGGCTAAACAACTTGGATTCCCGCTTGCGCGGGAATGACAAAACCACAAGGGGGTTATTTGGCGGAGGAGCGGAGATTGTCGGCCATATCCGTTTTTTCCCAGGTAAAATCGGGCAGGTTTCGTCCGAAATGGCCGCCATAGGAAGTCTGGGCGTAAATCGGGCGGGCAAGTTTCAAATGCTCAATCATACCCCTGGGGGTCATCGGGAAAAGGTCCCTGACAATCTCGCTGATTTTCTTTTCGCTGATTTTCGCTGTGCCGGCGGTGTCAATAAAGACGGAAATCGGCTCTGCCACGCCGATAGCATAGGACAACTGGACTTCGCAGGAGTCTGCGAGGCCGGCAGCGACGATATTTTTTGCGATGTAACGAGCCATATAGCTTGCGGTCCTGTCGACTTTGGTGGGGTCTTTACCGCTGAAGCAGCCGCCGCCGTGCCGTCCCCAGCCGCCATAGGAGTCGACTATGATTTTTCGGCCTGTAACGCCGCAGTCGCCTTTTGGGCCTCCGATGACGAACCGGCCTGTCGGGTTGACGTGAAATACGATGTGTTTGTCAACGAGTTTTTCAGGCAGAACGGGGAGGATAACTTCCTCGATTATTTGTTTTTTGAGGGTTTTGTATGGGATGTCGGGTGAATGCTGGGTTGAGACGACGACGGTGTGAATGCGTTTTGGTTTTCCATTTTCATATTCGACGGTGACCTGGCTTTTGCCATCAGGCCGGAGCCAGGGGAGTTTTCGGTTCTGGCGCATTTTTTCGAGGCGGGTCGTGATTAGGTGAGCCATTTGTATGGGCATCGGCATAAGTTCGGGGGTCTGATTGCAGGCGAAGCCGAACATCAGACCCTGGTCGCCTGCGCCCTGCTCTTTATGGAGTCCCTGTCCTTCGGTGACGCCCTGTGAGATGTCGGGGCTTTGTCTGCCGACCGAAACCATTACGGCGCAGTTTTCGCAGTCGAAGCCTAATTGCGGGTCGTCGTAACCGATTTTCTTTATAGTGTCCCTGACGACGGAGGGTATGTCGACGACGGCGGCGGTGGTGATTTCGCCGGCGACTATGACCATATCATTTTTGACCAGCGTTTCGCAGGCGACCCTGCTTTTGGGGTCCTGAGCGAGCATTGCATCAAGGACGGCGTCCGAGATGTGGTCGGCCACCTTATCAGGATGGCCCATTGTTACGGATTCGCTGGTGAAGAAAAATTTGTCGCTGTTACAGCAGGGGTTTACGGATTTTTTTGCCATTTGAGATTTTTCCTTTCAATAAGCACTCAAACTGACCAATATTTTTTTAGACACGGATTAACACGGATTCACACTGTAAATAAAAAAACTGGATTCCTGCTTTCGCAGGAATGACAAATTACGCTACATTTTTTTAACCAAATAAGTTATATTAATCGTTCTATCAAAAACGGTCAGTTTGAGTAAGTAGCCGGAGACTGCTCGTTAACTCTCCAGTCGAAACTAACAAACTGAACGGAATAATTTCCAACTTCGAGAAAAGAAGCTTTTTCCGCAGGGATATAGTTGACGATAAAGTTCAAAATCGCCCTGACTTCGGGGGTCTGGTCTTTGAATTTTTTGTCTGTGCCGTATTTGCTGAGAAACTCGCCTCCGTACCAGCTTGGCTCGAATAATGCGGAGAGGTAAACGGTTTTTTCCTCAGTATTTATGTTTAATGCCACAGGATTGGACAGGTATTTTTTAATCTGGTCTTCCAACTGCTCATTGAGTTTTTTGCCGGTGTAAGGTTCGTTTCGCAGAGGCGGGCCGGAAATGCTTGCCTGCGATACTGCGAAGAATACGCGGGGGTCGCCGAATTCTTTGCGGAAAAACCGCCGGTCGATTTCGCCGAGGGTAAATTCCTCATCCATTATCAGGAATTTGTAATCGGTCCATAAGCCCCTGATATGCCTGATGCTGGATGACGGCCAGAAGACACGGTGGATTCTTGTGGACTGTATCGGGTAATTGTCGGCGATTATTTTGAGCAACTGGAGGTTGTAAGCGTTGAGCCAAAAGGCGATTTTGTCGTCTTTCGGCCAGGAATTATATTCGTTTCGGCTGAGTTTTTTGAATTCATCGAGAAGGGCTCTTAGTTCCGGTCTTTTTCGCTTGAGGGTGTTATAATCGACCATTCCCTTGTCATCAATGAACTGTGGGTTCAGTATAGAGACGCATTTGTCGTTAAAAGGAGCCATAACCGGTGCAGCCGGCGGTGCCGGGGCAACGGGAGGTGTCGGTGCAATCTGAGGCGGCGGCGGCTCTGTTTTCGGGGGTTCTGTTTTAGCTGGTTCGATTTTGGGCTGCTCGGCTGGTTTGGGCGGGGGCTGGCTACAGCCTGTAACAGAAAGCGCCAATATGGCCATCAGAGTTAAAACAGCGATATATTTAACCATTTTTGGTCTCCCGAAAGTAATCCAGCTTCTAAACCCGTATAGCATAAGGTATTGACGCATAAATGCAATGATTTTTAGATAACCATCCCTGTTAATTATAAAGTATTCAAATAGGCTTGACAAGAGAGGGGTATAAAGTTAAAGTGGATAACTTAGTAATGCGGGCAAGGCTGGTAAGCTAACTAATGGTTTTTTGAAGGTGTTTTCTGATGATGAAATCAAAGCAAGTAATTTTTGTTGCTCTGGGGGTGTTCTTAGTGTTAGCAGTAAACTCAGCCAGGGCGGTTGATACCAAAGATATTGACGATGTGCGTAATAAGGGGGTGCTCGAAGAAGCAGATTTGAAGATTATCGATGGTTTTGTTTTCGAGGGCGTGCGTGAGCTTCTTAATACGAAGAATTTTCCGACCATAGGAGGTGTTCGCCTCGCTATTCTGGCCAGGGCCAATTCGACTGCGGCAAGTGCTGCGGGGCAATACTCCGCACAGTTTTCCGAATCCGCCTATAAGCATATCACCGAAGGTCTCAAAACGGCGGAGGGTATCAAGCCGGATGATGTCAGATTCAAGGTAATTATTAACCTTTTGATACTGGCTGACAGTCTGGATAATCTGCGGCTGGCGGATTTTGCTGTGGGGATGGTCGGGGACAAGAATCCGATTGTTCGCTACTGGGCGGTCCACTGCGTTACCAACCCAGGCATTGTAAAACAGCTTAATGCAGGCAGCGATGCCAATACCAAACTTGCTGAAAGAATAGCGGAGCAGCTTAAAAAAACGGTCGAGACCTCTTCTCCTGAAACGACAGGGCTGATGGTCGGTTTTGCCGGCCAGATAAAGATTTCGCAGGGAGAAGACCTGCTATTGCAGATTGCGGATATGCGGTTGGAAAAGTATCGCAAGTGGGATTTGGGCGGCGTGCTGGTGGATTCTGATATACTGAAAGCGCTTTCTGAAAAGATGCTTTCATCGGGAGCGAACAAGGTTGCTGCTGCACAGCGTTTTGCACAGTTGTATTCTTACGCCATACAAAGATACATAAAAGGGCAGGACATTTTGAATGCCGATGAGAAGAGACAATTAGTTTCGGTGCTGGCTGACGTGGAGCAATCGTGCATCGGCAAGCTTTTGGATGTGCCGCAGTCGATTATTCTAAAGGCCGTTGAGGCGGATGATGCAGCGGCGCTGCAGCAGGAGTATAACAGGCTGCTCGGTGAGGGGACGGAAGCAGGCAAACTGGCGCAGAAGATAAGTTACGATTACGGCAAGTCGGCGGAGGGCAATAAGCTGATGTCCCCGCTTAGTTTGCCGGACCCGCCGAAAAAATAGAGGCTAATTTCGCATCGGCCGCGGAATTTGCAGCAAACACTGGAGGTTTGTTTTATGAACGGTCGCGGAGGCGCAGGCGGCTATTTCCTTCTCTTGTTCCTTTCGATAATTATTTTCCTGCAAATCTGCACTATGAGGCGGGCAGAGCGGCTTTACGAGCAGCTTAATCGTCTCGAAAAAGTTTTCAGGGACGCCTCTTCGGAGGTCCCGAAACCGAAATTGCAGGTGTCCGGGGGGGGATACGAGAAATATCCCGGCGATGAGGGCGACTGGCTTGTCTGGGCGTTCAAGGTCGAGCCGAAAACGTTAAACCCCGTTTCCGCGGATGTGGATATATACACAATATGGATTACCATACCTTATATTTTTGAGCCGCTCCTGGCTTATGATTTTGACAGGGTAAAATTGAGGCCCTGGCTGGCGGACAGTTTCGAGGTATCTGCCGATGGTCTGGAGATAACATTTCACCTGCGGGGCGACATATATTTTTCAGACGGAGCGCCTGTTACTGCTGACGATGTGATATTTACCTACCAGACCGTTGTTAATCCCAGAGTCGATGCGGCCAACGTTGCCAATCAGTATATCGATGTGGGAAAAGCGGTGCGAATCGACGAGCGGACGGTGAAGTTTTTTATGAAACGGCCGTTTTTTTTGTCCCTTGAAAACCTGTCCTTTACCTGGAGTATGGGCATACTTCCCAAACACATATACCAGTTTAAGGACGCCGAGGAGTTCAACAAGCACCGGTCGAATCCTGTGGGCAGCGGGCCTTACGTGTTCGAGAAGTGGGACGTTGGAAGGGAAGTTGTTTTGCGGCGCAATGAGAATTACTGGGGAGGTAAGCCTAAGCTGAAGAAGATTATTTATAAATTTATTTCCAATCCGGTTGCGAGTATTCAGGCGCTGCGGTCGCACCAGGTCGACCTTGTTATTCCTGAGCCTGAACAGTTTGCAGACCTGGTGGGTAACGCTGAGTTCAATAAGGAGTTTAGCTGCCTGCGTTATTGGACGCCTGACAGTCCTTTTTATTATATCGGCTGGAACGCAGACACCCCGTTTTTTTCAGACAGGTGTGTTCGGCTGGCAATGACGCATATTATTAACCGGCAGCAGATAATTACCGACCTTCTCAAAGGCAACGGACAGATTGTTACGGGGCCTTTCAATGTCAACGGCCCACAATATGACAAGAGTATTCAGCCCTGGCCTTACGATTTGGACAAGGCCAGGCAGTTGCTCGACGAAGCGGGATGGCGCGATACCGATGGGGACGGCGTGCGAGACAAAAACGGCACCCCTTTCAGGTTCAAGTTTATGTATTCCAATTCATACGCTTTGTATGAGAGGATAGCCAAACTGCTGAAGGATGAGGCGGCGAAGGCGGGTATCGAGGTGATAGCAGAGCCGACCGAATGGTCGATTTTGTTAGGCCGGCTGAACGACAGAAAATTCGACTCGGCAATTGCCGGCTGGGGTGGAGCAATAGTCGAAGACCCCTATCAGTTGTGGCACTCATCGCAGATTGGCAATCGGGGTTCAAATTACGTGGGTTTCAGGAACAGCCGGACAGATGCGATTATCGAAGAGATTCGCAGAACATTGGACGAAACGAAACGTAACGAACTTTGCCATCAACTGCACGGGATTTTACATCAGGAGCAGCCTTATACATTTTTGTATAGTCCGCCGACGTGCCGGCTGCTTGATAAGCGTTTTGAAAATGTTATTATTCATAAGCTGGGCCTTAAATACTGGGAGTGGTATGTGCCGAAGGATAAGCAAAGATACAGGTAGGGTGGGGTCTTTACCCCACCAATACTTAAAGCAGAGGGTTAAAGGTGGGGTTGTGACCCCACCCTACGAAAATTGGGAGTGGTATGTGCCGAAGGATAAGCAGAGATATAAATGAATAAGACAGGAGACAGATAATGAACGGCAGGTCGGGACTTGTTACGTTTTTAGTTTTTTTGCTGCTGACGGCGATGATAGTTTTGCAGATTTTGTCGATGGTCCAGTCGGACAGATTATACGAGCGGCTTAATCGTCTTTTAGACATTCAGAAAAGCGGCGTAGTAACAAAATCTGCAGAAGAGAAGAAAGAAACGTCCAGCCTGCCGGGCGAGGAATATCCCGGCGACGAGGGCGACTGGCTTATATGGTCGCTGGGTGCGGAACCTGCGACCCTGATGGATATAACCACTTTGTCGAGTTTGTACACGCGTTATATTGTCAGCGGCAATATTTTCGAGAGCCTGCTTGAGTATGACCCCGACAGTCTTACGCTTCGGCCGTTGCTTGCTGAAAGCTATAATGTGGCTCCTGATGGTCTTGAAATCAGCTTTCGTATTCGCAGCGACGCTCATTTTTCAGACGGTCATCCGGTTACAGCAGACGATATTATTTTTACATACCAGACCATAGTGAATCCCGGCGTTGACGCTGCGAGCCTGGCTAATTATTTCAAGGACGTGGACAAGGTCGTCAAAATCAGCGAGCGGGAAGTGAAATTTTTGATGAAGAGGATTTATTTCAAGTCGCTTGAGCTTGCAGGCGGGATGGAAATTCTGCCTGAGCATATATATAAATTCAGTAATCCTGAGGAGTTTAACAAACGCATATCCGGCCCTGTGGGCAGCGGGCCGTATATTTTTGAAAAATGGGACGTCGGCAGAGAAATTGTTTTGAGGCGCAACGAAAATTACTGGGGACACAAGCCGAAAATAAAAAAATTGGTTTATCGAATCATTACCAACGATACGGCGGCGATACAGTCTTTACGGGCAGGGCAGATTGATTATGTGCGGCCTCTGCCCGACCAGTATGCGGAACTATCTAAAAATGAGGAATTTACCAGGGGAATTCGGTGCCTGTCGTATTGGCATCCTGCTGTCGGGTATTTTTGGATAGGGTGGAACCAGGACAGGCCGTTTTTCAAAGACCGCCGTGTGCGGCTTGCTATGACGTATCTGGTTGACAGGGAAATGATACGTAAACATCTTCTGAGAAATCCGGAGGCGAAAGTGCCTACGGGGACGTTTTATATTTACGGCAGGCAGGGTGACCCGAACATCCAGCCGTGGCCTTATGACCCGCAAAAAGCGAAACAATTGCTTGATGAGGCCGGCTGGGTCGACAGCGATGGGGACGGTATCCGCGATAAAGATGGTGTCCCATTCAAATTCAGTTATATGATTGGGAGCGGCGTCACGCTGCACGAGCAGATAGCGAAATTAGTAAAGGACGAGGCCGCAAAGGTGGGGATTGAGGTGAATCTCGACCCTTACGAATGGTCTATATTCAGTCAGCGGCTGTTGGACAGGCAGTTCGATGCGGTGAACCTGGCCTGGGGCGGGGCAGTGGAAGAAGACCCTTATCAGATATGGCACTCATCGCAAATCGGCAACCGCGGCTCGAATTACGTGGGATTCAAAAATGCCGAGGCAGATGCGCTTATTGAGGAGGCCCGGCGGACACTCGATGAAAACAAGCGAAATGAGCTTTATCACCGGTTTCACAGGATACTGCACGAGGAGCAGCCTTATACTTTCGTATACACCCGGCCTGAACAGCGGTTTCTCGATAAGCGGTTTGAAAACGCTATCGTTCATAAACTGGGTGTTAATACTCTTGAATGGTATGTGCCGAGGGACAGGCAGAAGTATAAATGACCACGTATATCGTAAGACGATTATTGTTGATGATTCCGACTCTGCTGGGGATAACGGTGATGGTTTTTGCCATCAGCCGCCTTGCGCCCGGCGACCCTGTGAGCCTGTCGATGGGCCCGGGCGGACAATTGGATGCCGCTCGTGCGGCGGATGTCCGCAAGGCCAGGATGGCGCTGTACGGGCTGGATAAGCCTGTTCCGGTCCAATATGCGAAGTGGCTTGGCCGCGTGGTAAGGCTTGATTTCGGGGACTCAATCAAACATCATCGGCCTGTTATCGACATTATAAAAGAAAGGCTGCCGATTACTTTGACGCTGAACATAATCGCCTTTGTGCTGATATATACGATTTCGCTGCCGCTGGGTATTCTGGCGGCGGTGAAGCATAAGAAGCTTTTCGACCGTGCAAGCTCGGTGGTTCTTTTTATGCTGTGGTCGCTGCCTTCGATGTGGGTGGGGCAGATGCTGATAGGGTATTTTTGCGGACCGACGTTTAAGAGCTGGTTTCCGCCTGCGGGACTAAGCAGCAATTACGCCGAGCAGTTGGCGTTTTTCCCCTGGCTGGCGGACAGGCTGTGGCATCTTGTGCTGCCGGTATTTTGCCTGACATACAGCGGCTTTGCATATCTGACAAAGCAGGTCAGGGCGGGGATGCTGGATAATCTTCGGGCTGATTACGTCAGGACTGCCCGCGCAAAGGGACTATCGAACTGGGTCGTGATATTCAGGCACGCATTTCGCAACAGTATTATCCCTGTGATTACGATTGTGGCGACGCTGCTGCCGGCGATGCTCGGCGGGTCGGTGATTATAGAAAGTATTTTCAGCGTGCCGGGGATGGGTCTTCTGGCGTTCGAGGCGGTTACGACGCGGGATTATAACGTTGTTATGGCGGTGGCGACCATCGGCGGAGTTTTGAATCTAATAGGTCTTCTGCTGGGTGACATTGCTTATGCTGTTGTCGACCCGCGAATAAGTTTTGAGAGTGCCGAGTAAAAATTATGAATCAGCAGATGCAGAAAAAACCGGACTGGGGACTGTCTTACGGAGAGCTGGTATGGCGCGAGTTCTTCAAAAGCAGACTCAATGCGGCCTGTTTGATTTTTATTGTGTTTCTTTTTGCGGTCGCCGTGCTGGCGCCGTTTCTTGCGAATGATAAGCCGTTCGTGATTCGTATCGATGGCCGACTGCATTTTCCGATTTTTGCCAGTCTAAGTGCAAGCGATTACAGCGTGTTTCTTGCGGCGATTGTCGGTCTGACGCAGTTGCTGCTGATACAGCGAAATCGAAGAAAGATTGAGCCGTCTATTCGCAGCGAAGTGCTGTGGCGGCAGGTAACCATAAGTATCGCGGTAATTTTAATCGGCACGGTATCGGCATTTATCTTTGTGCCGAGGAGACTCGACGCCACCGATTATAAATCGATGATAACCTCCGGCAAGGCGAGCGGTGGGATTTTTGCACCTGTGCCTTATGGGTATGGCCGAACAGACCTTAAATCGCGGGAGCAGCCGCCAAACCGCCGGCATTGGCTGGGGACGGATGATGTCGGCTCGGACGTCCTGTGCAGGCTGATTCACGGCAGCAGAATATCGCTTTCGGTCGGTTTTGTGGCGGTCGGCATATCGAGCGTTATCGGGATTATTATCGGGGCGATTCTCGGATATTTCGGGGGCGGCGTCGATTTTGCCGGGATGAGGATAGTCGAGATAATGATGGCTGTCCCCACGTTTTTCCTGATTATCACAATCGTGGCGTTTTTCCCGCGAAGCCTTCTGAATATTATGATAATCATCGGCATTACAAGCTGGACGGAGGACGCCCGGTTTATCAGGGCGGAATTTTTCAGGCTGCGAAGGCAGGATTTTGTGCGGGCGGCGGTTTCGCTGGGCCTGCCGCTTCGCAGCATTCTTTTCAGGCATATGCTGCCCAACGGCATAGCGCCGGTGCTTGTCAATGCGACTTTCGGTATTGCGGGGGCGATATTTATCGAGTCTGCGCTTAGTTTTCTCGGGTTCGGCGTTGCGCCGCCGACGCCGAGCTGGGGACAAATGCTTAGTCTCGGTGTCAGCACTACGGGAAGATTTCTCTGGTGGCTGACTTTGTTTCCCGGCCTTGCGATATTTTTTACCGTGCTGACGTATAATCTTGTGGGTGAGGGACTGCGGGATGCGATTGACCCGCGTTTGAGGAAAGCGGAATGAGCGAAAACGGCGAATTACTGTCGATAGAACATTTAAGCGTGGAATTTTTCACCGAAGACGGCGCTGCAAAGGCGGTGCAGGATGTAAGCCTTAAAATCAGGAAAGGCAAAACCTTTGCGCTTGTTGGGGAAAGCGGCTGCGGCAAAAGCGTAACCGCCCTTTCGATTATGCGGCTTATTCCGGAGCCGCCGGGGAAAATTACATCGGGAAAAATAATTTTTAAAGGAAGCAACCTCCTGTCGCTGACTGAGAAACAGATGCGGCGGATACGCGGGGACAAGATTGCGATGGTTTTTCAGGAGCCGATGACGAGCCTGAACCCGGTTTATACGGTGGGCGAGCAGATAGTCGAGGCGATTGAGCTGCATCAGAAGAAAACCGCCGAGCAGGCCTGGGCCGATGCCGTCGAGATGCTCCAGAAAGTGGGCATCGCCGACCCGCAGCAGCGCGTCGTGGAATACCCGCATCAGATGTCGGGCGGGATGCGGCAAAGGGTTATGGTGGCGATGGCGATAAGCTGCAGGCCGGCTTTGCTGATAGCCGATGAACCGACGACCGCACTGGACGTAACTATTCAGGCGCAGATACTGGATTTGCTTGACCATTTGCAGAAAGAAATCGGGATGAGTATTTTGCTTATAACACACGATTTGGGTATCGTGGCTGAACGTGCCAATGAGGTTGCGGTAATGTATGCCTCAAGGATAGCAGAAGTTGCAGATTCGGAATCGCTTTTTGCCGAACCGCTGCATCCGTATACGCAGGGACTTTTGAAATCGCTGCCCCAGCTGGGTTTGTCGGTTAAACGTCTGCCGACCATTTCGGGTACAGTTCCCGACCCATTGCATTTTCCGACAGGCTGTAAGTTTCATCCCCGCTGCCCGATAGGTTGTAACGATAAACGCTGCCAGACAGTCGAGCCGGAATTAAGGAAAGTTGATTGGTGGGGTAAAGACCCCACCCTACAAAACCGTGAACGGTGTGTGGCCTGCTGGTATGCGCCGGGTTATGAAACAAATGTAGAATATAAAGAATATGAATCAAGATATGGCAGACACAAATAAATACCTGCTTAAAATTTATTGGTGGGGTAGCAACCCCGCCGAAGAATTTATATAACAACAGGTAGGGTGGGGTCATAACCCCACCAATAAATTCAGGTTTATAAAAAATGTCAGATTACAGGCGAGCAAGTTTCGAAGGTGGATATTACTTTTTTACGGTCGTTACATTTCGACGGGCAAGATTCCTGACCGATATGCTGTCCCGCGATTGCCTGCGGTTTGCCTTCAGCAAAGTAAAAGAAAAACGGCCCTTTGACAACGTCGCAATGTGCCTTCTGCCTGACCATTTGCACTGTGTATGGAAGCTGCCTGACGGCGATGCCGATTTTTCGACGCGATGGAATTCGGCCAAATCGCTCTTTACGAAAACGTATCTGAATTCCGGCGGATGTGAAAGCAAAAGAAACGCTTCGAGAATGCGAACCGGTGAAGCTGCTGTTTGGCAAAGGCGGTTTTGGGAACACCAGATAAGAGATGAAAGTGATTTGCAGCGCCATATTGATTACATACATTACAATCCTGTCAAACATGGCTTGGTGGAACGCGCTGAGGACTGGCCTTGGTCAACATATCACAAATTTGTTCAGAGCGGTTTTTATGGAGAGATGAAGCTTGATGATATGAAAAAAGTTTCTGATAGTATTGTTTGTGCCGGAGAATAAAAGAAATGGTGGGGTAAAGACCCCACCCTACGAAACTTTTGATATTATGGCAACATAAGGCAGGAACAAAAGTTTTAGGAAGCTAAAAAATGCAAGATGAAAAACAAAAAAAATTATTGCGAGGGGTAAAAGTGGTTCTAATAGTGACACTTACCCCCATAATCTATGGGATCGGAGTTATGTTTTTGTACGGCCGCGAGTATCACCTTCCGTGGCGTGTTATCCCCAGCAAGGCAGTTATTGTTGCAGTTATAGGATTTGATGTGATATGGTTTGTGGCAATGAAATTGTGGAAAGCTAAAAACGTTCACCTTAAAGTTATTTTAACAATCTTATTACTTGTTTTGTCTGCTGTGATTTTGAGCGATTTATATCTTATACATATGTGGCACCACATGTGGTGAGTAATAACCATAAAGAAGAAAGGTAGGGTGGAGTCGTAACCCCACCAAAAAATCTATATGACAGAAGAAAATAATAATCTGCTGAAGGTTGATGACTTAAAGACCTACTTCCCTGTCAGGAAGGGTCTGCTGCGGCGGACTGTCGGTTATCTTAAGGCGGTTGACGGGGTCAGTTTCAGCATCCCTGCGGGACAAACGCTCGGACTGGTGGGCGAAAGCGGCTGCGGGAAAACCACGGTCGCTATGAGCATAATTCGGCTGGTGACTGCAACAGCCGGCAGCGTGGTTTTCGACCGGATGGACGTCCTGTCGGCGGACAAAAACCAGTTGCGGAAACTTCACACAGAGGTCTCGATTATCTTTCAGGACCCATTCGGGTCGCTCAATCCGCGGATGACTATCGGCAATATTATCGGCGAGCCGTTGAAGGTCCACAAGGGGATAACCGGCAGCGAATTGGCCGAGCGGGTCGCTGCGCTTCTTTTGAGGGTCGGGCTGTCTGCGGAACATATAAACCGCTATCCGCACGAATTTTCGGGCGGGCAGAGGCAGCGAATCGGCATAGCAAGGGCGCTTGTGCTGGGGCCGAAATTAGTTATATGCGATGAGCCTGTCAGCGCACTGGATGTCTCAATTCAGTCGCAGATTCTGAATTTGCTCAAAGACCTGCAGGATGAATTCGGATTGACCTTCCTGTTTATAGCGCACAACCTGGCTGTTGTGGAGTTTTTCTGCGATGTTGTGGCGGTGATGTATATGGGCAGGATAGTTGAAAAAGCCCCATCGGAAGAGTTGTATCGCAATCCTCTGCATCCTTATACCAGGACACTTATGTCGGCGATTCCGCAGGTCGATATTTCGGCCAGGCGTCAGCGAAGTGTGCCGAAAGGCGAGACGCCGAGCATTATGAACCCGCCTGCCGGCTGTGCGTTTCATCCGAGATGCCCTCTGGCAGATGCTGCTTGTGAGAAGCAAATACCGGCGTTGAGAGAAACTGACGACCAAAAAGGGCATTTTGTGGCCTGCTGGAAATATCAGTAAAAAGACTCGACAGGAGCGGATAAGTTTGAGATAATAAACAAGGTTTTGGCTGACAAAAAATAGTGACGTAATGAATGAAACGAACGAGATAAAAATAAGCAGCGAAGGAAACATTGCCATAGTAAGTTTCAAAGCTGTTTCCATAAGTAATATTGAAAAGATAAAGGCTTTTGCCGAGGAGATAAGAGGGTTTGTCGAAAAAAGCCGTCCGCGGAGGGTGGTATTTGATTTTGCAGAAGTAAAGTTTTTCTCCTCCCAGACGCTGGGGATGCTTTTGGATATCCGGGCAAAACTGGCAGATTACGGCGGTGAGGTCGTGATAAGTGCGATAAACCCGCAGTTGCACAGGGTTTTTAAGATAACGAGTCTCGACAGGATTTTCAGGTTTTTTCCGGACAAAAACTGTGCCGTAAAGGCGATAAACGAAACCCCGCACCAGACACGGTGCAGGGAGAATTGAGTCGTATTTGTATTGGAAGGAATCGGGATATGTACGTTACATCACAATTTTCGATTTTTATGGTTAATAAGCCGGGGGTGTTGGCGCAGGTGCTCGGCGAGTTCGCCAGGGTCAAGGTCAATGTGGTGGCGATGACGGTTATGGATTCGGTCGAACACGGGGTTCTGCGGGTGGTTTTCGAGTCACCGAAAAAAGCCAAAGAGGTATTGACCAACCTGAATATGCCGTATAATGAGACGGATGTTTTGTGCCTGAACCTGACCAATAAGTCCGGCGCTCTTGCGACGGTGGCCGAGAAGCTGGCCAAGAATCATATAAACATTTCATATGCCTACTGTACCGCGGGGGCAAAGGGCGGGCGAACGACCGGCGTCCTGAAGGTCGCAGACGTAACTAAGGCGATGAGGATTTTGCAGGAAGGCCAGCAGAATAAGAATGATAAACCCCAGGCAGCTTTGAGACGCCCACAAGGCTTTAGAAAGTAGTTTTATCTATCTACCCTGGCGGCGCCGCCTTTGAGAAGTTTTTCGACTTCTTTTAATGTCGCCATCGTGGTATCGCCGGGCGTTGTCATAGCCAGGGCGCCATGGGCAGTGCCGTAATTTACCGCCTCAGCGGGGGATTTGCCTTCCATAAGGGCATATATAAGGCCCGATGCGAAACTGTCTCCTCCGCCGATACGGTCGTAAATCTCCAAATCCGGCCGCAGCGTGGCATCATAAAACTCGCCATTCGCATAAATCACCGCGCCCCAGTCGTTTACCGATGCAGTCTTGGCGTTGCGCAAAGTGGTCGCCACCACCTTGAGATTCGGGAAAGTCTTGACCGCCTCGGTAATCATCTTCTTGAAATTTGTCGGGTCGAGAGCCGAGTAACTCTCATCGAGCCCCTTGACCTCGAAGCCGAGCGCTGCGGTAAAATCTTCCTCGTTGCCAATCATAACGTCGACCTGCGAAGCAATTGTGCGATTGACTTTTCTTGCCCTTTCTGTGCCGCCGATGTCCTTCCAGAGCGATGAGCGGAAATTCAAATCGTATGAGACAATCGTGCCGTGCTTTTTCGCAGTAGTAACGGCTTCGATAATGGCGTCCGGCGTTGTTTCCGAAAGAGCCGCAAAGATTCCGCCTGTATGAAACCACCGGATACCGTCCTGTCCGAATATCTTTTCCCAGTTAATATCACCTTTTTTCAGTTGCGAAGCGGCGCTGTTTGCCCTGTCGGAGCAGCCGACCGCAGCGCGAGCACCGAACCCTTTTTCAGTGAAGTTAAGTCCCACCCGCGATTTTCTTCCGATGCCGTCGAAGGGTACCCATTTTACGTATTCCATATTAACCCCGCCCTGAAGGATAAGGTCTTCTAAAAGTCTGCCGACGGCGTTATCGACAATGGCCGTTGCCGCCGCAGCGTCTTTTCCAAAGCAGCGCCTAAGGCCCCTTGCGACGTTGTATTCGCCGCCGCCCTCCCAGACGCGGAAATGTCGTGTGGTATGTATTCGCTCATCGCCCGGGTCGAGCCGAATCATAATCTCGCCCAGCGAAAGTATGTCGTATTTGCACTTTGACTTCGGTTTTACATCCAGAACAGCCATATTTGCGCCTCCGGTTTAACCGTAAATTTTTCCTTCCCTGTAATCCTGCCAGGCCGGTTCAAACGCTTTTCTGTCGGTCGGCATAGGTCTGACAGGGATATTTTTGACTGCGAACAAATCCGGCGACTTCGGGTCGTACCAAATCTGCACAATCGAATTTCTCAAATCCTTGTTTTCGGGCTTGAATCGCAGCGGCTTGCCGGTGGCCTTGTCAATCACGTCAGGATGAATCTCGATGCCACCCTCAGCCAAAACCAGATGTGAGCCTCGTGAGCCGCTGCCCTTTTCGAGCAGAACGGTAATCGCTTTAAGATACCCCACGCATGCCAGTGCAAGATGTCTGGCCTGCACAGCGGTAATCAGGTCTTTCGGGCCGGCCAATTTGAAGCCGTTATTGCAGATGCTGTTGCAGAGTTTGACCGCATCGGACAGGGCGGCCTTTGCGCTTTCCAGATGCCTTATGTGTCCGCCGAAGGTCGTCATCCTGTGCTGGATTTCCTTTATCACATCGTCCGGCGTGCGTTTGCCTTTTGAAGCGGCGATTCCATTGAGCTTGTCTACGCAGTCGGCCAATTGCTCGCTGATAACTGATTCGCTGTCCTTGTAATCGGGGACATCAGCGCCGTAAGCATTGGCTATGTATTCTGCCGCCCGCAGTCCGCCGGTCTGGCCTGAGTTCAGCGCAGAACCGCCGGGCCGTTTGACGCCGTGAGTGCCTGCCATTTCGCCGATTACGAACGTATGCGGAATACTCGACTGCCACCACCTGTTCACGCCGAACCCGCCGTTATTATGCTGCGAGCAGACCGATATTTCTAACGGCTCGGTATACAGGTCGATGCCGTTTTCCTTGTATATGTCGATGGCCAGCGGGTTCATATGAGCAAGTCTCTCAATCGGCGTTTTCTGCAAAGCGCCGGTCTTTTTGAGATAGTCCAGCGCTTCCGGCTCAAGGTCATTGAGGTCAAACGGTTTCATCGATGTCCCCGGCACAGGGTTTTTCTTGAAGTCCATAAAGACCCTTCTGCCTTTTTGGTTTTCGTTGAAAACCAGTATGTCAACCAGCGATGATTGCAGGTTCTCAATTCGCTGCGGGTCGAACGGCCACTGGTAGCCCTTCAGGAATATGTCGGTCGCCATCTTGCTCATTGTGGGGAAGAACTTTGTCAGAAATTCCTGCTCGTCTTTGCCTTTTGCATCGGTGCTGAATATGCGCGGGATTACCTGCATATAAGTGCCGGAGACGTTCCAGCGGAACTTTGTGCTTGCCAGGCCGAACTGCGATTCGGTGAGGTTCTCCCCCGCCAGTCCCGCCTCGAATGCAAGGCCGTGAATGCCAATCTGGCCCTGTGGATAGACGCTGGTCTCATACAATGCGCCCGGCCCGCCGGCAGCGAGGACCACGTTCGCAGCCAGGTAAACATTTATGGAATATTTCGACTTACTGACGGCTTTATTGTCTACGGCCACAACGCCGATGATTCGTTTTGAGCTGCCTTCGCCGGCGGTAAGCAGCTTAACCATTTCCTGGTTGTCGAATATGGCAATGCCGTATCTTTCGACCTGCGCCTGGAGACACTGGCTCATAAATCTGCTGGTCTTTGGTCCTGCCGAGGTCGCACGCTCATAAGGGTCGTGGTCGGTTTTGTAGCCGATATAGCTTCCCATCGGGTCGTGCGGGAAGGGGACGCCTGCCTGAACGAGATGATAAAACTCTCGCAGCGAGCCGATGGCCTCGTCCAGGGTCAAATCGCCGTGCGCACAGCCGGCAGCCGTAAGGCTTTTGGCAAATTCCTCGGCGCTGTCGGCCACGTTCGGGCTTGTCCCCATCTTGTAGTAGGTCTGCTTGTCAGAGCCGCTCATACGCGATGCGCCAAGACCCAGCCCCGCAGTTATCACCGCTATTCTTTTCTGTGCGTTCTTGACGCCTTTCTGGCTCATAAATTCGTAAAGATGCACCGCGCAGTTCATACCCGCAGCGCCGGCGCCTATGATAATCGTGCTGTAATTGTGAATTTTGACTGGTTTCCTGTTGATTTTTTTGGTTTTCATAATTTTGCTTCCTGTTTAAGACCGCAGATTAAAGTTTCTTTTCGTAACCTGACTGATTTGCTCGACGGTGGCCTTGGTGAAATCAATGCTCGGCCATTTCGCCGCACGGGCAGTGTCAATCATTTGTTTGATTTTTTTGAATTCCTCCGCCAATAGATTGTAATTTTGCTCATCGATGATTTTTTTCATAACGGCCTTGTCAATCATACTGAACGACCCGCCCAGCGCCAGTATGCCCGCATCGACATACGTGGGTATATTGCCCGCATTGGTGCCGCCTGTCGGGATAAGCGATATGGTCTTGTGAATGGCCGGGTCGACCGCCTTTACGAATTCCGGCCCGCCAAGCTCCTTCGCAGGGAACACCTTGCAGAAGTTTGCGCCTTTCGAGAACTGGTCGAGAATCTCGCTCACCGTCCCGCACCCCGGTATTATCGGCATCTTGCCCGCATATTTTTTGTAGGTTGCATCGCTGAAATTCGCCGCCGAAACAACATAGCTTACCCCCGCATCCACAACCTCATCCACCGTCGGCAGAGGGTCGCCTGCATTGGCCTTGTTGTAAATCTTCAGCATCCCCCAGTCAATCATACTCGCCGCCCCCGCCGCAAAGTCCGGCAGCTCCTTGTGCAGTCTCTTCATCTTCTCCAGCGGTTTTTTTATCCGGCAGGTTACCTCCATATTATTTATCCCCGCTCTTGTAAGCGCCTCAGCGGTTTTAACAATATCGAGTTTGTCCTCGTTAAAAACCAGGATTAAACTGTCCCGCAGGATAGTTGTAAGCGTGCTTTTAATGTCCATTTTTAGCTCCTTCTTATAGTCTTCTTAAATGGAATCCGCCGTCGACGTTAATCACCTGTCCCGTGCAAAAATCGAGCCTGCCTTCGGCGATAGCGCCGACCGCTCTTGCAACGTCTTCCGGCTGTCCCCATCGCTTTATGGGCGTTAGTCCCTCGCCGATAAGTTTGGTATATTTTTCCTTCACCACGGCGGTCATATCGGTTTCGATAATCCCCGGCCGCACCTCAAAAACGCCGATGCCGAACTCAGCCAATCTGTCGGCGTAAAGCATCGTCATCATACTAATCCCCGCCTTGCTCACGCAGTATTCGCCGCGTGCCGGGCTGCTGGTATATGCCGAAATCGAGCTGGTATTAACTATCCGGTAGTTTCTGTCGGGATTCGCCTTTTTCTGCTCAATCATCCAGTTGGCGACTTTTTGAGTCAGGAAATATGGCCCCCGCAGGTTAATATTCAGCACTCTGTCGAAACTCTCTTCCGTTGCTTCGAGAAGGTCAAGTCTCTTTGACGGCGCCACGCCCGCGTTGTTCATTAGAAAATCGCATCTGCCGAACTTGCTCTTGGCCGCCTCGACGAGTTTGGTTCTGTCCTGTGCGTTGCTCACGTCAATACGCAGTACCTCGCATTTTGCGCCGAGCGCCTTTATGTCTTTTTGGGTTTGCAGCCCCTTGCTTTCATCCGGTTTGCCGTCTGCGGTAAAATCAAAATGACCGATTACAATATCATAGCCGAGCTTTGCCAGTTCCAGTGCGATTCCTCTTCCGATACCCCTGCTGCCGCCGGTAACGATTGCTACAGGTCTGTCTGCCATTTCTCACCTCCTGTGTCTGTCATTCCCGTGAAAACGGGAATCCAGTCGTTTTTCTTTTAGTTTTGTTACAAACTCTAAATTTTTAACTCTTAAGGAATTTGTTTATCTCGTCCGCTGCCTTCATTCCGTCTGCGACGGCAGTAACTACCATAAGTCCGCCGTTGATTATGTCCCCGCCTGCAAAAACGCCCGTTCGGCTGGTGGCCAGGCTGCCTTTCTTTACCACAACGAGGTTCTTTTTGTTTAGTTCAACGCCCGGCAGAATGTCCTTGAGATTATCCGGCGCCTTTTGTCCAATCGCCTCGATAATCACGTCTACCTCGACTTCGAGATTGGCGCCGGCAATTTCTATCGGCGCCCGGAAACCGTTTTCATCAGGCTCTGCCAGGTTGACGTGTGTCGCCTTGACCGCCTTTACCCGGCCGTCATTAACAACATATCCTTTTGGCATAAACTGGTTCATAAACGACACATCTTCGGTAAGCGTATGCTGCCGCTCGTGCATCCAGGCCGGCATCGTGATAAACGACTCGAAGCAAATCATATAAACGCTCGCCGCTCCCTGCTCTTTCGCCGCATTCGCTACGTCCATTCCCGTATTGCCCCCGCCGATAACTGCGACCCGTTTGCCCGCCACGTTGACATCGCGCCCGTGTTTGAGCGCTCCGAGAAATTCCAGCGCACCCCACAATCCTTTTGGCTTGCCGTTAAGGTGCAGCGTCTTCGATTCCGGCAGTCCCATCGCAATAAATACACAATCGAAGCCCTGATTCATCACCTTGTCTAAATTAAACCCGGCGTCGACCGCCTTACCGAGTTCCAATTTGAGACTTGTCTGGGGTGCATCGCTGAATACGGCCTTTAGCTCGTTGTCGAGAGAATAGGCCTGCTTGTTCATTGCAATTACGCTTTTGACTATGCCGCCGAGTTCCTTGTTCTTGTCGAATATGGTGACATTGTGGCCGCTCTCGACCAATTTCACCGCGCAGGATAGCCCGCACGGCCCCGCTCCGATTACTGCTACCTTCTTGCCGCTCGACTTTTTCGGTACCCGGATTTTCGACCATCCGTTTTTGTTCGCCTGCACCGCCAGGTGTCTTTGAATGGCCGCTATCGGCATCGGTGCGTCCCCGATGAAGTTCTGCAAACAACTCTTTTCGCACAACTGTTCGACCGGGCATAACCACGAGCAAATCTCCGGCAGCACATTCGCCTCTCTGATGACCTCGTATGCCCCCTTCTCGTCGCCCTCAAGGAACAGCTTGATAAACTTCGGTATATTTATACCCGCCGGGCACGCCCTCTTGCAGGTCGCATCGCCGCACTCTCGGCACGCATCGCCTAACCGCAGCAGGTTCAGCCTGTCCCGCAGCCGTCCCCATTCATATATCGGCCCGTATACCTTGGTGTCACGCACAACGCAGCCGGTCATCCCCCCGTCGCGCATAATCTGCGTGCACGCGCTGCACCCGATGCAGGTCTTTTCCGGGTCCATTCTGCCTTTTTTAACAATATCGTGCGGAAAATCTGGATACGCAAACGACATCCTGCCCGCCCCGACAATCGTAACCATACCGTTCTTCTTGCTCGCCGCCCCCACGTATGGCAGCATTGACCGCAGCCAGCTATACCCCGTCCCGACCATCGCTATATTCGGAAACGCCTTTTGAATCTTGCCGGTAACCGTCAGTATCCTGTGCAGCCCAATCAGCGGATGTTCCGGCTCCTCGTATACGCCCAGAATAGGCTCATTAAACGGCCTTCCGATATGCGGGTTGTAATACGGGTTCCCTATGGTCGTATTCATAATCTTTACGCCGCGCTGCTCTAACAGTTTGATGAGCTTCTTCGGCTCAGCAAAATCCGGCTTTTTGTAATCGTCTTTATCCACCCCCCAGCCGTATGGATATGGTATCGCATCATACATCGGGAATCGGGTCGTAATGATTTTGTCATCGCCGACTCTCTCGCGGATTTTGTCCATAGTCTCCAGCAGGATTCGCGTCCGGTTCTCGAACGACCCGCCGTATTTGCCCTTCCGCCCAAAGCAGGCGAATATCTCGTTAATCAGGTACCCGTGACAGGATTTTATATCGACCGCATCGAACCCCGCCGCGAAAGCCACTTCCGCTGCCTCCACATAAGCCAATTGCAGCGCATCTAAATACTCATCGGTAACAATCGGATAATCCGCAGCCAAATTTTTCTTCGCCTTGCGGTTCGGCGGGAACTGCGGCACCATCACATCGCGATATGGGTCGTGCTGCGGTATCACCGGCTCAGGTACACCCTTCGGCTTCGAGTACCTTCCCGAATGTGTCAACTGCGCCACGATAATCGGCTGATGGCTGGGGCCGTATCGCAGCCTCACCGCCTCGCGCATCTGCTTTATCATTGCAGCAAAGACGTCTTTGCTTTTCTTGTTGAGCCACAACTGTCGCGGGTTGGCCCTGCCCTCCGGCACGACCGCTATCGCCTCGCTCCAGATAACGCCCGCTCCGCCGGCTGCGAACCGCCTGTATCGCCGGAATGTCAGCACGCCGGGCCGTCCCTCCGAATCGCCGTCGCACCCCTCCATCGCCTGCGTTGCCAGCGAATTCGGCGCCGTCAGCTTCCCGACCTGCACCGGCTGGGCTAAAATTGAGACATCATCGCTGGTTTCGATTTTGACCCCCAGCGAACGTGCCAGTTTCTTCAACTGCTCGACGTTGCTTAGCTCAAAATCCCATGCATTTTCCTTTTTTGGTCTTATTATTATCGTTTCCATAAACCGGCGTTTCTATCAAAAAACTCACCCCGCGTCAATAACAACTTTACAGTAAATCCCATTCGCCCGCAAAAGCCCAAAAACCCTCTTATTACTACTGATATGCCTGTTTTTGCCGTTGTTTTCGATGCTTGCTTTGAAGAAATTTCAGCCTCCTGCCACGATTGCCCCGTGAGACTTGTCCGCCGTAGCTGCCCTCATTACAACCTTCTTCTTGATTATGAAACAATAACTATGGTAGTCGGTTTTTCAATCTGAATCACTCATAAATCCCTCGCTTTCCACACAAGGAGTTTCGGAAACGATTTTCATCTCTTCACAACGACCTATAAAAAAACCAGCCGGTCAAAAATACCGCAAAATATCTCTTTGGGGCGGTTTATTTAAAACTGCAGTCCTTGATATAAAGCGAGAGATAAAAACAACCGATTTCTAAAGCAGATTAAATGAAATGGTGCGAATAATTCACAAGGGTAATAAACTGTGTTTTTAAAACCAGTATATCTGTCACACAAATTTGCGTACGCTTTAATATGCCTGTGTTTGGTCTGCGCTGAAGCTTGTACATTTGCATCAGGACAGGAGCCAAACAAGCCTGCAGACCTCTTTGAGATGAACATCGAGCAGTTGATGCAGGTTGAGGTCGTCAGCACCGCCTCGAAATATGAACAGAAAACCACTGAAGCGCCTGCCTCCGTAACCGTCATCACCGCTGATGAAATCCGCTTGTACGGCTACCGCACGCTGGCGGACATTTTGCAAAGTGTCAGAGGCTTTCATGTCTTCAACGACCGAAACTACACCTATCTCAACGTCCGCGGAGTCGGGCCGGCGACCGACTACTACAACAGAGTGCTGGTACTTATCGATGGACACCGTGTCAGCGAAAACATCAGCGGCTCGACATATTTCGGCAATGATTTTCTTTTAGATGTGGACCTTATTGAAAGGGTTGAAATCGTACGCGGTCCGGCATCGTCTCTATACGGTGCCGATGCGATGTTCGGCGTGGTGAACGTCATAACCAAAAACGGAAAAAACTACAAAGGCGCCGAAGTGTCGGGAAAAATCGCCACCTACCAGACGCAGAAAGAACGACTGATACCAATTGTATTTAATTTTTGCGCTCTGCATAATAAGTTCTGCAAACAGATTTGATAATTTCAGGTTCAAGAGCAGTATTCCGCCAGGCATCTATTG
>Ga0315294_10000900_pt1 | contig 32286 bp, 28 predicted proteins | sample YL17G13_40_MG_FD_203626 | JGI IMG/M metagenome (GOLD analysis project Ga0315294, IMG submission 203626) | Sediment microbial communities from Yellowstone Lake, YNP, Wyoming, USA - YL17G13_40 | ecosystem: Environmental > Aquatic > Freshwater > Lake > Sediment | place: USA: Wyoming | collected...
GTGAGTTCAGTCCATTTGGAATAAAGCGCCACTTGGTCTGGGTGATGTTCCAACCTTACGTATTTTGGAATGTCAGTAAGTTTGACTACGAGGCGCGTGGGCATTGCCTAAAGCCCTCATGAATTGTAGCAGGATGCAACAATTGTTTCCGTCACTGTTAAATGTTGCACAAGCGCGCGCTCAACTTATTGTAGCTCTTCGAACATTCGGCCGAGAAGGTATGTGTTTGCAAAGACTACTATTGAGACTATGAGTGAGGTCTCACTGTGAAGAGTTGTTTGATAAACTAGATTCACATATGCTTCTGTGACGAAGAAGCACGCTACTGCTAGCAAGAGGGCCGAAAGTGCAGATCCTAGTTTTTTCTTGGGTTTCATTTTTTTTACTGCGAAAGGCATGATATAGTAAGTCATCGCTATTATCATCGCAAAAAAGAAAGACAGGAGGACGAGAGCGTTCGGCAACAATGTATTAACTTGTTTTTCAAAATCCGTGAGACTGAAGTAACTTGAAATGAACTCTGTGAGACCTGGTAGCGGCAGAGAGTCAATCACCAAAGGCTTGAGAACTTGGCTTTCAAGAATAATGCAGTTCTTGATTATCCAAATGAACGCTGGAAGAACAAGGATAAACACTTGCGAATAACTCAGAAAAAGACGTTCATCATATCGCATTTTCGTCCTCCAGTGCTTTTTGAGTTCCTTTGCTGCGGCAACCGTGGATCGGAAAGAAGAACGACTGAGAGGGACAGAAAAGACTGCCATTGCAACAAAATAAAGCGCATGATTATCTTCGAAATATCCAAAGGCGCATAGAACGATTCCTATTACAACGAAAAACAATGACTGGGCTGACACGAAATATCTGATAAAAATCTTTTCGGCCAGATTCTCCAGTTCAGGGTTTGACTTTATTTTTCCTGTTCTCAGGTAGTATGTACGTACAGAGTTGATTATGACCGAAAGCAAATTGATCCATAGGAACATTATCAATGGTGGAATGAGCCCTAATGTTAGGAAAAAAAACAGGAACAACCGTATCGTAATATCGATCAGGAAAGTAAATAATTCGGGAAATTCAATTGCAAAATACCCATAGCTCCTAATAAACGTGACGAGAGGGACAGTGATTGAGAGGATCGACAATATGCCAAAGCCTATCCAGAAGAATTTTCTCGCAACGAATCTGTCTTTTTCAAGAGTGTTTACATTCATTTTGCTGGGTAAATGCTGGAATAGGGAGGAGTCGAATTTTCTTAGAATAGCTGCAAGAGGATAAGCGGACAATGTGTTGCCTAGTACGTACAGTACTAAACCTAATGTTGCCAGTAATAACCACCTGAAGGCATAGGTATAGTCTACGTAGTGAAGAAATGTGAGAATGATAACACTGAGATCCACGCTTTTCGATTCATTGCTACCAGAGTTGTCCAACACAAAATAGTACTTGCCTTGCCTCGGGACTAGATAGTTCAGACTGCCATTGCTTGAATCAGTCACATTTCTTTCAGAATCGGTCCACATCGTCTCTTTCCAATGCGTATATTGTTCTTCAGACATGAGGTACAAGTTGATGGGTTTTCCTGTGCGAACTTGAAAGGTTGTGAAGAACGTTTGGTTTATGATCACAGAAGAACTGCGGGTACTTAGCCAGATGTAACCAGAGTTGTTCTTCGGAACATACACCGTATTTGGATAGGATCTCTCCAATGATATAACACAAGGGCGAGTCTCCAAAAGATAGAAGTCAATTCCTATAATGATGATTGCTACAGCAACAACGATCAGAACGTATCCGGTCGTTTTTTTTGTTTTCATTCTGATAGGTCCTAGCTAATTGAAGCATACTAAGACGTGACGATATTAAGCATGCTTTCTATTCTTCTACTTTGTAATCTAATTGAATTTTATAAACTAAATTTTTCTTTCGGGGTAGAAACTACAAAGTTAGAAACATAATTTTGACCTTTGAAAAATGGTTCATAGCACTTGATGTTTTCAAGACGAGAAAAATCGTCTAACATCGGCATCTCCTATGAATGCGAATTTTCCATGAAGATTTTTGCGAATTCTATCTATCAAGTTGTTATCCAGAACTACATGGTTTTTCCCAGTAGTAGATGTCCAAGAAACGTCCATAAGGAACGATAGCTTCTCTTCCGTATCGGTTCTCTGATTCTTTCTTCATCGTTTCTACGATTTTGTGGTCGGAGTTTAGGTTTTTGCTGAATTGTTTCATTACTCTTGTCCATTCACTTAACCTCCATCTGCAAGAGTACTTGGGGATGTTGTAGCTTGCTGGAATGTGTGTCCTCACAAAGGAGTCGAAGGCTAAGGTTTGTCCCCATATGAGCAGCAAGGGTTTGGAGACAGCGATCATATAATAATTGCCATACCTGTTTCTCTTGCCTTCCTTTTCCTTTACTCTTCCGAGTTCATGCCAGACAGTTTCCAGCGTTTCGTGTGGAATACTGTCGAAATCAAGCAAGGTGTAATTTCGAAGCTGATAATAGGCTTGAGAAATTCTGTCAAGCGATTCTTTCAATATTTCAAGGGGTTTAGAGCTGTCTCCCATACGGTAAGTTTGCCATCTCGGCAGTATTTTGCTTAGTCTAGCGTAGGCTTCCTTTCTGTGATCTTCATCTAGAATTTGATCTGTGCTTTTTGATTCCACTTTGATTTTCCATTTCCAGACGTAATCGAAGTTAGCCCAGTAACTTCGCGGAAAGGAGCCCAGCCTTGTCTTCAACTCGTCTGGTGATATCATCGAGTCGAATATGAACAGGTTGACTTATTAACCTGTGTTAAATTTCAATGTGCAACGATTTCAACAACTTGAATCTTTTTGTCTTCTGCTAGATCTTGAAACTGCTCGTTTAGTCTGCGCGCGCGATTGAGCAAGAGAGCATAGAAGTAGGAGTACACGTTCAAATTAAGAAGTCGAGACCCTATTTTCATGCGCGCTAGGCTGTTGCTAAATTCGGGGAATTGACATGAACTTGTTCGGTCACGCTTAGGCTTGGATAGACACCCATGATCTAGTATGGAGAAGTATGAGGAGAACGCACGTGTGTTCAGAAAATAAGCAGAAATTGACACAAACAATGCGATTTAGCAACGCCCTAGCGCGCCAAAACTCTCACTGAAACCAAAAACCCAAAGAACTAGGCGAGACCACACTAAAGCGGTTTCATAATCGGTTGGAGAACGAACTGATGGGCGACCCGTTTGAACTAGATTCATCTCTTACAAAACATTGGTCAGGTGTCAAACCAGCTCTCCGTTTCTTGAAAGAAACTCTTCAGTATAGCAAACGAGCCGACATTGCGAAAGTAATCAATGACAGAATTGAAATCGATCACAATACACTCGATCCTTTTCTCATTAGGGACTCTGTCGAGTTTTTGCGGCTTTCTATAATAAACCTACTGGCTTACAAACACTTGGTATGTGGCAAGTATCTGGCTTGGGGAAGAGTGACGATATATTACAGCTATTTCTACATCATAAACTGCCTCTTGAGACTGAAAGGAGTTGCTCTAGTTCACCTAGACTACCTTGACGAAAAACCTTTGACAGTCAGAATCTTAAGACCCCGAAACAGTCGCAATTACAGATTTCAAGAATGCGGCGGCGCCAGTGGGCACAAAATTGTCGGCGAAGAGTTCGCAAGAGTGTACCCGAGCCTTGGCAATAAGACTATTTCAATGTATACAATTAAGGAAAGAATGGATTGGAACTATGACCTATTTTATGCTTCACAAGCTACCGACAAACATGCTCTGAAAGAAGCGGAAGACAGATGCAAAAACGATTTTCTTGACCCAAACTACGGGAAAACTGCATCTTCAGAGAATGAAGCAGAGTATTATAATGAACTCATGGCAGGTTTCGGGTATGAGGAAGGAGGAACTGGGCAATATCAGAAATATGCGATTGATCAATTTACGGACATAGGAAAGAACTCAAAATACGGTTCTTTTTATCGCGCATTTTTTGAAAGCATGCTACAGGACCTGGGCCTTCTTGAATCATCAGATTTGACAAAGGAAGAGATAGCAAATTGGCTCAGAAACGCTATCTCCCAGATCAAGCAATGACCTCATATCGTGTTTCTTCCAAAAACCCAAACTGTCTGAATATTATGTCGGCGAGTGAGAGTTTGTTGTCTGAACAACGTGCTATTACGTCCGTTCTGGCGCGCTAATCAAATGGTTAATCTTATAAGAGCTCTTTGAAAGAGGGATGTATGGAAGTCTTAGAATGCCACAAATGACGTTCTTGTCTTGCAGTCTCAGACCGGAGGATGATGCCCAAGTCAACGCATATTTCAGGGATATTTTTGGATTTTATGGGATCGAAACTGAAACGATTAATATCCCCGGGTTGTCTGAAGAACAAGTTTTAGAGCTCGTAAAACAGTACATCCCAAGATGTGAGGGCGTGATTGTCCTATGGACACCCCGTTACTTCATCAATGGCTATCTTCCATCGATTTGGGCGATACTGGAATCCGTTGTGGGAGTCGCAAAGGATAAACCTGTCTACATCTTCTACGAACAGGGTATTTCACTTGAAGGACCACTGAAGGTCTTGGGCAATGTGCGTGTAGAGTTTAATAGATTCTTTTTCTGTAACCAGGAAGAGCACGAAAGACTTTGCGCTTGGGCGCAGTGGATAAAAGGGGATATGGAAAGAAACAAAACGGAAGATTCGAGGAGAAATCTTGGAAATGCGATTTGGGTTGGGATTGCAGCAGTTTCACTCTTCGTCTTGGGTTTCGTTGCTGGGAAGGCATTCAGTTCTAAGAAGACAGCTAGTGGACACTAACGCGAGCTAAAAAAAGAGGGAATTGTGCGGGTGACATCACCATCTGTCGCGGGCACAAACCCAGCCAGCGACAATAGCGCGACCTTCTTGCACGTCAATTACCACCGAAATCAGCCCGGATTTCCCAATTTGGCAAATTTCGAATCCTGATTGAACTATTGTGTGAATTCTGTCGAAATCGCTGGGGCACAACACAGAAATCTGAAATTCGCTGATGCAATATGCGCAGGTGAGAAGTATGAAAACTATAATAATAATCATAGAAGGAAAACTTCCTGAAAAGGAAGAAACTGAGATCAAGAGGGTCGACGCTCGAAAACGAGCAGAAAAACCAAAGATCATTGATCCTGCCAGAGCATACCTGGTCTAACAACAAACAAGGCATGACAGAAAATACAAGCTGCATATTTCTATAATAGGGCAACTGCGTAAAGTGCGCCTTTGGTAGAGGAGAACTTGCTATATTGCTGAACATAAAAAAATGGATTGCCTTGTTTCTCGAACAATATAGATTTGAAGCCTTGAAACTGGGACCGAAAGACAAGGAATGTTTAGCGCCCTACGCGAAAGAGCAGCTCTTGTCGCCGCCATGCGAGATTGAAGCACTGATTCTTCCGAATCCATTCTGTCTGATATTTCTCTTTTTCTTCAGTCCACACGTCCAAGACCGTCGAGTATCTCTGCATAACTCAAGCTGGCCCAGAATCCACTTCTTAATCGGCAAGTTTCACATGAAGTATGGCACCTCAAACATCGACTACAAAAAACTTGAAACCATGATAAGTCGCATCCACCAGAATGTTTCCCAGAACAGCCCAAACCAACAGAACCCCATTTACGGCATCGACTTCATACCAAACGTATGTTGCATCTACTTCTATCAAGACCTCAGAATTGAGGCATGGCCTTGGAACTCGAAAAGGCGGTCAGAACCTTCAGACATCGTCAACACGGTGTTCCATCTGAACTATTGCCAAGCCATCGACGAGGCCACAAGCGAGCGAATACTTAGGGTAGCCGTCAAAGAGCTTGAGAAGAGAGGGTTCAGAAAAGTGGAGTATTAAAAGTGAAAAAAGCGTGACAACACAGTAGTTATCTTTTGCTCTTAATAGTCAAAAACAAGAGCAAGCTACTTTTGAAATTTCCACCAGATCCAAACGCCTTTACCCGGTCCCACCCTTTCACCCTTGATCAAGCCCTCTCCTCGCAGGTTGTTCAGTCGCGAGCGCTACTCGATGGGCTTCACAAGAATCAGGAGTTTCCCGTTTTCGGCCTTGATATTCCATTCGAGTCTAGCCCCTTCTTTGAGATTCAACTGTTTAACTACTCCAGAGGGCACTGTTGTTCTCAAGGATTTGCTAGTCGTCGTTGCTTTCGAAAGAACTGTTATCTCTCCCATATCTTTTCAGTTGGTTATAGGTAACGCTATTTATAAATTTTCTTTGCAATGCTGGTACCAAAAGGCTTATATTGGCAATTATGTTACCTATACTTAGGTAAGCTATTAGCCAAGAATGGTGCTACCATGCAAACTGAAGAAAAGGTGTGTCCGATATGCGGAAACAGATCGCATACGTTTTCAATAGATAGTGAAAATCTACATTTCCTAACTGATATGATTCGCAAAGAAGAGATCAATACGGTCCTTTCTATGGCAAGGATTGTTTGGAAAAGCATCCCTAATACGGCCAAGTCCAAGACTCTAGTTGACGAGCTATCAAAGATGCTAATAGAAAGCACTCAGGAACAACTGAACAAGATTCTGGAACCGATGAGATTTTTTGCCGAGGAATTTCCTAGACTGATTGAGAAGTTGCCTGAAGACCTAAGAACAGATGTCAAGAGAGAATTTAACGAAACACAGATCAGATTTGAGAGTCAGTTCAAAATGCTTTCATTAAACATAAAAGAAGTACTCAAGGAAATGGGATTTCCCGAACCGGAACAGCTGAAACTGTTGACTGAACTGGTTCCATCAATGCTGCCCCTGCTCAACGAGTTACTACGTAACCACCGAGTTCCAGCGGAGAAGGGCAAACAGGGTGAACTGGAACTGATTGAACAGCTTAGAGAGTATTTTCCGGATGATGAATGCGAACCTGTTGGAGGCCCTGGAGATACCGACATATTGGCTATCCCACGTTTCAACGGCTTGAATTTGACATATAAAATCCTGGTGGAATCCAAGAAGAACGGAAGCGGCTGGAACAGATCTTTCATCCAACAAACCAGAACCCACATGAAACTAAGAGGAGAACGCTTCGCAATACTCGCTGTTGACATTATGCCAAAAGGCGCCAACGGATTCCTCTTCGACCAATGCCCAGAAGGCGTAGTGCTAGTCACAGATAGAGAATATTTTAGAGTCGCATACGGCAGCTTAAGGGCGAGCATAATCGCACTGCAACCCTTCTGCCACAAAGAAGTAGACTTTGGCAGACTTTTCGCAGATCAGAAGATCAGCGAAGTCGTCAAAGAAGCCTACGATTACTGTGAATGGGTCAAAAGAATAAAGGAGAAAGCCCGCCGGATAGAGGCAAACGCCGACGGCATCAACCAAGACATTGTTGCCCTGGATAAGCACTTACGGCGAGTGTTAAGTGACTTACAGACAAGAATCAATAATGCAATCACTCAAATTGCCTCCACTGAACATAACCCACTTCTTTCAACCAGCGGAAAAGCTATAGAGGTTTCTTCAAGTGGCAAATAAACGCGAAGCGAAAGCAATTCAGTTCTTGGCAAAAGGAAACAGCATCAAACCCGTAAGTCGATCCCAATTTTTGGTTCGCTCCCAATCAAATCCTCAAAAGTGGTATGGAGTAACATGGCAAAGAGATCATTGGCGCTGCGAGTGTGAAGACTATCTAAAAAGGAATGTTCGATGCAAACACGTTTACGTGATACAATATTTTCTTGCCGTCAGAGACATTACCAAAGGCATGCGAGATTCAGAGAATGTATTCACATGTAGAAAATGCGGATCTCACAAGTTTTTGGTAAAAGTCGGGCCTAGGCACAACCAAAGCGGCACAGTCCAGAAATTCTACTGCAAACAATGCAAAAAATTCTCAACTGATCGAAGAGGATATGAGAGAATGAAAAACCAAACAATGACGATCGTATGTGCTTTGGATCTTTTTTTCCGGGGCATAAGCTTGAGAGAAGTACAGCAGCATCTGCAGTCAACATTCGGAATTGACGTTTCGTATGTCACCATCCATAATTGGATAAAAAAATATGTTGAACTGGTTAGACGTTACACTGAAGAATTGAAAGCAATAACCTCTGGCCGTTGGCTTGCCGACGAGACTCTCATCAAAGTTGGAGGTAGGCAAATGGTACTGTGGTGCTTACTTGACGCTGAAACGCGTCAACTAATCGCACAGCATATAAGCCAGAGCAGAAGCAAAGAAGACGCAATAATTCTGTTCAAGAGAGGCAAGAAATCCTCAAAGAGTCCTCCGCTTGAAGTTGTCACGGACGGTCTTCAAAGTTACAACTTTGCACTTGAAAGTGAATTCGGAGGGAAGAATGATATTCAGGGCTCAAATAAACGACCACTTCACATTGTCGGTCCGCTGGTTGGAAAAATCAATAATAATAAAATCGAAGCGTTTAATGGTTGCATAAAAAGGCGTCTCAAATCCATGGGTCACTTGAACTCTGCAGAGGGAGCAAAGATTTTTGCAGAAGGATATCAATTACATCACAACCTGATAAGGGAACATAAGGCATTAAATGGAAGAACACCTGGTGAGACGTCAGGCATTTCTAATGAAAAGATGAATTGGAGAGAGCTAATTGATAAAGCATCCAAGGACTAAAGGCGTTTGTTCCTAGCCTTTGCAGATTCGCCTTCAACAAAACGAGTAAAGCGATATGCAAAATCGAGAAGCGGAATGAAACTCAATTTGTTTCCTATATTTCGAGGCAAGATGAGTCCTAATGTTTCCGCTGGGGTCTTTTTAGTTTTATTAAATGGCCACACGAAATTGCGGAAATCTCGGAAAATGTTCATGCTGCACTCCTGAGTTTCTGGTCTTTTATATTGACACTCATGCTTGTTGTGACGCAAACCAAAAACGCCAAACCATCCCTCCATAGCTTGGTTGAAAGTGAAATCGTCTTTTTTATTAATACACAGAATTTTTTCAGGAGGAAGCAGAGCTTTTGCGGCAGCGATCAATTCTTTGGCGCTGTCTATTTTCAAAGGATCAGGTTCAACACCTGCCTTATCGATTGCAAGTGAAAGAGCCCTTATGCCGACGAATTTGTCGCGCCACTTCGAAACGCAAGTGGAGAAAGCGAATTGTGCTTTTTCATGTATCACAACTGTTGGATACATGTGAGGATTCCCTTTTCTCGGGTCCAGCACTTTCCCCGGAAAGAGGCTTTGGTCAAAAGGCAGATCGTGATATCGGATATCCATGCACCAGGTTTCATTGATAGATTTAGTTGCAAGATAACGGAAAGCGTAAGGCTCGAAGTTGTCAACAATTTTATCGCTTGACCACCTAATTTTGTATATCGTTGGAACACTTATCGTGAACTTTGCTCCGTGGAATTTGCTTTCTCTTAGCACTTCTTCTTGAATGTCAACGTTTCTCTGGCCTTTCGCTGTTGAAAATAAAACTCGGTCCCAAACCCAGAGGGGGACATGAGATCCTCGATTGAACCCCAGCGTTGTGACTTCATCGCAATCTGGACAGAATTGCTTCTTCTTAATTTCATGTATATTATGTCGATTCCCATCGTCCACCAACGGCCTTCCACACCTCAAGCATCTATCTTTGTAAAAATCAAGCGGGAGTTGTGAAGCGGATATAATCGGCTTCAAAAGTTTCGACAAATCCTCTGACGGGAGTGGTAAAGAATTCAGCCCAAAATCTGTCATTTTTGTTTGAACGGGACTCTGCGACCTATGGATGTCGTTAAGAACAGTCAACCTTTGTAAACTCCGCATATCCTGAGGAACCCTTTGAGCATCAGACGGAATCTTAACGATGAGCGGATATGACGAAAAGTTAACACCGCCCTTTTGGGCGCTCTTAAGTTGTCGTTTGATTTCGACCATTCTTGCAGGTTGTTAAGAAAACGTTTGATGGCCATTTAGGCTATCCTCAATAGATCTTGCAGTTTTTCCGATCGACAGAAATTCAGTTCTTGACGCAGGCATCGTAGTAATAATATGCATTGGTTTTGTTTCAAATCTTGAACCCTGTCAATATTTTCATTAAATGCTTCAAAGCGGGACCCGCAGAACCTTACTGTTTCAACCCTTGGTTCATTCGAATAGAGTTGAACTGCAGACATCCGATCTAATTCGTTTTCTATTGAGGATGTAAAGGGTCCGTTCAAAGTTTAATCCTCCTTGATAGTCTCAAATAAATCGGCACCATCGTGAGGAAATCAGCAATATTCAACTCGTCTTGCATCTCTGAAAGAAGCACGTCGCGAAGCGAAGAGTCCGGCAGTTTCTCTGCGGCAAAGACTTTGAGTGGGCGTACGTTCACGGTCTTCTTTTTGAAGTCCGAACCATCTGCCTTTTCTGGCGGTTGAGGATAGAGTGGCCGATTTTGCATCCCGCATCATCGAACGGAAGCTGGCAGTTTTGCTTATCTATAACTTCTGCAGAATTGCACCAGGTGACACTGCGACGAAGAACCTTAACAGTGTTCTGCGACTTTGGTATGGCAGAGATGACGAGCGGCTCAGTTTTGATGAGCTTATGAGGCGAAAGGACACTAAGCCAATCGACCCCAAGCTATTTGATAGACATCTCTTTGAACTCGGTAGACGCCAATTTATTCGGTGGCTGAACGACCTGACGTCTATGCGTCTTTTGGTGAAAGATGTTGATTCGAGCCGGAACACTTGGTATGCTAAGACAGAGAAAGGCAAACGCCAAAGCTTTGCGTCTTTCTTGAAGGATTGGGTAGAACGTGAAGAAGTTGGAGAATGTCGCGATTTGTACGGTGCCTCAATAATCTATAGCGAACCTGCTTTAGACAGTTTCATGAGGGAAGAAGATTTTGAAGACCTGTACCACATTATGAACGAGGCCAATGCTCAGATTGCAGGCAAGATTTTAGATGCTCTTGTCAAAAGCAAGTTGGGAGAGCTTTCAGATAGGGACAGACAAAACGCCGTATTCTACAGAGAAAACATAAGTGAATTCGATAGGATGGCGAGGCGATTTGAGAAAGCTGGTGTCGCTAAGACATTGAACGAGGATCGCAAGGTGAATTCTGAGATGCTAAGACAAGCGAAAACGCGAGGCTTCGGTTCGATAGAGGAATTGAAGAACGCAGACTGTTATCGTTTTACTGACCCGTTCAAGGATTACTCGCTCACACTAGCGGAACAAGAAAAACATCGATACTTGAAGAGCAGAATACGACCAAAAGATGAGAGATTTTTCGCGAAAGTCGAAGAAGAAATGCCAGGAGTATTCTCTTGTTTCTACAATTTTGAAATGGAAGAGTTGTTTCTTTCGAATTACAATTTGATTCTGACGGCTAATGATGTTATAAAACCTTTAGGAGAAGTCTTGGACTCTTTAGGTCACGACCAGTTAAAAGAATACGTGGAGAGAATTGGGAAGGCGCTTCGATCCCCCCTAGGCAAGCTGCCAGAATGGGTTGGGAGCAAAGGTGATCAGCCCAAGATGAGACTGTCATGGGGCAACAAGACAAGAAGAAAGTATCTCCTTCGCATTCATGTAAACGTTGAAAGAAAACTATGGCGATCGAGCGCGATAAGCCCATCAGACTGCTGAAGCCGAATATTCGATCTTTGAGAGCGTGATTTTGGAGCTTAGTGGATTGCGCGTTTTCGGAGAACTCGATTTATCTTACATCCACTTGCCTATGTATTTAATATTTGAGGGTAAGACAATGAAGTTGGAAAAAGGGTATGATCAGATGCAGGTGAGGCTGACCGATTGGATATTTGCTTTCACACACGGGTTCAGATACGAGTCCAACAAGGTGCAGAAGGAAGAGCTGGAATTTCTTGAGCCGTACGTTAAAGAGCAGACGCTACCAAGACCCTGCCAAATAGAAGCAATCCAGTTCAGCAGACCTTATCGTCTTGTACTGCTTTTCTTTTTTGACAAAACCAAATACGATCTTATTATTGACATTCAACAAGGAAGATGGAACACCCAAAGTTCAATTATTGAGAGGTTGACTGACAAATACTCAGGACTGAAGATAAATCGCAAGGACCTTCGCACACTAATTGAACGTTGCCAATACTATCAACGGAATTCGATATACGCAATTGATTGCATAAGAAACGTATGCTGCCTTTGCTTTACCCGCGACCCGAGGCAGAAAGGTTCACCATTTCCTTGGAATTTGAGCTACATAACAAAGCCCCAAGAAACGGCAGAAATGATTTTTGACCTCAACCTTAGCCAAGCTTCAATGTACTCCACATAACCACGAAAGACTTCCAAGTGGTTAGATGTTGCATGCGCGCAGGGGAATTAAATAAATGGTTAAAAATGGTCTTGATTCGTCTTTTGTGATTTGGGGGCAATTTTAGGCCTCGTGTCGGCTTTTGGCCTTCTTGCAGTGTCCGCCTTTCTCACACTGTGGAGGGTTAAGCTGAAGGTCGCGGTGTAAGGCTCCGCGATGGTCAGATCGGCTTGATGCCCGAATCCATGATTTTCCATCCTCAGCACGGCCAAGACTTGACTACAAAACGAGCCTGTATCGGATGCGAATAGGCAAAAGAAGAATAAATACCATTTTAGACCAATTTCGGGACAGGCCAGCGCGCTGTAGCCACAAATGATTTTAGCGAAGTTAAGCGGATCTGGTGATAAGCTTGGACGATAAAATGAGCGCGCTAAGCGGGTTGAGGTTTCTTGACTGACGATGAAGACGACTTAGAAATTGAAATATCCAGGATAATTGTTAGATTATCTTCCACAATGGCCCGAATGGAAGAGAGACTAAAACGTAATGATGACTCACGAATTCGGAACGCCGTGAAGGCACTGGCATCTGCTCAGGGTCAGCTGCTTAAGGCTTTATTTCAACTTGACTCCAGATTCCATATCCCTCTCGTAACTGGCGAGACCTGGAACCACTATTATGCCAAGAACTGGCTAGTCAAAAAACTGTCACTGGAAGACATCTCCGCTGAGGTTAGGATCGGCGACTGCATTTTTGATGCCGTAGGTAGGATTGGTGAAGAATATGTCATCATAGAGGCGGAAACCAAGCCCACCAAATGCATGGCAAAGGTGGAAAAAATAACAAAAGCAATTGACGATTTTGTGTCTGGGAAAATTGAAATTCTTGAAGAGAGCAATGATTCAATCTTTCTGAAGATCAAGAAGCAACTCGCAATGGGAAAACCCATGAGACTAGTCTTTGCAGTCACAGGAAAGAGAAAGCCCAATCAGTCTACCCTAAGAGACATCAGGAAAGCTGAAGGCTCCTTGATTCGCCCAGAAGTCTATTACATCAATAGCGCCAGCGCTTCTTTGGAAATATCGCCCAATCTTCTGCAGGAGATTTAAGACGCACCCATCCAGCAAATCTGAGGATATTCGATCCTAATGTTGGTTGCGTGTGCTTGCTGCTTTAATCAAAATCTGCGGTTTTCTGATGCAGCGAGCGCGCTGGCTTGTCCCTTTATTATGTATTGAAGCATGTTGGTGAGAATGCTTTGTCTGGTCTTCCAAGGTTTTCTGCTGCATCTCTGTTCAGAACCAAGCACAACATGCTGTAGAGTGCGTAGGAAGCAACGTTCTCCAAACCTCTGACCTTGTTTATGGCCAAACTGTACTGCGTCTTCAGGAAGCTGTAGACCGCTTCGATGTGGGGCCTCTTATGATACTCCTTCTTCGGGTCTTCTGGCCCGTAGGTTCGAAACTTCTTGTCCACCCTAAATATGTCTCTTACGCCACGTTTCTGGTTTGCCGGGTACAGAATCACCGCCTCGCAGACAGCACTTCTGAGTTTGCTGTCGCTGTATTGGCTGTCAGCTATCACGCTTCTCAATCTGGCTGCAGACCGTTTGAGAATCAGCTTCGTCTTCTCCAGCATGTTCAGCGAGTGTTTCTTCTCGTTCTGGTTTGCAGAAGCAAAAACACAAGTCAAAGGAAGCATGGTCTGAGAATCGATGGACAGGTGAAGCTTGTAGCCCAATCCGAAGGTTCTGCCTGCCCTTCCAACCCTGGCTTCCATGTCCGAATAGCCTTTCTGGTTATCGAGTGGATGGCGCGTACTCCAAGCCTTTATAAACGAGGCGTCTAACACGGCATCAACGTCTTTTGCATCGTTCCGTTTCAAGAGCTTAACAACTTTCTCCTCGATTATTCTTGTAAGGCTGTCTTCTCCGACTTTGCGGATGAACCTGCTGAGAACGCTTCGTGAGTATGCTGCTTCACCTGTCTTGATAAGGCACAGTTTTCTAAGTCGCGGATCAGAATCGAGTAGCCTAGTCATTTCTCTTAGGCTGCGAACACCCTTCATTCTCATGATGATGAAGGTTCTGAAAAGTCCTAATGGGCTTCTAGGAGGTCTGCCAGGGCCAACCGTGTGAAAGCACCCCGAGCAACGCTGCTCTAGCAAAACTTAAGTCTACGTTTCTAAAGAGGGTTTCAAGGGTCTCGTGTTCATCTTGTCCCGCTAGGATTCACCTCCTGAGCTTGGACGTGACTCAAGAATACGAGACCCCAACTGCATTAATTAATTTAGGGACAAGCCAGCGCGCTAGCGTCTTTCTATATTCAGGTCGAATTAATTCAGGAATCAAACCGCGCGCGCATAATCTTTCCTTCGAACTTCCGAAAACATTCCAAACAAGTCTAGAGGCAACCTAGGTTCTGCTCTTTATCCAATTATATTCATCAATAATCTTTGTGCATGACTTCTGGTATTTGTCTTGAAGTTTCATAATTGTAGGCTCTAGTTTTTTGAGCCATCTTTTCATGTTAAGGAGAAAACGTACATACTCCCCACCATTATCTCCCAGCTCGTAATAATTTCTAATTTTTCGATCCCAAATCATGAATAGGTTAGGAGCAACCAAATGAAGCGCTTTGGAAGCTGCTGTGGGTCCAACTCTCTTAGATCTACCCATGTCAGAATTCCATCTTGCATTCATAATCTCATCATAAACGTCTGTGGACTTCTGAGCCACATTATCGTCTAAATCTATTTCAGATAAATCTTCGTGCCTTAACTTTGTTAGTTGGAGATCCATTGCTCTAAGTTTACGCCCTACTCTCTTGCATCCCCTAATTCCTAGTACTCTCCCCATTAAACCCCATTTCATGAGATATGGACGCAAAATAGATTCAACATCATCGTCATTCAAGCTGCTGAGCGTTTTGTTTTCAAAATCTTCGATAGCGGTTACATAAATGCTATCAAGGTTTTTGTATCTAATTTCATACAAATCTACAAGGTTGGAAAACTCTTCAGGAACTGGAACCCTAAAGAACTCAGTCAATCTTAGCCCATACTTTGTATTCCGTTCAGCTCTTATAAGCGCGCGCGGCATTTTTCTATGTTTGTGTTTGCTCTTTCAGTATCCCTCATGGGGAAATCTTCGTTTCGATCGATCGAAAGAAGCAAGTGCAAACTTGCCCTCGAAAAAAGAAGGGGGTGCGGGAGACATCGCCACCTTAACCTATATTACGATTTATGACTTATTATAGGGGAATATAGGTTGGTATCTGAGGCACTATTTTCGTTTGCGATAGATCATTACTCCTTCGTGTTCATGGACAAACTTGAATCCTAGCGTGTTCTAATCTCGGTTCAGCTTTGTGTTCGTAGGTCTGGCTTTCTTTGCAACGGTAATTCTTGAGTCTAGGAAAAAGTAATGACATGAAACATGGGCAACTATGCTAGCACGGTTGAAACGATTGCACTTGCCGTCCAGCCTGAGTAAGTTATAACTAGGCTCTCAACCACGAATGGTAAATGGTGCATTTCTTGATCAAGAGAAACGGGTTTAGAAATCAAGAACTACAATTGAAACTGGGCAACTTTGTACAGAAAGCCCTCATCCTACTTGAGGAAAAAATGAAAAGCGGGGAAAAGCTCTATCCAATAACCGTGGAAGAGATCTCAATCGATGATAACAATACGATACATCCCCATCCACCAGGTCTAAGGGATTTTTGGAGAAAACCTGATTTCGGAATGCTGATTTCCAAGCACGAAAAAGAACTCACTCAGTTGCCAGAATGGACAACAGTGCTAGAGTGCATTTCGCGAGACGAGATGGTCAAAAGGCATCTCGGTCATATGATAAGATCTCCATTCGGTGGAGTCGTGATTCAGGAATCCACTCTTCTCCATAGAATTCTCTTGATGTCAATAGATGAAGAGAAGCCTCTGCATTTTGATCTGAATCTTTTCAATTCAGCCTACGCCATGATAGAAGACTACTTTTATTCTGAAACTTTTACCCGAAAGTCAACTTGTCTTCTTCTGGGTTTCGATAGCGAGGCAGAAGAGATAGACCTTGGAGATGGATTGAGAATTAGGAAAGTCGCCAAGGATGAAATAGTCGAGCTGTGGCGAAGTTCAGAGTGGTTCAGAGCTTTGGTGGAGTTCTCTATGGAATTTAGATATACGCCTTTGAAATACCTTGCAGAACTATCCATTCAAGCCTCAAAATTGACTGATGATGAGAAGTATCAACCCTTAGACGCTGATACGGAGCTTGAAAAGCTAGTTTGTGCCCTGAGACTATTCAAGAAAGGATGGATTGACTATCCTTTTATCAAAGAAATAGTTGCTCCGAATCTTTCTCGTGAAGTCTCATACTCTATGAAGCATTCCAAAATGAACATCATAAGTCCACCTTCTGGGATCTCATACAGACTGTCAAGAGATGAGGCAACGGAATTTAAGGCGCTCCACAACAGAATTAAGAAGAAAATAGATTCATCAGAAGTCTACCTCAAGAGGTTCAATGATACGTACAGAAGAGTAAGTGTTGAAGACAGACTTATCGACTATATGGTCGCATTTGAGTCACTTTACCTTGTGGGGGAAGCGCCGCTAGAAATGCCCTACAAACTAGCTCACAGGGTAGCTCTATTGTTATATAGGGACGAAGTTGAAAGGAAGCAAACATTTCTTGAAATGAAAAAGGCGTATTCTTTGAGAAGTGATATCGTGCACGGTCAGAGAAAAACGCGTTTGCCAACCGAACCAATAAGGATTGATAACAGAGAATACAGCCTTTCTGACTTCATTCAGAGAATTGAGGAATATTTACGGTGTTCCATCAGACTATTTCTGGAAGAGCCACAGCAGTCATGGGTTGACTTAATGTTCAAGGAATTATAGCGCGCGCGAGAATAGCAATCATGGTACAAAAGAAAACCCATAAGCTTAAACAACAAGACAAAAAAGCTTAACAAGCTAATACGATTGGGAAGAGGAGGTTGAAAAAATGGCAGTTGAAAAATTGGCTAAGGAAAAAACGTATATAGTCTTGGAAACCGACGGAACAGACACTAGAACGGCTACTCTCAGCGATTCCGAATGGAGTGCTGTTGAAGCCATATTCGAAAATCATCCCGAACTGACAAAAATATGGTGCCCATACAGGGAGCCAGAACTGATAGAAGAACTTGCACAAATCAGAGCGAGAAACGAATAGATTATAGCAGGATAATGAAAGAGAAGTAGAACCAAGTGGACCCTTCGCAATGCCTCTTCTTTTGGCATAGCCTTTTTCTAGCGACCTCAGCGCGCGCTAGAGGTCTAAAGACCAATGAAACACCGATAATTCTATGCAAGATATCTATATTATATCTATACTAGCTCGACCACATCAAGGATTAGGTAAGACACCGGCCGAAAAGACGGGAATAGGTATTGAAGACCAAAACAAGTGGTTAAGACTCATCAAAAAGGCTTTGGGAAGTTAACAAAACTTTTTTATTCATTTTTTCCTCATATTTTAATTATGAAAGAGCGGACTATTTGCGATGATATTGTCACAGCGTTTGATGAACTCGAAGCAACTACGCTTCATTTATCGGAAATCTATGAACAAGTTAGGTTGATTAGAGAAAGGAGAGAGGAAGATACTGGTGATTACGGTTTGCTTAAGGCATATATCCGATGGACACTCCAAAACAATTCAAGAAGAAGAGGAAGAGACATATTTATAATGATAAAGAAAGGCAGTGGACTATGGTCTGTTCAACAACCTTGAAGCGAAGTGCCGACACTTTTTGGACAACCCGATTTAGACAACCAAGGTTAGACAGAACTCGAAAAGGAAAGAATAAAATAACAGGGCTTCACATTGGCGCGCTGAACAAATCTTTGCATGACAACATAAAACGTGAGAGAAATGCCGAATAGAAGGGAACATAACAGGGTTTGTGCTTTGCTTGGCTTGAATAGAAGTATTGCCAATGACGTGAATCGTGATAAAGACCCACCCGCCAAGGATATACCTGGCAAGAATCACCGGGGCTTCAATCATGGTGCATGCACAAATCTGAAGTATCGACGCTTAGGCGGAGCTGAAGCGATGGCTTATTCGATTGCCCACAATACTTTAGACAGGGTTAGGAGCAGACAGCTCACCTTCCTACCAGAAAGAGTGATCACCTGGTATCCCAGCAAGTTCATTCGAAATTCCACGCTAATCAGTATGCTTGATGGAGAGTGGTGGTAAAGACGAAATGGACTAACTCAAACGAGGTATTCGGCAGACACATTAGTTAAGGACGCGCAGACATTGTTCGAGACGAATCCCAGATCATAGAGTTTTACCATGCGCGTGCGCCTCTCACGACTATATGACGAATCTTCAGAAAGAGGAAGTTCCAACAATTATGACGCTCCTGAGAATCGCTCTGTCAACAATGTATTACCAAGAAAAGGAAAGAACCTGGCATTCTAATTAGCCGGCCTGTCGAAATAGCTTTTCAAGGCTTTTTCAAACATCGATTCAAGCTCTTCTGTGGTAAGCTCGATTGAGACATTTCTTCCTCCGACACGCCCGAGTGTAAAAACGCTTTTCTTTTCGTTCAAGGGTGTTATTAAGGCATTGTGAACGAAGTCGTTGCGCATCTGATATATGAGACCAACAACTTTCTTCAGTGTCTTGTTTTGAAGGCTTTCATCCTCGGCGAGCAAACAACCTATTGATGGGTCACAGCCTCCGTAACTGGCATAGCATTTCCTCCAGTCGTAGCAGTATGGCATCAGGTGTTTTCCAACGCCAAAACCATACTTCTCTAGCTCCTTGGCACTGAAAACAGGGGATTTCATCACTTGTTTACAGTAGTCAAACCGTTCACTATATCCTGCCACTGTGTCTACCCAATTTGCTCTCATTGACCTCGCCAGTTTCATCTTGTCGTCTGACTCAAAGTAGTTCGAAAAGAAGGCTAGAACATTCCGTTGAGAGCCGAAGACTTGAAAGTATTCCTCCGCAAGATTTTGTATAATCTTCTTGAATTTGGGAGCATCAATCGCGTTTGTTGCTGACAATAATTGCTGTATCTTCAAATCCTGCTTCTGAACCCATCGATGAAATTCTTGAAACCTGTTTTCCCTGTTTATGAGTTTCTCGATCGCAGAGATTATCATTATCAGTTTCACGTAAGACTCAGGCTGATATTTCTTCGCTACGAGATAGAACTGACTTATTCTGATTAGTAACTCTGCATCTTCGTAGTTCCTCAGGGAGTTCAGATATTCTACAAAATCATCTCTCGAGGAAAAAATGGAGCCAAGAGCAGAGAAGGCTTCGTCAACCCAACGATTAATAGTCTCTTTTCTTGGCTCAAGAAAACCCACCATTCTTGGGAAAATGTCGTTCCGCAGTTGAACCACCAATGAGACCTTCCAAACGCTACTATCAGACGTAGAGGCAGATAAGCGCCCACAGCCGCAGAAACCTTGACAATCGCACAGGCTACAGCGACCCTGAATCGAGGGTTGGAAGAGCTGTCAAAACGAGAGACCTGGGCTACAGGCTTCACTTGACGGTGGGCTGTCGAAGCGAGATGCCCATAGCCATGACAGTGGCTCCGGCAAACGAGAACGAGAAGAAACACTCATTGAAGCTGTTTGAGAAGGCTTCATGCCACGTGAAGCCCAAGAGGCTGGTGGCAGATCCACAGTACAGTTCACAGAGCCTGCGAGACGCAGCCCTCAAGCAAGGAACGGTGCCTGTCATTCCGTACCCGAGAAACCAGCAGAAAGGCGTCAAAGGCATTCTCAGAATCGACAGGAAATTCAAGAGCCACGGACCTCAAGAACTCAGAAGAGCCTACAGGAAGCGCGTCGCAGTCGAGCGAGTCTTCAGCAGACTCAAGAACCTCGCAGGCTTAACCCTCCACAACCTGAGAGGACTGGCCAGAATAACGTTCCACGCTCAGCTCTGCCTGCTCATCATGCTCTTCACAGCCCAAGCCGCCATAAACACGCACAAACCAGGCAGATCCAGAAGCATACGGTACTTCGCAAACTAATTTAGGAACACGCATGCGCGCCCTAACGTAAGCAGTCTTCCAATCTATTGGTATTGTGCCCTTTTTCATACAGGACTTTTCTTGCGAGTGCATCGATTTCAGTCAATTGAGAGGCTATTCTCTTTTTGACCAAACGCCTAATTGTACCTACGCCTTGATACTGCAATGCTATTTGCTCAAGCTCTTCTTCCACGATTCCTGCACACTCTTTGCCAAGCCTCGACAGTTCTCTATGGATCGAATTCTTTGGGCTATACTTTGGAATTGGCAATTCCAGAGGCTTTTTATGAATATTCTGCGCACCACCTTTGCCAGTACTCTGGAAAGGTTTTATGATGTGATCAATTGACGTCGAATTTAGAATTGAGCACAGATAATATGCTTCATCTTCATTTTCGGTTTCGTAGTGTAACAATGCATGATCTATCACTAGCCCTCTGAGGAGAACGTTCGTATCGTCTATTCTGATAGAGTTCTTGGTGCGAGGGAGTACGGCTGATACCAAATAAGTCGATGATGGCCCAGGGAACACAATGCGATAACTTGCATTAAGATTCTGGTCGGTCAACTTGCCTTCATAATTGACCCATGCGTACAGATCATAATCGGTCTTCTTTCCGCGTATCTCTGTCCATATCTCTTCAGCATCCATAAACCACTTGGAAAGCCCTTCTATAGCATGTGACTTAGCTTCCGAAGCCCTAAAGATTCGCAATTTTCCTTTCCTGTTTTCCACCGGAAGCACAACCGGCAAATAAGGCATGTGCCCAAAAGATACAAGTTCAGAACCTGTGATCGTAGCGTAAAGATATTCTCTTTCGACGGCCCCTCTTAAGTCAACTTCACGATACTGTTTCTTGGCCCGTTCCTTTGCCCTTTGTGAACTCCTTATCCTAGGACAATCTGAAATGACACCGAATCTCCCGCCCTTTTCGAAATCAATAAAGAAAAGTGACCTAGGCACGATCGAAGCTCCTTGACGGAATTTATCAAAGTAATCGCTTCGAGTGTTTCTGAAATTCACAGTATTCTCTTCACGTGTGAGGGCGCTTCGTTTTCCTAGAAATGATAAGGAGAGTGTGACTTTTCTCAACCGGAGTTCTTTTTTGGCCCTTTCCCAATCAACGTTTTTTGTTGTCATCTTACCTTTGATTTCCGTGCAAGGTATAGGATAAACCGTTTTCATTCCTTTTTTCGCGATCACTGCACAAGCTGGCATCCCAAACAAAGGCTCAATTTTTTCAAGGTCAAATATCTTCTGGAATTTAAGTTGGACTCTAGGAATATAGGAGTGCCGCCGAAATATGTCGTGTGAATCTGCTGAAAATATGCTTCGAGGCATGACGAACGCGAGCTTGCCACCTTCCTTCAAGTAAAACTCTGCACATCTCAACATGAAGAGGGTTGCCTGTTCCATGTGAGTTATCAGACCTGCGCTACCCGTTCCTCCCGCTAGACCGTAGACATTTGCAGTCAGGTTTTTGATGAACTTCTGATAGCTGGGGTCAGCTATTCCTTTATAGGTTAACCATGGAGGATTTCCCACAACAAAATCGAATTTGCGCTCCCGCAGGAAGAGCGGTTTATAATAGTTCTTAATGATGAATGCCCAAATCGTGTCCTGTTCCTTCTTTACTAGCTCTGCTATCAGGTTTGCTGTCCGAAAGAGAATCTTCGTGATCTCATCAGTATGAGGAGGGTCTACATCCTTGAGGGCAGGCAATCTTTTCTCGATGAGCCTGGCAAAGAATAGTTGTGTATTCTCGAATCGTCCGCCATTAGTCGCAATGTCTATCGAATAATCATTGATCAAGTCTATTGCAGCATCCATTACCATCGGGTTTCGCGTCAGCGCCTCAGGAATCTGCAGTAATGCGCCATAAGCATCAAACCTATAAGTCGGGATGATCGTTGTTGGTTCCATTTCATGCTCTGGATATTTGATCGCGTTTGAGAGGTAAACCGGAATCGAAATGGCGACTCGACTTCGTGCGCCTCGAAGCAGTTTCCCTAATGCCAAGAGGTAATTCGCCTTGCTGATTATGACCGCAAGAGGATGAACGTCTATGCCTTGAACCGTCTCAAGGATCTTTTGCAGCAGACCCTGCCCCTTGATATGGGTAATATATGTCTTTTTGAGTTTAATCGCTGTAAAGAGAAATGTGCCAGAACCACATGCAGGATCAAGTATTGTTCCCTCGGGATTCTCTTTGAGTAAAGGAGTCAGCAGTAACTCAGTCAGCCACTCAGGGGTGTAAAACTCTCCAAGACCCTTGCGTGTTTCTGGATCCACAAGTTCTTGATAGACTTCTCTCAGCATATCTTGATCGATTTTATCCAAGTCGTAGCGTGCAACAAATCTGACTAGCCTGCGAGCGAGCTTGACACCCTGATGTTGCGTCTTCCCGCGAACTATCCATGCAAAGAAATCTTCTTCAAGAAAGTTGTGGATCTGCCATTCTTTAAAAGCGTCACCGTTGAGTACGCGGACCAGTTCTTTTTCCGATGTGGGCAATACCCCTTCCGAGAAGTATCCGTAGACAATGAGTTTCGCCAAGGTAGCCAAGTAAGTATGTCTGAGAAACAACTCCTCATCGCCCACGGTCGATCCGTACACGATCGTCAGATACTTGTTCCACTGATCAAAGAGAACCTTCACATAAGGACGAAGAGAGGCGTCCTTCCAAATTAAGCGAAGCTCATCCATGATCTCCGAAAGTATTGGGCTCTTGGACCCAAAATCACCTGCAATCTGGTCCACAGTCGGCTCGAGGATAGGTGTTGCAAGTAAGTATCTGTCAAACCAGAAGTATGCATCAACAGGGTCAATCTCTTCAAGATCCACTGCCTCACGCGGCTCCAGAGTTATGTCCTCTGCTGTGACTTTCTGGTCTTCAGATACTTCTGTGTGCGGTCTGTAAGGATGAAAGCCTATCCCATCTGTGGCGATACAGGTATACGTTACTCTATGCTTCTGGCTGTTCCATAGTGCGGCGGTATATCGCTTTAATTGCTCAAGAGCTTCTTCAAAAGTCTTCGAGAGATCTTTTTCGAATTCAAAAATGACATTGCCGAGTGTACTGTCTATTCTTCCTCTTATGATGATTGTTTTACCTTTTGACGCTACTACGTCCACTACAGAACGTTCAACTTTTAGTTCTCTGAAGACTTTGTCTGCATATTCTGGTTTGATTCCTTTGTATACTTGAGGAAGGAACATGTAGAAACGGGTACCCTTGGCAGCTTCATTCTCGGCGGATGAAACATTTGATACGTATTCTCTTAGAGCATTTCGAAATTCTTTTGATTCAGGAAAAGCCAAGTATCGAACCTTCAATTCACAAATGCTTCTTCGGTCTGCACGGTTATAAATTCTTGCATAAGAGCTGCGCAGAGGTTATGCCATTGAACAAAAACATGGAATGATTAGCGCGCATGTCTATTGCGTGAAGTTCTTGGAAACCCACAAAAAGTTTTGGCGATTATGGCTCGAGATGAGAGATATAGGGATGATGCCAGAACAGTCTTTCGAAGCTTTCCCATACATGATCTTTGAACCGAGGCAAGTTACTGAAAGGTTGTATGGGCTTCATGAATCAAGTATTGCAAACTCCAAGCTCAAATTGAAGTGTTTTTCCTCCCAGAATCTTGGTCAGTTCCTTTTTCTCAAGCTCCAACACCATTTCTTCTATTTCCGTAAAGCGTTGTTTGTTTGACAAGTCCTTCAGAAGTTCAGGCATTCTACGTGTCTCCGCCATGCTGCCTCTAATCGAGAGATATTTTTCCCACAGAACTTTGCCACTAAATTGAATCAGGTAGTTTCGGAATTCCTTTAGGTGACTGAAGCTTTTCTCAGTTCTATTTAGTTTGTCTTTGAACACTGGACCTAACAGCGCGAGTTTGTAATTCTTTTCGGCGATAATTGGGTCGATCCAGCGATCGTTGAGTGTTTTGAAGGAAGATAATTCTCCGACATTCATTTCCAGATTCATTTCAAAGCCTCTAGCATCTGCGGACAAGCAAAGTCTTTCCACATTGAGAAATCCTGCTGAATCGTTCAATCTCTTTAACCATCTGTCTACGAATGCATCTTGTGCAATGACTGAATGCAGTAGAGCTTTAGCGCTCAATATTATTTTATGTTGGGAGTCAAAGTTGTCGCCAGTTATTTCTGTCCAGTCCCTTCTTATTTTCTCTTCAAGAATCTGCTCTGCTTTCTCAAGGAATTCGCATTCGATGCACATTATTAGTAGGCCTACCCAGTTAGTTTGGCCTCCAACTCTCTCTTCATTGAGATTATTCTTCCACCAGAATGAAACGTTTTGAAGTTGGCGAACGTAATGATCGCTCAGCTGATATATTGCCGTGGAAAAAGGATAAGGAAGACAAACAACTCTGTCCCATATTCGTGATCTGTCTCCTTCAGTTCTGTTGATGAAACGCAGCCTGTTTTCGAAAAGATTTTGAGCATCTGGGTTGACTATCAGAACATACAAGTCTTCGTTCTTTCTAGCGGCGTCCCATAGCATATGAATTATGTAGTTATCTCGAAAAGAATATCCAACTATAACCAGAATTCGAGTCTCTTTGTTCATAATCCTTTCTTTGAACATGAGTTGCAGTTCCGTTAATGGTTCAACATATTCCATTTTTTGTGCTGGATAGACTAGCAATGGCTCAACTTCCTCACCGTAAATTAGTTGTAGCTTAGTAGGTTTGCCATTAGAAAACGCCTGCACGGGTATTTTGACACACTCTTTAGTTCTTCTATTTTCATACCATATCGCCGAACCGTGCAGCTTGTAGTGCTTTACGTCGAAATCAGCTTCGAAGTTCTGCGCATCCCAAGTAATGTTGAACCCATCTGCATAACGGAGGTGGTTCACGTAACAAAGTTGCTCAATGCAAGTGTCATAATTGACAGAGTAGATTTCTATCGGAAATGAGAACTTGAACAGTTCTTTCAAATACTCAAGTTTCCTTTCTTCCCTGACAATAACTGCCTCTCTGACAAAGTCTTCAAGTTCTTTTTTCAGACCTCTTAGATGATTCTTCTTCTGTCCGTCAAAATGATCAAAAATGGTCGAATCGTGCGAATATAGTGATATATCCGTATCGGAATCAATAAGACGATTTACTGTTTCCAAAAGCTGTTCAACATCGACTCGACTCTTTTCCTTCCCAAAGACTTTCTCGTTGAACTCCTTTCGCATGTTCAGTATCGAGAACAACAGTTCTTTGCGCAACGAAGCATCCGTGTCTGTGAAACTTTCCAGCTTGGCTTTGAAATCATCAACAAACTTGTAAGTGTCTGGAATCCCCGCGTCAACTGAGGCCCCAGCTCCAAAAAAGAAAATAATCGGCTGGGTTTTCTGAGGATCATCAGGCATACTGATCACACAATCTTAGTCCAGCTCATTTAAAAGAATATCGTGCATATCATGCGTGGGCAAAATCAGTTCCATATATGACGTAACTGTCCCAGTGCATATGAAAGTAGGATAATTGAGAGTCAAAAAACCCCTCCCAATTCAGCATAGTGGTGCGGGGAATGGGGTTTGAACCAGACTCCAAACGGCGACATCGCCACTGACTCCCGCAAAATCCCTTTTTTCTGTAGAAAACGCACGCCCATCTTGATTGAGTTGAGAAACGCAAAAGAACCGGCTGACCTGCTAAAATAACCCGTTAGTTCATGGACACCCGCGAATCAGCTTTCTTCTTGACCAGAAAATCTTAAGCTTGGAAAAGCCACAATGGTAGAGCAGATAGATATGAGTGTATTATCAAAGCAAATAAACGTCCCAAGAATCTGTGATGTCGCAAGCTTGAAGAAACTAGAGTTCTTGCTTGGAAAGTCTTTCTCCATGACTAAAGACAATGGCATTCCATTTCCTTTTCTTTTCTGCTAAGCTTGTTCAAAGCCGTCTGCTTTTCGGATTTCGCGACCACCTTTCTTTGACTCTACTTCCTGCAATCTCCTCAGTAATCCCAATGATTCGAGTTTCCTTGCACTTGTAAACATCGACGCATAGGAAAGCCCAGTGCTTTTTGCCAACGCGTAGGTTGATGCTTTATCAAGATCAAGCAAACTCGCAAGAAGTTTTCTGTCACTTTGAGTTAGTGATTTGTCAATCTCTCTGTTCATTCCCCATTCTCCCATTCCGAGGCCGCTCTCTTCCCTTTGGTCTCGCTTTTTTCAAATCCGAGACTAATACCCGTCCTATCGAGTCCAACGCTGAAGGATTTGTGTTGAACTTTTTCGATATGACTATAACCTTTCATGGTCAGGTAGTAGAAGGTATTCTGTCCAACGAGAACAGGACGAACAAACGCCCCATCTGCGAGTCTCCGAAGCTATCTTCTTACATCATACTGCTGTATTTGGGTTCCTTCCGCTATCCCTGAGACTGTCACGCGAGGATCAGGACCAACGCCTCTTTCTGGCGTATTTCTGAATTCGTATAAATAGAGCATTATTTGTTCTTGCTTGTTGCTTATCCTCAACAGCATTGCAGGTTACGTTACCGATATATAATCACTCATTTTATTTAAATAATTTTCTGTTGCTAATATATTAGCAAACGCGTAAAACCATCAATTAGGATAGGTCAGGGATGATTCGGCAGCTCACGCATCAATTTCATTTGAGATACTGCTTGATTAGATCTTCAATGTCTCTCTTGATAGTGTCGAATGAAACATCATCGTAGGTTTTCAGCTGAACATTTCGCCAAGTCTTAACCATTTCCGAAATCTTGCCAATATTCCAATGCGACTTCTTCAACAGAAGAAGAGGCTCAATCTCATAATCAATAGCCCTCTCGAGCTCAATGAGCTGCCCACCTTCATAGGAGACATCAATCACTGCATACCTGCAGGTATGAAGCATCATAAGACTGTGATGATGTGTCTTGCCTGGCGGTATCAAAGTCTCCGCCATTACGACAGGTACAAAGCCGAGTCTAAGGACTATCTCTTCGACCAAGTCAACGATTGCTTTTTGCTCTAAATAGTTTCCACCAACGAAGACCCTTTTCTCCCAAGGCTGAGGGAAACCTATTGGCTGCCGCGGTTCTTGGTCAGTCGGCTGAGAAGTACGGCGTTTCTGAACGGTGTTTGTGGAGCTATTGGGAACGGCAGGAGAAGTGGGTATTCTATCAGTATCCGTGTTCTCGGCTTGAGTCAACTCTCGTGCCATTGGGGTACTCAACTTCTACCCCCGATGCATGTTGAAAATCCGGCTTTAGGTTCTTCAGCTGTTGGATTTCGACCAGATTTCCGATGTACCACGGGTCCACTATCAACCATTTTCCGTTGTTTTTCACTTCAGCCCATTGATGGTCTACACCCTTAAAATGGGCATCGCGGGTCTCGTATCCTGAATCGTGCAAAAGCTCTTCGATTAATATGGCCGCTTGGCCGCATGCTCCCCACCCTTGATAAACTATCAAATCAGCTCGGGTAACACCCGCAAGTTTCAATATGTAAGGGTCAAGAATAGTGTAACTGATTTGTTCGTCGACCTTAAACAGGTTCTCTGGTTTGTTATACGAGCTGCGAAGGTTGTTGTTTAGGAAGAGTGTTAAATTGGCTACGTATTCTTGAAGGCTTAACCCTCTACTTTCGATGACAAAACTGTTGATTTTTTGCCCGGCTTGCAATAGCTTTGGAAGGAAAAATAGCGAAAACAACGACATAACCACCAAGAATAGCGCTAAGCCAAGAAGAACGACTCTCATCGCCTTCTTCTTTCTCATCTTGAGGAAGGCCCATAAGTCTTTCAGGGTTCCATTTGTCTTTGAGGTCAGAAACCGATCTACAATTAGGGCGGGTGCTACCATGAGTACTATCGGAATTAGGGCTGAGATAACCAAACCTAAGATGGGCCCAACTAACCTGCCGATCGTAAGATAACTAAATTCCCACACAATAGACGAAATTTTAAGTGCTAATGCAGATAACATGAAAACCAATGCCACCAAAACTACGAAAGCGACGAATGCACTTCTATCTGCAATTCTGCAAAACCTTTCTCTTGCAGGCTTCATTCTCGCGCTAAGGTAATCAAACATTTTTTTCTTGCCCAAATCGGTTCGCTTTCTCGTTTCTATTATAAGACGAAGGGTTAATTGAGTCTAATTTTAGTATGGGAATTTTTCCGGTTTCAGTAACCTATTTTTCCTGCCTTTAGCAAAATGTAAGGATAAAAAATCAGCACAAGTGCTAGAATTATGAAGCTCGTGATTAGCAGGGGTAACCAAAAAGTTATCATTACGATTATTTGGCTTTGAAATTCAAAGTAATAGATTACTGCCCACATGCTGACCCAAAGAGCAACGGCCATTCCTATTTTGGAAGTAAACAAAATGGGCTGAAGAAACCTTTTCCCTTCTTTTGTAACTCTGTACGGAGGGTCTCTTTTGTTCAAATTGAGACTTTCAATTAGCTTATCGTCTAAGAGGCTGATGAGTTGAGTATCAACATTTCCCTTACCGTATTCAATGCTTTCCGAGACCTTCTTTCGCCAGTTGCCTTTACCAGAGATTCCCTCCAAATATATCGTCAGTAACAGCCTGACTTTTGGCTGAATCAGAGTCTTCTTATATTTCTCTTTTTCCATCACGGTCATGATTTACATTAACTGTTTCTACTAATAATTTTGGCGATAGAAATCGTTGATAAAGAAAGAATGGGGAAAATCGGACCGTAAATTGCGGAGGTTTTTCTCTCGAAATAACGCTTTCTCTTCGTGCTTGAGGGGGAAGAGTTAACCATTCATCGAATACCCAGCGCAGTGCTTTGATTCCTATTTAATATGATGTCGTCTAGTTCTGTCCTTTTGATTTGCCTGTCTGAACTCCCTCTTCTCACGAATATGCCTACGTTAGTCAGTATGTAAGGTTTGTTTTCACCTTCAGGAACCTCTACAATCGTTATTGGGTGATCACCTTGAATAGTTGTCTGGTTAACTTGGACTTTGATTGAGGGTTCACAGTTCCCATCTATCAAATCTTCAATCTTTGCCTTGACGTTTTCTCCAAATCCTGTTACCCTGCAGTTATCGCTGACTCCAAGAAAAATGGTTCCGCCCTTTGTGTTTGCGAAAGCCACGACGGTTTCCAAAAATTCTTTGTCATGTTTGGCGTCAAGTATTGTCTTAAACTCAACAGTTTCATTTTCGCCCTTGTTAATCACGTCTAGTAATTGAGTTTCGCTGTTCTCAATCACTATGTCTTCTTTTTGCGATGGATATTTGTAGTTAAAACTTCTGCGGTCAACACTCTCTCCGTCAATTGTTGATAGAACATGAGCCTCAACCAAAAATGGTTCCTTTTCGACCACGAAAGTGGCTTGGCCTTTTTCTAAGGGCAAATCATCAGACAAGTATGAAATGTCTTCGTTTCTGCAATAGAACTTTGCTCGCAAGTCGCTTTCAGGTGACTCGTTGGTTTCAACTTCAAGTGTGATTCTATTTCCAGCCAGTCGCAGACTCTTAATCCTTGCTCGAAAATCTGGTGCTCTTACTTCGAAATTGCTGGTAAGATTGCCCCAATCGCTAAAACGTTTGAGCTCCATAAAACTAATAACAGCTTCGGTGCCGTTTGGATACAATGGGAGCCCTAATTTAGACAAAGCATTGTATGGCAACTGACCTGCTGTCTCACCTTCAATGCCTCGCGAAACGAATATACTTGGCCATTGATCTGAAGTGTGATGGCCCCCGCTTGGAATCGAATCAAAGCCATATAACGGCGCTTTTATGGGAATTTCTGGAAAGTCGTCCAACTTCAAGACCTGTTGTACGAAAACTGAGCGCAGTAGAGTTATTGCCTCTGGCACTGCTACGAACTTCTTAATGAGAATAAAATCGCCGTAGTCATACTTCCTGTCCTCTGCTATGGAATCTGTTTTTCCAAGGAAAGTCACTAAGCCATAGCCAACCTTCAATTTGCCTACATCATTCTTGACCAGAGCAAAACAAATGACCCCTTTTCCATAAGTTGGACTGCGTTTTTCAACAGCGGTTAAAAACTTGACGACTCTAGGATCGGGCATGTTGGTTGCCATCAAACCACCTTTCCGGTCGTGTATTATAGATTCTGCAGTTTTATAGAACTTTGCATCATTACCTTCCTATCGCAGTCTGGCCACAAAAAAAGCTGGCAATTTGAAACAGAACCTACCTAAGCCATGGATTTCATCCCGAAAAACGAGCGAAATTTGAGCGAATTCAACCGTGCGAAGATGGTGCGGGGGTTGAATTTGAACCCACGATCTCTGAGTAGCTATTTTTTCTTAGCGCCATGTTCAAGTTAAGGGTTCATGGAGTTCATTTTGATGACAACTTTGTTGTTTGAGAGTTTCGCAACGTATTCCCAGCCTTTTGCCAAATAATCATTGGCTTCGCCAACATTAACCACTTTCTGCGAAGCCCCATTCGCCACTTGCCCACCTAAAAGTCTCTTCCTGACTATATTCTGCAGTTCCTCGTCACTCATCGAGGGCACATCCATCTTATCCAACTCCGCCTGAGTGAAACCAGCCACCAATAAAAGCTGCTTCCTAAAACTACCCCTAAGCTTCTCCTCGCTAGTTTCCTCTTTCACCTTAGTCTGCAAAAACTCCTCGCTTCTCGCGTAAGCCGCCCGCATATCCTCCACAACAGACTCTGGCAATCTCTGCTTGTTAGTCGTATACCGGTTTTCAATATCGCCCTTATGGCCCATCCAAAACTGCCGATAATCCCTAAGCACCAAACCCTTAGACTCAGCAAGCATCAACATCGTATCAAAATAACACCGTAAAACGTAAGGTCTCCAAGGAAGCCCAGCGCTTCTGATGGCCAGTCGCATCATGTCTCCAATGTTTACGGTGCGTATGAAGGGTTTCTGAGCAACCTTCGGCTTGACAATAGCGGAGTCGGGTGTCAACTGTTCGCCGTCTCTCAATCGTTCTTCCAGATAGTCTTTCAAGTAGCTGCAGGCTTCTTCTGTCAGGAAAGTGAAGTACTGATGGCGGGCCTTGCTTAGGGCCGAGCGAACAACAACCATTGCGGGTATCTTCTCAAAGCTTACCTCGGATCCTTTGATCTTGAGTTCGGGTAAGTCGCGCATTCTCAGGCCGTCATAACCGGTATAGCTGCCGAGGCCTTGCAGTCTTAGGCCTGCATGGGCGACTATGGCGCAGGCTGTGCGGGCCTGCTTGCTTCCTGACAAGAAAATGCGTCTCAGCTCTTCTTTCGTGGGGACGCGTTCGTCCTTGAGTGTCGGCGTCTCGTGGGCGCCCGTGATCTTTATCTTGCGTTTAAGCTGGATTCCGTTGTGGGCAAGCCAGGACTTGACGACCTTGGTCGTGTTGTGGATGTAGCTGCCCGCATGCTCCTTCTGCGCGGAGGTGACGTAGTCCATGAGGAGGTCTTCTATTTCCGCGACCCGCTTTCGCGCGAGTTGCCCTGGCGTTTTGCCCATGAGCTGGCAAAAGTTCCCCAGGTTGCGCAGGTAGATTTCGGCGCAGGCTGGCGAACCGCGGACGAGGTTCTCGTACCAGCGCCTCACATCCTTATCCTCAAGTAGATGCCGGTACTTGGAGCGGGGATGAGGAGAATCAGACAAGTTTCTTCGCCTCATGTAGAGCAACATGTGGCGCGGCATAAAAAATTTGTGGTTTTGAACCCGAATTATGGTGCGGTCGCCGGGATTTGAACCCGGGTCGTCAGCGTGGGAGGCTGATGTCCTGCCAAACTAGACTACGACCGCAAATGGACACTTCAATGAGCAACTGTGAGAATAGCTGACATAAACCTTGTGCAGCAAGCAAAAATGAAAAAGAGAAAGAAGAGAAAGCCTATTTGGACTTTGTCAGGTGCACATCTTTGATCAGCACGTACGGGCTAAGCGACGGCGGTTCTGCCTCACCCCACCAGTGCACATGTTGCCTTTCCTTAGAAATCCCAGCGATTTTGCC
>Ga0315294_10000901_pt1 | contig 32283 bp, 24 predicted proteins | sample YL17G13_40_MG_FD_203626 | JGI IMG/M metagenome (GOLD analysis project Ga0315294, IMG submission 203626) | Sediment microbial communities from Yellowstone Lake, YNP, Wyoming, USA - YL17G13_40 | ecosystem: Environmental > Aquatic > Freshwater > Lake > Sediment | place: USA: Wyoming | collected...
ATAGCCAAGTAAGGAAAGACTAAAACCTCCTTTGTTTTTATATTCAATCCCCAAATCAAACCTTTGCCTGGGCTTTCCATTGCCCTTAACCGTCTTTTTGGTCGCCCTGTCCTCAATGTCATTAAATTCGCCTGATGTATAGAAATTCAGCCCTTCATAAACATTAACCCTAAATTGAAGCTCAGCTCCCTGCCTTCTAAATTTTTCAAAGTTCTTCATATAATTTTTACCCCCTTCATCCAGCACCATATCAATAGCATCCCAGACATCTGCTCTATAAAGGGAGAATTTAACCCATAGCTTAGAAGTTAGTTTACTTTCCCAACCTAACTCATATACCCAGGCCCGCTCAGGCTTGATATCTGGATTTGTAGTAAGTCCGCTAAGGTCTTTTTCATAATACTTCCAGAGAAGCGGTGGGGCGTTGAAGGCGCGGGAGACTGTAGCTCTTATTAGAGTATCAGGGGCATTCTTTAATTTATAAACAAAACCCAGTGAAGGGCTAAGCTGTTCTCCAAATTCATTATTATGGTCATAGCGCAATCCAAAATTCCAATCCCAGGGGTTTAATTTTAAAGTATAATTCACATAAGGGGCCTGTAATTTTACGGCCTTTGCCTTAAACAGATAAGTTGACTTTAAGGTATCCCAATCAAAATCCGCACCCAAAACCAAAAGGTCGTCTTCTCTAAGACGGGTATCTGAATTTAAACTCAATTGATAAAGTAAATCCTGGGCATCAACTCTATCAGAAGGGTCTTCATCAACTATAGAATTATAAAACTTTGTAATAATCTCCTGACGAGAATGTTTGAAATCAACTTTTATATCTGTATCATCAAAACTTCCTTCCCAACCAACCTTACCATAGCGAATGTGATCGTACTCGGCTTGCCAGGTGCCATTGGGAAACTCTCCGCTATTTACGTCTGCTCCCGTATAACCAAAAGAGCCGGTTATTTTACCTTTTTCTTTTAAATCATAAGATAACTTACCAAATGCTTTTTTCTCTAATACGTCGTCCTTTGGGCCTTTACCACCTGACTCCATATAACTGGAAAATAAATAATAACCAAAGTCATCTACTTTACCGGATATCTCACCTTCCTCTTTCCTGGTGCGAAACTCCGCAAAAGAAGTGGTAAAACTTCCCTTAGGAATTAAGGTCTTACCTGTATCCTTGGTAATGACGTTTATCACACCGCCTAAACTTGAACCCCAGATACTCGAGGCAGCGCCCTTAATCACTTCAATTCTGGCTATATTCTCAATGGGAAATACGGCAGGATTGGTCTGGCCTGAAGATTGGGAATTTAAAGGTATGCCATCAATCATCAACCTTACGTGGCGGGAATCAGAACCCTGAATACTAATTGCGGTAGGCCGGCCAAATCCCTGGCGCGGTTCAATATCAACACCGGTTATATATTTTAAGGCCTCACTTAAATCTCGGGCGGGTAATTGCTTGATTTCATCTTCGTCAATTACTACTACATTCTCGCTTGCTTCGCTTAAAGGGGCTGGCGCCCTTCTATTAGTGACAATTATCTTTTCTAATTCAATTCCTTTGGCTTCCTGGGCTGAGGCTTGAGCCTGGATTAGGCCAATAATTAATGTAACGAATAATAAACATTTAGCAGTCCTTGTTGTTAAATATTTTTTATCCACTATTTTTTCAGACCCATACTCCTCATCTTGTTAAAAAGGGCGTTGCGATGAATGCCTAATATCTTGGCCGCCTTGACCTGATTGCCACTCACTCTATCTAAAACTGCCTCTATATATTGCTTCTCGAAATCGTTACGGGCCTCCTTAAGTCCACCTTCGACCGGCATGTCCTTGGCTAAACTACTCTTGATAAATATATCAAAGGGTAAATCTTTGGGTGTAATAACACCATTGTCATTTAAGGCTACTAAACGCTCGATGACATTTTTAAGTTCCCGAATATTGCCTGGCCAGTCATATTGCATTAAGTATTCCAATGCCTCCTTGGTTATTCCTTCTATTTTTTTTCGGAAAGCCTGGTTATACCTCTCAAGGTAATACTCCACCAATAAAGGTATATCTCCCTTGCGCTCCCTTAAAGGCGCTAAGGTAATGGGCACAACGTTTAAACGATAGTATAAGTCCTGCCTGAATTTCCCCTCTTCTACAGCCTGCTTTAAGTCAATATTGGTAGCAGAGATTATACGCACATCTACTCTAATTATCTTGGTCCCGCCTAATCTCCTTATCTCTTTTTCTTCCAAGGCCCTCAAGAGATTGGCCTGGACATCTAATTTTAAGCCCGAAATTTCATCTAAAAAGAGCGTTCCCTCATTGGCTAACTCAAACATACCCAATCTCTGATTAGTAGCATCGGTAAAGGCGCCCTTCTCATGACCGAACAATTCACTCTCCAATAAGTTTTCGGGAATACCAGCGCAGTTAATGGGAATAAATGGTTTTTGTTTCCTTGAGCTGTTAAAGTGGATGGCCCGGGCAATTAGTTCTTTTCCCGTTCCACTCGCACCGGAAATAAAGACAGTGGCATTGTTTTTAACCACCTTTTCAATTATTTCAAATATTTCTCTTATTTTCTTGCTCTTGCCCACAATATTCTCAAATCTAATCTCTTCTCTTTGGGAGCGTAAATATGTCACCTCCTTAAGTAATCTTTGCTGCTCTATTGCTTTCTGGGCTACCGTGATTACCTCTTCCACATCAAATGGTTTGGTAATATAATTACAGGCCCCTGACTGCATTGCCTCAACTGCTGTCCGCGCGCTATCGGTAACTGTCGCCATAATCACAGACAGATTTTCATCGTATTCTTTAATCTTGCGCAGAACCTGCATACCATTCATATCCGGCATGGCGATATCTAAAAAAACTAAATTAATTGACTCTTTAGCTATTTTATCCAGGGCTTCTTTACCGCTTCTGGCAGTGAGAACTTCAAACCTACCTTCTAAAATAGACTCGAATGTTTCTAAGACCGCCGGCTCATCATCAACCACTAAGACAACGGGTAAATTTTTGGGATTATTCATACCGTCCTCAATCTTAATTTTTGTATTATATCATATAATTTCTCGATTGGTTAATTAAATTTCTAGACAACATAAATGCGGTTGCTTACTGTGCTCGATTGCTATACAATATAAGAAAGGAATCCTCTGCTGTAAGCCACAGGAACAAATATGCAACTTCAACTAAAACCCGCCTATAAATTAACCTATAAATTAAGATTAACCCCCCAGATGAGGTTAGCGATTAACCTCTTACAAATGCCTCTGGTTAAACTTAAAGAATTTATCAAAGAACAGGCTGAAGTAAATCCTTTATTGGATATAGGAAATGGTAAAGAATCTGGATTAGATTTCTTGGCCCGTGATGAAAGTGAAAGCCCGCTTATCCAGGAAAATTATAATTTTGAGGATGATGAAAAACAAAATTATCAAGAAAGTCTTATAACCGCCTCTCCCACCTTCCAGGAACACCTCTTAAGGCAATTACGGTTACTTGCCAATTCTGAAGAAGAGCGTAAAATCGGAGAATTAATCATCGGGAATCTGGATGATAATGGTTATCTTAGATACCCTATAGAAGAAATAGGTGAATCTGCTGAAATAGACCCCTCTAAAGCGGAAGAGGTGCTGTCTATAATCCAAACCTTCGACCCCGTTGGCGTGGGGGCAAGGGACTTGAGGGAATGCCTATTATTACAACTAAAAGCAAAGGGAGAAGAAAAATTCCTGCCTGACGGCAGGCAGGCTCTGGCTTACCAAATTGTAGATAAATATTTATCCTATCTGGGAGATAAGAAATATAGTTATATTGCCAAAAAACTTAAGGTCTCGGTAGAAATGGTCAGGGAGGAGATGAAAACAATAACAAACCTCGAGCCCAAACCCGGCCGTTCTTTTAACACGGAAAGAGCTGTGCGTTTAATACCCGATGCTATACTGAAAAAAAACAAACAAGGATACGAGGTTATCTTCAACGATTGGGAACTCCCGCAACTGACTATAAATGATAAATATAGACAGATGATAAAACAAGAGGACACATCCAAAGAGGTTAAAGAGTATTTAAGAGGGAGACTTGAAGCTGTACGCTCCTTAATCAATGGCATAAAGAAACGCAAAGAAACAATTCAAAGGATAATCGAGGAGATTGTTTCTGTTCAGAAAGATTTTCTGGATAATGAAGAGTATAATCTTAAACCCCTGACCTTAGAGTATATCGCCAAAAGAATCGGCAAACACAAATCTACAGTAAGTAGAGCTGTAGCTAACAAATATGTTCAGCTACCAGGGGGGATTTTTGAATTACGCTATTTTTTAAGTTCCGGGGTTAAGCAGAAAAATGGGGAGTTTTTGTCATCCAAGGCAATTAAATCAAAAATAAAAGACCTGATAGAAAACGAAAACAAAAAGAAGCCTTTAACTGACCAAGAAATATTCCATTATCTTCAACAAGAAGAAGTATGTATTTCCCGTCGGACTATAACTAAATATAGAACTCAACTCAAAATTCCTTCCTCTAAATCAAGGCGAGAATAAAAACCCGCTCCACTTTGTGCTAGATTAAAGCTTAAATTTTACTAAATAAATTACTATTCTGCGGGACTCGAAATCAATCCAATCCACCCACTAATTAAACTCTCTTTCTAACAAGTCTGCCTTCCAAATTGGAATAGAAACAGTTAAGCATCTTTTTATCTATGTCCTTCTCGCCCAAACAACTATTAATTGTTTTTTATTCATTCCTTCCTCAATGTTAGCGAATAAGATGCCATCCGGGGTTGTCATACCCATTATCGTAAGGAATAAATATAGATTTAGTACCTAAGAAATTATACTTAACAGGTTTACCAGTGATGTTTGCTTTTAGAGCAAAGAATGTGGTGTAGCCAAGAAAAATAGCCACGAAGCAAATGAATATGACAAGAAGAATGCGACCAATAATCTTTATTTTAGGTTCTACCCATTTATATATATCCATAGTCCTTCTTTATCTCGCCCTCAATGTCCTTAGGGCCCAGATTTTCTATTCATGGAATCTACCAACAATAGTTACAATAAAACCTACTAAAAACGACAAAATGCCTAAACCAAAAATACCACTTCCACTCACAGCACCTTTTGTAGCACCTATTGAACAACCTATAATTCCACAAATCATCATCAAAAAACCTATTAACATTATCTTTTTACCCTTTTCTTTATGTGTATCTATTATCCTTTGAGGCTCTGTTTTCTTATGGGGTATTGAACCATTTAACATCTCACCACAATGTTTACATTTTATTGCTTCATCTTGTATCTCTTCAGCACAAAAAGGACATTTTTTCATCATCAACCCCTTCTTTATTCGTATTTTCTTACATCATCAATACCTTCACTGCTATAGTATCTGCCTCTATCGCTATATCCTACTAGAAACCCATTTTTAAAATCGCAGGTTGAATAATCAGCCACGCTCAGCGGGTATATCCAAGTTTCATAAATATCTTCTCCGATTTTATATTTAGACCAGTTATTCGGACTTCCTTGAAGATACAAAGTTTGTCCCTTGGTCATTCCCAATTGTAATTTTCCTTGGATAAAACTATCTTTTGTTTTCTCATCCCAATCATTATGTTTGTTAAATATAGCAGTTAGAGTCCCCTTGTTTTTAAGAACACCAACAACGCCTGGCGTAGCGCAACCATTTAATAATAATATCCCCAGCGTCCAAGCAACTATTAATTGTTTTTTATTCATTTCTTTTATTTACCCGTTTCCACGTTTCGACAATTTGTCTCCAACTTCTTTTATCAGCTGGATTATTACGTCATTTCTGTATCGCTTCATCCTTTGTTAATCCTTTAAAGACAGAATCATCATTCAAATCATACTTCTGTTGCCCTTCCAATAATTCTATTATTCTCGATAGTTTTCTACTTATAAATCCAGCATGATACCATATCCACGGCAATGCCAAAAATGAACCGACAGCAAAAATAACTATAATAACAGCAAAGATAACATAAATACTCCCTAATGCTACCATTATGCACCCCTTTCCAACAAAAAAAAGGCAACCCCCTGCTTTAGAGAGTTGCTTTTAAATTTATTCAATTTTATCTTTTGCTTTCGCTGCTTCCTTTGTCTGCCATTGCATATTGCTCGGAGTATCAGCACCACCTCGTTTTAATGGAACAACGTGGTCTACAACATATCCAGTCCTACCATTAGGATATCCTGTTTGTTTCATAAATTCTTTCTTTGCTTTTGAACTTCTCTCAATATGCCTCTTACTGTCACGCTTAACTCCAGTGGCAGAACTCGGAGTATAGTTCTTAGATGATTTGCTTGGTGTATAATTAGTGCTTTTGGAACGTGGGGCTGAACGATTTAGTTTAATGCTTTTACTTCCAGAACTACTACTTTTGTATCTACCGCTACTCTTATAACTACTATGACCACTACTTCTATAGCCACCGCTCCTGTATCCACTGCTGTGATATCCTCCGTGATCTCCGCCTCTTGCTTGTGCTATATCGCTTAAACAAAACAGAAGACTTAATGATAGAAACACCACGAAATACAATCTGATTATTCTTCTCATTTTTATACTCCGTAACAAAAAAGGCAACCTCCTATATAGGAATCTGCCTGTTAAATTTGCTTTTCTAACCGCATCTTATCATCCCATTGTGATTAATGTGGGCTGAATTGCTGTTTTATTACGTTATCTTTTTCTTTTATATTGTTTTTTAACAAAATACTTAATGTTATATAGCAAATTACCCAATTTAACATTTTTAATAATATGCCATTTATTGTTTTTATTGCAAAAAGCAAATCTGTGATTCGCCGACAAAATGAGAATATCGCTTATATCAACTTTATCAATTGGATAAGTACATAGGACTGACATCTTGAGTTTAGGAATTAGCTTATCTACTTTTTTTTCGTAATGAATAAAATTTGCCCAATCTTTCTGCCGAAGCCAAGAAGTATCTCCGCTTACACGCAGTCCGCTGAAACCTTCTTTTATAGCTTGTTTTTCTTTTCTAGCCCAGCTCTCCAAAACCTCTTTTGGGTTGAATTTTCCTGATTTCAAATACCAGTCTTTGCAATCTAGTATTTCAAGTTGACCTTTTTTCATATATGTATCAAAGCTTCTTATTCTCCTACTCAAAATTTCTTTTGCTTCTTTAACTCCTAACGGTTTTGAAACAACCCACATACAGAATTTATTCAGCTTTAATCCTTCGTTGAAATACGGAACTACCAAGTCAATCAGGTCTTTTTTGGCGGCATAAAACAAACAAATATGCCTGCCTGAAAGGACACCGTATAAAGTATCATCTCCTTTATTGTTCACTTTTTTCTCAACCATTATTGCTTCCTTAAATCGTCTTTCATGCGCCTTTGCCCTTGCAGGAGATTTATATTCTCCATACACCCGCCCTTATCGGCACCTTGCCCTTTTTGAGGGCGCAAGTGCGCCGCCTCCTGCGGCGATTGGCTGGTGTGCCGTCCAGCAAGGACGCACCCGCTTATCCTATAAAGCGGGGTGCTGCCTTCTGCTCCATACACCCGGCCTTATCGGAAAGGCCGGTGTGCCGCCTTCTGCGGCAAAACCCAAGGCCTGCCTTTCCTGGCAATACCTGGCACATCCTAAAATTTAAATTCAACCTACGGGTTTTCTTTTCGAATAATATCTTTGATTAACTCAACAAACTTCGCAGCGGTCTCAAGCGCTATTCCCGCCTCTGCCAGTGAAATAGTTATATCAATTTCATAAGTGAAAATGTTGCGCTATATTTAGATTTGCTTTTGCAGTTTTTAAATCTTTATGTGCCCGTAGAATCAACTTCTCGGCTGCCTTAAAATTTGGCTTTTGCTCTTTCAACAAGCCTTTTCCCAAATATTCTTCTATAAACTTCCTATAAATCATTTTTGTTTCCTATAATAAATATCTTCTTATTTTCTAAGAGATCTAAAATAAAACTATCTTTCTGCCTCTTTTTCTTTTTAAATTCCTCTTTTGTGTACAAAGTATAGTTTATTTCTCTTTTTAGAAGCTTTTCTAAATCCCTTATTGCTCTTAAAAGGTCATCTTCGCTAACCTTGCCTACGATACATATATCAATATCACTGGTGGCCCTTTCTTCGCTTTTTGCAAATGAACCGTAGATAAAAGCAAAATCAACGCCTTTTATTTTTTCTAAAGCTTTTTTCAGCTGTCCCTGTATCCCTATCGTTTTAAATACGATACTCTTCAATTCGTCAAATAAGGGATAGGATTTGTTAAGCATAAAAAAAACAAGGTTCCCTCTTCTGCGCGAAATAAATATACCCTCCTCCTCCAAGCGGACGAGCTCACTGCGAATCATGCTCACGGGCAGATTCAAAATACGCTCTAACTCCCTGAGGTAGTATTCTCCTTCTGGGTTAGTAAAATAGAGCCGGAAAAGCTCTGTGCGTGTTTTTGATTTAAATATCTTTGAGACATCCATAGTCAATGTAATATATTTACATTACAATTGTAATGTATAAGTATTACAATATCAAGCAAAATTAAACCCGCAGGATTATTTGTCAATAAATCCTTCTCAATTTCTGCCTGATTTTTTCCTGTTTCTTTGAAGAAAATTTATGGATGAATTCATTAATTTGATAAAGCCATTCCAATTTCTTTCTGGCCGGGATTCTCATAAATCTTAAAGTGCGTTCTTTATCGGTCTCCCATCTAAATATCATCTTGCCTTCCTTAGTTTTTTTATCTTAATCAACTCCCCGATATCCAGCTTGTCTATGCTGCGGCCCGTTTTTCTTTTCATCTTAAGCGATACACCCAGCCATATCGGATTGGCTGGTGCGCCGCTTTCTGCGACAAAAAACCCAAGGCCTGCATTACTTGCAGAACTTGGGTTAATCTTTGGAAATTAGCTAAAAGGGCTATCCTTGTTTATCGTTCCATCCTTCCTCTCCAAAGGATCTCCTTTGTGAGCCGCCTAATTAATATTATACTCTTTTATATATTGGAATCGATAACATTTGACGCGCGGGGTGGACATTGCTTCGCCGCCTTGTAACCAAACCGCTCAAGCAAGAGAAGAAAGAATTGAATGCGTAACTTTATAGGGAAGCACTGTTTTTATCTTTTTGAACGTTTTTTGGCTTGATAAGCTGACCAAAAAACACCCCACGCCGGAATAGTCCCTTCGAAACATATTAAACGCGGATAAATCGTCGCTGGTCAATGACTGTTTAAATTTTACCTCTATCGCTGTTAAGGCTTTGCTCCCTTCAATCACAAAGTCTATCTCGGTTTGATTTTTATCCTGCCAGAATTTAATGGTATCCGGCTCTATACCGCCTTTAATCAATTCCGAGAGGACATAATTTTCAAATAAAAAGGGCGCGTCCTTCCTTAATTCAAAGCCGTTAAAATTATTAATAAAGAAATTGGCAACGCCGGGGTCTAAAAAATAAACCTTCGGGATTTTTACCAATTCCTTGTTTTTATTCGTGAAAAACGGCTTTACTTCGGCTATCAGGAAGGTTTCTTTAAGCAGCTCGATGTAACTCTTCACCGTCTTCTGCGATAGGCCTGCGACCTGGGCGATATTCTGATATTTGATCTTCTGGGCATTGTTGACCGCTAAATATTGAATCAGCTTTTTTACTTCCAGGATTTTATCGAGCTTGAGGTACTCAACCAATTCCTTCTTTACATATAGATCAAAAATGCTTCTTAAGACCTCTATTTTTTCCTGTTTTTTATCCGATAAGACTGCCTCAGGGTAACCTCCGAAGATTATAAACTCCTCTAGCCCGGCATAAAGCTCCCTGGTGGCTGCAAATAAATTCTCTCCGCTTAACGAAGGTGCGTTTTTTGCCTGCTCAAGGAGTTCTTTGCTTCCTTTAAAATACAGGAATTCCTCAAAATCCAGCGGATACAAATGGGTAATTATCTTTCTGCCGGCCAGGCTCTCCTGTATCTTGTGTTTTATAGCCAAAGATGATGAGCCGGTAGCGTATATTTTTATATTCTTATGGTGATCATAAATATTTTTGATGATTATGGAGAGGTCTTTGTATCTTTGGAACTCATCAAGAAAGACATAAAATTTCTTTGCGCTTTTAGGATTATACCCGGCTAACTTGAAAGTAGCCAATGCGTTTTCGTAGGTTGAGACTTTCTCAAAATTGGAATATATATCCAAATCCAGAAATACACCGCTCGCCTTACCCCTGCCTATCAGTGTTTCGTGTATAAACTTAAGGGCGGTGGTTTTGCCGGTCTGTCGCGGCCCTAAGAGAACCGACACCTTTCCCTTGGCCGCTTCGGATAATAGCTTTTTAAATACCTTTCTTTCTTTAATCATATCTGCATAATAGAATACTCTATTATGGACATTATGTCAAGAACATATTTTACCGAAGAACCTGCCTATTTCTTAACACTCTCTTTCGCCTTATCTAATAATGCTTTGGCCAATTTCAATAATTTCTCACACCCTCTTTCCTTCCCTGTTCCAACATCTCATCCATAGCAGAGCCAGTGGTCATTATGAATGTTAATTATAGTTTATTAAACTTAGTAATTGTAACCCCGCGCGAAATCTTAAAAAGAAGAAAATACTTTCTGGATACTTGTCAGAAATCGAATATAATCATCTAATGGAAGCGATTCTTTAGAATTTATTTGCCTGCGATAAAATTTCTAAATCTACTTTATCCTGCTTGCGTTTTGAGGCTTTTTTATTCTTTATCAATTCTCTTTTCCCGATAAAAAAGACTTTCTCTTTTCCATATCGAGCAGCTTTTTTATTCCTCCATACCTCTCTGAAACTTACGCCCTCTATAGAAGTCAGAATATCAATCCTGAGCGGTTCATACCCTAACTGGATAATCTTATCTTTTTGGCTAAAGTCGCCTTCCGTTAATCCTAAATCTTTAAAACCAAACTTATGAAGTGATTTTATAATCCTGTGGGCATTTTCCGCCTTTGGCTCAACCAGGATATCCATATCTTTTGTGAATCTCGGCCGGCCATAGAAAGCAACCGCATATGCGCCAACGACACAATATTTTACTTTATTTTTATTGAATAATCTTAATAACTCGGCGTAGTCTTTCTCTACCTTCATGTTTTGTAACGCCTCTTATTTTGAAATACATCTCTCTTAAATATTGCACGGTTTCTAATCTTTCTATTCCGGATGCCTTTAAATAATAATTCTCGTCGAAATCTTGCGCTTCCTTAAATGAACGCACTCTTTTAAGCCAGATTTTTTTCATCCTTAACTTCTTATTAAGAAGACTTGCCTTCTTTATAAGCAATGGCTTTATTGATTTCCTTTAAAAGCTTATCAAAATCATAAGGTTTGGTAAAGTAGCCAATTACTCCCAATTGATAAGCCTTCTTCTGGTCTATAAGTTTGCTTAATCCTGAAACCACAATAATGGGTATGCCTTTGGTCTGCTCATCCTGATTTAACATTTCACAAATTTCCATTCCCCCTAAATTCGGCATCACCAAATCCAAAAGGATGAGGTCGGGTTTAAAAGTTTTTATCTTGGGCATTACATCCCTTGCTCTTTGCGCTGTCTCCACCTCAAAGCCGGATAAAAGCAATAATTTCTTTAGACTGGTTAAGACCGTCTCATCGTCATCAGCAATGAAGATTCTTTTTTTATTCGACATTGTTCACCACCTTTTAAAAACTGTGTCAAAGTGTCAGAGTGTCACGGTATCAAAGTGTCACAGTGTCAAAGTGTCACAGTGTCAAAGTTTAGTTCTTATAGAACGAGTTAAACCGTTCAAAAGAATACCTGTTTCGTACCTTAATTTATCTAATTCGTTATACGCCTCATCTGATAGATAATTCAACTCTAAGGCAACTTCTAATAGATATTCAGTCTCAACCAGAGAACGATTAGCCATATTAAGAAAATTTAAGAAATCTTTTTTGCTAGTACTTGCCTGACCTTCAACGATATTAGCGGGGATAGATAATGCGGCTCTTCTAAGCTGCGAAATTAGGCCGTATTCTTCATTTTTTGGGAAATCTTTTGTATACTTATAAACCGAAAACATAAATTTGTGCGCTTTCTCCCAAACTGCTAACTTCTTGTAACCTTTTTCTCTGATATTTTGATACATTTCTTTGACACTTTGATACTTTGATACTGACACATTGACACCTTGATACATTGATACTTTGATACTTTTTCAGTGCGCCATGACATTAATCTGAAATATCGGAAGGAGCATAGCCACGACAATAAAGCCCACAATTAAACCCATAGCTAAAATCATGAGGGGCTCAAGGAGGGAAGCCATGATGCGCATCGCCTCATCAGTATCCCGTTCATAAGCACTGGCTATTTCACTTAAGGCTTCGTCGAGCTTGCCTGACTCTTCACCCACAATGATAAGATTAGTCATAAAAAGAGGGAAAAGCCGGGAGTTCCTCAAGCTCCTGCCTAAAGAGCCGCCTTGTTCCAGCTCTTTATAACTCTTGCTTAATTGATTTTTGATAATCTCATTTTCTAAAACGGGAGTAGCAATATCCATGGCTTGTAATATCGGTATGCCATTCTTAATGAGAAGTTCTAAGGTGCGGCTAAAACGGGCGAGCTCAGCTTTTAAGGTAAACTTTCCGTATAAAGGTAAATGTAATTTCAAAAGACTTAAGGATATCCTGCCTGTTTTGGTGCGCATCTGCCGTCTAAAAATTAAAATAATCAAGGCTAAAATCAGGATTATCCAAAAACCCCATTGCCTAAGGCCGTTACTTGTAAAAATCAAAATCTTGGTCGGCAGGGGTAAATCCTGTCCGAGATTGATAAAGATTTTCATTAAACGCGGCATCACAAAGGTAAGCATAAAAATTACCGTGCCTAATCCTACTATGGCCATCAATACCGGATAGGCTAAGGCCATCCTGAAACGGGAAAGCATCTCTTCTTGCTTGGCTCGATAATCCGCAATCCTTAAGAGCACCGCGGCTAAGGCGCCGCTATCCTCTCCGGAGCGAATCATGGCAACATATAGGGAAGAAAATATCTGCGGATGCATACTTAAGACCGCAGAAAAAGTTGAGCCGTCCTTGACTGCGTCATGGATAATGCGCAAGGTATTTTTAAGATGAATGCTCTCCGATTGTTCTGAGATTATATTCAACGCGTTTAAAATCGGGACCCCAGATTTTAAGAGGCTGGCGAGCTCGCGGCTGAAGATAGTGATTTCCCGGGAAGGCACTTTGCCTTTGGGCTTATTCGCATAAGAAGTTTTAGCTGAGGTAGTTGAATGTTCTTCCTCAATGCGAATAGGAATCAGCCCGATTTGATTAATCTTGTCAATTGCCTCAGTCTCGGACTGGGCTTGAATTTTGCTTTCGATTATCTCTTGCGGGCCTTTTTTTGCCCGGTATCTGTATGTCGGCATATTATCTAAGAACTGTTTCTACAAATCTATCCAGCCTCACTCGCTGAGCGCTGGTGATATCCAGAAAGCAAACTGCGACTTCAAAATTGTTATCCTGGCCTGTCTCTTCTACTCTCACCACCCTGGCTAAACATTCTATGGGTTTCTCGTCATCGGGTAATTCTATCTTGACTTCTAAAATTGAACCCACAGGCAAATTATCCTTGGAAATAAAAAGCAGGCCTCCGGCAGAAATATTTTTGGTCACGCTTAATGCTTCAGGAGAAATGCCGCGCTTGGTTATTTCTTCCTGGGTCTTAAAGACCTTGTAACTTAAGTGGATTCTATTGGGCAAGCGCTGATAAATCCTTCTATCGGATTCCCGTCGTTCTTCTGCCTGCTTCTCGGTGACAACTTCTTCTTCCATTGAGGTTACCTTCATTACTTCCTCAGGCGTGGTTAATCCAACCATGGTCCTATGCCAACCATCCTGGCGCAGTGTCTGCATTCCGCGGGATACGGCTATTCTCTTTATCTGGCTAGAGGGAGTTTTCTTAAGGATTAAATCCTGGATTACTTCATCGACTAAAAGGATTTCATAGATGGCGGTTCGGCCAAAGAAACCGGTAAAATTACAATTAGCACAACCTTTACCTCTATGTATTCTGACCTCTTCCGGAGATTCCAGGTTTAAATCTTTAGCAATGAGGGCCCTTAATTCCAAGGGAGCTGCCCTATCCTCATATTTACATTCCGGACAGATAACCCTAATTAATCTCTGGGCAATAAATGCCTCGACGCTGGAAGCAACTAAATATGGCTCAATGCCGATATCAATTAATCGGGTAATACCCGAGGCCGCGTCATTGGTGTGCAGCGTAGAAAATACTAAGTGGCCGGTTAAAGCTACGCGAATAGAGATCTCAGCTGTCTCTAAATCCCTGGCTTCACCGACCATCATCACATCCGGGTCATGACGAAGGGCGCTGCGCAGTCCCCGGGCAAAATCTAAACCTATATCCGGCATAACCTGCATCTGGATTATCCCCGCCATTTCATATTCTATAGGGTCTTCGATAGTAATAATCTTGCGCTCTTTGGTATTAATTTTGTTCAAACAGGCATACAGGGTGGTGGTTTTACCGCTACCCGTTGGCCCGGTAACAAAAATGATACCGTGTGGTCTTTGAATTAACTTCTCAAAAATCTGCAGGTCCCTTTTGGAAAGGCCGAGCCTCTCTAAACTAAAAAGCATCTGGGTAGGAAGAATTCTAACCACTACGCTCTCGCCGTAAGGCGTAGGCAGGGTAGATATCCTTAAATCTAAAACTTGCTCCTGGACCCTCACTACTGCCCGGCCATCCTGGGGCAGGCGGCGTTCCACAATATTCAGATTAGACATAATCTTAATCCGTGAGATGATGGCGCTTAAGAGAGTCTTCATCTCCGCTGGGGCATTGGTATCGTAGAGAACTCCGTCAATTCGGTAACGCAAGGATAAACCTTGACGATAAGGTTCAATATGGATATCCGTGGCGCGTTTGCGGAATGCCTCTAAGATTATCTGATTCACTAATTTTATAACCGAGGCATCTCCCGCTAACTTGGCAATATCATCAATCTTCTCCTCGCGAAACTCAGCAAGACTTACCTCTTGCGTAGAAACCCGGGAGATAATTTTCTCTAATGTCTCGGCTGCCAGGCCGTAGTATTTCCTTAAGGCATCCAGGATATCTTCGGAGCGGGAAAGAACCGTTTCAATATCATAACCTAACTGGGTGCGGATTTCATCCTGGGTCTTGATATCTAACGGCATAGATACGGCAATAGTTAAAACCCTATCCTTTATCTCTATGGGTACGAATCTATAATAAGTGGCAATCTTAACCGGAATTTTATCCAGGACAGCTTTTTCCAAAGAAGCGTCTTTTAACTGAAAAATCCGCAAGGCTAAGCTCTGACTAAAAATATTTAATATTTCCTGCTCAGGGATGGCATTGTGTTTTAGCAGCACGCTGGCTAATGGCTGGGCGGTATCCTGGGCTTCTTTCGCATAAGCCTCTAAAGATTCTTTGGAAAGCCGGCCTTGATTAATTAAGGCTTCAAAAAGAAGGGAATCTATCCTGGTCATTTATTTTAAGGTTTCTTATCTCGCCTAAGCAGGCGCTGGATATTCTGGCTGATATACTGACGATAATTCTGGAGAATATCTTTTAAATCCTCTTCGGGAACCAAGACCAGCTTGACCTTGCGCGGCCTAGCCTCCTCTTCAATCTTGCTTATGGCCACGGCATTTAAAGGATTAACAATGGCCACGGTTATGGACACATCGTTTTCACTTATGGGAAAGCACTTGTGGTCTAAGATAAGAGACGAAGAGAATTCACTGGTCAGTTCCATGTTAATTTGCTGTTTCTTTAAATCCATTAATGGAATATCAAACTGTTCGGATAATGCCTCCATCAGCTGACGATCGCTAATCCAGCCTTTATTCACTAAAATAGTCCCTAAGAATCCATTGCTTAAATTTTGCTCGGATAGGGCATCGTGAAGCTGAGCTTCTGTAATCAATCTCTTTTCCAGTAATATTTCGCCTATGCGTTTGGTAGTTTTTTGCATATTTACCTCCCGACTATACCACGCCAACCATATAAAGTTCGCTTTCGGGCTTGCGGTCAAGATGGCCGGCAATAATCTTCTCGCAACCTTCGAGAGTCTGTTCTATAGTGACATACTCGCCTTGCTTACCGGTGTAAGCCTCAGCCACAAAAAATGGTTGGGTTAAAAAGTTCTGTAATTTACGCGCACGTTCATAAATGGTCCGGTCACCGGCGGAGAGTTCTTCGATGCCAATAACCATGACAATCCGCCTCAACTCCTCGTATCTCTGAAGTATATGCATAACTTCTTGGGCAACATCATAATGCCGCTTACCCACAATATCAGGGTCAAGGTTAGCGCTTGAGGAGAGTAACGGGTCAATCGCCGGATAAAGCCCTAACTGCACCCTCTGGCGCGAAAGCACCATAATTGAATCAAGAAAGGTAAAGATAGCCACAACTGCCGGGTCGGTAAGATCATCGGCAGGGATATAAACTGCCTCAACCGAAGTTATCGAACCTCCGGTTTCTTTGGATGACCTAATTCTTTCGTGAAATTCACTCGCTTCAGAAATCAGGGTGGGCTGGTATCCTGTTTCCGACGGAAGCCGGCCTAAGAGGCTGGAGATCTCCGCGCCTGCCTGCAAAAAACGAAAGATATTATCCACAAATAAAAGCACATCCTGATTCTTCTGCTGGATAGATTCAGCCAGGGTAACTCCGCTCATCGCCACTTCAAAACGCGCACCCGGCGGCTCATTCATCTGGCCAAAGACTAAAACCGTCTTGGATAATATATCCCGGCGGGAAAGTTCATAGTAAAGTTCATTGCCCTCGCGGATGCGCTCGCCCGCTCCGGTAAATACGCATGCGCCCGCATGCTTTTTCACAATGTTATGGATTACTTCCAGAGTAAGAATACTCTTTCCTAAAGCAGCTCCTCCCAAGATTCCGGTCTTGCTTCCTTTGACTAAAGGAAAGAGCAGGTCGATAATCTTGATGCCGCTCTCCAAGATCTCAAACTTCTCTGCTTTTTCGCGTATGTTTTGCAGACGCAAGACCCCTCGGTGACGACGAATGGGGATCCGCTCATTAGTGGCGATCTCACCCTTCTGATCAATGGGCGCGCCCCAGACATTGATAATCCGGCCATAGAGGCTATCTCCGGGAGGAATCTGAATTGGCTCACCCGTAGGATGAGCAGGGCTATTGCGCTGAAGATTAAAAGTAGAATTTATGGCAATGCAACGGGCAATATTTCCCGGCAAGTGCTCTGCAACTTCCAGAATCACCTTTCTTCCGTCCACCGTCTGGGTATTAATATTCTCGAGTATTGCGGGCACGCTCTCGACAGTGGTAAATTTTACATCTACCACCGGCCCCTGGACAGAAATTACGGAACCCGCTTGCATATTTTTTTCTGTCTGCATATTAGGTTTTATTTAAACGCCAGTCGCGCTGCAAAAAGTTCGCGCATATTGCGGTCAATCATCTCATGGCGCTGGCGAAAATATTGCAACCTTAACTGCTTATTCAGTTGTTCGATTTTGGTTTTACTGTCTTCCAGATGCACAAAACGCGCGGATAACTCTGCTAAACGGCTTAAACCAAAAACTTCATGAAATTTATGCCCCAAAAGGAGAAAAACCATAAATCCTGCAATATCCTCCACTAGAGACTCCTTAATCATCTCCGCAGGGGCTGCTTCTTGCACCAGATTATCCGGGCCGGCCTGGACAAAAGGAAGGAGCTGTAGAGTCTGCACCCTCTGGGCTACAATAGAGATAGGATAAGGATAGACGATCTTTAACTGACCTAACCTAAGTTCTACCTCTTCTTTCATAATATAATCTCTTAGCTCTAAGGCTTGTTTGAGTCTATCTTCATCACTTATACCCGGGAAAGCGACAAAAGGAATATCACTTTCGCGGGCATAAATCTGTCCTTTTTCTCCCACAATGATGAGCTTAGCTTTGTTCTCTCGCACTTCTTTCAGGGCTAAATTCATCACCTGAAGATTAAGGCCGCCTAAAAGACCGGTGTCAGAAGTAATAGCAATAACTCCCAGTTGCCGATTTCCAGAGTCAATCAAGGGATGCTTAGAATCCTGGATATTCACCATGGCAAAAATACTTGCCAAGCAATCGAAAATCCTTTGAAAGGCCCTGACTTTCTTATCCAAGACATGATACTGGGAGAGTGAAATCTCCTTCAATACTTCAATCAGGTTATAAAGATTGCGGTTAAATTCCATATCCGCTTTAATCTGGGAAAGCAGCTTCATTCTTTGCTCCGTTTATACCGCCTGAAAGTAACGCCCCAGGGCTTCGTATAATTTCTCGATATTTGAGTCATCTAAAATTTGGGATTTCCTTAATTGCAAACAAAGGTCGGGATACCACTCGATGAACTTGCTCATAAATTCATCCTTGAATTTTTTCAAAGCGGTTGCGGAAAGATTATCCAGGACGCCGATGCTTAAGGCAAACAAGAGTATGATTTCTCCTTCCATAGAGTGAGGCTTATTCTTGTCTTGAACGAGTAATTGGGTTATTGCCTGGCCTCTTTTCATGCGCTCTTCTGCTTCTTTAGAAAGCCCGGTGGTGCGCAGCTGCGTCATCTGCAAAAGCTCCTGATACTGGATATATTCCAAACGCAGCTTGCCGCTTAAGGCCTTCATGGCTGGCCATTGGGCTTTATTTCCGATACGCGAAACCGAAAGTCCGAAATCAATTGCCGGCTTAATCCCTTTATTGTATAGGGCAGTATTAAAATAGATTTGCCCGTCGGTCATCGAGATAAGATTACTGGAGATATAACCCGTTACATCTCCCTGTAAAATCTCTACAATCGGGAAGAAGGTCATCGAACCGCTACCCAGTTCAGGTTTTAAATAACCTGCGCGTTCCATTAATTGAGAGTGGATATAAAATATATCCCCGGGATAGGCTTCTCTTCCGGGCGCACGCTCAAGGAGCAAAGAAATCTCGCGGTATACCCAGGCATGCTTGGTTAAATCGTCAAAGATCACAAAGACATCTTTACCTCGCTGCATAAAATATTCACCTATCATCGCCGCAGTATAAGGAGCAAGATACTGCTCTCCCATGGAAGCCGAGGCTACGCCGCTAACTACTATAGTATAAGGCATAACCTCTTTCTCATGCAAAAGGTTAATTGTCTTCATCAGACTGGAATAGGGCTTGCCAATACAACAATAAATACAAATTACATCCTTGCCTTTTTGATTAATAATAGCATCAATTGCCACGGTAGTCTTTCCCGTAAGACGGTCACCAATAAGAAGTTGCCTCTGGCCTTTAGCAATTGGGATGACTGCATCAATAAGTATTGTTCCGGTTTCTAATGTCTCTTTAACCGGAACCCTATCCATAACGCCCGGCGCCTCGCAAAAAACAGGATAATCCTTGCTCGCCTCAATAGGCCCAAGATTATCTATCGGTTCGCCAAGGCTGCTTATCGCCCGGCCTAAAAATCCCTCTCCCACCGGAAGGTATAAGAATTCTCCTTTGCTGAATACCTCCTCTCCCGTATGTAGAGAGACTTTGGATTGCAGCACCAATACCTGAACGTCTTCCTCATCAAATCCTAAAACCATGCCCTGGCCGCCGTTTTTAAATTCTACCAACTGGCCGTTGATGCAGGAAGGCAAACCCTTTACCCTGACAATGCACTCGCGCACGGATTTAATTGTGCCTATCTCATGGACTTCGAATTTTGCCGTGGTAAGATTATGATTAACCTGGCTGTTGAGCACTGGCTACCTCCTGAATCTTAAGCCTTAAACTGCCATCAAAAACTAAGCTTCCCATATTCACCACTAAACCCGCAATGATATTAGGGTCAACCTCTTCTTTAAAACTTATCTGGCCGCCTACCTTCTCTTTAATTTTAGCCTGTAATGCTTCACGTTGAGGAGGAGTCAAAGCAAAGGCAGTGATCACCTTAGCCTCGTTTATCCCTTCCGGGATATGCAGCCGGTCTAATTGCGCAAAACTCGAGGACATTAAACCATCCAACCAGCGCTCGTGTATCTCCTGGCGCACATCTTCCGGCAAGGACCCGGCGATTAACTGACTAGCGCGTTGAATCGCCTTTTCATCTATCCTTTGGTTTATCTCGGCGAGTAATGCCTGGCGGCTCCTCTCTGCTTGCTGAATAATCTCTTCGGCATCTTGATGGGCATTGCTTAAGATTTTATCTTTTTCTGCCTGGGTACTTTTAAGGAGCTCATCTTTTTGCTTTTCAGCATCCTTTTTGGTGCTTTCTAAAATCTCCTGCGCTTGCCGCTTAGCATCATCGTAGAGCTTTTTTATCTCTGCCTCTTTTTTAGCGTACTCTGCAGTCAGCTGTTCCAAATGCGAAGTTGCGCTGATGACATTACGGTTTAAGGTATTGCGCAAAAAGAAAACCAGGCTGGTAAAAACAACAATCTGAATGACGATTAGGAAAAATATAAGCATTACTTCCTCCCTTCAATGAGCACATAACTTACGAACACGATAGTGTAAGTAAGTTATAACACTGCTATCAACCTGTTACTGCGTGTGCGAATTGAACCCCCCACCACTTTTTAAAAATGCACTTGAAATTAATTCAAAGGATAAATTTTGTTATCAAGCCTAAATTCTAAAATCTACGCCATCCACAAAAAGTGGTGGGGGGTAAGTTCGCACTTATAAGTTATGTCGCTAAAGCTAATTAATAGCGGGCTCCATAACTTATGTGCTCACTTAACTGAACAATTGAAACACTACCAGCATTGCAATAATCGCCGCTGCCTGAGCGAATATTAATACGATAATCATAGCGGTAAAAATGCGCGGTGCCGCAGAAGGATTTCTGCCTAAGGCAGCAATACTGGCTTTACCGCAGGCAGCAAAAACCCAGCAAGGACCTAAGATACAGAAAACAAAAATTAATAATAACGCAAGATTACGATCCATTTACCCTCTACTCTTCCACAATAACCGTGGCTTTGTTGTGATTAAGCCCTACTATCCCCCGACGGATAGCAAAGGCAAGCCCGTCAATAATCAGCACACCGCTCACTAAGCGGCTTAACAGGGGCTTATGAAAAGGAAGGATTTCAAATACCCCCTGTTCGCCGGGAAAAATAACACTGCGCGCCCGGCCTTCAAAGACAACCTTTTCTGGGCTAATCACAATTATGTCTAACATTAATGAGCGCACAACTTACGAACACGAAGTGTGAGTAAGTTGTAGCGTCCGTAATTTTATTCGTCTATCAGCGTGCACGAATTAATCCTTGACATCTACCTAACTAAATTTATTTAGGTAAATGTCAAGGATAAGTTCGCACACATAAGTTATGTCGCTTAAACAATTAATAGCAAACTCCATAACTTATGTGCTCACTTATTATATCACTATTTAGAAAAAAATACTATTGTAAAAATAAACAGGGACACCCGTTGTCTTGAATCAAGGAGTGTCCCTGTTTTGCCTTAATGGGCGTCCCCATTCCTCACTTTATTTCTTCTCTTTAGGCTGTCACGAAAACCGTTCCAGCCTAAAGGGCGGCACTTTTGTGACGCCCTATTTCTTCTCTTCGGTAGAAGGTTTGTCTTCTGACTTTTTTTCCTTTGGCTTTTCTTCAGGAAAAGCAGAATCTTTGGCGCTCTTTAAAATATCCTGGCTGGAACGCACCTGGGCCTGCCAGACAAAGAAGAAGACTCCGGCTAATAGGCCAAGGAAGACTATAATCATCAGAATTATCAACCAAGTAGCGCTCTTAGAGGGTAGATTCAGTTTTAATCTCGCCTTTTCCAAAATTTCAGGTATTGGTGCGCCGGCTGAAGGCCTGAGGATTTTTTCTAACTTGTCAATATCCTCTTCAATCTGTTTTATAGTCAGTAAGTTCTGCCGATAGATACCGATGTGCTGTTCGCGGCTGACTGCCTCATCCATCTGGGACTTGGCAATTTCATCCAAGCGCGGATAAATAGTATTGGCGATATCTTTGGCTTCAGCATAACGCTCGGTTTTTTCCAAACGGGTAAGAATCTCATTGGTGCGTTTCCTTAAATCCGCAAGTTTATGTTCAGGCACCATCCAGATATCCTCCACCTCTACTTCAAATACACGCACCTCAGCGGGTGCCAACTCTAAATCCGGCTTGTATAAATAGTATATTGACTTTGCCGAATCATAATCTAATTCTAATCCGCCTAAGTCCGTAATATTCTTAGGCTTTACCTCGATAGGCAGATAATTTTTCACCTGAACCCTCTGGGTTTTAATCTTAGAGGGGTTAAGGGCAATGATACGGAATCTTACGCTTCCCGGAGCAAGAGAAGTAGAAACAATCGGCGTATCTACCCCACCGAGTTTGCCTTCAATAATCTGTAAGAGTATATCGATTATGGCATTAATCGTATCTGCCTTGCCGCGTATCTCTTTAATTGTCGGCGAAGAACTTAAGGCTTCTTCAAGCAAGGAACTTAAATCATAACCCTCTCCACCAATTAACTTGTTTAATCTAGCGCTCAGTTCATTCACTGCCTCAGAGATACGCGCCGAAGGGCCTTCCTTACTTAAAACTTCGGGAAGTGAATCCACGGAATCTTTCAGATTTCTTAAGGTAAGGGCAATATTCACATTATCGGCAGAGATTAGCACTGCCTCTACGGCCCTAATCGCATCCAGGGCATTCTTAGCTGCGCGCTCTGCTTCCGGAGCAGCTGAAGCTAAACCTGCAATTGTAGTCAGGCTCATCGACTCAACCGAGCCTGAACCTGAGACCATGCCATTGGTCGTGGATTCGGTAACCATATAAGTATAAGCCTTGCCAGGGGTAAATCTTGCGTCTGCCTTGAATTCATAGACGTAAAGCCCGGGCGTTGAGGATTCGGTTAAAACCTGGTCGCGGATAATATATTTATTGTCCCAGCTATAAATAGTTAAGAAAGGAGATTTTCCGGGTTGGCCCTGACATTGCAAAGTAATCATATCATTGACTAAAGCTGGATTAGGAGAAACACTTGCCTGCCAGGAATACTTCAAAGCCGTCTCCTGCAGTATCTCTCCAGCTTCTACTGCTTGCTGTGCTCCTTCGGCTAACTTGGTCAGCGACTCTTTGGTGGTTAAATCAAAACTAGCCATGACCGTATCAATGGTCTTCTTCATATCTGTAGTTCTCTGATCAATAAGATTGGTCTGCGTCTCCATTGCGGTATTAATAGTAGTGGTCTGGGTACTCATTGCGGTATTAATAGTCTGGGTCTGGGCGTTGATGATTGACAGCAAATCTGTCCTCACTTCGGAAATAGGTTTATCCAGAACCGAGTTAACCTTGGCATACATCTCCTGTAAGCTCTTGGAAGCAGTTACCTCAAAAGAACCCGGGGTCCGGAAGTGCGCACCGCTGGCATTCATCATATCAGTAATGATATTGTAAACTGTTCCCGAAGCCAGCGTGGTGGATGTCCAGACTTGTTTGAAGAAACCAGCGAAACTGCTCTTGTTTATCGTCTCCTGGCTTATTTTATAAGAAGGGCCGAGGGCAGCAATATCAGCAATAACGTTAGCTATAGTCCTCACCGACCCATCATCTCTCTCGCCAATCCATAACTCCACAGCACCATCAGGGATATTCTGATAGTAGTAAATGGTGATCTGGTCTACCACAGGGTCATCCTTGCTCTTTATGGCGGTTAATCTCTTTATACGGGTAAGGCCATCGTAAATGCTCACATCAGGAATGGTTGCACCGTCAACCACGACTCCGTCTCTTTCCAGCCAAGAGCTTATATTCAAGGAGTCGGGCACGGCCGGCGTGGTAGTGGCAGGAGTATAACCAAACTCAGAATAAGCCCGCCAGATATGGATTACCGTAGTCTCCAGAAAGAGGGTAAAGGTCTGGTCAGTATTGGCCACAAAGTTCTGCGCCTTCTCGCCATAACTCGGAGCAACCCAGGTAGTAGTCCAGGTGCCATAGGTAGTAGGTAAGATAATTGAAGGCTTAGAGGCAAGACCTCCTCCCGTGCGATTAACAATATCGGTTCCAGTAATCTTCTCAGTATAAGATAAATTGGACAAAGTCTCACCGGTTGATAAGTCATATATTTTCCAGGTCATCTGGTAGTAATCAATCTTAAAATTATCCGAGGTATCAGACACACCGGGGTCGTTGACAGTCGGAGGATCATTAATATCGAACACCCGCACCTTTACGATATTAGGGTCGGTGTATTTGAGATCATTATCTTTTAACACATCATCGGGAATTGTCCATTCATGAGATTTTGTACAGGTAACTTCAGGTGCTGTGGGTAAACAGTTTTGTTTAGTATATGGTTCCGCAAGAATTATCTCGTGAATATCCGAAACAAAGCCATCATCGGAATATTGTAACTTTACAGTAGGAATAGTACCTGTGGTAGTCCAGCTAATATTGCGTTTCTCATTAGTGACCCAGCGCTCAGTAAGATTAAGATTGGCATTTCCCACAGGCGAGGTTAAAACTAATGTCCCGCGAATCTTAAAGAAATTGGAATAAGCTTTCACCGTGGGGTCATTGTAGTCCTGAATCCTGATTCTCACTTTAGGCGCAATATCATTCGGTATTTTCCAATCGTAAGTTCTGGTCACACCGCCGCTGCCATCGCCATGACCACTCTGGCTATGAGGATCTCCGCTATAATCCTTAGTCACTAAGGGATCAATTTCAATCCAGTCCCCTTCTGGAATCGTGGCTGGTTCAGCAGCCTCATTCTTGCTATAGAAGAGTTTGACTTTAGGAATGGTGCCCCCCCAGGTCCAGGTTATATTTGGCGCTGGATGCGTATCCACTCTCCAATCCTCGCCGCCGCTGGGCGTCTGTATGGCAAAGTTGCCCACAATATTGAACTTGGTAGAAATACCTCTGGCATCAGTATTATCAGGATTAGTCCGGCGATCAAAAACTTTTATTTTGGCGAAAGCTGAGGGATTATCCGGGACATTTACCCAAGTGGCAGAACCACTACAGGTAAGCGCAGGAGCCGTGGGTGTGCAATTCGGCAAATTAGTGGCAATAACATTCAAATAGTCAGCATTGGCGCCAGTGCCGCCGGGAACCCCATCAGCACCCATATTCCAATAATCATCGGCGTTGTCTACAATTCCATCATGGCCCTTGCCATCATAGGTATCATAGACAATATCCACATTAGGAATGGTGCCGTAAGTAGTCCAGGTAATCGGAATATTTTTATTTTCGCCGATAGGCACCGGCTGGCCGCCATTGACGGTTATATTAGTAAATTTGCCGCGGATTCTAAAATTATTAGCCGAGATGGCAAAACCGTCGTCGGTAAGGCTGCGCACGCGCACGCGCACAGTATAACTAATGGCATTGGAAACAGTCCAGGGATAGGTTGTGCCAAAGTCAGAGCCATTATCAAGAGAAGGAACAAAGACTGTATGGCTTGAGAAATTATCGCCGTTGGTGGAATAGGCTAACTCGACATCAGGCACTGTGCCTTTATTGGTCCAGGTAATATTTAAAGGATCTCCCACTTCGTAGTAGCCATTTGCCCCGCCGTCATTAGGATTGCTAAGGGTAAAATCAGAAATAATCTTCCAGTTATAGTTAGATTCGTCCTCCGCCAAGCTATCTACGCCTGTTCCTCCATCCTTAACCCGGATTTTCACCTGGGTAGAAATATCATTAGGAATACCTCCGGCAGGAGGCCACAGATATGAACAATCCCAAACCCCTAAATTGCTAACGCAATAGTCAACCGTATCAATAGTAGCGATGCGTTTCTCATCAGGATAACCGCCCACTCCTCCTCCGGTGGTGGAATAATTCAGTACCGCCTTAGGTGATTTGGCCGGGCTAGAAGAGGCTGTCCATTGCAGGGTATAGGCAGTGCCGACCTTTAATTTATTGGTCTGGTTGGGGTCGGAATTGCCGTTCGGAAAAATAACCGTAAATTTAGGAATAATGTTGAATGCGGGCGAAATAACAAAAGCACCTGGGTCATTGGGGTCCATAACCCTCAGGTGGATGTTGACATCTTTATTATCTTCAATATCCGGAACTGTCCAGATAAAGCGGCCTTGCGTCGGGTCGCCGCTTACGTCATCCTCATTAGGTACTATACCGTCGTTATTAGGGCTACCGTCGATATTGCGAATATCAGTGGTAAAATTTAAAGGGGTTCCGCCTAAAGCCGCGGGTGAATATTGGAGTTTCACATTAGGAATATTTCCTACTTTAGTCCAGATAATATGGAAAGACTGGCCTACTTCCAGGTTTGCCGTCGGTTCCGCAGGCGGTTCCTGAAAAACAAAGTTTGCCCGAATGGCAAAAGAGCTAAAGGAGGTATCCACGCTATCCATATCCGCATTGGTCTTATCGTAAATACGGATTTTGGCTGCAGGGGTAACCCAGTTTTCATCAGGAGTAAAACCATGGCTTCCATCATTAGCCGTGCCTACAGGAGTAATTGGTATGTTATAAGTAGGAGTCTGGGCATCGCCATTTAACGCTAAGTCGATTTGGACTGTAGAGCAACCTGTGCCCCATTTGTTCCAGTGCATGGTATAACTCTGGCCGGCCATTAATGTCTCGCCGCCATCAGGGTCAGTGATATCAAACTTGGCGGAAATTTTAAACGTGCTCCCGGAATCGCTTTTAACGTAGAGTGTCTCAGTCCCAGCGTTTTCTATCTTCACGCAGGCGGTGGACGTCATGGCATTTGTGGGAATCTGCCAGCTAAAAGAACCTAAATTAGGAATATTGTAACCTCCTGTGGGCTTTTCAATCCCGACCCATGACGCATTACAACTACCCAAAGAATAGGAGATATATAGATCACCCATGGTGCCATTAGATAACCAGGTGATATCATGCATGGTTATTGGATCCGGATTAGTCTGGTCTACCTTCCATGGTATGGTTCCTCCCGGCACTATAGGGTTGGTGAGCTTGATGTCGCCGCGAATAGTAAAGTCGGATGAAAGGTTAGATGTGCCGATATGGTCAGCGTCGAGATAAGGGTCTGCATTATCCTCAATACGAATGGTCACGGTCTGGGAAATGGCATCCGGGACTGTCCAGTTATAACTTCCATTCGTTCCCACAACCGAAATAGGGCCTTCGGTATTAATTTGGGTAAAGGTGGCTGGTGCATGCCCTGCTACAATAGAATACCACAGATTTACCAATGGAATAAGGCCCTGGGTATGCCACTGGATAGTCTTATAACTGGGATTATAAGTAATCTGGCCGTCTTTGATTACCGGCCAATTAGAACTGGAAGTAGGTGCATCGAAGGTGAAACTTCCCACGATTCTAAAAGTATTGGAAACCGCAGGCAGAGTTCCGCTGCCAGTATCTACGTCGCTGATGCGAATCACTGCCTTGCTGCTGGTAGCGGTAGCCGTGGGAATGAACCAATCTTTGGCCACGGTTACGCCGCGAGAATTAGAGGCTGTGGGATCATAAATAGCTGGTGTAACCCAGACAATATTTTCTGGCGGTACCACTGTCCCATCCAGAGAATATTCAATCTTGACATTAGCTAAGCTACCCTCAGTATGCCACTTGATTTGCGGGGTAGTTCCTACTCCCCAACGCGGTTCACTCACAGGCGCCTCAATAGTAATAGTATCTGCGATTTCAAATGCTCCGGAAACCGCCGGAATCGCCGGCCTGGCTGCATCAGCACTGGCGGCGCGAATCTTCACTGAATAGCCAATGGCATCAGGAACCGCAAACTGATGGCTCAAACCACCCAAATTTCCTGCTCCGGTAATAGTCGTCCAATCGCCATCATTTGCGCACGTGCCATTAGTGCAATACTGCAATTTCACTGTCGGAATTGTTGTTGTCTTGGTCCAGGACACGGTCTTATTCTCACCCACATACCAGATATTATCGCCTGCAGCAGGAACAGCGGGACTAAAATCAATCTGGCCCTGAATGCTAAAATCAAAATCTGAAGTATCTACCACGGTGAGGTCTGGTGTGGGATTTGCGCTATCCACTACTTTTACCCTGACCTGGGATGAGACATTATTAGGAATCTGCCAGCTCCAGCCTGTTGTTTCTCCTATAGTAGCATCAATGTCTGTGGCAGTACTGGGCGTAGTAATCAGCGTATAATCGCCTCCATCCACAGAATAAAGCAAATCCACAAGGTTTACCTTAAAGCCTACCTTATCTTTAATTGACCACTTTATAGGATGCGAAGAGCCAATCAACCATTCTTCAACAGGTGCAGCGCCATTAGGAGAAACTACCGTAATGCTCGGCCTAATTCTGAATGTGGTTGCGGATTCATTCCAGTTTTCTCCATCCGCCTTATCCACCACTCTTACCTTGACATCGTTGGAGATAGCTGCCGTAGGAATATTATTCCAGGTAAAGGTAGTCCTCGCCGAAGCAGCGGGTGGAGCAGTCCAATTATTTGCAAGGCTATCCGCTCCGGTAATATCCGTCCAATCACCGCCTACGCCTCCGCCATTGGTGCAATATTGTAATTTCACATAACTTGCCTTACCTGAAGTGTCCCAGCTAATATTACGATTGTTGTCTCCGGCTGCAAAAGTTTCGCCACCATCAGGGGAGAATATATCCAGGGTGGACTGAATGTGTATAGTCGAGTAAGGAGGCGGAGGAGGAGGATATTGAGTATCCAAATCATTATAATCCGATATGCGCACTACGACATTATTAGATGTGGTATTAGGAATATTAGGCCAAGTATATTGTCCGCCGCTTCCTGATGTAGGAATAGAGTCGGTTCCGACAGGTAAAATCCGGTGCGGAAATTCATCCAGCCCTCCATCATCAGAATACCAAAGAGTAACCGCAGTTAACCCAGAGCCTTTTTTCGACCACTTAATCAGGAACTCCTGGCCAACTTTTAAGAATTCTCCTTTTATAGCTCCGCCGATTGTGGGTTGATCTAAAGTCAAATCTCCCACAATTTTTAAAGAGGCAGTAGAAACGCCAAATACATTGGGAGCAGCACTATCACTATCCACGACCTTGATTTTTAGCGTCGGCTGAGGGGTCATCGTATCAGGCACGCCTAGGCCACTGTTATTCCAAGGAATACCAATAGTGCCATTGGCTACCGGCTCACCCGTAACAATCGTCCCGGCATAATCATCTATTTGTTCTTGCGGTGTTCCCGACTTCCCGTCAAGACCCAGACCGTTATAAAGGTCGTATTTCACATCCACATTGGAGGTTCCTTTGGCGCCCGTGCCTGTGCAGGTCCACTTAATCAGGGGCGTGGTCACATAAGAACCCACCGGCAGGCGCCCGTCAGCATCGTCAATAGTTACGGCAATCTTCGGCCTAATTTTGAATTTTTGTGACTCCGCGCAAATAGTAGTGCCGCCTGCAACGCAGACCCGAATATAGACAGCCTCATTCTTGGCATTGTCAACCACTGGCCAGTAAAAATGGTTAGTCCCGTAGATAGTATGCCCGCCGTCATTGGTAGCAATAGTATTGCCTTCATAAGAGCCGCCTGCGCCAAGCTTATAGGCGATATCTACATTGGTAATCGTTCCGATAGTATTCCAGGAAATATCTTTGTTGGTGTCACCCACATACCATAGCTCATCTAAACCCGGAGAATCGACGCTGGCAATACGGCCGACAATGCTGAAGGCCTTGTCAGATATCGCCTGGACATCCGTATGGTCAGGGTCTCTAATCCTGATTTTCAAGGCATTACCAATCCTATCCGGAACCTGCCAATCTTCACTGCCGTCATTAGCCGTAAGCGGGTCAGGATTGGGATATTTAAAAGGAAATACATTCGCACCACCAAAGTTTCCGTCAGTAGCATAATGAATTTCCACGGTTGGCCAGGTTCCAGTGGGAGTCCACAGGATCTGCGGCTGCGGAGCAGCATTTACCTCTAAGCTGATACCCGAAACATCAGGGTAGTCTATCTTCAGTTTTCCTTTTATGGTAAAGGCCTGAGCAGATTCACCGTACACATTGTCGCAGTTAGTCGCATCGCAAACCTTAATGCGCAGGTTATCGCCGATCGCATTAGGCACAGGCCAACTCTTATTTCCATCGCCGGCAAAAGTGCCGATAAGATTTCCTTCAGGGTACGAACCGCCTCCGATAATGCCACCAGTAGTGGAATAATAAAGTTTTACACTGCTAATCTCGCCGCCTCTTGACCAGGTAATCAGATAATCCGGACCAGTATAGACCATATCTGTATGGTTAGAAGGAGTAAGCAAGGTAAGATTACCCCGGATTTCGATAGAATTAGTCTCTATGGCTTCTACCGAGGCCTGGTTAGAGGGTTCTACCACCTTTACCTTTATTTTACCACCATTAGGCAAGGGTGGGGTCAAAGGAGTATCGTCGGCAATGTGCCAGGTATATTCCTTGTCTATATTATCGGCGAGCGCAGAAATATCAATACCAGTAGGGTCGCTCACGCCGTTAATCTTATAGGTGTAATGCGTAGGGCCGCCATCGTAAGAAAACCATAAATCCACCTTGGTAATCGCGCCTCTCTTTTTAAATTTGATTACCGGTTCATCCCCTATATTATAGGTCAGGGTAACAGGGTTAGTTAAATACAAGCGGGGTACAATGCGAAAGGCAAGCCCTTGGCCTTGATTCACCGTATTCGCAATATCATTAGTAGGGTCGTATTGATAAATCCGGACTCTACAATCATTAGAAAGGTCATCCGCAGTTCCCGGGACAGTCCAAGGATAGATTCCGCTGTTGGTAGCAGTATAGCTAATCTCATGCCAGGTCTGGGTAACTGAATCATCATTAGTGTATTCAATGGCGACTGCAGTTACGCCTCCAATAGCAAACTTCTCCCAGGTGATGTCATAAGAATCTCCCACATAAATCGGCAGGCCATTCTCAGGAGTCCAGATATCGAATTTAGCGCCAATCTTAAAGTCTTCTTCGCTTTGTGAAACGACATTTGGGTCATCGTCAGCTACAATCTTTACGCGGGCTTTATTGGTAGCAGTCAGCGGCAAATCCCAACCCAAAGTAGTAGAACCGCTTGAGCCACTCACGTCTTTGTAGGAAACCGGCTGAATCGGTGTCCAAGCACCTACACCGCTGTTCAGATTATAAGAGACATTAACCTTCATACTACCCCCGAAATTCCAGCCAATATTTTGATTGGAACCCGCAGTCCAACTCGTGCCTTGGCCTGTGGGAGTAGTGAGTAGCAGATCGCCAATAATTCTAAAGGCCTCGGTATCGAATTTAACATTAGGGTTACCCACATCCACTACCCTGACCTTAATCTTAGGCGTAGGATAAATAGCATTGGGAATACCGTTCCAATTCACCTGTCCTGAGCCACCGTTTACAGTAAGGCCATCTTGGATAACATTAGTCACAGGAAAACCATCGTCGCCATTATTGGTATCATACCTGACATTGACAGCAGTGATTTTATTTCCTGTGTAGGTAAAACTGACTGGATTATTATTAGAGCCAACCTTAAGTTTACTGCTTGAATTGGGTGTAGAAATGGTTATGGTGGGCCTAATTTTAAATTCTGCTGATTCCGCGCAAATACTCGTGCTGCCTGCAACGCACACCCGGATATAAGCAGTTTCGGTTTTTGCGTCACCCACTACTGGCCAGTAGTAGTGATTAGTTCCGGAAGAATACCCCACGCCGCCTTTGTCGTCATTAGTGGCAATGGGATTGTTATAAACGCCACCTGCAGAGGTCTTATAGGCAATATCTACATTGGTCACCGTTCCGATAGCATCCCAGGAAATATCTTTATTCGGGTCACCCACATACCATGTGTCTCCTAAACCAGGAGGACTTACACTGGCAATCTTACCGACAATGCTGAAGGCCTTGTCAGATATCGCCTGGACATCCGTATGGTCAGGGTCTCTAATCCTGATTTTCAAGGCATTACCAATCCTATCCGGAACCTGCCAATCTTCACTGCCGTCATTAGCCGTAAGCGGGTCAGGATTGGGATATTTAAAAGGAAATACATTCGCACCACCAAAGTTTCCGTCTGTAGCATAATGGATTTCCACGCTCGGCCAGGTTCCCGTGGGAGTCCACAGGATCTGCGGCTGCGGAGCAGCATTTACCTCTAAGCTGATACCCGAAATATCAGGGTAGTCTATCTTCAGTTTTCCTTTTATGGTAAAGGCCTGAGCAGATTCACCGTACACATTGTCGCAGTTAGTCGCATCGCAAACCTTAATGCGCAGGTTATCGCCGATCGCATTAGGCACA
>Ga0315294_10000903_pt1 | contig 32275 bp, 24 predicted proteins | sample YL17G13_40_MG_FD_203626 | JGI IMG/M metagenome (GOLD analysis project Ga0315294, IMG submission 203626) | Sediment microbial communities from Yellowstone Lake, YNP, Wyoming, USA - YL17G13_40 | ecosystem: Environmental > Aquatic > Freshwater > Lake > Sediment | place: USA: Wyoming | collected...
CATCCCCATCGGATTACCCATGCCCCCCGCCCCGCCGGGGCTTGTTTTAGGTTTGGATTCCATCGGCTTTCCAATCATCTGGCCGGGATGGACTCCAAAGGTCTCAGTATGCCACTGTCCCAGATAATACTTATAAATCTCGATGGTTACCCCCGTGCCATCCGCCAACACATCCATCGGAAACAAATGCAGCATTTTGGGAATCGACACCGATTCGGGACGTCCCGAAACCGGATCGAGAAGTTCCGTATAATCGCTCCAGAGAACCACCTGATTTTTATTTTCTTTGCTTTCCGGAGCAAACCACTCTTTACCGGCAATCGGATTAAACGCACCATAGCGAATCCGATATTGATACGTGGCCCCTGTAACAACGGTATCGTCATGAATCCAGACCACCAGTTCTTTCATCGCGCTGAGTTTGGTCTTTTCATCGATCGTCGCGGCCGCGGCGTCTTTTTCTACACTTTCAAGGGTTTTTATCGGTTTGACCGGCTTGACTGGCGCAGCCATACCCCCACCCATTCCCTCCATCATCGGGTTTTCTCCCCGGCCGCCTCTGCGAGGCGGTTGCGACGGAGGCTGAGTTCTGCGGGTCTCCATTCCTGTGCCGCCGAAACGGTTTTGAGAGGTCCGCTCAGTTTTTTCCTTTTGCCTGCGTTCCCGTTCTTCCCGAAGTTTTTGCTGCTCCTGTTCGTCGCTTATCTTGCGATACTCCAGATAATACTCCGCCGGAAACCACTTGACCTGCGAAGATAAAAACTCATAGGGAGCCGGCTGCAAAATATCCTTCATCACGGCAAATTCCCTGTAGGAATTCATAAACAACGCGACATTGCCGTATGTCATTTGTTCCGTCGTCAGGGGCAACTCCTTGAACATCTTTTGATAGGGGTCGATGCGGGTGAATGGGACGGTTTGCCACGGTTCCCAGGAGCCGTCGGCATTTTGTACGCGACGCTGCAGCTCGATGCGGGCCAGTACCGGTTCGGCATACGTCGGGTCTTTCCATCGGGGATCCAGTCGAGGCCCCGTAAAACTTTGCTGGAAATTATTATACAGCGCCTGCAGGTTCAGATGAGCGGAAACAGTTATCAAATAGATATCCGCCGGCTTGGCGGCGACCGACGCGTAAGGAACTTCCGGTGTCACATCTTCCGTCGGCATCCGCACCGTCCCACGAATAGAAGCAAATTTTATATTCTCCAGTACCGGAATCTGAGGAACCACGTATTTTCGGTCGCCCCCGGTATCCGTTTGCCCTCCTCCCGGTAAAGGCCAGTTTGCGACGATGGAAAGCTTCGGCATCGGACTGTTAAGAAGGTTGGAAAACTCGGCGGCTTTATCCTGAACATAAGGATTGGGCTGAGCCGGTTCCTGAAGCTTTTTCTGAATCTGCTGCGCCTGACGCTTATTGAAGGGATCAATCTCCGACGGACTGTATGTTCGGTTGCCCACCCTCGGCCCGTAGGGATTGCTCAGAATAAACGCCCAAAGCAGGTACAGCGCCACGACGCCGGTCAACCCCAAAATAATCTTATCGAGGAATTGACCCGCGAAATTTCCTTTTTTCTTACTCATCCATCGTTTCCCGAAAGAATGCTGTACTTAAATCCAATTTTGTTATTCCACCCTCTGTTTTCAGAATCCGCCGCCTGTCTGACTTTGGCCGGTATTCTGAGCGCTCAGGATTTTTTTAATCGGCTCAGGTTTAATCCCATCATAAGCCTGACGGATAAAAAGATATTCACAAACCAGATTCAGCCGAACCACCGCATTCTTGCCATAGCGATAATAAGCATGGATGGCGTCTTCCCGGACAACTGGTTCGGTATGAAACTGTAAAATGGTAATTTGATTATGTCTGGCGGTTTCCTGCTTCCCGTCCGGCTCAAATTTACCCCGAAAGGTATGTGTCTTGGCGCTGCAAAGTTCTTTCATAAATGACATTGCAGACTTCGAATCGACCACCACCGATACGGCAAAATGAACCACATCCACAGTGTCGTTGCACATCCGTCCCGTCCAGGGAAGCGGCAGAAAAATGCCCGGTCCCTTGACGTAGGTTGGAATATCCTGCTGTTGTCCCGCCCGTGCCGGCATTCCCATCGTCCCCATCATCATATACTCCGCTCCGCCCGCCATGGTTGACGGTATCATCTGCACGGGACCGTCAAAACGGACTCCCAAAAGCCTTTTGACCGGCGATTGAGAAACCTTCGTGGAACCGGCGTTGAGAACCTCAATCGTTTGAATCACATCTTCATAAATCCAGTAGGCAACCTGAGAGTACCAGCAATCCTGCAAGGACTGCTCTTTGGACTGATAGGTGTACTTATCCCAGACCGCATACCAACTGAAAATCGCGGGATTGGCATAGACGGGAATTTCATCCGCCCGCTGCAGACAAAGAGCATCCACCATCGCACTTTGAGTTCCGCCTGGCACTATCGGCTGTTGGTAGCCTCCCCCCGCGGCGGCACCGGTGCTTCCCACTCCGGTACGACTGCGAATTTCGGCGTCGCTGGGGGCATCCTTGGCTCGAATCCGTTCCATCAGTTTTTCGACGTCGGCTCGAAACAGCCTTCCAAAAACCATATAGACCTGCGAAGACTTATCTTTCGGCTCGGGGAAAATAATCGGGTTATAACAAACCAGTTCTCGCCAAGACGTCCTGACGGCCAATGCATCCACTCTGTCGGCGTCTTCGGCGTATTTTTGATAATACTGTTCTGCCTCGGCTGCCTGGGCTTCACTGGGTACCTGGCTTATTTTGGACCGAATCTCATTGGACATTTGAACGCTTTGCGCTGCCTTCTTGCTGACGAAGCCGCCCACCAGTAAAGTCAAAACAAAAATCACACCGGCAACCAGCAATAGTCCAAGGGATGGAAACAGGGAAGAATACTTCTTCAGGGAAGTCAAATTGATATTCTTCACCGAGCTGATGAGTTGTTTGAGGTCAATGTTTTTCAGATCAATATTTAAATTCAAATTTTTGGCCATAGGACGCACCCGACAAAATAAGAACGAATTTCCGTTTTTAGAGTTCTATGTCGCCTTTTCTTATGCTCTTTTTTTTACTTTCGGTAGATGACGCAGGTTCAGGCGGTGGCATAGGCGAAGGCGACGGGCTAATCGCCGGCCCCATCCCCGTCATGGACGGGGCTGTAGGCAATTGCACTTTGGGGGCGTTCTTCCAGACAAATTTGGCCTGGATGCGAAACCACGAGTCCCGCTCAATAAACCGTTCTTTGCCGAAGGAATCATATTTTTTGCGGCCAATGTCCTTTTCGCTCCATTCGGGGTGGGTGGCAAGGTTTTCTTGAGTAATGATGTCGTATGTTTTACTCATCTCCTCCTCAGTCATCGGATCCACCAGTACTGCCTCGGCCGTAATTCTATCCTGAGCGGTCATCCCTGGATAGCCCCCCATCATTTCCCCCCCCATTCGCATTGCCGACAGCCCCCCTGTGCCGGGTGTTGTTTCCATATTTTCCGGTACCCGGCGTTTAGTTTGCGGATCGCCGATGCCGACGGGCTGTTTTTCACCCACTGCCGCCGATACGGTTTGCGTCGCAGAAGCAACCACCCAATCGGATTCCACCTTGAAATGCGCGGTGTCGTTTTTCTGGAACAGCTCGAAAGGCGTCCCTTTGATGATTTTGCCGAGGTTTTCAAAGCGAGTCACCATTCCCCATCGCGTTGGGTCATTGGCCGCCCCTGTCGGATCCAGGAGTTCATTGACCTTTTGATAGGGAGTGTATCCTTCGATGAGTACGATAAAGCCGGACGGAGGGGCTTCCACCGCCGCTGTTCCTATACCGCCGCCGTCGATCCCCCCCCCTATCGGCATCATCATTTGTAGAGGCGCTTCCGCAGTCCCCATATATGGCGAAGTTGTGATTTTAGCGGGATCAGGAAATTGAGCGCCGGGCAAATCCGCAGCATATTCAATCATCACTCGCGTAATAAAAACCTGTTTACGCTCCTCCCGCTTAACGGCTTTAATCGCCTGGATATCGCCTCTGTCAAAAGCCTCGAACAGAGTCGCCTGATCGGGAGTGTTCTGCACATTGGGCAGACAGGCGATAAGCTGTTCATTCAGCAAAGGAATCATTTCACGATACTTGAACAAATTGAATTGTTTTTGAATCCGATCGGCCAGCGGCTGAGTGCGGGATTTTACGTCTTCCACTTTGCGAATCGCCTCATTGGCGCTGTTCAAAATTCTCGCCACTTCCTGCCGGATTGACTCGTTGGCTTTATATTGGGTCAAATCCCGAAAAGCCCACCCCAGCGACAACAACGAAACCAGCACTAAAACCGCCGCGGCTGTCGTGAACAGCTTCGCCTTTCGGTTCCAGGCCATCGCACGGGCGATTTTCCCGGGCAGCAGGTTGACGGTGATTTTGGCCTGGTTTAGCAGTTGAACACCCAATCCATAGACAATTGCAAAATCACAGATGTTCTCGTGGAAACCGGCCGCGGATATGTCGGGAGTGGCTTTGAGTTTCTCGAACGAATCCGGTTTGATCACCGCGATGCTCAGCGACTGTTGCAGGTATTTGGGCAGGCCCTGCAGTTTCATTCCGCCCCCCAGCGCAATAATTCCTGAAAAGCCCTGATCTCGGCCCGGTCCGCTGCTGCCGTAAAAGCCCAGACTGCGCTGTAGTTCACCGCTAAGCTCCGTATACACCGGTTTCATCGCGGTATAAATCTGCCGCATATACTTGCTCATCGGAGCCGAGCGTTTCAGTTTTTCCGCTTTTTCAAAGCTGAGTTTGAAAGTGTCGGCAATCGCTTGCGTAAAGCTGTTTCCGCCGATTCGAATACTTCGCTGCCAGACACTGTTCCGTGTACAAATGACCAGCGTGGAATTTTCCGCTCCAATATCCAGAATAATCGTCGCTTTCTGGCCGTCGGCGGAAATATCCCGGCGATCATATAATATGTAATTAAACAGCGCCATCGGAGAAATCTGGACGCAGGTTACGCGAAGATTCTCCCGCGTAAAATGGTTCATAATTTCGGCGATCAGTTCATTCTTTATTGCGAAAATCCCCACCTCCGCATCGGGACTGTCCTGGCCTTCCATCTTTTGCCAGTCCCATTCGACTTCATTGATGTCAAACGGAATCTGCTGTATGGCTTCGAACTGGATGATTTCAGGGATTCTTTTGGGCTCCACAGGAGGCAGTTTGATAAAACGGGCAAAGCTGTTCTGACCCGCAATGGAAATTGCCACCTCGTCTTTGCTGGCATCGTTTCGGGACAGAAATTGCCGCAGGGTCTGGGCGATGGTGTCGTGTTTTTCCTGAACGCTGACGCCTGGAGCGGAGAGAATTTTTCCGTGTTCCAAATAATCAAAACCGATTACTTCGATTCCCTCGTCTGCAGGCCTGAGCCGAAGGGCCTTGAGAGAATAGGTCCCAATATCAATCGCCCAAACGCCGTGTACAGTTGAAGCCATTTACGCTTCTCCCGGATAAAATTGCGTCTTATGATTCTCCATCGGCAAAAACTCTTGGAGTTTCACCACCTGATTTCGTAGAATATCCAATTCCATGAAGACGTTTACCATTCACACGCTCGGATGTAAAGTTAACCAGTACGAAAGCCAACAGATTCATCAGTATCTGGAGGCTCGCGGCCTCACCTGCACCGGCCCCGGTTCTCAAGCCGATCTGGTCGTCGTCAACAGCTGCTGTGTCACCGCGACCGCCTCGGCCAAAAGCCGCCAGGCGGTTCGACACTTCATCCGCCGGCATCCCGATGCGCACATCGTCCTGACCGGCTGTCTGGCGGCGGCCAACAGCGATGAGCTAAAAACCCTTTCCAACAAAGCGATCAGCATTATCCCGGACAAAAATAACCTGCCCCACGCTTTGTCAAACCTTTTGGCCTCCGCCGCAGCGGACAACCGGCAGACCTTAAGTAAACCACTAAATTCAGATAAAATCAAGAATAAAAACTCATCCTGCCCACAACAAACAGCGGAATATTTACCTCCTTCCACGGGGCATCTGCCCCTTTTATCCCGCTACAGCGGCCAATGCCGGGCGTTTTTGAAAATTCAGGACGGTTGTGACGCATTCTGTTCATACTGTATTGTACCCCGAATTCGGACACAGGTTTGTCACAAAGACGTAAAAACCGTGCTGGACGAGACCCAAAACCTTGTTTCGGCCGGGCATAAGGAAATCGTCCTGTCGGGGATTTTTCTCGGCGCTTACGGCCAATCCACCGCCCAGCGAAAACACTGGGACCCGCAAAATCGAAACGCCCTGGCGGATTTGCTGGAACAACTGATTACCGTAACGGGGTTGGAACGTATTCGGCTCAGTTCTCTCGAACCGGCCGACGTCACCGACCGATTGCTGGAAGTTTTCGCCACATACCCCGCGATTATGCCGCATCTGCACTTGCCGCTCCAATCGGCAAGCCCGGCAATCCTGCGGAAAATGTGCCGACAATATACGCTGGATGAGTACGTGGAAGTCATCCGCAAGGTCAAGGCAACACTGGACCGCCCCGCTATCACCACCGATATCATCGTGGGTTTCCCCGGCGAAACTGAAGACGATTTCCAACAGACGATGACCGCCGCCAAGCGGATCGGCTTTGCCAAAATTCACGTCTTTAGCTTTAGTCCTCGCAAAAATACTTCCGCCGCCAGTATGCCCGGCAAAATTGCCCCCGCAATGATTAAGGCCCGTTCTGAAAAGCTTCAAAACTTGGACAAACAACTTCAGGAACAATTCCGCCGCCAGTTCATCGGCCAAAAAATCCGCGTCCTGGTCGAAAGCCTACGCCCGCCCAAAGGCCGATGTGAACGGTATTTTATGGTCGATTTGAGCCATTTGCCCAACGCCACCAAACTCCAGCGGGGCCAAGTGCTGGAAACTATCTTGGCAGAATAACATGTGCTGTTTTTGTGAAAATCGAAAATCGATAGTCGAAATTCGACCGCAATCGAGGCCAAAGGCCGAATGGACTGGTACTTATACTGAGCGAGGCCAAAGGCCGAGTCGAAGTACTGGGGAACAGGGATTTGAACCCCGACTAACTGGTCCAGAGCCAGTCGTGCTACCGTTACACTATTCCCCAACTTTCAATATTCAAATACTACAGACCTCAATCAGACCCGTCAAGACCGAAAAACCGCAAAAAACAAAATCGCCGGGGTGTGTGTAAAACTGCCCCGGCGATTGAATTTACCCAAAGACGACTTTTTTACTGGTGCGCGGGAATTACCGTCAGCAACGCCGTAAAGGAAGCCACTGTATTTCCCGGCCCGTCATCGGTCGCGGGTGTATTCCAACCCGGCCATAAAGGAATATTGTTATAAAATGCCGTCTTTTTGAATATCTCCTCACTCGTGCAGAAACTTACACTCCCATCCGCAAATCCAGCCGACACACCTTGAGGCGTTGAATTATCGCCGGCTTTGCGATGCGGAATCACGTTCCAGTCATGCAGATTGTCCACCAGAACGATTTTTGACGCATGCAGTTCGCTCCAGCGAATCTTTTCGTGCACCCAGTAGTTAAAGGATGTTCTCACATAAGGTCCTGTCGCGGGGGATACACATATAGGCGCATAATACTACTACGATACATGGTACGATATATAATGACATAACCGTTTCCGGAATAAGCGTTTAAATTCGAAATCCGAATGTCGAAACTCGAAACAAATACAAATGACCAAAATCCAAAATTGAAAACAACCGCACCGGATTTGCGGCGATGCTTGTTTCGGTCATTTGAGTTTTGAATTTTTGATTTGTTTCCACCGTAAGGTGTCCTGTGGAGGATTTCGGTTTTCGTGCTTCGGATTTTAAAAGAAGAATAATCCGACGCCAAATAGCGTTGTAGTAATAAGTACCCCATTCATATCCCCCTTTATTGGTATAGGCTTCATAACGATAAGGAATACCAAATGCCGTCGATTCCAACGGCTGGGCGGGGCAATAAAATACTTCCGGATTAGTAATTATACCTAATATGACAGCGCTACTTTGATCGTAAGTCCTTATTTTACGTTGGTAACTAATTCTGGAAAACCGCATTTTTGATACTATAAAGTTTGTTTTTGTTCAAAACAAGCGCTGTCATACTAATTCATATAACTTCCCAAGATGATAGGCTTGGGGTATGGGCGGAGGCACATAAAGAGCCCCTTGTGCTCTTAATACATAGGCCACAGCCCCTTCCCAAGGCTGAAAAGCCGACCATGGCGTCGCGGGCGTCGTCGCGCCGCGATTATCTGAATAAACAGTAGTACCTGTGCCGTCGATAGTCATATTATGGGCCAACGGAATCAGCTTGCCATCGTATGTTTCCGCATACGACCGCACGGCAATACCCACCTGACGAATGTTGCTGCTGCAGACTACGCGTTTTACCGCATCCTTGGCTTTCCGAAGTGCCGGAACAATGACCGACAGCAAAAGAGCAATTATCGCTATCACCACCAGCAACTCAATCAGCGTAAATGCTTTCTTCCGCATGCTCTATCTCCTTAAAAAACTTTACCTCGTAGAAAAAATGAGTTACAGAGAGTTTCCCCGTTCACCCTATTATAAAATCCTCTCAAAGCGGCATTTTTGGAACAAAAATAATAAAAATAGCTTGATTTTCAAGACAGTCGCTGAGTTGAATCGAAGGGTCGAATCAAGTCGAAGGATCGGTCACACGAGACAAACCCCCAATCTTTCTCCTCGGCCGCTTCAAAATTGCAGGCGGATTTCGCGCAGGATTGAAGTTTTAGCGTTTTCGAGTGGGCCTTGGAGATTAACGCCGGAGGCGAGGGTGTGTCCGCCGCCGCCGAATTTCTGGGCGATTTTTCGGACATCAATTTTGCCTTTGCTTCGCAGCGAGCAGCGGAATCTGCCGTCGGCAAGCTCAACAAATAAAGCCGCCACTTCGACCGTTTGGATGCGCTGACATTCGTCAATGAGATTTTCAGTGTCGGGGCCGGAAGCGCCGGTTTCGTCAAAATCTTTGCGGAGGATATACTGCGTGGCGATGCGGCCGGTTTCGTGCAGTTCGAGATGCTCGAGCATCCGCGTCATCAATTTGAGCCGGACGGGCGTGAAACTCTGGTACATCCGGCGGTAAATCTCGTTGGGGCGAACTCCCTGTTCTATCAATTCGGCGGCGGTATGGAAGATGCGGCTGTCGGCGTTGCCGTATTTGAACCAGCCGGTGTCGGTCGAGATGGCGATAAAAATCGCCTCGGCGACAGCAGGCGTAATCGTCCAGCCGGCGGCTTTGAAGAAATCATACACAATTTCGCCTGTCGCTGCGGCTGTCTCGTCGATGAGTTCTACATCACCCAGGCCATCGCTGGTGATGTGATGATCCATCACAAGGATTTTTCCCCCGTTATTGCGAGCGGTTTTGAGCCAGTCCTCGAGGCCGGGAAGCTGGACGAGACTGTTGGTGTCAACGATGACGACCAAATCAATATCGGCCAGTTTTTCGGTAAGCTGCTCCTTTTTGACATCGTTGCCGAGGACGGGGATTTTGTGCTCAAACATACCCTCGTACCAGCTTGCCAAAGGCGAAAGGAACAGTCCTTGTGTCTGTTTCCCGATGGCTTTAAGACCGTCGGTTATCGCCCGGACACAGCCGCAGGCGTCGCCGTCAGGCCGAATATGGGTGGTAATCAGGATATTTTTTGAGGCTTGAATAAGCCGTAAAGCCGCCCGATATTGTTCAACGCTGATTGGCATCTGACATTCCAAAATTAAAACTTAAAAACCAAAAGAGAAACGGTGGGCTAAGGAGCCCACCCTGCCATACGAAAGCCTTCGCTTTAAACATCTTTGCGGAAGGTCCCGCGGATAACACCGCTTTCCGGCAAGCAACCACTGAACATCCCCTAAAATCCGGCAAAAATCAAGGAAAATCCGATTTGGGGAGGCGGGAAAATGGAATTTTGATAAAAATTCGGCCAAAATGCTTGCAAAATCAACCTGAATCCATATAGTTATATGGTTTTCGGTCAGGACAAAAAGAATTCAGGGACAGCCTCCCTGTAGTACGGCAAGAACAGGAGTCTATAATGTCGAGAGTGTGCTATTTTACAGGCAGAAAGACAACCTTCGGAAAAAGCATTGCACGGCGCGGCAAGGCCAAGTATCTGGGCGGCGTCGGCCGCAAAATCACCGGTGTCAGCAACCGGAAATTCAAACCCAACGTCCAGAAGGTCCGCGCGGTGGTCAACGGCAAAGTGGCCCGCATTAAAGCATCCGCCAAGGCCATCAAGATGGGCCTGGTGATAAAACCCATGAAACGCAATTATAACAAACCGGCTCAAACGGCGGCAGCAGCCGGCTAAGGCGTGCCTTTTTGCGTTTCCGTTCTTCGCACGTTTCGGCGAGGCTGTGTAAAACCAGCTTCGCCTTTTTCGTTTCAGGAGTTTTAAGAGATGAGTCAGAATATTAACCGTCAGCAGGTGGAAAAAGTGGCGCATCTGTCGCGGCTGGATTTGACCGAACAGGAACTGGAACTGTTCAGCGGCCAATTGTCAGCCATCGTCGAATACATCCAAAAACTCAACGAACTCAAAACCGACGATGTAGAGCCGCTGGCACACTGTCTGCCCATTCACAATGTTTTCCGACAGGATACGGTCAGGCCTTCGCTGAATGTGGAAAAGGCGTTGGAAAACGCGCCGGATCGTGTGGACGACTTTTTCAAAGTGCCGCAGATTTTAGAGGAAAGCGGAGCGTAGAAAATGTTGGAAGGGCTAAACGCCATACAACTGAGGGAAAACATTCGCAGCGGCAAAATCCAAAGCCGACAGGCAGCGGAGTATGCGCTGAAACGGATTGAAAAACTAAATCCGTCCATCGGAGCGTACCTAAATGTCTTTGCCGATAAAGCGATGGAACAGGCCAGGGCGATAGACGCAAAAGTTGCCGCGGGAAAGCCGGTGGGCCTGCTGGCGGGTGTGCCTATCGCGGTCAAGGATAACATCTGCTATACCGAAGGAACAACCACCTGCGGGTCGAAGATTCTGGCCAACTTCAGGCCGCCTTACAACGCACACGTGGTGGAAAAACTGCTGGCCGCAGATGCGGTCATTCTCGGCAAGACTAACTTAGATGAATTCGCGATGGGCTCCAGCACGGAAAACTCCGGCCTGCAGAAAACCGTCAACCCGTGGGATAAAAGCCGGGTTCCGGGAGGCTCCAGTGGCGGCTCAGCAGCGGCGATGGCAGCGGGATTGTGCTTTGCGGCGCTGGGTTCCGACACCGGCGGCTCGATTCGTCAGCCGGCCAGCTTCTGCGGCATTGTTGGCCTTAAACCTACCTACGGCAGGGTCTCCCGATACGGCTTGGTCGCCTATGGCTCCAGCCTCGACCAAATCGGACCCCTGACCACTTGTGTCGAGGATGCAGCGATGATGCTGCAAGTTATTGCCGGGCACGACCAGCGCGACAGCACCTCGGTTGATAACCAGACTGCGCCTGTGACGGATTATCTGAGCCAAGTTGAAAAACCCATTGATGGACTGAAAATTGCCATTGTGCCGGAACTGATCGATAAGGCTGAAGCAAGTGTCCGGAACGCGGTCAGGGCGGCGCTGGAATTGTATAAAAAACTCGGAGCCACACTGGTCGAAGTCCAAATGCCGCACTTTGATTACTCCATCGCAGCCTATTATGTCATCGCCACAGCCGAAGCATCCAGCAACCTGGCCCGCTATGATGGGTGTCATTACGGCTATCGCTCGCCTAACGCCCACGATTATATCGAGGTCTATTCCAAATCTCGTGCCGAAGGCTTTGGTGCCGAGGTTAAACGGCGGATTATGCTGGGTACCTTTGCCCTGTCCAGCGGCTATTACGACGCCTATTATCTGAAGGCGCTGAAGGTGCGAAATCTCATCCGGCGGGATTTCACAAACGCGTTTGCAAAGGCAGATTGTCTGATGATGCCGGTGGCGCCTTCGACGGCGTTTAAGTTCGGCGAAAAAATGGACGACCCGCTCCAGATGTACCTGGCCGATGTCTATACCCTCGCCGTCAACCTGACGGGTGTGCCGGGAATCAGCATTCCGTGCGGCTTCGATGATAAAAAACTGCCCATCGGTCTGCAAATCATCAGCCCGGCGTTCAGCGAAGACAAACTCCTGCGAATCGGGCGAATGTTCGAGAGCAAAACTGATTATCACAACCAAAGACCAACGCTGCAGGGATAACAACGATGGCTGCGAAGGTAGATTATAAACTTATTGTAGGACTTGAGATTCACGTTCATCTGGCGACGAAGAGCAAGATGTTCTGCGGATGCGAGCTGGTCTATGGAGGTTCGCCTAACAGCCGGGTGTGTCCGGTGTGTCTCGGTATGCCGGGGTCGCTGCCGGTGATGAATAAGCAGGCTTATGAATTTGCGGTTTTGACGGCGACGGCGCTGAATTGCCAGATTGCACGACTTACCAAGTGGGACAGAAAGAACTATTATTATCCCGACCTGCCAAAAAATTATCAAATCACTCAATATGACCTGCCGCTAAGCCACGATGGTTTTATTGAGATTCCGCTGGAAGACGGCACAATTAAGCGCATCGGCATCATCCGGGCGCATCTGGAAGAGGACGCGGGCAAAAATACGCACGAGATGGGCAACTTTTCGGCGGTGGACTTGAACCGGGCCGGAGCGCCCCTGCTGGAAATTGTCACCGCGCCGGATCTGAACAGCCCTGCCGAGGTGCGGCTGATGGCCCAGGAGTTGCAGCGGATTGTGCGATATCTGGGCGTGTCGGAGGCGGATATGCAGAAGGGGCACATGCGGTTTGAGCCGAATGTCAATCTGCATATCTATAAAGAGGGTCAGACGTATAAAACGCCGATTTGCGAGATTAAGAATCTCAATTCGTTCAGGGCGATTGAACGCAGTGTGACATACGAGGTTCAGCGTCAACTGGAGGAATTTCTCGAGACCGGCAAAACAATGCAGATGGGCAATAAACGCACTTACGGCTGGGACGATGTTCACCAGGTGACGGTTTTGCAGCGGGAAAAAGAAGAGTCCCACGATTACCGGTATTTTCCGGAGCCGGATTTGGTGCCGGTGGAGCTGAATGATATATGGCTTGAGCAAATCAAGAGCCGGCTGGGGGAATTGCCGCTGCAAAAACAGCAACGGTTCATCGGTCAGTACGGGTTGAGCCATTATGACGCGGCGGTGTTGACTGCGGATAAGGCGACGGCCCAGTATTTTGAGGCTGTGGTGCAGGCCGGGGCCGACGCCAAACGGGCGTGCAATCTGATTACGCAGACCGGACAAAAGCTGGCCAATCAGAATAATACGACGGTGGATAAGCTGGGCATCAGCCCGCAGAATATGGCCAAGCTGGCACAGATGACAGATAAAGGACAAATCAGCACATCCGCCGCAGCTCAAATTATGGCAGCAATAGTTGGCAAAGATACCAACCCGGAACAAATCGCCAAAGCCGAAAATCTGCTTCAGACCAGCGATGCCGGGGCGATTGAGGCTCTGGTCAATCAAGTCCTGGCCGAAAATGCCGACGCCGTAAAGGAAATTGTCTCTAAAGGCAAAAAGGCTCAAAAGGCTGTGGGCTTTCTGATGGGGCAGATTATTCAGAAAAGCAAAGGCCAGGCCAATCCCAAAATCGTCTCGGAAATCCTGAACAGAAAACTGGCCCAACTGCCTGGGCAGTCTTAAAAGGACCGGCGGGTCTGGTTTTCCTGAAAATTCCCGACAATTCTGTTGACGGAAGTTGCAAAAATGGGTTTAATTTGCAGTCTCTTTGGGGCCGTAGCTCAATTGGTTAGAGCATCGGACTGTCGATCCGAAGGTTGAGGGTTCGATCCCCTTCGGCCTCGCTTTACAACTATAAGGACTGTCAAACACTTCTGTTTGGCAGTTTTCTTTTATCCTGCTCCTCAAAGGGGGTGCGCAACAGAATTTGACTTTGAAGATTGTGAAGATTGTTCAGAAACCATTCCGGCACGATCGAGAATGTCGTCTCTTATGGTCAAATAAAATTGGCGGGTAGTCTCGAATTTGGAATGCCCTGCGAGATTCATAACATCAAATTCATTCAGACCGTTTTTCAGCCGGGTTGTCAGGCGTTATTTTCCCGTCATTTTACATGACCCGAACAGTTTTGTAAATCTAGCCGGGATGTTTCTCTGGAATGGGAAGGGAACATCGTATCCCCCTAAAAAGGATAAGGTGTATGACCATGAAACGGTATCAGGAACTAAAGAAGTTGTGGGCGGGGGTACCCCCAGCGGGCGATATTCTGTATCCAAATTGCCCCGCAAAAAGACTTGAATTAAAAAGACCCTTGCGTAAAACCGATTTAATGGTTAAATAAAACCCACAAGGGCGGCATTTATGCCGTGAAAGGAACAAGATATGAAAACAATGCGATGGCTTATAACAACAGTGGCACTTTGTGTGATGGCAATGGTTTGCGTATCGTGTTCGGAGGTGGCGATTACCGGCCGGTCGCAGTTGAATCTGATTCCCGATTCGACAATGAACGATATGGCCTATCAGGAATATCAGCAATTTCTCAAAGAAAATAAAAAAAGCGCCAATACCGCTAATACGGCGATGGTACAGCGGGTTGGTTTAAAGATATCCGATGCGGTGGAACGCTATTGTCGTCAGAACGGCCTGGCCGACCGCGTTGCCGGCTATCATTGGGAATTTACCCTCATCGAAAGCAAGGAAATCAATGCGTGGGCGATGCCTGGCGGCAAAGTGGTCATCTATACCGGCATCCTGCCCGTAACAAAAGATGAAACAGGACTGGCCGTTGTGATGAGCCACGAAATCGCCCACGTCATCGCCCGCCACGGCAATGAGCGGATGAGTCAGGGATTGCTTGTGGAAATGGGCGGAATGGCCCTGAGCGAGGCGACGGCCTCCAAACCCGCTGCGACGCGGGATTTGTTTATGCGGTCGTATGGCATCGGCGCCAATGTGGGGGTTTTACTGCCTTACAGCCGAATGCAGGAAAGCGAGGCCGACCGGATGGGCCTGATTTTTATGGCCATCGCAGATTATAATCCGCAGGTTGCCGTGGAGTTCTGGCAGCGGATGGCCAATCAGCCCGGCAATAATCAAAAGCCGCCGGAATTTCTCAGCACCCACCCCGCCGACGACACACGCATTGCCGGTATCCGCAGTTATTTGCCCGAGGCGATGTATTATTATCATCCGCAGGGCCAGGCTAATCAGCCCAATCAACCCGCCCCGGTTAATCCGCCCCAACAACCACAGCCGCAACAGGACAACAGTTGGAAAAGCATTATTCAATAACGCAAATAAGCCGATTTTTATTCGTCGTACAGATACCGTTTTCTTCAACAGGTTATGATGATCGCTGAAAACCCTGAAAATATCGAACCTTCTTCGCTTCGCTGGAGGCGGAAAAATCGTTATTACTACGGATGGATAGACAGGCTTTATCAGTATAATGTGCGCCCCGGCAGCCGGGTGCTGCACGTCGGATGTGAGTGCGGCGATTTGCTGGCGGCGGTTCGACCGGCGTATGGGGTCGGTATCGACACGGATGACAAGGCGATTGAGACGGCTCGTAAACGTTTTCCCAATCTCCATTTTTATGTGCAGCAGCCGCAGGACATTCAGCTCAACGAGACCTTTGATTATGTTCTAATCTGCAATTCCATCGGCGTCTGGCCCGACATTCAGCGAATTCTTGAGCGACTCCGCCCCCTGACTCACGAGGGAACGCGAATAATCATTACCTACTATAATTATCTGTGGGAAGGTCTATTGCGGCTGGCCTCGGCGATGGGGCTTCGCAAGCCCAACAGTTATCAGAACTGGCTGCCGTCAGAGGATATTGCCAATCTGTTGTATCTGAGTGATTTCGATTTTATCCGCAGTAAGAGCTATATGCTGATACCAAAGTATATTCCTTTATTGTCGAGCTTTTGTAACCGCGTCTTATCTCTGGTTCCGGGAATTCGGTATTTAAATCTAATCAACCTGATTGTCGCCCGGCCGCGTCCAGCGGTAAAGAGAGCCGACGAACTGAGCCTGTCGGTGATTGTGCCGTGTCGGAATGAACGGGGCAATATCGCCGATGCGGTGCGACGGATTCCGCAACTGGGGCGAGTTACGGAGATTATTTTTGTTGACGGCAACAGTACCGACGGTACGGTTGACGAAATCAAAAAACAGATCGCCCTTCATCCCGACAAAAATATCAAACTCATCCCTCAGGGCGACGGCCGGGGCAAGGGCAATGCGGTGCGGAAAGGTTTCGCAGCGGCCACGGGCGATGTGCTGGTGATTCAGGACGCCGACCTGACGGCGCCGCCGGAGGATTTGTCGAAATTTTTCAATGCGATTTTGCAGGGCAGGGGCGAGTTTATTAACGGCTCGCGGCTGGTCTATCCGATGGAAAAACAAGCGATGCGGTTTTTGAATCTGCTGGCTAATAAATTTTTCGGGCAGCTTTTTACGTGGCTGCTGAATCAGCGGTTTCGGGATACGCTGTGCGGTACCAAGATGATCGGCCGAAAAAATTATGACATTCTGGCGGCTAATCGGGCTTTCTTTGGGGATTTTGACCCGTTCGGCGATTTTGATCTGATTTTCGGGTCGGTCAAGCAGAATTTCAAGGTTGTCGAGGTGCCGGTGGCATACCGGGCAAGAACCTACGGCGACACCAACATCAGCCGGTTTCGCCACGGCTGGCTCCTGCTGAAGATGAGCGGGTTTGCGTTTATCAAGTTCAAATGGCTCCATTAACGTCTCAGAATTTCCATGAAAAACAGGCCATCCTCCCACATAACCCTCAAAGAACAACTTCAACAGCCTTCTCCGACGCTGTCGCGCAAGACCACCGTTTGTTTTGCGATAATCGTTTTTATGTGGCCGGCAATTTATCTGAGCCGCGATATCATTCCCATCAGAGAAACTTACACGGCTATCGACAATGACTTTGGGGGCGTCTACTATCCCTATAAAGCATATCTGCTGGCCGGTCTCGCTCAGGGACATTTTCCCTTATGGTCTCCTTCCGAGGCGGCGGGGTATCCTCTTTTTCCCAACCCAATAGCCCAGGCTTTTTATCCTCTGAATCTGCTGTTGATACCATATTATATCCTCACCGGCGGATACACTCTTCTGGATTATCAGATTTTTACGATCCTGGGACTTTGTATTTTTTCACTGGGGTTGTATGTCTGGCTGTGTCTTATCCTGCCCAATCCCAGAGCCGCCCTTTGGGGCGTTTTGATTATGTCCGTCAGTTTTAAGCTGACCGAGATTGTTCGTTTCCCCAACGCCGTCCATTCGGCGGCATGGTATCCCTGGATTCTGTATGCCGTCACGAAACTGTTTCTAAGTAAAACGAACAAGGAAACCCTGCTGAACGCTGCAATATTTATTTTTTCAATCGTATGCCTATGTACCGCGGGTTATCCGTACTACATTTATTATTCCGTATTTCTGTTTCCTGTCTATTTCTGCATTTTTCTTTGGCCGTTTCTGAGGCGGCAATTATTCGGAAACATGAAGTTTCAAATAAAACGCGGAACTATCTCGACTGCCGCCGCCGGCATTATCGCATCCTGTATCTGTGGGCCTTATTTGGCCGCCGTCGCCGAACTGATGTCGCAAACCGTGAATCGCGGCGGTAAAAACTTCGCTTACTCCACCGCCTATATTTTTAATCTTCAGGATACTATTGGCTCCTTGATTTACCCGCCGTTTGCCCAAGCCGAAGGATGGTACTTTTTCAGCATTACCGCCCTTTTAATCCTCTTGATATATATTTTCAGTTTTCCACGTCCCCTGGCGGATAAACCGAATCGAAACAAAACACTGCGGCCGGAAAATCTCGAACATCCTAAAACCATCGCAACATTGTTCTTGCTGGGCTGGATAGCCGTCATTTCCTATATCAGTTACGGAAAAGACTCTGTTTTGTTTAAACTGCTTTGGCATTCAATGCCACGCATTTCAAGCCTTCGTGTTTGGGGACGACTCAGCATCATTCTGATTCCTTTATTCGCATGGCTGCTTTCCTGGGCGTATTCATTTTATGAAACGCTTCTTTATGGCGACGACGATACCTCAAAACACAACAGAATTAAAGCCGTCGTTATAATGACGATGGGTTATGCGGTTATCGTTGCCGCCCAGTCCTACCTTTACAGAAATAATATACTGGACCCGTACTGGAACTATTTTCCAAATCTTTCCGGCTGTCGAATCTATTTTATTGTTTTCGGTTTGGGAGGCTATCTGACCATCCTGCTGCTTATTCTTCTGCGTCGCCAGCTTCATCATCCCTTTTTAAGCTATCTGCCAATGCTTTTTTTACTTCTGGCCGCCGTCGTGGAGATGTGGCCGGTAGGCGCGAATACCTGGGTCGAAAAAAATACAAAAATCCCGCAAAGAAAACCTTTTGATATCGCAGACAACAATACCCGTTCTTTTGCCACGCCCCGGCTGCCGAATTACGGCATCATCTCTTTATTGCCGGTTTTTCACGTTGGTATACTCCCGAACTGGGATTTTGCACGATATGTCAATTTTCTAGAACAAAACCACAAAGAAGGTCGATCCTTGAGTATATTACTGGGCACAACCGCAAATCCCCAAAAGATTTTCATTTCGCAATCTCTACAGCATAACACCGTCCAGTCGTTCCTGACTGACAGTTCGCGTTTTAATCAGACCGGACAATTGATCTCTTATAACGGAGATGAACTGGTCTGGGAAGTTACTATGCCGACAAACGGGTATTTCAGCTTTATCGACAACTGGGACCCGTATTGGAAAGTTTACGTGGACGACAAGGAAGAAAAAATTGAATTGCTGTTCGGTACGTTTAAGTCCGTCCATTTGACGCAGGGCAAGCACAAGATTATATTCCGTTATGAACCGACGCTCCGTGCGGTTCTTTTCGGTGCAAAACAGCAATAAAGGAAAAACAATGTCCCTGATAGACAAATTTAAACTGCCGGAAATACGCGACAGCCATTTACTTGACGATGCGGCATTATCCAGGCTTCACCGTCAGATTATTTGCAAAAAGACTTTCCTGAAACAAATTTATATAGATTTTTATAATGAGCTGGCCTCTTCAGTCGGCTATACCGAAGACAAAACAGTCCTGGAGCTTGGCAGTGGCGGCGGCTTTATCAAAGAATTATACCCCAAAATTATTACTTCGGACATTCTTGAACTGACTACCGTAGATAAAATCTTTTCCGCCTGTGCAATGCCGTTTGCCGACGGTTCATTGGATGCGATTGTGATGGTGGATGTGCTGCATCATATTCCCGATGTACGGGCTTTTTTCCGGCAGGCCCAGCGGTGTCTCAAAACCGGCGGCAGACTGGTGATGGTCGAGCCGGCCAATACCCCGTGGGGACGGTTTATTTATAAAAACTTCCACCACGAAGCTTTTGAGCCCGCTGCCGGCTGGGAATTTGAATCGCTGGGGCCGCTTTCGACCGCTAATGGAGCGATTCCGTGGATTATCTTCCATCGGGATCGACGGCAATTTGAGTCTGAGTTCCCATCGCTGCGGATTGTCCAGACCCGCTTTCATACGCCGTTTCGTTATCTGCTCAGCGGAGGTTTTACGCTGCGGCAACTGGCGCCGGCGTGGTCATATCCCGTATTTAAGACCTTGGAATTCTGCTTGACCCCTTTCAATCGTCTGCTGGGGATGTTTGAAACTATTATTCTGGAAAAAAACTGACGCTGTTTACTCCACAGGATTTTTTTTCATCAGCGTAATCGGAGGGCTGATTTCTTCGCAGTGTGGCACAAGCGGCCATGCCGCGATGGACAGCGGGTTTTTACGAGGAAAAATAAAACCGCGGGATGTAAATTCAGCGAGTTTGGAATACCCGGCTTTGCCTTCCAGCAGCGCCTGTCTGTATTCCCCTCCTTCTTTGGTCATAATGGTCAGCCAGCCATAGGAAACCAGGATATAATCGGGAAGAGTTCTGCGATGCTCCAGAAGTACCTGCAACGGCGGCACCGTCCAATCTTCGATGGTCGGATAATCATATTTTGAGAGGTTGGGGCCATAAGGTCCTCGGATCAGGGACAGTATTTGCGTATTTTTGGGGAGGCGGTGATGAATCCATTCAGCCGCCTGATTGCGGGTATCATAAATCATCTCCATATCCAGCGCAAAACAATACATTATGGATAACAGATAGCATCCCCAGACAAGGACAAGCGACACACGACGGAGCGCTTTGGCCTTCAGCGTCCATAATTGAGCGACGAAAGCCCCGATGGGAAGGCAGAACAAACCCATCACCGGAAGATAGTACCGGATGTAACTCATTTTGATGCGCATCGACACCGCGATATAGAAGAAAACAAGGGGAAGCACAACCATTGTCAGGTTAAACAGAAGATGCTTTCGGGAAGTAAAAAGCACGGACAGGATAAATAGAATCACTAAAGGCCAGCCCATTGCCCAATAGAAATCTTTTAAAGTCACAATCAAAAGAGGAACTTGGCCGCCGAACCCCTGATTGAAATTGACAACCCCTCTGCCGCCGACCCACACCCCCATCCGGTCCCAGTAGGCTTGGGGTGAAAACAAGATGCCCTGGAGAAGCGCAAACGTAAAAAGAAATACCCCGGCCGCAAGCCAGCTATTCTTATTCAAGAGAGCAATCAGACACTCCCGATAATCCTGTCCTTCTTTTCGAAGGTGGCGAATTCTCAGTATCAGGTACGTAAAAACAAACGCGACCGCATAAAACAGCATCGGGTCTTTGGTACAGCAGGCAAACGCCAAAGTAAGCCCCATCAGAACGTGATGAAACATTTTACCGTCGTCAACGCTTTTTAACAGGAAATAGACCCCCGCGGTCATCCAGAACATCGAGGGAATATCAATACAGGAGGTATGACTGTAATAGACAAACACCAGACACGCCGCCAGCGACAGCGACGCGAAAAAGGCGGAGATGGAATCCGCATAATAGAATCGGGCGATCAAATAAACAAGTGCAATGATAAGACCGGACATGATTAAGATGTTCACTCTCGACACTGCCGCCAGGGTACGCATCCTTTCGGGTGTAAGAACGGACTCATGGATTTTCCCGTTGTATTGAACAGATACTTTATTGTTTTCCCAGGACTGCATCAGCGGTTTATAACATAAGCCGTCGATGAGAAATTGAAGGCGGGGATATTTATAAGTCCATCCCCCAAACAGGCGGGGCATTTCCCGCACTACGGTCACCCCTTCTATCGCGTCCGGCGACCAGGGTACGTAACCATCCATACCCCAGCCGAATCCAAGAACATTCAGAAAGACGCTGACCCCAAGAACGACAAGAAGAAGATGCGCATCCCTTTTGTTAAACGGGCCGCGTTGTGCGATTTGAGGTATTGGGCGGTTGTTTTTCTTCATAGCGTCACAAAAAGGCAAAATTATTCGTCGGATTCCGCACGGGACGCCCGTTGCGGCGGAATATCTATCTCCAAAGGTTTGGCGTCTAAAATTTGCCTGACCACGTCGGGATATTCATATCCATTCGGCGAATCGCTGGTGTGCTTGGCAAGCATTTTGATCGCCGCGGCGAATTTCTTATCCAGCGGCGCAACGAAAGTTTGCGGCATTTTCTCCGGACCAATTGGAATCGTAAGCTGATAAGCGTGAAGGGTCAGGCGATTCATCAATGGGGATTCTTCTTCACGCCTCTTCGACGGCTTGTAGCCGGGCTTGAAAGAGGATAAATAGATGGGGCCGGCATCGGCATACAGCGGGTCAATCACCAACGGCAAGCCCTTGTGGGCTAAATGGATACGAATCTGATGCGTCCGGCCGGTAATGGGAATCACCGCAAGCAAACTCATCGAACCCATCGGCAAGACCAGCTTGTAAAAGGACTTGGCGCTCTTGCCATGCCTGGAATCAATCTGCACAATCTGGACTTTGTCATTTTTTGCAATCGGGGCGGTAATAAAGCCCTGTTCTTTGGGCGGTCGGCCGCGTGAAATGGCGATATAAACCTTTTTTGCATCACGAGTTGCGAAACATCGACTGTAAAAACTCTGAGCCGGACGATTCAGAGCTATGACCAGTACGCCGGAGGTGTCCTTGTCGAGCCGATGCACCAACCGCAATTCTCCAAGCTCCGGCCGCTGTTCCGTCAGCACTTGCAGGATGCTGTCGGCGCCGCTGCGGTCCGCCGTCACCGACACCCCCGCCGGCTTGTTGATTATGACTATATCCAAGTCTTTATAAATAATAGAGATATCGTCTTTTGACATCCGCTCTCCTGTCGCTGTTTTTGCCCATTATACAAAAACAACGTTAAAAGTCGAGACGAGAGACAAGAGTTAAGAGTTTATAGTTGAGAGTTGAGAGTTGAGAGTTGAGAGTTTATAATTTCAGAGCCACCAGACTTCGGCGAGCTCAGTCGAGCCGCGGCCAGCAAAATGTTTAGTGTTAAATGTTGAATGCTGAATTTAGTTGGGCAAAGGGTATGGCAGGGATTGTCGATTGGAACGATTGGAAAAAGAAATGGGCGAAGGGATAAGGAAAATACATGATAAATACGTTTTCAAGTCAGGAGAATTAAACGATGACTGAAACAATGACACTTTCTCGGCTCTTTGATTGCGGGATTGCAGCAGAAAACACGGCTCGTGATTTTTACCTCGGCCTGGTCCAAAAGTTTTCGAGCCAGCCGGTTGTTTCCGCTTTCTGGAAAACGATGTCAGAAGACGAAGAGGAACACACCCGGATACTTGAGAAAACGCGTAATTCCCTGTCTGGGAGCAAGCTCGACGTCTTCGTCGATACCTCTATGGCGAAAAAGGCACAGGCCTTGTGCAAACTGTCCATTTCAGAAATGCTGGATTCAATCCATAACCTTAACGACGCTTACCTGCTGGCTCATGATCTGGAATATTCCGAGGTCAATACGCTGTTTAACTTCCTGAAACTGAAATTTATTCCTCGCGACGAAAAAGACAAATTGTCCCCCGACCTCATTGACCGTCATTTGCGCAGGCTGGTGGATTTTCAAAAGACGTTCGGGGACGCCGAAAGGCGTAAAGGTATTGCTGTTGACGCGTAAGACATATCTATAGGATTGGGAAAAGGACATAATTGGGGCAAAAGGAAGTGCGGGAATTTCATCTTCGGTGACGCAACAAAGGGCTATCCGTCTTCGCTGCGCCACGACGCGGCAGGTGGGTGTTAAGATGAAAGATTGAAATAAGAACGCATGAACCCAAGGACACAGGAACTCAAGAATATGGAGGAAGGGGAAAGAAATAGAAATTTAAGCAATGGTTTTATAAAGGGTTATGGAAAAGGTGTCTGACCCCTTTAGTTTCCTGATACACACCTTATCCTTTTTAGGGGGATACGATGTTCCCTTCCCATTCCAATAGTTTGTCATTTTTTCATTGACCTTTTAAGCCAGGACCATAGAATTATAACTACATTTGTTCAGGCAGCAGCCGATTAAGAAAAAAGTAAATACCCAATCCTGTGATTTACTTCTTCCAGCTCAATAGATACAAAAAAACTGCCGCAAAACCAGGTATTGCTTTGGTTTTGCGCTTTCAAGGAGGCGAGAAAAATGAAAAATATTGTTCTTTATGGATTAACAATTGTGACATTTGTCTTCTGCGTGGAAGAATCTCGTGGAGAATCCCTTTCAGGCCATCCCACATCGTGGATTCCCACCGGAATGTTGGAGTCTCTGGACCCGAATACTCAAGCCAATCTGGAACCGATCGTAGAGGTAGCTTTTGAGGCATTTCCCGGCTGTGGGGAGACTTTCCTGACGGCCCTGATTAGCCCGGAATACCTGGAAGCATTATGGGCTCAGCCCGATCAACAGTGGGCTCCTTTGGATATCGGTTTCCAAAATCATGCGTATGGATACTCCGATCGTGCATGGGGGATTGTATATTCAGCAGGCGGCTCAAATCCAATGGTACTTTCGGGTCAGTCTTACACACCGTTGGGAATCTTGTCACATAGTCCTCTTATTCTGGATTTGAACAATGATGGCAATCCGGGAACTCTCAGCGGAGCAATAGAGCCGCACAGCGGCCTGGCCATAACCAAGGACCAACTCACAGTCTTTGATATAGACGGCGATGGTTTTGCCGACCTTACAGAATGGATTAACAATACGGACGGACTTTTTATTGCTGTTGATGCAGGTAACGCCGACAACGTTGTGGAAGGTCCTGGTGGTCTTTCGTGGGAAGGTCCATTAAGCGGTCGGGATCTTTTAGGAACCAGTGAAGGGTATGCCAACGGATTTGAAAAGCTGGCCCTTCGAGATACAAATTCCGATGGGATGATATCCGGGCTGGAGTTAGACGGGCTTTATATGTGGGTGGATGCGGATTCCAACGGATTAATCGACCCCGGCGAGCTTTCCACGTTGTCACAGTTGGGTCTGAGCAGTATGAGTCTCCCTGATGTTGGCCAAACGGTCGGATCAGCCGTTGTGGCCGGTCAGACATTGACCGTATGGGATTGGTGGCCTTCGTTTGCGCAGGCCAGAAAAAATTTACCCCTGGGTCCGAATTTTCCGCCGATGGTGGTCGCGGCCATAGAAGAACCTTCAATTGCTTTGCAGATGTCTATCCCCGATATCATAGTACCAGACGAATCCGGCTGGGTTTCAAGGGCTGCCCTCGAAGCAATGGGTATTGACTTTCAATCGGTAACAATAGGTTGTCTTTGGCCGGATGGTTCGAAATTCATTCTCGAAGACCGCAATCCGTCTGCCGGTGATATTGCCGCCGGCCTAGCCAGGCGACTGTGGGTGTTTGAGAAAAGCAGCGATAATCTGTCCGTGATGTGTATCAAAATACCCTTTGCAAACATTAGACAGCTCATTGCCGATACCCAAGACAGTTTATTAGTAGTTGGTAATAGCGGCGCTGAAATCATCCGCCTGAATTTACTGGCCGGTAATTATGATGTCTTGATGAAACCGGTATCGCAAAAACCAGGACTTCGGGCATCCGAGGCAGCAGCGCGACATAACGGTAACATTTATATGACCGGTTATCTTTATAATGGCTTACAAGAGGCCCAAAATGAATCGATTATAAAGTTAGACAAGTCGACAACTGGCAGCTATTCTTTCGAAGCGGTTGCCAACATTGAGGCGATTCGAGAACTGGTCCGGACAGAAGGAATCCTGGCGGAGGAATATATAGCTTCTGATACTCTTGGGTTTTTTATAGTCAAGACGGCTCTGGGTGCTTGGGAGTTGGTTGCATATGACCATGGAGTGCTTTCTGTAATTGACCGCGATGTCAGTCTGAAAGGATTTGCGGCCAGCGGAAGCAGGGTATTATATTTCAAACCGCAAACGTTGGCAAGTGATGAGGTAGAAGTCAAAGTTCATGATATCAGCTCCGGTGAAAAATTTGTTCTGGGGATGGGAGATTACTGCTATCCCTATCTTAAGGATAACGGTTCTCGGGCGGTGGTTTCAAGTATCGACTGGTCTGCCGGAACCATGACATTTTATTCAGCACCGGTCTCATTGGGTGCGATTCTGGAACCTGTACTGACAACTAATGGCATTGGGGTTTTGCGGATTTCCGATGACGGCCGATGGCTAGGATACATCGGGCCCGATGGGCTTAAATTTGGATGTACCGCTTCGTTGGAAGCGGATTTATATCCGGATTGTAAAATTGATTTGAGGGATTTTGCTAAGTTTGCTGAATACTGGTTGGAAACTGGGATGGATTTGCCTGCTGATTTGTATAAGGACGATAACCATATTGTTGATAATTTCGATTTGGAAGTCTTTGTTGATCAGTGGCTGCGGTAATATCCGATTTCCTGTCCCTTGAAATAAAAATCGGAGGAGAGAAATAAAGGGGTCGGACACCTTTTTGACCACTTCTCGTTCCATTTTTTCTTCCAACCTTATTTTTTATCATATCGAAACAATTTCCCGCACCACCTATTTTTCGCCCAATTTTTTCAACAGCCCCACTGTCCATAGTTTAAACTGGAGCGGAGTGTTCGGTCATTCGATTCTGCACCAGTCGAAGTCGGCATAGCCGCCCACCCACGTATCGGGCTGTGATACACAAAACAGGCCGACCTTTGCTCCAATCCATCCTCTGCCATATTTCTTAAAACGCCTTGAAATGTCAAGAAATTTCACCCTTTTATTGAACTTTGAATGGAAAAATGATATTGTGTCGTCTGATTCATAACAAAAACGGGCAAAAAGGCTGATAAGTCGTTAATTTTAAGCTTGCCTTGAGCGTAGTTGAATGGGGCAGTCCCTAGGGGATGGCCAAGCCATTAGGCGAAAAAGCGGTTTAAAAAAGTCAGAGGAAATAAAAAATGGCGGAAAAATTTATAAAGCCATGTAAAAGTATTTCTGACACGCGAAGGAAATTATAATAACAAGGTTAAATTGGTTTTTCTCAATGGCAAATAATAAAAATTATAAAGGATCTTTGCGACTCGATTGGATAAATAAAGACCGTTCGCTTTATTACGAAATTGATGAGAAAGAAGGAAAAGGAGTTCGACCGGTCTGGGTTCCCAAAAACGATATCCGTGTTGCTGAGCCGCGCATTTTGAAGTTTGTAAAATCCTACGGCGACTCGACCAGCGAAAATATGCTTATTAAAGGCGATAATCTTTTGGTTTTGCGAAGCTTGGTTGAAATGTTTAAGGGTAGGCCGGAAAAAGACAAAGTGAAATGCATTTACATTGACCCGCCGTTTAACACTGGAAATGCTTTTAAGTATTACGACGATAATTTGGAACACTCTGAATGGCTGACAATGATGAGAGACCGTTTATTTTTACTTAGAAAATTATTAAGGAGTGATGGGGCCATATTCGTTCATATTAATAGTGAGGAGTTGCATTATTTAAGACTTTTAATGGATGAGGTTTTTGGCCGGAAGAATTTTTTGCAAGTTGTTACTATTGAAAGCGCAACGACGGCGAGTTATAGAGCGATTAACTTATGCCCGGTTAATGTTGCAGAATATTTGTTAATTTATGGCAAAGAAAAAACAAGGTTTTCTGGCAATGTCGTTTATGTTAAAGACCACTACTCTGATGATTACGGTTATTTTATAGAAAACTTTGAAAAAGAAAACGATAAGTGGAAAATCATCTCGCTTGATGAAATTATTCATAAGCAAAATAATTTTAAAGATTGGAGAGAGGCACGAAATAAGTGGGGAGTTAATTGGAAAGAGATCAGGACACAACTTAAGGCAGAGTTTGCAATTAAGAATGCTGATAGAGTAGTTAGCTTGAATACTTTACAGAAGCCATCGGAAGCGATTCAAGCGGTAATTGAGAAATCAAAAATAAAACGCAATAAGGTTTTCAAGATAGATAGAAAAGAAAATAGGGCGATCTTTGTTTATAACGGCAGAACCTTGGCTTTTTATAAAAGTAAAGTTAGGCATATTGGCGGGCAAGACACGCCTTCAAAGATATTAACGAATATCTGGGACGACATCTCCTATCTCGGTATTGGGCCAGAAGGTGATGTAACATTTTTGAATGGTAAAAAGCCTGAAGCTCTAATTAAGCGAGTCATAGAACTGTCCACAAATAGTGGCGATATAGTTTTCGATTCTTTCGCTGGTTCCGGCACAACTAGCGCGGTGGCACACAAAATGGGTCGCAAGTGGATAACAGTAGAAATAGGAAGGCAAGCAGAAGAATTGATTATTTCTCGCTTGCAAAAAGTTATCGCCGGAAAAGACCAGTCCGGCATCAGCGAAGAAGTTAATTGGAAAGGCGGCGGTGGTTTCAAATACTATCAGCTTGGAGAAAGTGTGATACAGGAAAAAGATATGAACTGGGTTTTGAAGGCCGAAGAAATGGCGGAAGCGATTTTTTTGCATTTTCAATACAAGCCAGTAAAAGCCGAATGGTTAGAAAAAGAAAATATGTATTTGGGCAAACACCAATTCGCTCGTTATCATTTCGCTCTGTCATTTGCCAGTAGAGAAATAAAGGTTTTAACAGAAGATTTATATGACAAAATAGTTTGCGGATTGGACAAAGAAAAATTTAAGCATTTGACGATTTTTACCAATGTTGCAGTCGCCGTTCCGCCGGAATCTTTGGACGATAGAGTGCTTGTTAAAAAAATTCCAGCCGCAATTTTAAGAGAATATAATTTATTATGAAAACGAAAAATAATAAAACATTTTACGATTTAGTAAGCCAAGACCAGCAGTACAAAATTGCAGTTGGTTCGGCTTCGCCTAAAACTATTAAAAATTACAACAAAACTCAACAGTTGCTTAAATATACTTTGCGTCCTTACCAGATGGAAGCTATGGGTGCTTTTCAGTTGTTTTGGAAAGATGGCTTTGATAGTCGGAGTTTGAAGCAAAGAACTCTACAAGAAGTGGATAATGACGGCAGTAAAATCCTGTGGAATAAAGTTGGCTTTGAAATGGCGACAGGTTCGGGAAAAACGCTTTTGATGGGGGCTATTATTGTAGATTTATGGCATAGGGGTTACAAAGATTTTTTGATTTTGACTCCTAATACAATTTTATTTGATAAGACTATAGAAAATTTTACCCCTCGCGCGGTCAAGAGTATTTTTGGTGATGGCTGGAATTTGACCTATAACCTGGTGACTGGCAATTCGTATCGTGATAAAACCTGTAATTACGAAGAAGGCAGGGATATTTCTTTTTATGTTTTCAACATGCAGAAATTTTATGACAAGGGTACATCAGGTAATCAGAAAGATGGAGTGGATACGATGAAGGGTGTGCCGTACGTCAGAAGGCCAATCGAGGATTCGTTGTGGCGCGATAAAAGCGGCAGCCATACTATTTCTTTTGTAGAGTTTTTAAGGGAAAAACGGCCAATAATAATTTCTGATGAAGCTCATCATTACCAGCAAAAGAAAACTACAGAGGCAATTTTTGAGCTTTTACCGAGCGTTGTGCTAGAATTTACTGCTACATCTATCGAAAAAGATAGCGGTGAAAATTTTGGTCAAGACAATTTATATAAATATTCAATGCAAAGATATATTGGCGAAGGATATGGAAAGAGAATTTTTGCGGTAGGATGTGGTACGAGTAACGAAAAAACTACCGATGAGGTGACCGAAAGTGATAAGCAAAAGTTGGTTTGGGGAATGTTGATTCATTTGCTCAAACAGGAAGCCTTGCATGCAGTAAATGCACCCGTCCGGAAAGCAATGCTTCTAACGAAAGCAAGAACAATTAAACATGCAGACAATATTGATAATTATTTAAGAAACTGGCCAGAGGGGATTACAACGGAAATTGACGATGTTTTGGAACAGGTCGACAGAGAAAAGACTGATATTGTTAAAATTGTCAGACAATATATTCCCAAAAGCAAAACAGAACTGATCAGAAAATTGAAGAGTGTTGCAAGATCGGTGTTTACTATCCATAGCGAAAATAAAAGTGATGAAGAAATATGGACTGATTACAAGTCTCTTGATGACAATAACGCAGAAATAGTAAATCAGGTTCGTATTTTTACTGAAGGTGTTGATTACGATAATTTTTATACAATAGTTGTTTTAGGCGATACAGTTGAAAATGTTAGCCTTGCCGCTGCCCAGCTTATTGGCAGAGGGCTTCGTCTTTATAAAGAAAACAGAGAATTTGATATTTTAGGACATGAACTTAAAGAACAAAGTGAAATTTTGCATGTTATCTGCGAGAGAGGCAAGAGATTTGAATCTATTGTTGAAGATATAAGAAAGAAACTTGGGCTTTCACAAGGTACTGTAGAAATTCCGACAGAGGAAGAAGATAGAGAAAACAAGGTTAACAAAAAGATTATCGACGATTATGAAATTCCGGTTTTGCAAATAAAACCTATTGCTACGGGAATAAGTTTTGAAGAAGCGATGAAGGATAAAGCTTTAAGCATAGATGCATTTATAAAAAATACTTGTGCAATCTTACAGGGCGATAAAGTTATAAAGCAAGAAGTATTAGCAATGGTTGATTATGAAGAAATTACGAAAGCGGAAATGGGATTACATCAAGAAAAACCAGGAACCACACGGCGCACAATTACCTTGACCGAAACTGAGATTGCCAGATGGGCGTTAGATTTTATTGAACAAACAGGTTCATTTATTGGAAATAATTCATATAACACAGTAAAAAACCTCATTGAAAGAATTATTAACGCGGGCATACAAGTTGATACGGCCTATGCTCCCGATTATAGACACGCTTTGAAAGCGTTGAAGAAAAGTATTATTGATTTCTACAACCAAACGTCTTTTGAGTTAATGTTTAAAAATGAATTTACTTTCAGAAAAGTAAATATAAAAACTCTTTTTGTAGATGGCAAAGTAACTGTGAGGAAAAAGGAAGGGAAAGTAAATCTTATTCCTTCTTATCAGGAAATGACTTCGCACCTGCAGCAAAAAGGTGTTATTGTCGAGGGCTATCAGTATTCTATCAGACCTTATGTAAAATTTGATACTCCACCGGAAAAATGGGTTGCAGATGCGCTTGAACGTTTATGTTCTCTGGACAAAAAGAGGAAAAGCTTTTGGATTAGAAATGAACCAAAGATTGAGTATCCCGTTGAAGTAAAGCCAGCACCATTTTACCCTGACTTTCTGGCATTTATCAGTGATAAGTGGATTATTGTTGATGTAAAAGGAAAACATCTTGCGGAGGCGAAACAGATTGATAATCGTAAAAATGCTTTGAGGCTTTTGGAAAAAGAAGGCGGCATACAAACATTTTTCCTTGTCGATAAATTTATGGAAAAGAAAGGATTTAAATCTGCTGATATTCAAAGTATTGATGATCTTATTGGATTTGACGAATTACGAAATGAAGAATTGGGAATTGAGGAGTTTGTCAACGGTTATAAGCCAACATTATTTGATGAATAAATAGTTCGTGAAATTAACGGTTAAAACCTTCAGGGAGAGGCTGAAAAATCTGAGGTTTCATAATCATGGAACAGAAACGAAGCGAAAAAGAATTGGAAGCGAGAAACAGCCTGCCGGAAGAGTTGAGGCCTGTTTTTGATGAGTTTGTCGCAGATTACAGGTATGCTGCGACAGGCCGGTATGGCAAACCTTATGTTTCGTATATCGTCTTAGCAGATATGGTTCGAGCCGGGTGGCGTCTTTCCGCAAAACCTGTTAAATAGACGAGGTAATAGCCGCCCCCGGCGGATGGCCAATTGGATAAAACCAATTGCTAACGATGTAAAAGAAAAATACAAGATTGTGTTGTCTGATTCATAACAAAAACGTCAAAAAAACCTCGAAACGGAATAATGAGGATGAAAAAGATGAATCATTCGATTGACATTCAACTGGGGATTATCTGGTATTTGATTTTTCTGCTTTCGATCACGGCGCATGAGGCGGCGCATGCGCTGGCGTCGTGGAAGATGGGCGATACGACCGCCTGGCGAAGCGGACAGGCGACGCTGAACCCGATTCCGCATATTCAGCGTGAGCCGTTCGGGATGGTGATTGTACCGATTCTGTCTTACGCTTACGGCGGATGGATGATCGGGTGGGCCAGTACGCCTTACGACCCGGCCTGGGCCGAACACTATCCCAAACGAGCGGCATTGATGGGGCTGGCCGGGCCAGCGGCGAATCTGATGCTGGTTCTAATCGGAGGGATTCTCATCCGGGCGGGGATGGCGGCGGGGATTTTCGCAGCGCCGGAAAAAATCCTCTTTACCCAGGTGGTAACGGGCGGACGGGAAGGAGTTTTGCAGGGGCTGGCGGCGGCGGTGAGTATTCTGTTCACGCTGAACTTATTGCTGCTGGTATTTAACCTGATTCCGATTCCGCCGCTGGATGGGACTTCGTGGGTGGAGCTGATTCTGTCGGGACGGCCGCTGGAACAATACCGGGCGATTGTCTCGCATTCGAGCCTGCGGATATCCGGGATTTTAATCGCCTGGTATCTGATGGGCCTGATTTTCCCGCCGGTGCATCTGGCGGTCATTAACGCACTATATCTGGGAACAGGACGTCTCTACGGATAAAACAAGACCGCAAACGAAACACGGCCAAACCGGTTTGGCCGTGCCGCTCAATAGAGTAACAAAAAATAACCCCCGCCACGGGGGTGGGGGGAAACATCAACAAATCACTTCTCGCCCTTTTTGGGTTTGGTGCGGATGACTCGCTCCCGCTTTTTGGTCTTGGCGGCTTTTTCGGCGGCGACGTCGGTGATTTTGGCCTTTTCGAGAATTTTTTCAA
>Ga0315294_10000905_pt1 | contig 32225 bp, 14 predicted proteins | sample YL17G13_40_MG_FD_203626 | JGI IMG/M metagenome (GOLD analysis project Ga0315294, IMG submission 203626) | Sediment microbial communities from Yellowstone Lake, YNP, Wyoming, USA - YL17G13_40 | ecosystem: Environmental > Aquatic > Freshwater > Lake > Sediment | place: USA: Wyoming | collected...
CACACCCAGAAAAACCAGGACCCGAGCTGGGACCGGCCGTGGAGGGTGGTGCGGAGCAGGGTGGAGATGGCTTTGCAAAAGATGACCGACTGGGTGCCGAGGAGGCCGGAGAAGAGCGAGTACGAGACGGGGAGCGAGCGGTGCCACCGCGCGCGCGCCGCGGGCGGGGCGCCCGGGTCCGCCACCACTTTCTTCCCCGCCCGGTAGAGCGCGTACGAGGCGCCAACGCCGGCAAACAGGAGGACGAGGTACGCGATGTAGGCGGGTTCGCCATAGGCCGCGACGAGTTGGCCCGCCTGGTTGGGGGTGAGGGTGGGGCTGGGGTCGGGGCTGGGGTCGGGGTTGGGGCCGACCGACGGCCCGCCCCCGCCTCACCTTGAGCAGGTCCGACGAGTGGTTCCCGAACGACACGAGCAGCACACACCCGACCGTGATGGCCGCCGTCGCGCCCAGCACGCGCCACGTGACGCGCTCGCCCAGGACGCAGCGCGCAAACACGACGTTCGACACAAACTGGATCGACCCGAGCGCGGCGAGCAACGATTGCGCGGCGAAGCCGAACGAGACGAAGTTGAGGACGTTGCCGCCGGCAAAGAGGGCGATGCCGGCCTGCCACTCGTGGAAGCAGCTGGAGGGGGCGAGGGGGGAGGGTGGGCGGCGCGCGCGAAAGAAGGGGAAAAACGGCCACCCATCGCCCTCCAGCCTTTCTCACCGCACGGGGCGGGCGGGCTTGCCCGCGTCTTCGACCGCTTGGCGCCGGTTGTGGCCCAGTTTCATCAGGTTCTAAAAAAGAAAGAGAAAGGGAAAGAGGGGGTCAGCGCGGGCGGCCGTTGCCACTCCGCCGCCCGCCTCCCTCCACCCGCGCACCGTGCCCAGGTTGATGAGGATGGACCCGATCTGCGGGCAAGGGAGGTGGGGAAGGGGTGGGCGTCGCGCGCGGGCGGGGGCGACGGCGCCGCGCGCGCCGTCCGCCCGGCCCGCGCCTCGCGCCGCTCGCTCCCGCGCGCGCTCTGACATCGGGCCGTGGGCGGCGGCCGCGTGCGCAATACCAATTCCGTCCCTCCCCCCGGCGCACGATGTTGACCACCGCGCCCACCACCCACGTGGGCGCCATGGCGCCCGCGCGGTGGCGGGAGGGGAGCGGAGGCGGGCGGGGGCGGGGGCGCCCACGGGAGAGTGCGCATCGGCGACGACGCACCTCCGTCACACCCATCGACGCCTTGGCGCGCGCCCCGCCCGCCGCGCCGGCCATTATGGCGGCGCCCGCTGGGCGCGGACCGGCCGACGCCATCGTGGCCGAGTGCGGCGCACGCGTCGTCGCGGCGCTCGTCGCGGCGCGGAGGCCGGCTGACGACAGAGCGCGCCGGGCTCTGCCCTCGACAGGGCGGCGAGGGCACCCGGCCCGCGTGTGGGTGAGCTGGGAGGGGAGGGAGGGCGCGGCGTGGCGAAGAGGCGGTCCCGCGCCCGCGCGCGCGCCCCGACCATCCCTTTCCGCACCCTCTTCCAGTTTAATCTCGACGCCCCGCCCCCCCCTCCGTCCGCCGCGGCCGCCGTGGCATCTGTCCGCGCGCACGAGGGCGGCCCCGGGGTCGTGCTCGACTTCCTGCTGCAGCCGGCGCCCGACGGCGGGTGGGGGGCCACGAGCGGGAGCGGCGACGACGCGGGCGACGCTTCCACCGCGCCGGCCGAGGTGCCGCCACCGGAAGACGGCGCGCCGGCGCCCCTGGGCGGGCCGGAGGAGGGCGGGCGCACGCTCTTGGAGCGGTGGTGGGTGCGGTGCGAGCCGGCGGGCGAGGGGGCGCCGCCGCCCCCCCCCTCCCTCTCCACCGACCCCACCGCCGCGCTGTACAAGCGGCTGGCCGTGCTCCTGCGGTGCGCAGCCACGCTGGCGGCGTCGCTGCCGGCGTCGCGCGCGGCGGGCGCGGCGGCGGCGGGCGCGCCGTACGCCCTGCGCTTTCGCCTGTGCCGCCAAACGATTGATGACAACGCCCCTTCAACATCTTCGCCGGCCGCGGCCGCCGCGGCGTCGTCCGGCGGCCGCCTCGCCGCCGTCGACCTCGCCCCGACCCCCCTCCCCGGCGGCCGCGCGTTCCGCGTCTGCGTCGCGTACCGCCCCGCGCCCGCAGTCGCGTCCCTGGAGGCGGCGGTGGCGGGAGCAGGGGGCGGCGGGGGCGCGGTGCGCGTGCGTGGCGGGGGGGTGGTCGCGGGCCCTCGCCCCTCACCCCTACCCTCCCCGTCCCCGCCGTCATCGTTTGGCGCCGACTGGGGGCGCCGCCTGGCCAGCGCGGGCGCGCGCGGCGCGGCGTCGCCGCTGGCGGCCGCGGCCGCGAGCGCGGCGCGCGACGCGGCGGCCGCGCTCGCCACCGCCGCGTCCGGCTTGCTCACCGCGGCGTCGTCCGCCGCCAGCGGCAGCAGCGCGGCGTCGACGCCCAGGGGATCGGGAGGGGGAGGAGGCGGAGGGGTGCGCCCTCCCCCACACCTCCGCGCGCCGCCGTCGGCGCCCGTTTCTATCCCCGGCGCCGCCCGCCACCATACCGCCGTGCGCGGCGTGCGGTCGTCCACCGAGCTGGCGCGGGACGCGGCGTCGCCCGGCGGGCGGCCGCCGCGCGCGGCGGCGGGGTCGGCGCCCGTCGGGGGGGTGGGCGCGGAAGCGCTGGCGTCCGCGCCGGCGTCCGCGTCCGCCGCTGTCATCGGCTTTGTCCCCCCGCGGTCGCTCTCCGGGTCGTCGTCGGCCGGCCGCGCGCCGCCGCCGTCGCTCCCGCCGTCGCCCCTCCTCCCGTTCGCCTCCCTGCCCGACTCGCCCGCCTCCGCCCGGCGCCCGTCCCCGCTGCCGCCGCGCGTGCCCTGGGCGTCGTCGGGGTCGGGCTCCGGCGCGCGGCGGTCGCCGTCGGGCGACGGCGCGCCGCCGCTCCCGCCGCCGCTTTGGCAGCTCTCCGCGTCCCCGCTCTCCGGCTCCCTCCTCTCCTCCTCCACCACACTGACGCGTGTGCTGCCGTCGCCGTCGTCGTCGCCGTCGGCGCGCGGCGGGTGGCCCGCGCGGTCGCCGTCGCGGCTCGCTCTCGGGCCGGCGGCCCTGCCGCCGCCGACCGCGCTCGGCGCCGGCGCGGACGACGGCCTGCCGTTTGCGCTAGATGACGATGATGGAAGCGGCAGCGCGGCGCCGGCAAAGGAGGGGGTGGCGGCGTTGCTCGCGGCGCTCGACGACGCCGACGACGCCGCGGCGGCCGACGCCGACGGCGACGGCCGCGACGACCCTCCATCGCCCACCACCACCGTGGAGGCCGGCCTTGTGGCGGCAGCCGCGCTCGGTGAGGGCATGCGGCGGCTGGCGGCCGGGTGAGGGAGAGAAGAGGAGAGGGAGAAGCGCGCTCTGCTTTCTTGTTGGCCGCCGCCGCGACCCCGGCACACCGTCACACATTCTCCTCTCTTCTCTCCCGCTCGCGCGCCGCGAGCGCGGCGACGGGTGCCCAGCGGAGCACGGGCGCGCAGCGGGTGGGGTCGGCCGCGACCGCGCGCCGCAGCAGGGCGAGGGCGGCGCGCCCGTTGCCCTTTTGCAGTTCAAGCAGGGCCCACGCTTGCAGCAAGGGCGCAGTGGCGGGCGCCGGGGTGTGCACCAGGGCGAGGCCGGCCTGCAAGACAGCACGCGCGCGGTGGTCTTGCGCTCCCCCCTCTCGCCGCGAGCGCCGCGCCTCGGCCTGGGCCCAGCTGACCCAGCCCTTCGCATGCAGCGGGTCCAAGGAGACGACGCGCTCAAAGACGGCGACCGCGCGGTCGTAATCCTGAGTAAAGGGAGAGGCGAGGGGCGGCGTCGGCCGCGCGCTGGCCGAGCGCGCCGCGCGCGCGCAGCGCACGCCGCCGGCGGCGGCCTCTTTCCGCTCAATTATCCTCCCACCTGGGACCGACACAGCTCCAGAGCGCGCTGGTACATTCGCGGCGGCAGCGACGGCGAGGGCGGGGGCGGGACGCCCGACGCGCCGCGCACGCGCCCCGCCATGGGCCGCGCGTGAGCCGGGCGCCAAATCCCTGAAGCAGCGCTTGAAGCGGACGACGGCAGGGCGGCGGGAGGGAAGGAGGTGCGAGGCGCGAGGAAAACGGGCGGCATGGTGCAGCAGGGCGCACACCCAGCGAGCGCCTGCCGACCACGATGGCGCTCTCGCGCCCGCACACGGGTCGGCTGGGCGGCAGCCGACCGCAGAGGGCGGGGAGACGGCGCAGAGTGGGGCCCGACTCGGCAACACACTGCGCGTGCGGCGCCCGCGCGCGCCACACACACACCCCTCTCCCCTGTTTCAGCGGCTCATCGACCGCGACCCGCCACGGTCACCCCGGCGGTCACCCCCCGGCGACCGCCCGCGGCGCGGCGGCGAGCGTGAGGGCGACCGCCGGCGCCGCTCGTCGCGCGGCGGCGACCGCGCGCGGCGCGGCGACCGCTCGCGCTCGCGGCGCGGCGACCGCGACCGGGACCGGCGCCGGCGGTCCCGGGACCGGGACCGCGACCGGCGCCGCTCGCGGCGGTCGTCGCCGCCGCGGCGGTCGCGGTCGTCGCGGCGGCCGTACTCCTCGCGCGGCCGGTACCCCCCGTAGCCGCCGCCGGGCGGCCCGGGCGGGCCGCCGTAGCCGCCGCCGCCGTACCCGCCGCGGTCGTATCCGCCGCCGCCGCGGTCGCCGCCCCAGCGGCCGGGCGGGCCGTAGCCGCCGCCGCCGCCGCCGCCCCACCCCCCGCGGCCGCCGCCGCCCCCCCCCCACCCCCCACCGCCGCGGGGCGGCCCCATGTCGCGCCGCGGCGGGCGCGGGGCCTCGACCGGCGCGCAGTCCTTCTCCGTGGACCCGTCCTCGCGCGCGACGCCGACCGTCGCCTCCTCGCCTTTGGCGCGCAGCGAGGCGCCCTCGAGTTCAGCGAGCGCGCGGTCGAGCTCGGCCTCGGTCGCGAAGTCGACGACGCCGATCAGGGCGCCGTCGGGGGCCTTGTAAACGTTGGTGTGCGTCGCGGTGCCGACCTTGCGCGCGAAATCTTTGACATCCTGCCACGACGCCCCCGGCGGCAGCCCGGTGACGCGCAGCTTGTAGTCGGTGCGCCGGGTGACGCCCGCGCCGCCGCCGCGGCGGCCGCCGTGCGCGAGTTCGCAGCGGATGGCCGTCCCTTTCAAATCCGCCCCCGTCTTGGCCGCGACCGCGGCCTCGGCTTGGGGAGGCTCCGCAAACTCGACAAAGGCAAAGCTGAGCGGGGGGAGGGGTGGAGGGGGTGGAGTCGGCTCGCGCCGCCGCTGGCGTCGCATGCGGCGGCCGCGATCCGGCCCCCTCCCCCTCCCCTCTCCCTACTCACTGCGGCGGGCGCCCCGTCTTCTTGAGGTCGACCGCCACCACTTCCCCGCACTCGGCGAAGGCGGTCCGCAGGTCGTCGTCGCCGACGTCGCCGGAGAGGTTGCCCACGAAGACGACGCGCGACGGCGCGACGGCTGAGGGGGTGAGGGAGGTGTGCGTGTGAGCGGCGCGCGGCGACGGCGGCCTCGCGAGCGCTGGCCGCCGGCGCCGCGGGCGGCGGCGGCGCGGCGCGATTCGCGCGGTCGCCGCGGCCGGCTCGTTCCCGGCCCACCTTCGGACATGGTGGCGAAGCGAGGGGCTAAATGGGCGGGGAGCGTGGGGCGCCGCCGCGAATGGGGAGTGGGGAGACTTCGCCGGCGGCGGCGGCGACGGCAGGCGCCGCGCTCACTCTTTCCGCCGGCACCCCGGTTCCCGCGAGCCGTCACACGACCACACTCTCCTCCCACCACTAGAGCGCGCGCTGCCCCGCCCGCCGCGTCCCGCGCGCAAACGCGCCCGAGACCGCGAGCCCCGCGGCGCCGCTGGCCGCGAGCCACCGCACGCTCGCCAGCCGCGACGCCGCCGCGGCCAGCGCTGCGGGCGGCAGAGTAATGACTTGCGCGACCAGGGACGGCGGGCCCAGGCCCCACGCGCGCGCGGCGAGCGGCGCGTGCGGCGCGAGCGCGGCGGCGACCAAGAGCGCCTCGCGCGCCGCGCCCGCGCCGGGGCCGCGCCCGCCCATATCGAAGCCTTCTGTGGCGCGCCGGCGCAGGGCGGCTTCAGCGGCGAGCGCGCAGGCGGCGTGGGCGGCCAGGGTGAGCGCCGCGGCCGCGGTCGGCGGGCCGTACCGCCGCGCCTCGGCCAGCCAGGGCGCGAGCGCGGGGTCGGGGCCCAGCAGCAGCAACGAGACGGCAGTGGCGACGAGAGCGGGTGGGGAGGCGGCGGCGGGGCCGCCCGCGGCGGCGAGGGCGAGCCCATACCCCGCGAGCGCCGCGGCGTTGGCCGCCGCGGGCAGCCAGGCAAGGCCGTGCGAGGCGAGCGCGCGGGATGCCGCGCCCGCGGGCGTCGCGCGGGTCGAGGGCGGGGCCGCGGCCCGGCCGGCCGCCCACGCCGACGCGAGGGCGTCGGCCGACCCGGCCGACGCCGCGAGGCCGCCCCGCCCGCGCCCACCGGCGGCGGCCGCCGAGCAGCGCAGCTTGAAGGCGAGGGCCAGGATCAAGCATTCCGCGGCGGCAACGGCGATGAGGGCGGTGCTGGAGAGGAGGGGAGAGGGGGGTGGGTGAGCGACGCGCGCGAGAGCGAGAAAGCGGCTCCGGCCCCCGCCCCACACCCCTCTCCTCACCGTCCGGCCTCTTTGGCGTCCGCCATCGCCGCCGCCACCGCGTCCGGAAAGAGCATTGCCTCGGCCGGGAGCGGCGGCGGCGCCGCCGCGCGCGTGGCGCCCGCCGCCGCGAGCGCGCCCGCCCACGCCAGCAGCGCCGGCGCCAGCAGGGCGCCCGCGCGAGGGGACCGGGACCGGGCCAGCAGGGTGGCCAGGGCGAGCAGAATGGCGGAGGCAAAGACGCAGAGCTGGTGGAGAGGAAAAGAGGACGGGGCAGGGAGGCAGTGGGCGCGCGCGCGGTCGCCGCGGCGCCGCCCCCTCCCACACAACTTGCCACCTCCCCACCTGCAGCCTGGGCGCCCCCGGAAACGTCTCCCCAGCAACATAAGCCCCCACCGCGCCCGCCGCGCCCGCCGCGAGGGCGGCCGACTGGGCGGCGGCGAGCCGCGCGCGGCGCGCGGGGCGCCCACCCGCCGCCGCGGCCGCCGCCGCGGCCGCGCCGGCGATGAGAAGCCAGGCGGGGCTGTGGCCCGGGGCGACGGCGTCGCCCCAGATCGCCGCGTCGTCGGCGGCGGCGTCGAGGGGGAGGTGAGACGCGTCGAAGAGGGAGACGCAGAAAGCGCCTCCGGGCGCGCAGCCGGCCGCCCAGGCGCGCAAGAGAGGGGGTTGGAGGAGGAGCATGGCCGCGCCGGCGGCTGCCGCCGCGGCCGAGATGCGAAGGAGGAGGCCGCGCGAGCCGCGGGCCGAGGCCGCCGCCGCGCCGGCGGCCGAGGGCACCGCCGCCGCCAGAAGCACCGCGCCCGCGGCCGCGCCGTCGGCCGGAGGCGCTCCAGTGGCGGCGTCCAGGGCGTCAAAGATGACGAAGCGGGCGTGAAAGGCGGACGCAGCGGCGAGGGCGGCCCAGAGGAGGGCCAAAGAGGGCGGGGGGCGCGGGGTGTCGCGCGCGCCGCGGTCGCCGCCTTCTCCTCCTTGCGCCGCCAACCACGCGCGCACGGGAAACACGGCCACCATGGCATACAGCGCCAGGGGCAGCACGGGCATGGACGCCGGCAGGAGCAGCAGAGACGCTTTGGCCGCTGCGAGCGTGGCCGCCGCGGCGGCGACGCCGCGCGGCGCGGCCCCAGACCGCGCCAGCGACCGCGCCGCGAGAGCGACCGCAACCGACGTCGCTAGCACGTAGTATCCCGGGTAGAGCTCGGGCGCGGCGTCCGCGTCGGCGGTCGCGGCGGGGCCGCCGGAGAAGAGCGACTGTTCGAGCGCGGCCAGGGTCGCGGCTTGGAGGAGCAGCGCGCCGCCCACCACCGCCCGCGGCGCCCGGCAAGACACCGCGCCCGCCAGCGCGAGCGCGGGCGCGGCGGCGGCGGCGGCGGCGGCGGCCGCCGCGCGCACGCCCGCGCCCGCGGGGTCGGCGGAGGGGTCGGCGCCCAGAAAGCCGTAATGGTGGTGCGCAAACCAGGCAACGGACCCAAATGCCCCTATAGCAAAGATGACGTAATCCCTGGCGGCCCCGGAGTCCCAGTGGAGCGCGAGGCCGGCCGCCGCGGCGAGCGGCGCGGGGAGCGCCCAGGCGGGGGCGCCCGCCGCGAGCGACGCCGCGCCGGCGGCCAGGACGAGTGCGGGGCCGGCCCAGGCGGCGGCTCGGGCGTCGGATTTGGAGGGGGAGGCGGCGGCGGCGTCCGACGCGAGGCCGGCCGCCCTGAGCGCGCACGCCGCCGCGAGCGGGACGAGCGCCGCGGTCGCCGCCACCGCGCCCCACGGCGCGGGCAGCGCGATGTACTGCCCCGCGGCGCGCAGCAGGACGCGCCCCTCAAAGCCGGCGACGGCGGCGGCGGTGGAGGTCAGCAGGAGCGCGCGGCGGGCCGCGCGGCGCGGCGCTGGCGCGAGCGGGAGCCACCACAGGCCGTCCGGGGCCGCCGCGAGCGCGAGCGGCGGCAGCGCGGCCAGCAGGAGCAGCGCCCACCCGTGCACGGCGTGCGCGAGCAGGCGGCGGTGCACGGCGGCGTAGAGGGACGGCGGGAGGAGGCAAAAGAGGAGCGCGCCGCGCGCGCCGTCGCCGCGCGTCGGCGCGAGCGCGCGCGGGGCGCCGCCCTTGCCCGCCGCGGACGCGAAACTGGAGGGCAACGGCCCCGCCAGCGCAAAGTAGAGCACGCCCAGCCAGGCGGCCGCGCCAAAGGGGGCGGCGGGCGGGGAGAGGGCGGTGAGCGCGACCAGCGCGCCGGCCGCGCCGCCGAGCGGGAGCGCGGCGGCCAGGGTCGCCCGCTCCAGCGCCAGCGCGGCCGCGGGGTGCGCGCCTTGCACCCACCGAAACTGGAGCGTGGCCCAGGCGCCGGTGGCGAGCAGGGTGGCCGCGTTGAAGGCGGCGGCGAGGGCGGCCAACAGGAGGGGGCGGCCCGGGGGCAACGGCGCGCGCGTCGCCAGGAGGGCGAGATTCACACCCGCCAGCGACATCCAGGCGGAGGCGAGTGCGCCCTCGCGCACGCCGGCGGCGTCGAACAGGTAGGTGGCTGCGGCGCCGGCCTAGGAAAAGGAGGAGAGAGGAAGGGGGTCGGCGCGTGACGGCGCGCCCGCCCGCCGCCGCCCCCGTCCTCCACCCCAATCTTCTCACCAGGGCCATCCCGCACACCGCGCGGTCGGCCGACCCCGCGACGACGGCGAGCGCGGGCAGCAGCGCGAGCGCGGCGCGCGCGTTGTGGGCAAAGGGGGCGGGGTCAAAGCGCAGGCCCCGCGGGTTGGACGACGGCATTGCGGCGGGTGCGAGGCGAGGGGCGGGGATGAAATCAGGGCGCGGCGGAGGGCATGCGGGCGGCGCACGATCGGTCGGCGCCCGCGGCCGCAACCGGCGCGCCGGCGGTTGGGGTCGGGGTCGCGGGGGCGCGCCCGACGGCCGCGGCTGGGTGGGGGTGGGGAGAGACAGAGGGCAGCGCGGCGCGGCCGCCTTCACTCTCTTGTCCCCGACCACCATGCTGGCCTCCGGCCCCTCCTCCCCTCCCCCGACCCTGACCGGCCGCGTGGACGCCGCCCGCCGCTGGCTGCGGGGCGAGTGGGTCGACCCGGCCAAGCGCGCGGCGAACATGGTGCGACGGCGGAGGGGGGCGGTCGCGCCGCGCCGCGCCACGTGCGGCAGCCGACGCGCACCTCACTACATCTGTCCTTCATCAGTCGCTGCTGCGCGCGGTGGGCCTCTTTGTCGGCGGCGTCATCGTCGCGCGCAACTTCGGCGACGCGTTCAACGTGTGACGCGGCCGCCGCGTGGGTGGTAGCGTGAGATCGTCGGCGTGGGGCGGCGCGTGCAAACAGGGAGCGCGCGTGCAAACAGGGAGCGGCGCGAATCGGCGCCGCCCGTCTTTTCTCTCTCTCCACACCGCCCCGCGGGGGGGCGCCAGCCCCCGCGCCCGTGCCGCCGGCATGGAGCCCGGCGACGACACCAAATCCGCCGCCCGGTCCAAGTGGAAGGCCGGCCGCGCCGCGAGCGCGCGCGGGCGCGGCCGCCGGGGCGGCGCCCGCGGCGTCGGCCGCGGGCGGACGGCCGATGATGAGGAGGAGATGGCGACCAACGAGGCGCGGTGCGCGCGGTTGGAGGAGAAGAGAGAGGGGGAGGTCGCGGGCGGCGTCGACCTCGCCTCCTCAACCCTTCTCCCCGCCGCCCTCCCTTTCAGCTACGCGTCCGACTCGTCCGCGTCCGACGCGGGCCCCCGTCGCGGTGCCGACCTGGGCGAGCTGCTGGCCGCGCTGGGCCCGGCCGACGCGGCCGCGCCCGCGCGCGCGCGCGCTGCGCTCGACGCCGCGCTGCCGCCGCCGCCGGCCGACGCCGCGACCGCGGCCGCGGCGGACGCCGTGTTTGCCATCGATGTGAGCGGGCTGGACGGCGCGCTGGCGGGGGTGTCGCTGTCCGCACTCGTCGACGCGCCGCGCGGCGCGCTCTCCTCCGACGACGGCGAGAGCGCGCACCCGTCCGCCTCGGGATTGGACGATGGCGCCACGGAGAGTGACGCTAGCGACGGAGAGCCGGAGGCGGCGCCGCCGGCCCCTCCACGCCCTCCACCCCCTCTGCCGACGCCGTCGGCGCTCGACGCCGAGCTCGACGCCCTGCTCGCCGGAACTGCGGGGCCCGGCGGTGGCCCCGGCGGCGGCTGGCTGTGAACGGCGCGCCGTGCAAACGGAACGAGCGACAAACACAACCCCCCTGAAACCAGACCCTCTCCTCTCTCCTTCACCCCTGCACTGCCGCCGGCGCCGGCGGCCACGCCGCCAGCACAGGCGCCAGCGGCGGCTCCGGCAGGACGGCGACCGCGGCCGCGCCCCCGGCACGCAGGCGGAAGAGGCCGGTGCCGGGCGCCATGGCCGCGCCCATGATGATGGACTCCGACACCCCCCGCACGTCGTCCACCGCGCCGCGCAGGGCGGCATCGAACAGGTGGTCGGTGGTGCGCTCAAAGGAGGCGAGCATGAGGACTGAGTCTTTCATGCGCGCGATGCCAAAGCGCGTGATCCCCAGCGCCTCGCCGCGGCACGTCATGCAGTCGGCGAGCAGCATATTGTGCCGCGCGTCGACCTCCATGCCGTGCGCGCCCATGGTGGTGGCGACTTCGGACGCGATCGAGGCGCGGGCGGCTTCGATGCCGAGCACGCGTTCGACCTCCATCACGTGATTCGTCGTCGTCGCCGCTCCATCCACGCCCGGCGTGCCCATGACGGCAGCCAGGTCGCGCCCTTCGACGGTGAGGACGACGGAGGCGCCGTCGGGCGCCCGGGTGAGGACCGCGCGCTCGACGCTCGGCACGCCCGCGACGACGACGCTGGGCAGCGCGCGCAGCAGGGCGTGCAGGGCAAAGAGGGTGGGCGGGGCGACGTGTTTCGGCGCGGGAGACCTCGTCGGCGCCGCTTCGGCAGCGGCGGCGGCCGCCGCCGCCGCGCCGCGGCCGGCGCCCGCGTCGTCCGGGGGATAGACCCACACTTCCGGCTCCCCGCCCCCCGCCGCCGCCACCAGGCGCACGTGCTCGTCCTTGAGGCGCAGCTTGGGCGCAGCGACGAGCGCGGCCGCGATGGCGGCCGCGCCGGGGCCGGGCACGCGCGGCACGACGCGCGCGCGCGCGCCGCGCGGGCCGAGCACCGCCTCGATCGCGGTCGCGGCTTCGGCCAGGGTGGTGCGTTGGAGGGCTTCTTGGACGGCCCTGCCGCCCGCTTCGGACGCGTCGCGGAGGGCGACGTGGATGATGGGGGTGGAAATGGATTTGGCGGCATTGATAATTTCTTTGACGCGCGGCACGCCCAGCGTGACCGACATGGACGCCACGCCCGCAAAGTGAAACGTTTTGAGCGTCATCTGGGTGCCGGGCTCCCCGATGGATTGCGCGCCGACCGCTCCCACCGTCGCGCCGGGCGCGACGCGCGACTCGTCGTAGCGCCCCGCGGCCGCGCGGACCATGGCCGCCACGTCGGTGGGCGTCGCGATCGCGCACGCGGCGGCGGCGGCCTCGGCCGCGGGGTCGCCGCGCGCGTCGGCGGGCAGGGACAGCCGCGCGCGCAGCGCCGCGGCCGCACCCGCCTCGCCCTCGGCAAACGCGGCGAGCGCGCCCGCAAACGCGGGCGAGACCGCCACCTTGGCGCCAGCGGCCAGGGCACCGCCGCGCGCGTCGCCCCGGGGGCCGGCGTCGGCGCACGCGGCGAGCGCGGTCGACGCGGCCGCGCGCAGCTCGGACGGGAGAGGGCCCAGCGCGGCGCGAGGCGTGCCCGCCGTCCGCTCCGCCCGTCGCCGCGCCGCCACCACGCTCGCCAGCGTGCGCGGCAGGTCGACCGGGGCCGCCCCCCCGCCGTCCATCGCGCCCGGGTCGAGCCCGTCGTCGCCGTACCGCAGCGCGACGACGCCGCCCGCCGCGTCCCGCACCGTGCCATCATACGCGACGTACAGGTCTTCCAGGGCCTTCATGAGGCGGCGCGACATGTAGCCCGTCTCCGCGGTTTTGACGGCCGTGTCGACCAGGCCCTCCCGCCCCGCCATCGCGTGGAAGAAGAATTCCGCCGGCGTCAGCCCCTCCCGGAAGGACGATGCGACAAAGCCGCGCGCGGCGGGCCCGACGTCGCCGACGCGAAACGCGGGGAGCGACCGCCCGCGGAAGCCGTCGGGCGGGCGCCGCCCGCCGACCGACTGTTGGCCCACGCACGCCACCATTTGCGCGATGTTGATGGCCGACCCTTTGGCCCCGCACTGGGCCATGAGCAGGGGGACGTTGTGCCGGGGGAGGCCCCCGACGCACAGTTTGGAGACCGCCTCCCGCACACCGTTGAGCAGGCCGGCGAGGGCGGCCTCCAGGGTGGCGGCGCCGTCGCGCCCGGGAGCGCGGGGCAGGGAGCCGTCGGCGAGCGAGGCGACGAGGGCGTCCGCGCGCAGGTGCGCCTCGGCGAGCGCGGCGTGCTTCTCGTCCTCCAGCCCCCGCGCGGGCGTCACGTCGTCGATGCCGATCGACACGCCCGCGTCCCCCACCCACCGGGCGGCGAGGCGGGCGAGGCGGTGCATGGCGGCCGCGGCGGCGGGCGCGCCCGCGTCGGCCGCGATCGCCTGAAAGAGGCCGGTGCGGCCGCCCCCGCCGAGCGTCGCCTTGCCGAGGCGGCCGAGCAGGAGCTCGGAATCGACAAAGAGGACGTAGGCGTCGTTGGGGCAGGCCGGGCCGGCGGCGGGGACGTGGCCCCGCTCGGCCGTTTGGAGGTTGACCAGGGCGCCGCCGGCCGCCGCCGGGCGGACGAGCAGCGAAAACAGCTGCTTGCCGGTCCAGAGTTCGACGGGCTTGAGCAGGGCGGGGGGCGGCAGGTCGATGCGGACGGCGCCGCCGGTCGCGGCGGCGGCCCACTGGCAGACCTGCGCGCGCGTCATCCACGCGCCCCGCGCCGTCACGAGCGCCGCCACCGTCAGAAAGTCTTGCGTGGCCGCCACGACGAGGTCCCCGTTTTTGGGCGTGCGCAGGTTTTTGTGCACCGCCATCAACTCGCGCGCCTCGGCGCGCGCCTCTTCCGTCTGCGGCACGTGCAGGTTCATCTCGTCGCCATCGAAATCCGCGTTGTACGGCGCGCACACGCACTCGTTGAACCGAAAGGTGCGCCCCGGCACGACGCGCACGCGGTGCGCCATGATCGACAGGCGGTGGAGCGAGGGTTGCCGGTTGAAGAGGACGACGTCGCCGTCGGCCAGGTGGCGCTCCACGACGTCCCCCGGCGCCAGCTCGGCCGCGATGCGGGCGCGGTCGCCGTACTTGAGAAACCAGCGGCCGCCGTCGGGGAAGGCGACAAAGTTGGCGCCGGGCCAGGCGGCCATGCCGTTGAGCACGCGCGCGCGCAGGCGGTCGAGGGTGTGGACCGTGACGCGCTCCGGGTAGGTGAGGGTCGTGGCGACGCAACGCGGCACCCCCACCTCGTCCGGCGCCAGGTTGGGGTCGGGAGAGATGACGGTGCGCGCCGAAAAGTCGACGCGCTTGCCCGACAGGTTGCCCCGGAACCGCCCCTGCTTCCCCTTGAGCCGCTGCACAAACCCGCGCAAAGGCTTGGACGTCGATTGGTACGCGGCGGGGAGGCCGGGGAGCTCGGAGTTGACGTACATGGCGGCTTGGACTTGGAGGAAGTCCCAGTGCTCTTGCAGGGAGGGGACGGCCGCGCCGTCGGCCAGTGCTTTGCGCACGATGTTGTTGACGTCGATAATCATCTGCGAGACAAGAAAGGGTGGGTGTGAAGGTGGGCGGGTGCGTCGAGGCGGGGTCGGCGCGCCGCGCGCGCGCCGCCAACCCCCCCGCCCTCTCCCCTCCCCGCCCCACCATCAGCTTCATCGTGATGTCGTCCTCGTTGGTGCCCGACCCGACGTCCACCTCCACGGACGGGCGGATGCAGACGGGGGGGACGGGGAGGTGGGTGAGGATGAGGTCCTCCGGCGCGCACGCGAGCGCCAGCAGCTCGGCGTCGGCGCGCGGGACGGCGGCCAGCAGCGCCGCCGCGCGCAGCGGGTGCAGGTCGTCCGCCAGCCGCTTCAACCCCGGTTCCAGCGCGTCGTTGGCGGCGAGGGCGTCGGCGAATTGTTCGCGGTAGGCGGCCAGCGCGGGGGCGGCGTGCTTTCCGGCAAACACGTCGTGCGCGATTTTGAGGCTCCCCGGCACCTTCTTCACCGGACCGTTGGCCGCGCCGCAGTGCCCGCACTCGCGCACGCGCCGGCACCGGTCGGCCGCGCGCTTGAGCGTGGCCGCGCGCGCGGCGCGCTCGGCGCGCGGCGCGCGCAGCGCGCGCAGCGCGCGCGCGCGCTCGTCGGGCGGGAGGAGGGAGCGGGAGCACGTCTTGCAGATGCATTGCAACGCTTGCAGCGTCGCCTTGAAGTAGCCCACGTGGAAGACGGGGAGCTGCAGTTTGATGTAGCCGAAATGGCCGGAACAGTCGGCGAGTTTCAGGCCGCACGTCCCGCACGCAGCCGCTTTCGTCGACACGCCGAGGCGGGGGTCGAGCACGCCGTTGGGCGCGGGCTTGCGGTCCGGGATCTGGGGGGGGAGGGAGGAGGGAGGTTGGCGGCCGCGCCGCCCGCCGCGCGTCCTCCTCCCTCTCTCCCCTCTCCCGCCTCCCTCTCTTCTCTCACATTGTACAGCTGGCGCTCAAACACTTGCAGCTCGGACGCCTTGACGATCTCGCCGGCGGACATGAGGCCGAAGCGGATGTGTTTGCTGGGAGGACGAGGGAGGGGAGGGGGACGCGCGCCCGTCGGCCGCCGCGCCCGCCGCGCGGCGCGTCCCCACCCATCGCGCCCCCATCCCGCGCCCTTCCCTCTCCTCATCTCCTCACATCTTGCGCGGCACCGCGGGCGGCACGTACGACGCGTGCTTGGGCGGCGGCGGCACCGCCGCCGCGTCGTCATCGGCGGGCGCCGCGGGCGGCGCGCCGGGGCCCTTCATCCCGGGTCCGGGGCGACTGCGGGCGCGGGACTAGGCCGGGAGGAGGGGCATGCGGGGAGCGCCGGGAGGGGACGGACTGAAAAAGGACGCCGGCGCCGGCCCGCCACACTCTGCCCCGCGGGGCGCCGCGGCCGCCGCGTCCCCCCCTGGGATTGGCCTTGTTGTCACCCGGTCGACACAGGGCACGCCGCGCGGTCTCCACCCCCCCAACCGCGCGCGATGCAATCGGCGCCCTCCTCTCAATCCGTGTACGTCGCGGAAGACGAGTGTCTCGGCTTTCCCATATTCTACGCCCAACTGGAGCTGGCCGTGGCGGACGCGCGGCGGGACCCGGGTTCGGCGCGCGGCGGGGGCGCGCTCAGGCTACTCCAGGCTCTGTCGGCCTCGCTCGACGCCCCTGATGCCGGCTCGGTGCGGGCGCACCAGCGCGGATGCGAGGCCGCGCTGCGGGAGCTGCTGGCGGGGGGGCTGCCGCCGCCGAGCCGCGTGCTCGCAGCGGACGCGCTCGCGCGGTTGCCCGCCGTCGGCGACCCCGTCGCCCTGCACGCGTCCCACGGCACGATCACGGATGCACTGTCCCCACCCCGCAAGGGCGCGCCGGCGGGGCCGCCCCCGGGCGACGCGGGGCGGGCGGGTCTGCTCGGCGCCCTCGCCGCCCTCCACGCGCGGCACGGCCCCGCCCTCGCCGGCCGCTGCGCCGACGCCGCGGCCCTGGCGGCTTCATGTGCTGGTGCGCGCGGTGTCGCCCCCGCTGTGCGCGTAGCCGCGCTCGACGCAGCGGCGGCGGTCGCAGCGGCCACACCCTCTTCCGCGCGTGGCGCGGCCGCCGCCGGCGATGCCGGCGCACGCGCCGCGCTCAAGGCCTTGAAAGAAGCGTCGGACGACGCGGCCACGGTGCGTGCGGCGGCCAGGCTGGTGGCGGCCGTCGCGGGCGGCGGCGGCGCGGGCGCGCTCTGGGCGGGCGGCGCGTCCCTCTTTGACGCCTGCCGCCGCGCTTTGCTCCTCGCCGTCGACGGCCGGGCCGCACCCGACGCCGCGGGCGCGGCGCTGGGCGCGCTGGCGGCGGCAGCGGCGGCGCCGCCCGCAGCCGCCGCGGCGGCCGACCCCGCCCTCAAGCCGCGCGCCAAGGCCGCGCTCCTGGCGACCCTGGCCGGCGCGCGCTCTTTATGCCTGGTGACCCCTTTCGCGGCCGCGGTCGCGGGCGGCAAGCGGGGCTCGGTCGCGGCTCTAGGCGCCGGCTGGGCCGCTGCCGCGGCCGCCGCCTCCTCCTCCGCCGGCGACGACGCCTGCATCGACGTCGCCCTGGACGCCCTGCGCGCGCTCGCCGGCGCGGGCGCGGCGGCGGCGGCCGCGCCGGCCGCGCTGCGCGCGGGCGTCGCGGCGGCCGACGGCGCGCCCGCGCCCGCGCCGCCCGGCGCCGACGGCGCCCTGCCCTGCGCGCAGGCAGTAGTCGATGGCGCGCTGCGGGATGGCGTGCTGACCCGGTTGAGCGAGGAGGGGCAGCTGGCGTTGCTGGCGCGCGCGGCGGCACTCGTCAGTGGCGCCGGCGACCCGCTTGCCTGCGGCGCGCTCGCCGCCGTCGCCTCGTGCCTGGACGCGCTCGGCGAGGTCTCGCCCGAGACGACGGCCGGCCTGGTGCCCGTGCTTGAGGCCGGACTGGCGGCGGCGTCGCCGTCCGCTCGCGCTGCAGCCGCAGCCGCCGCCGCCGCGCTTGCGCGCGCCGACCCGTCGGCCGCCGCCCCTCTGCTCGCCTCGTGCCTAGACGCCGTCGCGTCCTCGTCAGACACCCTGGCCGCCGCCGCCGCGGCGGCCGACGTGGCCCCAAAGCCCAGGCGCGGGCAGGCGTGCGCCGCGGCGGCCGACACGGCGGCCGCTTCAGCCGCGCTCGCGGGCGCCGCCGCCGGCGCGGCCGCCATCCTGGCGGCGTCGGTCGACCTCCCGCTGGGCATACCGGCCGCGCTGCAAGCGGGCGTGTTGGGCCTGGGCGAGAGACTGGCGGCAGGGTCCGCGGCGAGCGCCCCTGCCCCAAACACCGCCGCCGCGTCCGCCGCCGACGCCGCGCGGGCCGCGGGTTTTGTCTTGCTGGGTGCGTCGTGCGCGTGCTTGCCGGGCGACATGCTGGCGGGGAAGCGGCTGGCGGTGCTGGCGGTGCTCCAGCCCGCGCTCGCAGGCGGCGCGGCTGCGTCGCCGGCGCTCGCCGCCGCCGCCCTGTCCGCGCTGGAGGCGTGCGCGGCCGGCCCGCTCGCAGCCGCCCCCCCCGAAGAACGCGCCCGCCTGGCGCGCGCGGCGGGCGCGCTGCTGCGCGCGGTGCCCGCGGCGGCCCCCCCCGGCGCGGCCACCCCCGCCGCCGCGGCCGCCGCCGCCGCCGGCCTGCGCGCGCGCGCCGCCCTCCCTGATGCTGACGCGTACGCGGAAGACCACGCCGCGCTGGCGCGCGAGGCAGTGCGCGCGGTGCGCGGCGCGGCGGGCGCGGGCGACGGCGCGGCCGCGCGCTGCCTCGCCCGTCGCCTGGCACCCGACGACGACGGCCTGGTGCCCGCGGGGGCAGGGGCGGCCGTCGAGTGCGCGCCGCTGGCGCCGGGCACGGCGGCGCTGGCGGCGCCGTGGCGCACGCGCGCACTCGCGCCGACCGCCGCCGAAGCCTGCCTGGATGCCCACGTCGCCCTGCTGGGCGCCATGCTGCCCGTGCTGTCCGAGGCGAATCAGGAGCAAGTGCTGGGGGCGCTGGCGAGCGCGGCGGGCGGCGGGGGCGCGGCGGGCGCGGTGCGCGGGCGCGCGCGTTCCGCGCCTGCCGCCGCCGCCGCCGCCGCCGCGCTCGCCGGCCTCGGCCCGCTCACCGCGCGCCACCGCTCAGAAGCCCACTCGTCGGCCGGCGTCGCGGAGAAAGTGATGGCGCTCGGGGAGGCCGTGCTCGAGGCGGCGTCGCCGCCTGGGGCAGGCGGGTCGAGCGCGGCGGCAACGCCCGCCGCCACCGACGACGACGCCCCCGCCCTCTGCCGCGCCGCGGCCGAGCTCTTTGCCGCCGCGGTCGCCATCGGCCCCGGCACCCTGGCCGGTGCCTCGGTGCGCGCCCTGGCCCGCGCGGCGGCCGCGACGCCGTGCCCGACCCGGCGCGCCGCGCTCGCGCTCGCCGCCGGCGCCGCGCTGCGCACCTCGGGCGGCCTCGCCCTCGCACCCGCCGTGCCGGAGACGGCCACCACCCTGGCCGCCGTCGCGGCCGCGTCGAGGGGGGCGGCGCGCGCGTGGGCGGCGCGCGGGCTGACGCTGCTCGCGCTCGACGCGGGGCCCTCGTTCGGGCCGCACGCCGGGGCGGCGCTGGAGTTGGCTGTCGACCTCCTGCTCGGAGACGACTCGCCCACCACCCTCGGCTTGCGCCCTGCGGCGGGCGCCCTGGCCAACGCGTGCGTCGCGGCGCTCGGCCCCGACCTCTTTCCCGGCGGCGCGCCCCACGCCGCCGCGCGCTGCGTCGCGCGCGAGATGGCGGCCGCCGCGTCACGCCCCGGCGACCCGGATGCGGCCGGGTGCCAGCTGGCGGCGGTGCACCACGCGCGCGCGCTGGCGGCGTTCGCGCCGGGCGCCGCGCCGCGCGCCGCGCACGCGCCGCTCCTCCTCACCGCCCTCGCCGCCCCCGCCCGCGCCACCAGGGCTGCGGCGGCGGCGACGTTGAGGCACCTGGCGGAAACGGGGCGCCTGGAGGACGTCGTCGGCTGCGGCGGCGCGTGCTTGCGCGCGGTCGACGCCGAGCCCGACGCGCGCGCCGCGGCGCAGCTCACGCGCGCTGTGGGCGCGCTGCTGCGGTCGGGGTGGGATGGGGGCGGGGCGGGCGCGTGGCTCGACCTGTGCTCGTCGGTCGTACTGGCCGCGCCGCAGGTCAAGGCGGCGGGAGGAGGCGGCGGCGGCGGCGAGCGCGGCGACGACGATGCCTCGATGCTCGCGCGTCAAGGCGCCCCCGCAGCCTCCACCACCACCACCTCTTCGTCCCCACGCCCGCGCACGCGTGCGTTTGCGGCCGAGTGCCTCGTCCGCCTCGTGGCCGGCGCACCCGGCGCCGGCGCGACAACCGACCCGCTCCTCCCGCGCATACCCGCCATCCTCTCGGTCGGCCTCCGCCTCGCGACCGGCACCGTGGACACGCTGCGCCCCGCGGGCTTGCGCCTGCTGGCCGCGGCCGTGGCCCGCTTCGGACGCGCCCCCGACCCGGCGGCTGCCGACGGCGGCGCCGACGCCGACGCGCGCGCGCTAGACACCCACGCCGCCTCCCTCCTCGCCGCCCTGCGCTCCGCGTTGGCGCCCGGGGCGCCGCCGCCGACCGCGTCCGCGGGCGCGGCCCTGGTGTCGGCGGTGGCGGGGGCGGGGCTCGCCGACCGCGGGTGCGGCGCAGCGTTCGGAGGGTTGCTCGACGGAGCGATCGCTGCCGCCGGCCTGAGCGGTGGCCCACAGCCGCCGCCGTCTCCCTACGCCGAGTGGGTGGCGGCGCGCGCGCGGGTCGCGCTGCTGGATGCCGCGGCGCGCGGCGCGGTGGCGGCGGAGGAGGTTGCCTCTTCCGCACCGGTCGCCGGCTGGCGCGCCCTGCTGCAGGCGGCTGCCGCGCTGGCGACGGGCGACCCGGCAACCCTCGCCGGGCGCGAGCTGTGGGGCGTGCCGCTCGCGACCGCGCACGCGGGCCTGCGCGCCGACGCCGGCCGCGCCGCCGCCCCCGCCCTGGCCGCGCTCGCGCTCGCAGTGGGGGCGCGGCAGGGGGATGGGGCGCTGCTGCTCGCGTGCGGACGCCTGGTGGCGGCCGGGCGGCACGAGAGTGGAGGGGGCGGCGACGACGCCGACGCCGACGCCGACGGCGCGCCGCCCACCGACGGCGCCGCCGGCCGCCTGGCGGCGGCCGCGGTCGCGGTGCGGTGCGCAAGCACCGGGTGCCCGGCGGCGCTGGCGCTGGCCGCCGAAATCGCCCAGGCCGCGGCCGCGATCAGCGGCGGCGCGTCTGCGTGCGCCGCCGCGGCCGCCACGCTGGGCGCCGTCGTTGCCAGCGCGTCCGACGCCGACCTGGACGCCTCAATCCCGGCCCTGGCCCGCGCCGCCGCCGCCCTGGTCGCTGCGGGCGGCGGCCGCGCGGCGGCCTCCGCGGCGGCTGCGCTCGCCGCGCGCGCGCCGGCGGCCGCCCCCGGTCTCGCCCGAGCCGCCGTGAGCGCGCTGTCCAGCGACCCTGTGGGAGCCGTGGCCCTGCTGGCGGCGTCGAGCGACGTGGGCGGCGCCGAGGTCGCGTGCGCGGCGGCCGCCGCCGCTGCCGCCGCCGCTGCGCGCTCGCCTGCCGCCCTAGCCGCCCTGCTCGCCGACCCCCGCACCCGCGCCGCCGGCCTGAGCGGTCTGGCTGCCGCACCCACCGCTGACGCGCTGGCCGCCGCCGTGCGCGCGGCGGCCGCCGACGCAGACTGCGCGCCGCGTTTCGCTGCCGCCGCCGCGCCCGCCGCCGCGGCCGCTCTCCGCGCCGCAGCCGACGCGGGCGCGGGCGCGACCGAGTGTGAGCTGAGAGCTGCCGCGGACGCGCTCAAGCTGGCCCTGTTGGCTGTGCGCGGCGCGCGCGACAACCCCGAGCGAGCGGCGGCCGCCACCGCCCTGGCCGCCCTCGCCTGCGTCGCCGCGTCCTCCTCGACCCCCGCGCTCGCCGCCGCCGCCGGCCGCGTGCTGCAGCTGGCCACGGGCGGCGCCGGCGGCGGCGCGGTGCGCGGCGCGCTCGCCGCGCTCGCGCCGGCCGCGCGCGGGCGTTTAGGTGCGGCCGTGGGAGGCGGCCGGCCGCCACCCGTCGCGATTGCCGCGCCCGCCATCGCGCTCAAGCGGTTTGGGGCGGCCAGCTGAGAGAGGAGAGCGAGGAGAGCGACGGCGGCGAAACCCCTAGTGCAACACCCTGCACTCCTCCACCCACCATGCCCCCCGCCTGGGACGACGACGACGCCCCGCCCCTGTGGACCCGCCCCTTTGACTTTGGGGGCGTGGCCGTTTCGGTGCACGAGGAGTGGGGCGACTCGATCGGGGGGTCGGTCTGGGAAGGGGGGGTGTTGCTGGCGCGCTATATCGGGTGAGAGGAGGGGGAGAGGTGGAGTTCGATGGGTGCGGGCGGCGTGGTGGAGGCGGGCGCCAGGGCCCAATGCGGCGCCCGACGCGGCCGCCGCGTGCCGCCCCCCCCCCCCCCCTCCTTTTCTCTCTGTAGCTCGCCCGCCTTTGCCGCGCTCGGCCTCCCCCCCGCCGCCACCGCCATCGAGCTGGGCGCGGGTGTGACCGGGCTCCCCTCCCTGGTGGCGGCCGCGGTGGGCGCGGCGACGGGGGCGGTGCGGGAGGTGGTCGCCACGGACGTCGCCGAGTGCGTTCCCGGCCTCGCGGCCAACGCGGCGTCCAACCTGCCGCCCGGGGCTGAACTGGTGGTGGAGGACGGTGGCAGCGAGCCCGCGCCCGTGGCGCTGAGCGACTGGGGCCTGCCCGCGAGCGTGGTCGCGGCGGTCGCGGGCGAGGCCGACGCGCACGCCCGGCTCGCGCCGGCGCCGCCGCCGCCGCCGAGGTCGGTGGTGGAGGATGCGGAGGCGGGCGCGGGCGCGCCGAAAGCTTCGGCGGCGGTCGCCGCGGCCGGCGGCGACCCCGCCGCCCCTCACCCCGTCCGCCTGCGCGTCCTCGAGCTCGACTGGGCCGACGCCGCCGCCGCGACCGCCAACGGCCGCCTCGCGCGGCGCTACGACCTCGTGCTCGTGGCGGACGCGGTCTATCTAGCCTCCTCTGTCCCCCCCCTGGTCTCCGCGCTGCGGTCCGTGTCCGACGCCGCCTCGGTCGTCCTGCTCGCCTACTACAAACGGTCGGAATCCGCGCACGCCGCCTTTTGGCCCGCGCTGCGGCGCGCGTTCGGGGTCGCGCAGGTCGACGCCGCGTCGTTTGGCGCGGCGCGCGCCGACGGGCCGGGCGTCGGCCTGTTTCGGCTGAGCCGCGTCCCGGACGCCGAGTATGGCGAGGCGGGGGAGGAGGAGGGAGAAGGAGAGAAAGGAGGAGAGAAAGAGTGACCGCGCCGCGCCCACCACCACACCACCAAACCGCACACACTTGCTGCAACGAGCGCACTCGGCCACCACCCCCAAATCAGTCCTCGGCCACGACCGCCGCGCCCTCGACCCGCACAGCCCCGGGCGCGGCGTCCCCTTTCTTCGGCTGCGCGTAGCCGACGCGGACGCCGCGCCCCATCAGGTCGGCGCCATCCACGCCCGCCACCGCGGCATCCAGGTCGGCCTCAGTCGCGAAATGGACGTGGGCGTAGCCCTTGGAGCGGCCGGTCAGCTTGTCGGTGTGCAGGCGGACCAGAGTAGGGGGGGCGCGGCCGTCGGCCGCAAAGAGGGCGCCCAGGTCGTCGGCGGACGCCTCGAACGCGACGTTGCCGACGTAGCCCACGTTGTAGCCCGCGGTCTTGGGGGCAGGGCCGGCGGGCGCAGTGGAAGAGGGCGCGCCACCACCACACCCTACCCCGCGCTTGGGCGCCTTGCACGGCTCCACCTTGACGCGCACGCCGTCCAGCGTGGTGCCGTCGCACTCGAGCGCGGCGCGGTAGCCGTCGTCGGTGGCGAACGAGACAAACGCGATGCCGCGAAAGCGGCCCGTGTCGGGAAAGCGCATGACGTCGAGTGACGCCACCTCGCCGCACCACTCCCAATACGCACGCACGTCGTCTTCCTCGTAGCTGAAGGGCATGCCGCCCACAAAGACGCGGCGGGCGAGGGGGTCGCCGGCCGCGGCGGAGCGGCCGCCGCGCGGGCGCCGCTCGCGGCGGGTGGGGGGAGGGGGGAGGGGGAGGGGGGCGGCGCCGGCGGCGGCGGGCGCGGCGTCTTCGGTCGCGGGAGGAGGAGGCGGCGCCCCGGCGGCGGCGACGTCGAAACCAAAGGCAAAGGTGGAGGTCGGCGCGGGCGCCGCGGGCTCGGCTGCCGCCGCCGCCGCCGCCGCCGCCACCTCAACCGCCGCCACCGGCACGATGCCCAGTGCTTGGCGAATGCGGGCCGCCTCCTCGGCGTTGCCGGGGCCGGACGGCGCGGCCTTCGTTTTCTCCTTGCGCCGCTTCTTCTTGGGGGCCGGGGCTGCCGCGCCCGACCCTCCCGCGTCAGCGTCGACCGTGGCCACGACCGCGGCTGCAGCCGGCGCCACGGCCTCGGGCGCGGGCGTTTCGTCCGCAGCCGGCGCGGGCGCCGCCGCCGCCTCGCCCTCAGCAGCCCCCGGCAGCAGCACGTCGTCCACGGACGTGTACTGCGGGTACAAGATGGAGTCGGGGTCCGCGGTGCGGCCTATGTAGGGCGACTGGGGGGGGAGGGGGGGCGTCGGCCGCCGCAGCGCCGGAATCGGCGCCCGCCCGAGCCTCCGTTAGGCACGCGTGGGCCCTAGTCGCGTCGCCAAAGCTCACCTTACGCTCGCCGCGGGGTGGCGCCATGGTGGGCGCCGCGGCCGAGCAACTGTGGCCGCAGCCAGCGCGCCGTCGCACTCTGCCGCGCCGCGGCGCCGCCCCAGGGGAGCCTTTCTTCCACCAGCGCCCGCAGTCGACTCCATTCCATGCGGCTTCGGCCAACTGCCACGCCCGCCGGCGCCCGGCCGCGGTGGGCGCGCGCGCGGCGGCACGCATGCGCCGCCTACCGCTGGACGCCCGCGGCGGGCCCCCGCAAGCGCGCCTCGGTCGCGCCGCCCGCCCCGATGACCGCCACCGCGATGCCGACCGACCGCGCCGACGGCGGCGACCGCGGGCCGTCGACCTCCGGGAGGGGCGGCGGCGACGACCCGTGGGCCTGGCTCCCGCCCGACGCTGGTGCCGACGGCTGGGGCGACACTGGCGCTGCCTCTGGCTGGCCCGGCGGCGAGGCCGGGCCGCGGGCACCGAGGGCACCCCCCCGTGCGCGGCGCCCGCCGCCGCGCCGGCGGGCGCCGCCTCCCGGCGCCGCCTTCGACCCGGCCGACGACCCCTATGCCGCCGCGCGCGCCGCGGTGGAGGCCGACTGGGGCGCAGCGGGTCGGGGCGCGGGGGAGCCGCGCGACGGCGACGCGCCGCGCGCGCGCTGGACCGCGGCCGCCGACCGCGCGGCGACGACCGAGGCCGCCCTGGACGACGACGGGTACGGCCCCGAGAACGAGGTCGCGTGGGGCGGAGAGGGCGAGGGCGGAGACGACGACACTCCGCGCGCGCGCCCGGACATCGAGCCGCTCACCCCCGCCGAGGTCAACGCCCTGCTCCCCGCCGCGCCCGCCCCCTCCCAAGTCGCCTACTTCAACGCGGACGGCGCGACCGTGCTGCAGCGGGTGGGGCTGTGCCTGCTGGTGACTCTTGCCACCGCCAAAGCCGCCCCCGCCGCCGCCGCGGGCGCGCTCACCGGCCCCCTCTGGTACCCCCTCCTCGCCGCCGCCGCCCGCAACCGGCGCGTGCGCGCGTCCGGGTCGGCGATAGGGCTGTGGCGCGCGCGCGTGCTGGCGGCCGGGGTGGCCAACGCGCGGCCGCCGCGCCCCGGCGCCGGGCCGGGGGCGCCCACCCTCACCCTGATCGTGGGCGACGATTCTGGCGCCACGTGCGAGGTGTGCGTGCCGTACGAGCGCGACTACGACCGCGTCGCGGTCGGGGAAGCCGCCGAACTGCTCGCCGTCGCGACCGCCGACGGGTTCGCCCGCTTCCGCGCCCTCCGCGAGGTCTACCTCCCCGGCGCCGGCCTGTGGATCGCCGACTACCCCGCCGCCGACCGGCGCGCCTTCGTGCGCGTGTCGCTCGCGGTCGAGGCCGAGCGCGCGAGCGCGGGGGGGTGGGGGGACGGGGGGGGGGCGGGAGGGGAGGCGCCCGCCGGTGGGGTTGGTGAGGACGACGCCTACTATGGCGCGGTGTGAGCAGGGCGTGAATGAGGGGGGCGGCGGGTGTAAACGCGGCGCTCGCCGTTTTCGTTTTGACTGCGGCCGGGCCGCGCGCCGGCGCCACCCACTCCCGGCGCCCGCGCGCCTTCCCCCCGCGCCGGCCGGAAGCTTCTTCCGCCCGGTACCACCCCCCCCGCCGCCCCGCGCCCGCCTGCCCCGGCCCGCGGCGCGATGGAGGGCGACGCCGCGCTCGCGCGCGCCGCGCCCGACCCCGTGCCCGCGGGCGACTTTGTGGGCGGCCGCATCGTGCAGCTGGAGGTGAGGAGAGAGGGAGGGCGGGCGGGCGGCGGGGCGGGCGCGCGGCGGGCCTCCCGCCATCGCGCGCCCCATTCCGCGGCCGGGCGCGACGCGGCCTCGGCCGGCACCCCTGTCACACGCCTTGGACGCACTCGCGCTCGCCATCCGGGGCGCCGAGGCGCCCCCCGGAAAGGGAGGGCCGCGCGACGCGCGCGCTTCGCAGACCAACCCCCTCCCCCCTCCCCTCCCCCCCAGGTCGAGGACTTTAAATCCTACGGCGGCCGCCAGACCATCGGCCCCTTTGCCGGCTTCACCGCGGTCGTCGGCCCCAACGGGTCCGGCAAGTCCAACCTCATGGACGCCGCGTCGTTCGTCCTCGGCGTGCGCGCGCGCCAGCTGCGCGGCGCGCTGCGCGACCTGGTGCACACGGGGGCCAAGGAGAGCGGCGGGGCGGCGCCGACGCGGGCGGCGGTGGAGCTCGTCTTCCGCCCCGAGGCCGGCGACGACGTCCGCTTTGGCCGCGTCGTCGTCGCGCCGCCGACCGGCCCCGCCACCTCGCACTACACCCTGGACGGGCGCACGGTGACGTGGGACGCGTACGACGCCAAGCTCAAGGCGCACGGCATCCTCGTGCGCGCGCGCAACTTCCTCGTCTTTCAAGGCGACATCGAGGCGGTCGCCTCCATGTCGCCGACCGGGCTCACCGACATGTTTGAGGTGGTGTCGGGGTCGGGCGCGCTCAAGGCGGCGTACGAGGCGGCGGAGGCGGCCAAGGCGGCGGCGGAGGAGGCGGCGGCGGTCGCGTTTTCCAAAAAGCGGGCGACCGCGGCGGAGCGCCGCCAGAAGAAGGACCAAAAGGAGGAGGCGGAAAAGTACCTGCGTCTGCGGGCCGAGGTGGACGAGCTCAAGGCGACGCACGCGCTGCTCGCGCTCGCGGGGGCCAACCGCGCGGCGCGCGCGGCGCGCGAGGCGGGGGCGACGGCGCGCGCCCGCCTGGCCGACGTCGAGGCGGAGAAGGCTGCCGCCGACGCCGATGCCGACGCCGCGAGGCGCGAGGCGGCCGCGGCGCACCGCGAGCGGATGACGGTCGAGCGCGGCGTCAACGCGCGCCGCGCCGCGCTGGAGCGCGCGCACCCCGACGCCCTGCGCAAGCGGGAGGAGGCGTCCCGCCTGGCGCGGCGCGAGGCCGAGCTGGAGGCGGCGGCCGCGTCGGCGGCCAAAGCCCTCGGCGAGCAGCGCGCGGCCGTCGCGCGGCTCACCGCTTCCCTGGCCCAAACCGACGACGCCGTCGCGGCCGCCGCTGCCGACGCGGACGCGGGCGTCGACGCCGGCCTCGGCTTCGACGCGGCGACGCAGGACGAGTTTTTCGGGCACCAGGCGCGCGCGCGCGCGGCGACCGACAAGCTGCGCACGACGGCCGACCGCGCGCGCGGCGAGCGCCGCGCGCACGCCGCCGCGCTGGACGCGCTGCAGGCCAAGCTGGCCCGCATCGACGAGCAGCGGGCGGCGCACGAGGCGGACGCGGCGGCGGCCGAGGCGCGCGGGGGGGACGCGGCGGCCGCCGCCCGCACCGCGCGCGCCGACCTGGACGCCAAGCGCGCCGCCGCCGCCGCCGCCGTCGAGGACGCGCGCCGCGCGACCGCCAAGCGGGACGACGCAGAGGCCCGCCTGGCGGCGGTCGAGGAGTCGCTGCGCGACGCGCGCGCCGAGCGCCGCGAGACCGAGCGCGACCGCCGCGTCGCCGACGCCGTCGCCCACATGGCCACCCTCCTCCCCGGCGTGCGCGGGCGGGTGACCGACCTGGCGACGGCCGCGCAGCGGCGGCACCACCTCGCGCTGGCCGTCGTGCTCGGCAAAGACATGGACTCGGTCGTCGTCGACTCGGAAGCGACGGCGAAAGAGTGCATCGCCTACCTCAAGTCGGCCCGCCTCCCCCCCCTCACCTTCATCCCGGTCGACACCGTGCGCGCCAAGCCGGTCAACGAGCGCCTGCGCGCGCTGGGGGGGTCGGCCAAGCTCGCGCTCGACCTGCTCACGTACGAGCCCGGCGTCGAGCGCGCCGTGCGCGCCGTGTGCGGCGACACCCTGGTGTGTGACAGCGTCGACGAGGCGCGCGCGCTCGCGTTTGCGGGGCCGGAGCGGCACAAGGTCGTCGCGCTCGACGGCACGATGATCTCCCGCGCTGGCCTCATCACCGGCGGCGTGACCGCGTCCATGGAGTCGCGCGCCGCGCGCTGGGACGACCGGGCGCTGGGCGAGCTCAAGGCGGAGCGGGCGGCGCTGGGCGAGGCGCTCGCGGCGCTGCCGCGCGCGCGCGACGCGGCGGCCGCGGCCGACGCGCTCAAGGCCGACGTCGCGGGGCTGGAGCACGAGGTGGCGCTCAAGGCGGCCGACGTCCAAGCCTCGGCCGCCAAGGCGAAAGAGGCCGGCCGCGCAGCGGCCGCGCTCGAGCGCGAGCGCGCGCGGTCTGCGGCCGACGAGCCCGCGCTGCGCGCCGCGCTCGACGCCGCCGACGCCCAGCTCGCCGACGTCACCGCCCGCATCAACGAGATCGAGGACCGCGTCTTCTCCGCCTTTTCCAAGCGAGTGGGCGTGCCCAACGTGCGCGAGGCGATGGAGGCGGTGACGGCGCGCGCGAGCGCGGCGACGGCTACGCGCGGCCGCCTCCAAGCGCAGGCCGCCAAGATCCGGCACCAGCTCTCGTACGAGGCGCGCCGCGACCTGGAAGCGCCGCTGGACACGGCCCAGGCCGACCTGGCAGCCGCGCGCGCGCGCCGGGCGGAGCTCGAGGCGGCGGCCGACGCAGCGGCGGCCGCGTCGCACGCGGCCGAGGCCGACGTCGCGGGCGACGTCGCCAAAGCGGCCGACCTGCGCGCGGCGGCGGAAGCGGCGGAAGCCGTGGCTCGCGACAAGCGCCGCGCGGCGTCGGCGGCGGCGGCGGCGGCGGGCGAGGTCAAGGGCGCGATCGCGGTGGCCGACGCCGACGCCGAGCGCGCCGACGGCGTCGCGGTCGCGACGATCGAGGCCGCGTCCCTCGACCAGGTCGACCTGCCTCGCCTGGCCGACCCACCGACTCCCGGCGCGGGGCCCGCGGCGGCGTACGATTTCTCGCGCCTCCCGCGCCACCTCGCCGCCGCCGCCGCCTCCTCCCCGCGCGACGCGGCCCGCGTCGCGGCCGACCAGCGCGCCGATATCGACGCCCGCGCCGCCTCCCTGGCCCGCGGCGCGCCCAACCTCAAGGCTCTCGACCAGTACGAAGCCGTGAAAGCGCGCGAGCGCGACCAGGCCGACGAGGTCGACGCCGCGCGCGGCGCCGCGCGCGCGGCCGCCGACGCCTACGCCCGCCTGCGCGCCCGCCGCCACGCCCTCTTCATGGCGGCGTTTGAGCACGCGGCGGCCTCTGTCGACGACGTGTTTAAAGACCTCACCCGGTCCGACGCGCACCCGACCGGCGGCTCGGCCCACCTCTCGCTCGACAACGCGGACGAGCCCTTTGCCGGCGGCGTCAAGTTCACCGCCATGCCGCCCGCCAAGCGGTACCGCGACATGGACGCGCTGTCGGGCGGCGAGCGCACCCTGTCCGCGCTCGCGCTCCTGTTCGCGGTCCACTCGTTCCGCGCGTCGCCCTTTTTCGTGCTCGACGAGGTGGACGCCGCCCTGGACGCCGCCAACGTGGCGCGGGTGGCGGCCTACGTGCGCGCGCGCACGCGGCCGGGGGCGGCCCAGCCGCTGCAGGCGGTCGTGATTTCGCTCAAAGACGGGTTCTACCACCACGCCGACACCCTGGTGGGCGTGTGCCGCGACGGCGCGTCGGGCGCGTCGGCGACGCTCACGTTCGACCTGGAGCGGTACGGGCCGCCGGCGGCGGCGGTGTGAGGAGGGGAGGAGGGGGGGGGTGGCGCGCGCGCCGCCCTCCGCCTGCTGCCCCGCCCCTGCTTGCCACCACCACCCATTCCCCACGACACCCCAAACACAATGCGTCCTCCCCCAAACCGCCCACAAACGTGTGACAAGTCCCGACCCCCCAAAAAAAACAAAAAAAAACTCTCTCACCTGCCTCCCCTCTCCTGCCTCCTCTTCCCCACCTCCGCCTCGACCGCGGCCGCCGACCCCGCCCGGAACGCGGCCTGCAGGCCGCGCACGAGGGGGTAGGTGAGGAGGGAGACGAGCGTCGCGGGGCGCGAGAACGACGCCACCGCGTACCACACCTCGCCCGTCCCCGCCACCTCGTGCACGGCAAACGTTTCCGCGCCGGCCAGGGTGTGCGGGGCGAGGGTGGTCAGGGTGACGGCGTAGGTACGGCCGGGGGCGTCGCGCGGCGGCCGCGCGCTCACGCGCGGAGCGCCGCGGGCAAACGCGGGCGCCCCGCGCGCCGCGCCCGCGGCCGTGACCGCCAACGGGTTGGCCGACCACAGCGGCACAGGGCCGACCGGGCCGAGGGCGGCGGCGGCGATGACGGCGCGCGCGCCGCGACGCTGGCCGACGCGGTTTGTGCGCACCCAGGGCAGCGCGTCGGCGTGCGCCCACGCCCTCACCGCGGCGACGGCGGCGTCATAGTCGCGCGCGCCAGAGCCGACGCGGGCGGCATAATAATCGGAAACAAAGCCGGGCGGCCCCTTCTCCCCAACCGCGCCGGGCGTCGCCACGCTCCCGTGGTTGACGCCGCCCGCGGACCGCAGCAACGCATTACAGGCGGCGTCGTCGGGCGGGCCCCAGCGCAGGCCGGCGAGGCCGAGCCAGGCCAGAGCGTCGGCCATCGGCGCCGGGGTGTGGCACCGGTGCGTCACTCTGCGCCGCGGTTGGCCACCGCCGGCCCCAAGACGCTCCCGCTTTCACGTGCATCGCGCTCGGCCCGCCTTCTGCGGCGCGGCCCCCGCGCCGCGGCCGCGGCGGCGCCGCATTCGCCGGCGGCGGCGCAGCGATGCACAACGGCAACGGGTGCGCGCGGAAGCGGGCGCAGCGCGGCCTGCACGCCCGGCCCGGAGCGGCGGAGAGGGCGCCCGACCGCGCGCCCGCCCCCGACACTTGCCCTGTCGCCACCGCCAGGTCCGACGGCGGCTGCCACCACCCCGCCACGCCGCCCAGCGACGGGGGCGTGCTTGCGAGACTCGGGTCACCCCCCTACGACGGCGGCCTCGCGTTTGGAGGGGGCGGCCCGCCCCCTCCGCCGCCGCCGCGCCCGCCCTCTGCCCACGACGCCTTTACCCACGGCGACCGCCCCCCCTCGGCCGGCTCCGGCCTGGACGACGCGCGCCGGGACGCGGCCGCGACGGCCGGCCTGGCGGCCGCCGCGGGCGCGCTCGCGCGCGGCGCGGCGGCCGACCGCGACGCCGCCGCCTTTGCCGGCGGGCCCCCCGCCCCCGACGCCGCCATGACCGCGCTCGTCCTGGAAGCGCGCGCCATGGCCGCCACGCAGGCCGCGAGCGCGGCGGGGGCCGAGGCCGCGGCGGCGGCCGCGCGCTTTGGCGCGGCGCAGGCGGCCGCCGATTTCGCGGACGCCCTGAGCCCCACCCCCCTCCCGCACACCGCGGCCGACCTCGCAGTCGCTGCCGCGGCCGCGGGCGACGGTGCCATGCTGCAGCGGTTGCTGGAGGGCGGCGAGCCCGCGGCGGCGCCCGCGGCGGCCGCGGGGTCGGGGCACGGCTCGCGGTCGGCGTCGGCCGCCAACCTCGCGTCCCTGCTGCTGGACGCTGGCCCGCCCCTGGGCGGCACACCGCCGCCCGCGACGCTGGCCAGCGGGCAGGCGGCCGCCGCGGCGGCGGCCGCGGCGGCGCGCGCGGCGCTGTACAGCGCGCCGCCGCCGTTTGGCGCCCCCCCCGACCCCTACCCCCCCCCGCCCGACCCGTTTGCCGCCCCCGACGACCTGACCGCCATGGCGGTGCACGACGCCCACATGGCGGCCGCCGCCGCGGACCTGGCGCCGGGCGCGGCGGCGGCCCGGCTCGCGGCGTACGGCGGCGGCGCGGGCCCCGCCGCGGCCGCCGTCGCCGCCGCGGCCGCCGCCGCCGCCGCCGCCGCCCAGCAGTCGCACGCTATCGCGGCCGTGCAGCAGCAGCAAGCCGCGGCCGCCGCGGCGCCGCCGCCACCGCCGAGAGCGTCGCGCGGCGGCGGTGCCTCTGCCGCCGGCGCCGACGACCCCCCCCCAGACAAGCTCAAGCGCGAGGTCGCCCGCCTCAACGCCGAAAACGAGCGCCTGGAGCGGGAAGTCGCCCGCCAGCGGGCGCTGCGCGACGCGGAGCGCGCCGAGTTTGCCGACGCGAAAGACCGGTTGAAGCAGTCGTGGGCGGTCGACCGCGACGATTTCTCGCGCGTCAAAGACGCGCTCAAGCGCAAGAACGCGGAGCACCACGCGGTCAACGGGCGGCTGGCGGCGGCGCTGCGCGACGCCGAGGTGGCGGCGCGGGGACTGCGCGACCTGTGCGCGCGCGCGGGTGTCGCCGTGCCCAGCGACCTGGATGGTGGACCCTCTGACGGCGGCGGCGGCGGCGTGCTCTCGCCGACCCGGCCGGGCGACGGGCCCGACTCCGACGCGGGCTCCGCCCGCGACGGCGCACTCT